>Ga0082335_1005176_pt1 | contig 18394 bp, 30 predicted proteins | sample Subgrocontami58m_FD_72375 | JGI IMG/M metagenome (GOLD analysis project Ga0082335, IMG submission 72375) | Subsurface groundwater microbial communities from S. Glens Falls, New York, USA - GMW37 contaminated, 5.8 m (SPADES assembly) (version 2) ... | reverse complement strand
GCACGGTAATTGAGGCACTGCCTAACATTATGTTTCGCGTTAAATTAGATGAAACTAATGAGGAAATTCTAACCTATCTCTCGGGCAAGATGCGCCTGCATCGTATTCGGGTGTTGGTAGGAGATAAAGTACTTCTCGAACTTGAACCCTATGGTGGTAAGGCGAGAATCATCAAACGGCTTTAGTGATAAGGATGTTTCTTTGCACGTCTTTTGATATCTCTTACTTCTTTTCTCCCAACTATCTTCTCAAGCCGTTTCTTAAGTGCAACACAGAGGACACATACTCCATCTTTCTTGCTAATCTGGAATTGTTCATATGCTAGATCGTATAGATGCATAGCGTCAAATACTGAAAACGAAATGCGCTTTAATTTTTGTATTGGAGTATTACATAGGTCTCACCTATGTATACAATCCTATTACTGATAGGCGTACAGAAGTCCCCATGCATCCTGGCGATTTGGGGCGTAAACTTATCACAAAGATTCTCAAACAAGCTGGGATTTCTGTAGATAAGTTTTCTAAACTCTAGGGATAACTGGACAGCTAGACAAAAAAAGGAAGTTAAGCTAGAATGCAAGCTTGTTATGAAAGTAAAGGCGGCAGTTAGGAAGTTGTGCGCGAAGTGCCAGATAGTCCGCAGAAAGGGCTATGTTTACGTAACTTGCAAAGCTAATCCACGACATAAACAAAGACAAGGCTAGATGAGAATACTTGGTATAACTATTCCAGAAAACAAGCGTCTTGAAATTGGTCTAACGGCCATTTTTGGTGTTGGCCGCCCTCGTGCCAGGAAAATTCTTGAAAAGGCCTCCGTACCGCTAGGTATGAAAGCCAAAGACGCCGGTCCGGAGGAAGAGAACAAAATTCGAGCCGTTATGGAGAGTATGACTCTAGAGGGTGATCTGAAACGAGAGGTCGCGGGAAATATCAAGCGACTCAAAGACATTAAGACTTACAGGGGTTTGCGGCATATGCGTAACCTTCCCGTGCGTGGTCAACGCACCAAGTCGAATGCTCGGACCAAACGTGGTGTAAGGAAGACTATGGGCACTGGTAGGAAGGTAGCCGAGAAGAAGTAAAATCCAATGGGTAAAAAACGCATAGTCAAAGAAGAGCCAGTCACTGTCACAAAAGAGGGTGTTGTTGATGCAGACAAGAAAGAGGAAATCAAAAGTTCGAGGAAGCATGTTGATTCTGGTATTCTCTACGTTGAATCAACGTACAACAATACTAAGCTGACACTAACCGATAGTAAGAGTAATACTTTGGCCTGGTCTTCAAGTGGCAGTCTTGGATTTAGAGGGGCCAAGAAAGGCACACCATTTGCCGCGGCTAAGGTAGGAGAGGGCCTGGCTCTCAAGGCCCAAAATCTGGGTATAAAGGAGGTTAAGGTGGTGGTCAAGGGTGTGGGTTCCGGTCGGGAATCAGCTATCAGGGGGTTTATCTCCAAAGGTATAAATCTAGTCACTATTCAAGATAAGACCGCGGTTCCTCATAATGGACCGAAACCGCCTAAGCCTAGAAGGACATAGTTCGACAAGCTCACTATAAATAATTGATATGAGAATAGGACCAAAATATAAAATCGCCAGACGCCTCGGCGCACCAATATTCGAAAAAACACAGACTCCGAAGTACGCACTTTCTCTCGCTCGTAAGGAGAGAAGTGATACCAAGGGGCGTAAAAAACCAAAGAGCGAATTTGGCAAGGCGCTAATAGAAAAACAAAAAGCCCGCTTCAGCTATGGCATTGGCGAGAAGCAATTCAGAGGCTACGTTCAGAAGGCGCTTCACTTCCAAGAGCCTGTTCAGAAATTGTTTTCTACGCTCGAAAGTCGTCTCGATAATGTTCTCTTCAGAGCTGGATTAGCCAAGACGCGCGCCCAAGCTCGACAGGTGGCGGGTCATGGACACACCTTGATTAATAACAAGCGTGTGACAATACCGTCAATCATGCTCTCGAAGGGCGATGTTGTTAGTGTGCGCGCTGGTTCGCAGACTAGTCCTCTCTTCTTAGGGGCAGATGAGAGGATGAAAAGTCAGACTTCGCCCGCATGGCTCAAGACAGATCCAGATAATAGGAGTGTGACTGTAGAGGGGTTGCCAGTTTATGTACCGCAGGAGCACGTTTTCGATCTCGGAGTCGTAATTGAATTCTATAACAGATAGTGTTATAATTTAAACTTAATTTTTTACCATATGATTGACTACACAATACTTTTGCCATCGAAGCCAAGAGTGATATCCGAAGAGGGAGAGAGGGGAGTTTTCGAGATTGATGGACTTTATCCCGGGTTTGGCCACACTCTTGGCAACAGTCTCCGCAGAATCATCCTTTCTTCATTACCGGGAGTGGCTATCACTGCCGTTAAGATCGCCGGCGTTAGCCACGAATTCTCTGTTATTGAGGGGGTAAAAGAGGATGTTGTTACCATCCTGCTTAACCTAAAGAAGGTTCGTATGCGCTTTTCTACCGACGAGCCGGAAACTCTCTACCTCAAAGTGAAGGGGGAAAAAGTTGTTAAAGCCTCTGATCTCGAAGTACCCGGTCAGGTTGAGATTCTTACTCCAGATGAAGTGATTGCCACCATTACGGGGAAAAATACTGTTCTCGATATGGAAATCAAGGCAGAAAAAGGATTAGGTTTTATGCCAAAAGAAATGATAGAGAAATCGCGTGTGGATATTGGAACCATCGCCCTTGACGGTATCTTCACCCCCATCCGTCGGGCTAGCTACGAAGTAGAGAACATGCGCGTGGGGGACAGAACAGACTTCAACAAGTTGAGAATGACGATAGAAACGGACGGGACTGTGTCCGCGTCGGTTGCCCTTTCTTCAGCTATTGAGATTATGATCAATCAGCTTAAGGCCATAGTGGGCTTCAGGGAGGATGAGCCGATCGTGAAGGAGAAAAGTGCGCGAGAAGATCGAGATCCGGCTACCAAGGCATCGGTTGATCCTGAAGTGCTTAAAACACGAGTGGAATCTCTCGACATCTCGCCCCGAACGAGGGGAGCCCTCTCGCTTGCCAATATTCGTACAGTCGGCGGTCTGGCTAGGAAAAAAGAGAGAGATCTCTTGGAAATTGCCGGTCTCGGCGAGAAGGGTATTCAAGAGATAAAAAAAGCTCTGGGGGAATTCGGCATCATATTGAAATAAACTTGACAACATGCGACATCATAATGCTAACAAGAAATTTGGTCGGGAAAGAAATCAGAGGATTGCTCTTTTCAAATCACTCGCGTATTCTCTTGCCCTGAAGGGTAAGATCAAGACTACCGAGCCCAAGGCAAAGGCACTTCGTCCATTTATAGAGAAACTTGTATCCTTGGGCAAAAAACAGACCCTCGCTTCTCGCCGTCTGCTCATTAGCAGGGTTGGCGAAAGAGCGGCGAAAAAAATTGCCGGAGATCTTGCTCAAACGTATAAGGACAGGGCTGGTGGTTACACCCGCATTACCAAGCTCGGTCCACGCGCAAGTGACGCCAGTCCAATGGCCATAATAGAATTTGTATGAAAAAGTATATTTTAGATGCTAAGGGTAGGGCACCTGGTCGAGTAGCTACAGAGATCGCAGTTATTCTTATGGGAAAGGATAGAACAGATTTCGCGAGGAACAAGATTCCCGATGTCCAAGTGGAAGTTAACTCAAGCGCCGCAATGCTCTTTACCGCAAAGAAAATGAGAGATAAATTATATAGTCATTATTCCGGCTATCCGGGCGGCCTTACGAGGCATTCGCAGGAGCATGTTATTAAAACCAAAGGAGCCAGAGAAGTACTCCGACGAGCGGTTTACGGTATGCTACCTAAAAATAAATTGCGACCGCTGATGATGAAGCATTTAAAAATCAACTAGTGGTGAGCTTATCGAACCATGAATAAAGAACGGTACATAGAAACGGTAGGTAGGCGTAAAACAAGCGTGGCGAGGGTGAGGATAACTCCCGCGCCAAAGTTTTCTATTTCTATTAACGAAAAAGAATTAGAACAATACTTTCCCACTCCGGTGCTAAGAAAAACGGCGCTCTCGGCATTTGACGGCGTTGAGAACAAGTTTGCTGTCACTGCCAAACTCAATGGGGGAGGTATTTCTTCGCAGTCAGAGGCATTGCGCCATGGCTTGAGTCGAGCTCTCGAGATCTTCGACCCGCATCTTCGCGGATCGCTCAAGATTAAAGGATTTCTCAAACGCGATCCGCGTGCCAAAGAGCGCAGAAAGTTCGGTCTCAAGAAAGCGAGGAAAGCTCCGAAGTGGTCGAAAAGATAACTGTTCTACAATCAAAATTATGAAAATATTTTTTCTCCTCATTCTTGGAATCATAGTTCTTATAGGAGTTAACATGGCTTTCTAGTTAGTCGCCACCCTTCTTGTACTTCATGAAATTTCTGATATTATATTGCTAATATGGATCCTAAACTTAAAAAATATTTGGAAAAGGAATTTGCAGGTATACAATCAAGTGTGAGTAATGTTAAGGCTGAGCTAAAGAAGGATATTAAAGATCTAACTCATGTTGTAAAAGATTTTGGGGAAAATACAGGCGGAATTATAGAAAAGTTTGAAGACTACCATACCGATCTAGTCAACAGAACTGATGGTCTTTCACATAGAATAGACTTCGTTCAGGATCAAGTTGTAGAAATTAAGAACAAAATCAAAGTTTAGATTATTATAACGCGATGGACGAAGAAGATAAAGATATTGAATTGGATAAAGAGGGTCTTGACGATTCTGTGGTGGCCGAAGAGCATGCGCAGGATATGGTTAAGAAGTTAAGAGAGAGGATCAAAGAGGCAGAAACTAAGGCCAAAGAGTATCTTGATGGCTGGCAGAGAGCCCAAGCTGATTTTGCCAATCTTCGCAGGCGTGATGAGGAAGCAAAAGTCGAGTTCATTAAGTATGCAAGGATGTCTCTGATTGAAGAGTTGCTTCCCGTGCTCGATAGTTTAAATCTGGCTCTTTCTCATGGAAACAAGGATGTTAAACCAGTCTATGACCAGTTTTACTCCTTGCTTAAACAGAATGGTTTGGAAGAACTGGACCCAATGGATGAAGTATTTAATCCTAAGTATCATGAGACGGTCGGAGTTGTGCCAACCGATGTGTCAGAGAAAGACCATAAAATTCTTGAAGTTATACAGAAAGGTTATATACTAATTGGGAAAATTATTAGACCAGCTAAAGTAAAAATTGGAGAATATTATGGCTAAAATAATTGGAATTGATTTAGGTACAACCAACTCCGCCGTGGCGGTGATGGAGGCGGGCCAGCCGAAAATTATAGAAAACGCCGAAGGAGCCCGTACCACTCCTTCCATTGTGGCTGTGTCTAAGACTGGAGATCGTTTGGTAGGACTTCTCGCCAAGCGTCAAGCGGTCACCAATCCTAAAAACACTATCTTTGGTATCAAGCGTTTTATCGGTCACACTTTCGCCGACCCGGCGGTGCAAAAAGATAAAGCTACCGTGCCATTCGAAGTGGTCAATGCCGCCGATGGTTCTGTCATGGTTAAAATGGGGGACAAGAATAATCGTCCAGAAGAGGTTTCAGCCATGATTCTTCAGAAGCTTAAAGTAGATGCAGAAGCCAAATTGGGAGAAAAGATTACGGAAGCCATTATCACTGTACCTGCTTACTTCAACGATGCCCAAAGAAAAGCCACTAAAGATGCCGGTCAGATTGCGGGCCTCGATGTCAAACGTATCATCAATGAACCGACTGCTGCAGCTCTCGCTTACGGATTTAATAAAAAGAAGAATGAGAAAATTGCTGTCTTTGACTTCGGGGGAGGAACTTTTGACGTCTCGATACTTGAAGTGGGGGACGATGTGGTGGAAGTCAAATCTACTGATGGAGACTCTCACCTTGGTGGTAAAGATATTGATCAGAAAGTGCTCAACTATATCGCGGAAGAATATAAAAAAGAATCCGGTATCGATGTGAGGAAGGATACGCTTGCGCTCCAGCGCCTCGACGAAGCCGCAGAGAAGGCCAAAATTGAGCTCTCAACCGCCACTGAGACAGAAATCAACATTCCCTTCGTCACCTCCGATGCCTCTGGTCCCAAGCATCTGCTCTTAAAACTCACTAGGGCAAAACTTGAGGAATTATCTAGAGAATTTTTGGACAGGGCTATGGAGATTACCAAGCGAGCCATGGACGCCTCTCCGTTTAAAGTTGGAGATCTGAACGAAGTGATTCTTGTCGGTGGACAAACGAGGATGCCTGCCATTGTGGAGGCGGTTAAGAAATTCTTCGGCAAAGAGCCGAATAAATCTATCAATCCGGATGAAGTGGTAGCTCTCGGTGCCGCTATTCAAGGCGGAATTCTCGCAGGGGATGTGAAAGACGTTCTGCTTCTTGATGTTATTCCGCTTTCTCTCGGTATCGAGACCATGGGCGGAGTCGCAACTAAATTGATTGAGAAAAATACCACAATTCCTTCAGCAAAGGCACAAACCTTTTCCACCGCCGCTGATAACCAGACTTCTGTTGAGATTCATATTGTTCAAGGAGAACGGGCCATGGCTTCGGACAACAAGTCGCTCGGTAGATTTATACTCGACGGTATCCCTCCTTCACCTCGTGGCATGCCCCAGATTGAAGTGACATTTGATGTGGATGCAAACGGTATATTGAGTGTCAAAGCGAAGGATAAAACTACAGGCAAAGAGCAATCCATAAGAATAGAAGCAAGATCGAGTCTATCGAAAGAAGAAATTGAGAGGATGCAGAAAGATGCCGAGGCCAACGCGACAGAAGATCAAAAGAAAAAAGATTTAGTTGATGCCAAAAATCTTGCCGAGCAACTTGTCTACACGGCTGAAAAATCTCTGAAAGATGCCTCTAGTATTCCAGATGATATTAAAACAGGAGTTACTGAAAAGATCACTAATCTTAAGAAAGAAATGAGTTCTGGTGTTCTTGAGAACATTAGAACAGCCACGGAAGCGCTCTCAACTGAATTGCAAAAAATTGGGGAGTATCTCTCTAAAAATCCACCTGCCGCTGAAAAACCTGCCGGTGAGCCCGAAGTTAAAGATGCTGATGTGAAAGACGAAAAGAAAGACGTGGAAGATAAAAAATGATAGAATAAATATATGCAAATTCTTGATACAAAACTTCAAAAACAAGTCAAAGTGGTTTCAAAAAGGCTTGGCCTCAATCCTCGAGACGTTGTCAATCGTGCAGTTTCTACTTATCTCGGAAGTATGAAGGAATTCACAGACCTTCAGAAAGAACTTCGTATGTGGGATATCTTATCAGCTGAAACTCTGCGGAAATACAAATTCTAAAGATGAAGTCGGGGGATGTATATATTGTTAATATTCCAGAACTCGGTACTCACGAACAGAGTGGAACAAGACCAGCAGTAGTTATTGCTCGAGTTACAAAAACTATAGTTACAATTATCCCTGGCACTGGAAATAGACTTGCTCTTCGTTTCCCTTACACATACGAGATAGAACCAACAAAAAAGAATGGCTTATCTGCAAATTCTATTGCTCTCGTATTTCATATTCGCGCTCTAGACACTTCTTTTCTTAAGGAAAAGATAGGTGAACTTGATGAAAAAGTACTTGCGAATATACGTAAGCAGACCAGACGGCTTATTGGGTAGACTTCAGTTCTTTATAACTTTTCAAGCAAAACAAAACCCCGTCCAAACAGGCACAGGGCCTTGTCTGAAACGGGGCGAACTACGTGGTTGTTGGTTGTAGATCAGGTCATGGTGACCTTGGGCGACGGGTAGATGAAAGAACCTTCAGTCGGAGACGGCCTCAGGCAGTTCCCGTCGCACTTTCCCTTCTCCTCCGTCCTCACCACCTCTGCGTGCTCGACCTCGCCGTCATCCTTGAACCATACCTTGTAGATGTCGTCGACGTGGTTCTGGCCGTTGCACCCGTGATTCCGGCTGAACCTGGCCTCGTCGCCTGCGTCGCCGTCGTCCGTGACCGCGTACACGTTATAGATGGACATGATTTCTCCTATCGCCGCGGATTAGGTAGGCTTTCTGGGCCAGTCCGTTCCGACGGTCGATTCTGGGGTCATGATAGCATACTTGATAACTCGTGTCAAGTGTGATAGGATTCTATTAATTCGTATAATTCGAATGCATTCGTAGATTAGTATCGCACTAAAATGGGAAAAGATTACTACAAAATACTAGGAGTAAATAAAAATGCTTCAGAAGAGGAAATAAAAAAGGCCTTTCGGAAACTCGCGCACGTACACCATCCGGATAAATCCGGCGGTGATGATGCCATGTTTAAAGAAGCTAGCGAGGCCTATGCCGTGCTCTCCGACAAGGCAAAGCGTACCCAGTACGATACTTTTGGGGCGGGCCCTTCGACCAGTTCGACAGGCTCAGGGCAAGCAGGTTTTAATCCTTCGGATTTTGGTTTTGATTTCTCCGGTTTTGGCAATGCTGGCTTTGACACGGGTGACTTGGGTGACATACTTTCTAATATTTTCGGGGGTCGTCGTGTTAGACGTGGGCGTGATATTGCTGTGGATATAGAACTTTCTTTTCAAGAATCTATCTTTGGCGCACAGAGGAAGGTGGTAATTAATTCCAAGTTTGTTAAACAAAAGGAAGTTTCAATTGGTGTGCCACCAGGTATCGATGACGGTCAGATGATTCGTCTCAACGGGCAAGGCGAGATTCTCGAGGGTGGCTTGCCAGGCGATCTCTACGTCAAGGTACATGTGAGGAAGCATCCGTATCTGCGTAAAGAAGGGTATAACCTGATAATGGATTTAGAAATTAAACTTACTGAAGCGCTTCTTGGCGCAGAAAAAATTATTCATACTCTTGATGGGGAAATGACCTTAAAGATTTCGGCTGGGACTAAACATGGTGCTATTCTTCGAGTGAAGGGGAAGGGCGTGCCTCAAGGACAAGGAAGGCGTGGCGATCTCTATATTCGTATTTCTGTTCAAATTCCAGAAAAACTTTCCAAAGAAGCTCACAAAGTGGTTGAGGAATTAAAGAAATTGGGACTATAAGAAGTTGCATTAAGTTGTACATTTTGTACAATACTAGTATGAAAATTATAACCACGACTAAAGCTCGCAAGGATATAGGTAACATTATCAATCGTGTCAAATATCATGGCGACGTGTTTGCTATCGGCAGACGCAACTCTATGGACGCAATAATCATGAAATTTCCTGAAGCCTATAATCCAGACCTGAATGAAATTACTAATATGAATGCATATTCTCATAGCTTCGATTTCCTTAAAGACGAGCCTGATATTTATACTATTGCAGATTTGAAGGGAAAGTAGGTCTAATACTAAAATCGTCACCCTACAGAAGAAAATAGCCCTTGGCCAATTAGGCAGACTTGAGTCTAGTTACATGACACAGGTTAATAAGAAATTAAGACGATTACTAGGGTTATAAAAAATACAACACCACTTTTTTAGAATATAATGTGAATATGTACTGGTTTTTTATTGCCTTGGCTGGTTCGCTGTTTTATGCAGCAGCTAATCATATAGACAAGTACCTGATCGACAAATATTTCCAAAATAGGGAAGTTGGTGCGCTGATAATTTTTTCCTCGATCTTCAGTATTTTTGCCCTACCAATTATTTTATTTATACACCCAGAGGTCTTTTTAGTTACCTTGTTTCAAGGCATTACTCTCGTAGTAACAGGTATGTTGGTTGTGATAGCGATCATGCTCTTTTATTACGCACTCCGTGAGGACGAGGCAACCGATGTCATACCTTTCTTTCAGATGACCCCAATTTTTGCTTTTGCACTAGGGTATTTAATTCTCGGAGAAACCATTACATTTCTACAAGCAATAGCTTCTCTCTTAATAATTGCTGGGTCAGTAGTACTTTCGTTTAAATTAGGTAGGAGTAAAGTTCGCTTTAAGGGTAAAGTAGTGCTTTTTATGCTTCTGGCATCGCTTTTCTATGCTTTTAGTAGTGTCATCTTTAAACTTGTGGCACTAGATGAGGGTTTCTGGCTCTCCACATTCTGGTCTCTTGTGGGTAAGGTAATGCTTGGCGGATTTTTTATTATCGCCATACCCCTCTACCGAAATCAGTTTCTCACTCTTATTAGAGAGAACAAGCTACATATCCTTGCTCTAAATTCAGTCGATGAAACTTTCACGGTCCTTGCCGATGCTTTTGTGGGATTCGCTACACTTCTTGCGCCAGTAGCCATCGTTTTGCTCGCAGGTGCATTCCAATCAGTATTTACATTTTTGATTGGTGTTTTACTCGCAATTTTTCTACCACGTATATCAAAAGAATCACTCTCAACAACCCACCTCTTTCAAAAAATCCTTGCAATAAGCATTATTATGATAGGCACATATTTTTTATGGGTTTGAGAATATGTTAGTTAAATAGGATATAATGAAATAAGACAAGCTCCATCTGCAATTCACCAGCAAGAGGAGGTCGGCCATGCCAAGAACTGGTCTGCACGTCGTGAGAGAGAGCAGGGTCGGCATTTCCCGCCGGAGAAAAAAGAAGGCCCAAGTAATCAGCGAACCTGTAAAAGCGCCAGTAGGAATGTCTCCCGAGATCCTCTCGGGTCATGAGGGGCATAAGATCGGTGTCGACGAGGGAAATATAAGATGTCGAACGTGCCGAAAAGTGATCTCCTACACTAAAAGGAGGTGAGTCCAGAATTGTGGGTTACGGATAGGAGAAACAGGGGCAGGCCACGGCCTGCCCCTTGCCATTGACATATTAGTATCTCCCGTGCTTTAATGCTAGCAGACATCGAACAGTATCGAGATTTCCTTGTTCACGTAAAGCAAGTCCAATCGTGGGATGATATTATCCAGTCACTGGTCGTTTCCTGACAGCCTCTCAATTCATCGGGGGCTGTCTTTGTATAAAAATTAATATATTATTATTTTTAATATGGATAAAATAAATGGGGCTTTGGGTATAGATATAGGGAACGTAATTATTAATCATCGTCTTACAGACAAAGATGACAAAACCTTGCACGAGGAACGTTATTCAACTATCCCTGCGGCAGAAGGCGTATTTGAAGCCGTTAAAAAATTAAACGATGAGAAGTTTCATGGTAATATTTTTTTAATTTCTAAATGTACTCCGTGGGCACAAGAAAAGATTCTTGCGTGGTTGAAAGATAACGATTTTTATTCAAAAACAGGAGTCAAACCAGAGAATGTGTTTTTTTGTAGAGAAAGACACGAAAAGGATAAAATATGTAAGGATAACGATATTACTTATTTTATTGACGATCGGCTTGAGGTTCTTAGCCATATGGTTGATACTTCGCCTCTTTTATTCTTGTACCAGCCGGATCAAGCCGAAATTGATGAATACAGAGAATTCTTACCTAGAGTTACAAGGGTCGAAAGTTGGTTAGACATCGTGGAGAAAATTAAATAAAGTTTTATGCTTCCTTTCAATAAAAAAGGAGATGGAGAATAATCAAGTTCAGATTCCGGTAGAATTATACAAGCATGATTCCGATTTGTTTGTGGTTTCACTTTCCGATAAATGCTCGTATGTTTTTATCCTTTATTCATTATCAAGTGTTCGGCTTCAAAGGTAAATTTGCATTCGGAGAACATTTAACAATTGACGGCTATGGAGGGAATAAAGAACTTTTAGATAATACGGATCTCGTATTCGAGATTCTTAATAATCTTCCTGGGAAACTTGGTATGGGTATTTTGATGGGTCCGCAGGTTGTCCATGCTCCGAGCAATGATAAAAAAGACCCGGGTGGCTGGACCGGCTTCGTGGTCATTGCCGAAAGTCATATGAGTATTCACCCTTTCCTTTGCGGGGTTTTGTCAGCATCGATATCTATACATGTAAGAACGGTATGGACACAGATTTTGTATTAAATTACTTTAAAGAAAAATTTGGCCTAAAAGATATCGAAACGAATTTTATAAAAAGAGGTACCCGATATCCAAAAGAGAACATCTATGGATGAAAATCAAAAAATGGAATAAAAGGTGTCAGACACCTTTTATTATGGTGGTCTTTCGCCTCTTCGTATCCTTGGAGTCACGAAGGGCGACTCCCTCTGGCGTTCGTGCCACCAACACGCAACCGCCGAGACAGAGAGGATTTGAACACTCCGGGTACTTGAAGTCTTCGTCACGCACTGGGAACGTAAACTTTCTCGCTGTCATGATAAGGCACCTCCTTAAGGGCCCGAATCTAATGTTAGTATTGTTGTTCTACAATGTCAACCTCTTGTCCAGTTAACACCTTGGGGTTGCACTTTTAACAGCTAGGGGTTACAGGTGTTAACTAAACATGCTATTGACATAGAAGCATCTCTCGTACTATATTATCGTCAGACAAAGCACAGAAAGGAGGTGAGAAAAACATGGGTAAGGGTTTGTTAAGTAGCATCTTCGGCTTCAGCGACAAGCAGGCAGCGGAAGATGTCAGGCAGGGGGATGCACCGGCTCGGAACGACGCAGAAGTGGCAGCGAAGGCTGACTGGATGGTGGATTCCACGAGCGACTCGCCATCCTCCGGCTCCGGAAAGGGGAAGTAATCTGAGGCCGTAGAGTCCAAGGTCGGTGGGATGTTGCCACCGACCTTGTTAATTTTTGCTCATAGAAAACTAACAGTTATAATATGCAAGATATTAAAGCATTTGGAGAGTATACTAATTGGTCTCAACGAAAATCGTTTGTAAAAGAAAGGGATATGGTGAGACAGGCGGTCGAGAACGAAGAAGAAAATGAAATAAGACAATACCTAAGGCCTCTAGTTAGACATTGGGCTAAGGATTATATGATACACCAACCTCAGATTAAATTGACTGACGGTGAATTTCTAGAAGCTGGCTTTATGCATTTAGAGCGGGGGCTGAAAAAATATTATGAGAAACTTGAAAAGGGAAAAGTCAGCTTCAAATTCAGCACCTATTTTGAGTGGTTTATACGACAAGGATTTCATGATTATTATAAACAAAAATAGCATGTGCCATTGACATATTAGTATCTCCCGTGCTTTAATACTAGCAGACAGTATTGGGAGTGAACCTTTTCCGAGGAGGCCATGATGAACTGGTTGCTTATCGTGCTTGTCGGTGTGATTGGTGCTGTGGCGGACGTAGTGCTAAGTTATTGGAGCTACACGTACCGGCTACACTGGTGGTTGGGCGGCGCTGCCATGTACCTGGTCTTCATGACAGGACTTGGTCTTGTAGTTCGCCAGGGGGTCACTAACGGATATTCTCTAGCCGTTGGGGTTGTGGTTGTGCTTCTGGTCAACATCGTTTTGGTCACGGCTTGGGATGTCTACAGTGGGGCCTCACTTTCTGCCCTGCAGTGGCTTGGGATAGTATTGGCTCTCGGAGCCATGGCGTGTCTCGAACTCGGTCGCAACAGATGAAGAATCCTCCGCGTGTAGCCACCATCCGATGTTTGGGTGGTGGCTACTTTTGTCCTAATTTTTGCCGGCATGGACGGACAAGCAAAATAAGAAGTATAATCTAAAGAAGACAAATATGGATATAAACAAAGTAAAACCTAATATTGTTTCCAAACACAAGACTCCTTTTTTGCTGTGTGATCTAGACATAATTCGAGAAAATTATCGACGGATTAAGAGGTTCATTCCAAGTGCTGATATTTTCTATGCGGTGAAGGCCAACGATAATGAAAGAATAATAAAGACACTGATAGGCGAAGGTTCGTCATTTGAGATAGCTTCAGAAGGAGAGCTTCTTCAACTAAAGAAATTTAAAGTACCACCGGAAAAAATCGCCTGTTTTAATCCTATTAAACCAGTTTCCTTTATCAAATCCCTGCATAAATACGGAGTTAAACTCATAGCTTTTGATTCGTTGCAAGAAATGGTAAAAATAGCCGAAAATGCCCCAGACAGCGAACTCGTATTGAGATTGCAGGTTGATAACCAGGGGAGCGATTGGCCGCTCACTAAAAAATTTGGAGTACAAGCCACTGAAGCTATCGACCTTCTTAAATATGGAAAACAAAAAAATCTTTCAATCGTTGGTCTCACCTTTCACGTAGGATCTCAGTGTTTGAATAAGGAAAATTGGGCAAATGCTTTGTATATTTGCGAAGAATTATTCAGGGAAGCTCAAAAAATCGGTTTTAATCTTTCCGTCTTAAGTTTGGGGGGTGGCATACCTATTAAACACATTAAATCTATCCCAAGTATTAAAGAAATAGGGGAAATCATCAACCCAATTTTGGAAAATCATTTCTTTAGTTTGAACAAAAATTTGCGCATCACAGTTGAACCCGGTCGAGGACTTGTTGGGGATGCGGCTATTATGGTTGCTTCTGTTATAGGAATAGCAAAAAGGGGAAATGAAAATTGGGTCTATTTGGATGTCGGAGTTTTTAATGGGCTCATGGAAACAATTGAAAACTTCATGTATGAATTAAAAACTCCGGGAAAAGGCAAAAAGCAATTGACCACAATTGCGGGACCATCATGTGATAGCGTGGATGTCATGTTCAAAGATATATTATTTCCTGAAGTCAGTATAGGTGACAAAATATATATAATGAATACCGGTGCATATACTACGGTATATGCTTCTAAATTTAATGCTTTTGAAATACCAAAAATATATTTTTTAAAAAGTTGATATGAACAAAAGTGGGGCTATATGGGCTAAGTGGAATCCTAAGGCATATCTTAATGATTTCTATTCCAAAGTTGAACCTGATGAGGTGGCTACTATAGCTTTCTTGGCAAAAATTGCTAAGCGAATTCCTCAAAGACAAAAAATATTAGAATTTGGCACAGGACCAACTCTTCACCATATTTTCCCATTTATACCATCTGCTTCGGAAGTTCACCTTGCTGATTTTTTAAAACCTAATCTTGAAGAGATTTCAAGATGGGCGCATAGTAAAAAAGATGCTCATAATTGGGACAGTTTCATATCCTATACCCTTAGATGCGAGGGAAATAAGAATCCTACATTAAAAGATATTAAGATTAGAAAATTAGAAACGAGTAATAAAATAACCAAGTATATAAGAGCTGATGCAGGACAGGCAGACCCCTTAGGAAAACGTGTGCGCGAATCATATCCGGTGGTTATTAGCTGTTATTGTGCGGATTCTGCTACAGATAATCACTATGATTTTAAGCGCTATGTAAAAAATATTGCGTCTCTCACAGAGCATGGCGGGATCTTCATACTTGCTTGTTTGCGCAAAGCTCGCTATTATAGGGTTGGTGCCTTGTCCTTTCCCAGCGCTAATGTGGATGAACATTTGGTACGCAAAATACTGAATGCTGATTTTATACCAAAGAGCATAAAAATTGAAGTCAAGAGTTTACCTTCTCACAAGGAACAAGGATACACAAGTATAATACTAGCTTATGCAACAAAGCGAAAAAGCAAGTAATACAATTAAATTTTTGCTCGCTTACTATGGTGCAATATTTTTGTGGTGGCTATTCTTGTTTTTTACAAATTCAGTAAATAGTCTAAGTAATTACCTTTTTGCATTTTGTTTCGGCTTGATTCCAATATTTGGAGGCGTCTTTGGGATTTTCAATTCTAATAAGTGGGGGTCTGTAAAAAGCCTTTTAGGCAAAGGATTGCTCTTTCTGTCTCTGGGTTTAATTACATGGGGAATAGGACAAGTCATTTTCTCTTACTATAATCTATTCTTGGCTGTTGAAGTACCGTATCCATCTTTAGCAGATGCAAGTTTTATCCTGAGTTGGCCATTGTGGGGGATTGGCATGTTTTATTTGTCTAAAGTAACGGGAGCGAAATTCAGCCTTAGGACTTGGGGAGGAAAGTCTGTTTTTTTCGGAGTCCCTTTGGTAATTATCGCTTTATCTTATTATCTCTTAATTATTGTTGCCAGGGATGGAGTATTAGCAAGCTCAGATGAATATTTAAAATTATTTTTTGATCTAGCTTATCCAATAGGCAGTGTCGTTCTTTTAACCGCGTCAGCTCTAGTTTATAGTCTGTCTTTCAATTACTTAGGTGGTAAATTCAAAACTGCCATATATATAATTTTGATAGGTTTTGTTGTAAATTATATAGCAGATTTTTCTTTCTCTTATACTACTACCATAGAAACTTTCTTCTCTGCTAATTGGGTTGACTTTATTTTTGCAACTGCCATGTTTACTCTATCTCTTGGAGTGGCAATGCTTAGTTTGCGTACTAAAGATTCAATTGAAAACATATGACCACTCTTGACCTAATCGCTGGGAAAATTATAAAGGAACAAGAGCTTATTATTGGTCCATTGGCATGGGAAGAAGCTGGCCATGTTAAAGGACTGCGTATGGTAGATAAACTAGTGGGAGAAGTTATTATAGAAGGAAATGGCGACGGGCGCATAATTATAGATAATCTTGTGAAAGAATATGAGGTCCTCTTTGGTCGGGCTGCTCGAGAGGTATGTCGGGATGCAGTTAAGAATTTAATTTCAGGTCTTTCGAAGAACGAGATTCCATCTAGTCTCCAGTAGTAATATGTCAGATGATAGTAACAAAGAAACTTCTTCACCTGGATATAAGATATTAACAGAAGAATTATACAGAAGGAGTCTTGAGTTGGTAAATCTTAATAAAAAGGTTGAAAGTTTGAATCAAGAACTTCAAATAGCCAACGAGGGACAGGCGAATTTGATACACATTATTAATCACCAGATCAAGGGCTATCTGGCGAAGGCGCGTAATATTTTTTCTGAACTTCTGACTGATCATGTTTATGGAGAGATGCCAGAACCCGCTAAACCGATGCTTGAAGAAGGATTCAAATCTTTGACGGAAGGGGTGGACTTTGTACAAGATTTTTTGAATGCCTCCAATATTGAGAAAGGAACTTTTGTCTACAACATGCAACCAATGGATTTGGGTATGATAGTGACAGAAGTTATAGAGAAACAGAAAGAAGTAGCCAAGGGGAAGGGGCTTTCTCTCGAGCTTGTTGTTGCGCCTGGGGAATATAGTATGAAAGGAGATGCTAGTCAGCTCGGTCAGGCCGTTAGAAATTTGATAGATAATTCTATTAAATATACGCCATCAGGAAATGTTAAAGTCCAAATGACAAATGACAAAGGCAAGATTCTTCTCACTATCAAAGATACAGGAGTGGGCATATCGGAAGAACTCAAGCCCAAGTTATTTACCAAGGGTGGTAGAGACAAAGACTCGTTAAAGATTAATGTAAACTCAACTGGATTCGGCCTCTCGTTTGTCAAAGGTGTCGCAGAAGCACACAAGGGCCGCGTCTGGGCCGAATCGCCAGGCTCGAACCATGGTTCTACTTTCTACATGGAATTGCCAGTGTCATGACTCAAGCGCAGGCACTCTCGATATTGAAAACAGGTGCAAACGTTTTTCTCACCGGCGAGCCTGGCTCGGGGAAGACGCACATGGTCAATCAATTTGTTTCTTATCTACGAACACATGGCATTGAGCCGGCTATTACCGCCTCCACCGGCATTGCGGCCACACATATCGGTGGTATGACTATCCACTCTTGGAGCGGCATTGGTATCAAGCGAAATTTGGATCAATACGAACTGGACAGGATTGCCTCCAACGAACGCATCGTCAAGCGTGTAGCTAGAACCAAAGTTTTGATCATCGATGAAGTCTCTATGCTCGCCCCCGCAACCCTGGCCATGGTTGAGATGGTTTGCCGTGAGATCAAACAAAATCAACAATCTTTCGGTGGCATTCAGGTTATTTTGGTGGGTGATTTTTTTCAATTACCGCCGATAACACGCGAAAAAGAATTAATTTTGCAAAAGGCTCTACTCGAAGAAACAATTCCCCAATTCGCCTATGATGCTCCCTGCTGGCGGCAATCTGACCTTGTCATTTGCTATCTATCAGAACAACATCGTCAAGAGGATCGAGATTTTCTTTCAGTTCTCTCGGCAATTCGTAGTAATAGTTACGATAAGTCACACCATGTTCATATCGAGAAACGAAGAGTAGCAATAAAAAATGTACCGGACGATATACCTCGACTTTTCTCACACAATGTAGATGTGGATCGAGTCAACAGCGAAGAGCTCTTGAAACTCCAATCCAAAGAACACGTTTTCGAGATGACCACCCAAGGCGTGCCCCTGCTCGCAACCGCACTTATGAAAGGATGTCTCTCGCCTGAAATTTTGAAGTTGAAGGTGGGCGCTAAAGTTATGTTTACAAAAAATAATCTCCAGGCTGGATTTGTGAATGGTACTTTGGGGGAAGTTGATGAACTTGTTTCTTACGGCTCTCCTTTAATACGATTAAAAAATGGTCGTATCATCATAGCTGAACCAAATGGATCTCACCGATGTCTTTGAATTTGGACAGGGCTATGTAGCACTCTCAAGGGTGCGTTCTTTAGCGGGTCTCTATCTTCTGGGCTGGAATGAAAA
>Ga0082335_1005175_pt1 | contig 18396 bp, 19 predicted proteins | sample Subgrocontami58m_FD_72375 | JGI IMG/M metagenome (GOLD analysis project Ga0082335, IMG submission 72375) | Subsurface groundwater microbial communities from S. Glens Falls, New York, USA - GMW37 contaminated, 5.8 m (SPADES assembly) (version 2) ... | reverse complement strand
TGTTTTATTTCCTGCGAAAAAAGAACTATGTACAGATAATGCTGCTATGATAGGAGTTGCAGCTTTTTATAAAGCAAAAGCAGGAATATTTGTCAAAAACTTCAAAACTTTCGAAAGACAACCAAGACTGAGTATAAACTCTAAATCCTAATCTCTAATCTCTAAACAATATCAAAATATAAAATTATTAAATTCAAAAACTAAAATGTCATTCCCGCGAAGGCGGGAATCCAGACTGGATCCCCGATCAGGTCGGGGATGACGCTTGTTTTAGAAGTTAGAGTTTAGAGATTATTTGTGATATACTATTTTTATGCTTAAAAAGCTTACTCTTTGGAACTGGATTTCAATATTATCTTTCATAGGTATTCTTCTTGCTACATACTTATTTTATAGTTATCTCACTCAACCTGTATTTCGACCTTGCTATGTAAATGCAAAAGTGAATTGTGATGCTGTAATATCAGGACCTGTTTCTTTGACACTTGGGATTCCAACTGCACTATATGGATTGATTGGTTATTTGGTAATTTTTATTGCCTCCCTATTTAAAAAGGCAAAGATTGTAATTGGAGTTGCAACTTTTGGGTTGTTATTTTGTTTATATATATTGTTTAGAGAGATATTTCAATTAAAAGTTTATTGTCCTGTTTGTATTGCCTGTTTAGTGGTTATGATATCCGTATTTTTCCTTTCGCTGAAAGTAATGAAAATGAAGTAAGTTAAAACGAACTTGAATAATTATATCTAAATAAAGGTTTTCTTCTTAAAACACTAGTTCTTTGAGCTTTTATCTTAGCTCTAGTAATTTCTTCTCCTGTTAATGTCATCCATTCCGTTGATCCTACGCCTTCGTTATCTGAATCATATATCACTGGAGAAAATGTTGTTATTTTTAATTTTGATTTGCCAGTTACCTCTATCTGTTTTCTTACTCCGTGATTTGATTCTCCAAATTGCAAAAACTCTTCATGACCTACACCAAGCACTTGAGTTCTTTTTTTAATTTCTCGACCTGTTATAAGACCTCTTTCAACGCGTTCTATTGCCATGTTCCAAAGTATAAAACATTTTTTATGTAAGTCAAGGGTTGACTCCGATTTAATCGGAGTTGACAAGGGGTGTATAATTAATAGTATAGGGGGTGAAATATGAAAGATAAAAAAGAAGACAAAAATTGTAAATGTGAGGATTGCAAGTGCGAAGATTGCGATAATAAACAGTGCAATGATTGTAAAGATAAAGAAGGCTGCTGTTGCTAAGAAATAATCTCTAAACCCTAAATCCTAATCTCTAGACAATCTCAAAATACAAATTTAATAAACTCAAAAATTAGACTTAGAAACAATAGCACCAAATATCTTCATAAGTTCATTTACTTCTTGTATTAAGTTATCCAATTTACTCTGTAACTGTAAATTAGTTGATATATCAAGTAATAATAGCCAAAAGTTTGTTTCTTTAGCTTCTTTTCTACATATCCTAACTCTATGATAGAAATCTTTCTTACTAAGAGCCTCATTTGCTTCTATAAAGTTTGCTCCTATCGAGCTTGAAGACCTTATCAATTGTGTTATATAAATATTATTTGTATTGATTTTTGGAATATATTTAACAAAATCTCGCACGTCTTTTGCAAACCTATAAGTTCGCTCTTCTAGATCATATTTTTTTGTATTTTGAGCTTTATACATTTGTATTTGTTTAGGATTTAGAGATTAGAGTTTAGAGATTAAAGTTAAGCAGGTATCTAGCTTTTTGTCTACGGATTATAAGCAACAAAATGTACAGATTTGATTGTTAATCTGCTCTCTTTTGGTATAATTGATGATATGGAAAGAAGATTAGAAAGAAAACCAGCAACAAGTTTAGATTCTACAGTAAATAAATTAGCTGGCTTTTTATTAACAGCTGGAGGAGTTGGGGCTGAAGTAGGATCCTTGGTATTATATGCTAAATTAAAAAATGTTATTCCTTCAGTTGCTATTGCATTAGCAGGACTATATGGTTTTTATTTAGCCAAAGGTTATTTCCAGCAAGCTAGAGAGATTGACGAATCCTTAATACCTCCTCAAAACTTAAATAATGCTTTACCTACTCCTTCGATTCCTCATGAATGGGAGGTATAAAAAGTTTGATTTTTGGCGGTTGTGGTGCTATTATATCTAAATTATGTCAACAGAAAGAAAATTTACTCAACCACTTGAAAATCTTACAACAGAGCAACTAAGGTTTAATAGACGAGAAAATCTTCCTGCTGTTATTCTTTCTGCGGCAATAGGTTTCGTTCTAGGCGCAGACGCTATAGCAGATGGATTTTTAAAAAATAATGCAGGATATGGTGTATTGGGTGGACTAATTGCAATTGCATTTTTAGGTGGGTCAGTGCTAGTTTTAAAAGACGCGCATAAACTAAAACCCAAAAACCCAACTGTTTGATTTTTTGGCGTTGGTGTGGGATAATCTGGAACTCATGGATATAGAAAAAAGTCCTATAATGCCACCTTTAGATTTAGATATGGAGTTTGGGTCAGGAGCAACAAAATTAGTTGAAACTGCAATAGGAAAAAACATGGATTTCTTAAGGCAAAGTGAACCTGATATTTACCTATTAAGAAATCTTGGAATTGCTTCACGCGTTCTTCTTGGAGAAACTGTAATAAACGCTGATGAAATGCTTCTAGTTTTAAAAGATATTTGGCCCGAATGGTATAAATCTTTATCTGGGGACAAAACAGATGAAGCAAATCTTCATTCATTTTTAATTGCAAGAGACTACAATTTGTTAACAGGAAATCAAATTGCTACTCCGGAACATATAGATAGGATAAAAAGAGGAGCGAAATCACATGTTAATTTTATTAATGACGGATTCTTTTCAGACCCTGAAAGGAGAGTAAGAATATTGGATGAACTAAAGAGACACACAAGAAATTTTGAATTACCACTTAGAGAAGATGCAGGTAAACACCAGATAGACTTTTTAAAAATGATGGCTGATATGATAGTAATTAAAGTAGCTTCTGTAGAAGTAAAGGATAATGGTGCTGTTGAACAAAGCATGTAATTGAGCTAAACTACTTTCTCGCATGTTAAAGATAAGCAATCTCACAGTTTCTGCTGGAAAAAAGACCATAGTCAAAGATTTTTCCTATAACTTTGAAAAAGGCAAAATTTATGCCATTATGGGGCCAAATGGATCTGGTAAATCAACTCTCGCATTTTCAATCATAGGCCATCCAAGCTACAAACTAGCCTCAAAAAGCAAAATCACGCTTGACGGGAAAAATATTACTAAATTACAAACTCACAAAAGGATAAAACAAGGAGTTTTTCTCACATTTCAAAGCCCCCACGAGCTCACAGGAGTATCTGTATATCAGCTTATAAGAGTTGCAAAAGACTCTAAAGAAGGAGTTCATGGACTATTTGAAAATATTAAAAATCTAGGAAAAGAACTTCACATATCAGAAGACCTACTCAGTCGAGGCCTGAATCAATCTGCATCAGGAGGAGAGAGAAAGAAATTAGAGGTACTTCAGGCAATAGCCCTTGATAAAAAAGTCATAATATTTGACGAAATAGATACAGGAATAGATGTAGACTCTCTGAAACTAATTACAAAAGTATTAAACAAATATAAGAAAGACAAAACATTCATTCTTATAACACACTATAATAGAGTATTAAAATATCTAAAGCCCGATAAAGTTCTCGTATTAATTGACGGCAGTCTCAGAAAATCAGGAGGCCCAAAATTAGCAGATACAATAGAAAAACAAGGATACAAAAACTTTTAAGATAATGGCAAATAGAAAAAATCTAAACTTCAAACAAAAATACGGCTTCTCAATGCCTAAATCTTATCTTTTTAGGGCAAAAAAAGGATTAAATAAACAGATTGTTGAAAGCATATCAAAGATGAAGGGTGAACCTTCCTGGATGCTTGAATACAGGCTCAAATCTCTTGAAATATTCTTTAAAAAAGAAATGCCAAAATGGGGAGCAGATTTATCAAAAATAGATTTTGACGATATTTATTACTACATAAAACCTATGGAAAGCCAGGCTAAATCCTGGAAAGACCTACCTAAGGAAATCAGAAATACATATGACAGGCTTGGGATACCTAAGGCAGAAAAAGACTTTTTAGCAGGAGTAAACGCTCAGTATGACTCTGAAGTTGTATATGAGAGTGTAAATAAGCATCTTGAAAAGCTAGGTGTGATATTCTGCGATATGGACACAGCTTTAAAAAAATATCCTGATATTGTTAAAGAATACTTTGGTACGCTAATCCCCGCTCATGACAACAAATTTGCAGCCCTTAATTCTGCAGTTTGGTCAGGAGGCTCTTTTGTCTACGTACCTAAAGGAGTAGATGTAAAGATGCCTCTTCAAGCTTATTTTAGAATAAATTCAGACAAATTTGGGCAATTTGAAAGGACTCTTATCATAGCTGAAGAAGGAAGCAACGTGCACTATGTAGAAGGCTGTACAGCTCCGGTCTACACCTCAAACTCTCTGCACTCAGCTGTGGTTGAAATATTTGTCAAAAAAGGAGCAAAAGTCAGATATACAACAGTTCAGAACTGGAGCTCAAATGTCTACAATTTAGTCACAAAGCGAGCAAAAGCAGAAGAAAATTCAATCATGGAATGGATAGACTGTAATATAGGATCGTGCGTAACAATGAAATACCCAAGCATATATCTTAATGGCAAAGGAGCAAGGGGAGAGGTATTATCGTTGGCTTACGCTGCAAAAGGTCAGCACCAAGACGCAGGAGCTAAAGTATTTCACTTTGCTCCAAACACATCGTCCCGAATCATCTCAAAATCAATATCTAGAGATGGAGGCCGTACATCTTATAGAGGATTAGTTCAAGTAAGACCAGGAGCTGTAGACTCAACAGTTTTTGTATCATGCGATGCGCTTATTTTAGATGAAAAGTCAAGATCAGACACATATCCGACTATGCTTGTAAAGGAAAGCGATACACATATACAGCACGAAGCTACAGTTGAAAAATTAGGTGAAGATAAGCTGTTTTATATGATGTCTAGAGGGCTTGATAGATATGAGTCTGAAAGCTTGCTTGTGAATGGTTTTATCGAACCTATAACTAAAGAAATTCCCCTTGAATATTCAGTTGAAATGAACAGGCTAATCAAGCTTGAGATGACTGGATCTGTTGGTTAATTTTTAAAATCCTTATGTCTTTCATATATCTTAATAAAAACAAAAAAACAACATATACTTTTAACTTTCCGGGAAAATACACAGTTTTTTTTAACAATATTTCAGGCGATTACAAGTTTTTAATTAAAAGCAAGGGAGTTGATCTTGATATTTTAGGAATTATTGTCGGGAAAAACGACAATATTTTTAACATAAAGACAGATCAAATTCACGACGCTCCTAAATCAAAATCTAATCTATTGGTAAAAGGAATTTTGTATGACAAATCCAAGTTTATATTCAGAGGCCTTATAAAAATAGAAAAAACAGGACAAAAGACAAAAGCTTATCAGAAAAACCAAAATCTCTTGATGTCAAAAGACGCATTTGTTGATACAAAACCATATCTTGAGATTTTAGCTGATGATGTGTATTGTACACACGGTTCAACCACTGGAAAGATTGACAAAGACTCGCTTTACTATTTAAATACCAGAAGCATTGAAAATAAAAAGGCAGAGGGTCTAATAATTAGAGGATTTTTAAATGAAGTATTAGTTATACTAAAGCAAGTAGCGTCACAACAAGAATATTTATTAATACAAAAAGAAGTAATTAATAATCTATAAATAATATGATCATAAAAAACCATTTTCCAATATTTAAAACAAATCCAAAACTTGTTTATCTTGATTCAACAGCAACTTCTCTTAAACCTCAAGAAGTGATTAACAAAGAAGTTGAGTATTATTCGCAGTACAGCGCAAATGTTAAAAGGGGAATATACGGCATTTCAGAAAGAGCAACTGCAGAGTATGAAGATGCAAGAAAAGTTGTAGCTAATTTTATAAATGCAGAACCTAATGAAGTTATTTTTACAAGAGGGACCACTGAGTCAATGAACTTGGTTGCGTATTCTTTAGGTAGACAAATAATTGGTAAAAGCGATGAAATATTGACAACAATTATGGAGCATCATTCCAACTTTGTCCCATGGCAACAGTTGTGTAGAGAAAATGGCAGCATTTTTAAAGTTCTTGATATAGATGATGAGGGTTATCTTCAAGCTGACTCAAACACACTCTCAAAATATGTAAATAAAAAGACTAAAATCGCAGCTTTAACGTATGTCTCTAATACGCTTGGAACAATAAATCCTATAAAACAAATAATAAAAGACTTAAAAAGAATTAACAAAGACATAATTGTAATACTGGACTGTGCTCAAGCAGTACCTCATATAAAAGTAGATGTTGCGGATTTAGGATGCGATTTTATTGCTTTTTCAGGACACAAAATGTTAGGGCCAACTGGAATCGGTGTTCTTTGGGGTAAAAAACATTTACTTGACGAGATGTACCCGTTTCACTTTGGCGGAGAGATGATAAGCGAAGTAACAATTGCAAAAACTTCCTACGCAGAAGTTCCTGAGAAGTTTGAAGCAGGGACACCTCCAATTGCCCAAGCAATTGGACTTGGAACAGCAATTAAGTTTATTGAAAAAATAGGAATAGATAAAATTGAAGAACATGAAAAAGAACTTACAAAATATTCAGTTAAGTACTTAACTGAATTATTTGGGAAAGATATTAATATTTACGGCCCTAAAGATATAAACAATAGGGGAGGAATAATTTCATTTAATATGAAAAATGTTCACCCACACGATTTAGCTTCAATATTAAATGAAGATAATATTGCGGTTCGCGCTGGCAACCACTGCGCTATGCCTCTTCACACAAGGCTTGGAGTAAGCGCTTCATGCAGGGTTAGTTTTTATGTTTACAATACAAAAGCCGACATTGATAGTTTAGTCAAAGTTTTGCACAAGGCCAAAAAACTATTTGCATGACAGACATATACAAAGAAAACATATTAGAGCATTATAAAAATCCAAAAAACTTTGGATCATTGAAAAAACCTTCACATTCAGGAGTATTTAATAATCCTCTTTGCGGGGATTCGATAATAGTTGACCTAATATTAAAATCCGATAAAATCGTAGATATTAGGTTTAGAGGAGAAGGATGCGCTATTTCTATTTCTTCTACATCAATGTTTTTTGACTACTTGAAAGAAAAAAACACAAGAGTTTTAAAAAAAATAAATAAACAATTTATGGAGAAGCTTATTAATGTTAAAATATCAGAAGGTAGGGTAAAGTGTTTGATGTTACCAGTGAGCGCAATTAATAAAATTATTGAAAATAAAAAATGAACTTAAAAGATCCTAAAAATCCATCAGGTCCAGTTATAGTCAAAGGGATGAAAGTCAAAGTTGACAGAGATCTTTGTATTGGAGCGGCAACATGTATCGCGGTTGCTGCAAAAGCATTTGATCTAGATAACGAGGCAAAAGCTATAATTCTTGATTCAGCTGATGAAGAAACTAGAGAGGCTATAATTGAAGCTGCAAAAGCCTGCCCGACAGCGGCAATTATAATCCACGATGAAAGCGGCAAACAAATATACCCTTAAGAAATTTCTAATTTCTAATTTCTAAACAAATTCTAATACCTAAATTCTAAATGCAAAAAGTTTTGAGCTTTAGATATTCGAGTTTTGATATTGTTTAGAGATTAGAGTTTAGGGTTTAGAGATTACGCGCAGACTCTTGACTATTAGCAAATGATGATTTATACTGCTAAATATGGTAACGTTTCCATTAGTTACAGTCCGCGAAGGAATAGTCCTGCCAAATACTGAAAACGTCCTCATTTTCGGCAGAAGCAAAAGCACTCAAGCAATAAATGAAGCATTAAGAAGAGATAAAAGGATCGTTCTTATAATGCAAAAAAATTCCTCACTTGACGATCCTAAAGTAAGCGACCTTTATGATACAGGAGTTATTGTATTGGTAAAAAATGTTGTACATGGTGATAAAGGAGAAATAAATGCTTTAGTTAGAGGAGTTGAAAAAATAAAAGTAATTAAATACGTTCGCGAAGAGCCTTATTTTGAAGTTTCAGTAGAAGCTTTAGAAGAAAAGTTGGTTGATGATGAGGAAACCAGAGGATTTATAAAATACATATCTACTCAAGTAAAAAAAGCAATAAATCTTGGTAAAACTATTGACTTTATCTTTCTTATGAATATCTTAAATGTCAGATCACCTCAAGATTTCTCTTATCAGGTAGGAATGGTTTTAGACTTGAGGGAAAATGAAAGGCAAGAGCTTCTTGAAGAAAACAATGTTAAAAACAGATTAAAAAAAGAAATAGATTTTATCAACCGCGAAATAAAAATTTTAGAAATCGAACAAAATATATCTTTTAAAACACAAAGAAAAGTAGAACAGGGAATGAAAGAATCTATTCTTCGTGAAAAAATGAAAACAATAGAAGAAGAGCTTGGAGGAAGAGGAGAAGATAAAGAACTTGACGACTTCAGGGCAAAGATAAAAAAAGCTCGAATGCCAAAAGAAGTTGAAGAAAAAGCTTTAAAAGAGCTTAAGAGATTGTCTCAAATGTCGCAATTTAATCCAGAATCATCATATATAAAAACTTATTTAGATTGGCTAGTTGACCTTCCCTGGTCAGTATCAAAATCAACAGATGTAAATATCAAAAAAGCACAAAAAATCCTAGATGAGGATCATTTCGGCCTAAAAAAAATCAAAGAAAGAATTCTCGAATATTTGGCAGTAATTGAGCTTAAGAGAAAAAACCAAGTCGCAGATGAGAAAAAAGCAAATCAACCTACAATTTTATGTTTTGTCGGACCTCCGGGAGTTGGTAAAACTTCTTTGGGTAAATCTATCGCAAGATCATTGGGTCGAAAGTTTGTAAAGATTTCACTTGGAGGAATAAGAGATGAGGCAGAAATCAGAGGTCATAGAAGGACATATGTTGGAGCTCTTCCTGGAAGAATTATTCTTGGTGTCAAAGACGCGGGTACAAATAATCCGGTATTTATGATGGATGAGATAGACAAGATAGGCAGAGATTATAGGGGAGATCCAAGCTCTGCGCTTCTTGAAGCACTTGATCCAGAGCAAAATCATGCTTTTTCTGACCATTATCTTGAAGTCCCATTTGATTTGTCCGATGTATTTTTTATAACAACCGCAAATATTTTAGATACTATACCTGATGCTCTTCTTGATAGGCTTGAGGTGATTCACTTCCCAGGATATACAGAAGATGAGAAATTTAATATTGCAAAAAAATATTTAGTAAAAAAACAGTTAAGCGCGCATGGTTTAACAAGCAAAAATATTCAAATAACTGATAGTTCTTTAAAAACAATAATTAGAAGATATACAAGAGAAGCAGGAGTCAGAGAGCTTGAAAGGCAAATCGCAAATCTATGCAGAAAAATCGCAAGACAAATTATTGAGAAAAAATCAAGAAAGACGAATATCGGACTTGTAGAAATAGATAAATATTTAGGACCATACAAATATTCAGCCCAAATGATAGAAGCGAAAGACACAGTAGGGATATCTACAGGTTTGGCTTGGACACAAGCAGGGGGTGATGTATTATTTATTGAAGTAGCGGTTATGCCAGGTAAAGCAAATCTTACTCTGACTGGTCATTTAGGAAATGTCATGAAAGAATCATGCAGGGCTGCCCTATCTTATGTTAGATCAAGATGGGATATGTTTGGACTTGATAAATCATTCTTTAATAGGATAGATATTCACGTACATGTTCCGGAAGGCGCAGTTCCAAAAGATGGCCCATCTGCAGGGATTGCTATTACAACTGCAATGATTTCCGCTCTAACTAAAATTCCTGTAAGACGAGATGTAGCGATGACCGGAGAGATTACGCTAAGGGGTAGAATTCTTGAAATCGGAGGAGTAAAAGAAAAAGTAATTGCCGCACACCGCGCAAGAATCAAAAAGGTCATATTGCCAAAAGATAACAAAAAAGATTTATTAGATATTCCAAAATATATTCTTGACGACCTAAATTTCGTATTTGTTGATCATATTGACGAGCTTATTAAAGAAGCTTTGGTATTTCCCAAAAAACTTACACCTTCAGAATTTGCGTTTTATAAGCAATTTTCTCATCTTCGAAAAGATAACTAAATCTTAAGTAGCATTTCTCGGACACTATAAGCCAGGTTATATAAATTGTATAGCACTGGTTTGGCTACCAAATCATAACTGCCTACCATTTCGACAAACTCTCCGCCGTACCCTTCCTTAAATCTAGTAAATCCAGCCCATTTGTGAGAATGAGAATAGTCTTTTGAAAGAGATCCCCACATATCAAAAGAATCGCACCCATTTCTTTTTGCAAAAAGTAGGCTTTCCCACATTAGAAGATTTGAAGCCATAGAGTTTCTGAATTTATCAGACGATCCCCCGTAGACATAAAAGCATCTGTTTTTAAACAAGAATAAATGGTATGCGGCTAATGGTTCTTTTTCTAAGTAAGCAATTAAGATTCTAGACAATTTACCTTTGACCATTTCCCAATTTTTTCTATGATAGTTAACGTCGTGACCTTTATATTTCTGCCTCGTAATTGTCTCAAAATATAATTTTTCAAATATTTCATAGCCTCTCTGAGACGATTCTTCTTTGACATAAACTCCCTTTTTTTGTGCGAGATTAATGTTATATCTTGTTTTTGGTTTTAAACTTGCCATAAGCTTGTTTTCATCTTTGGAAATATCAGATATTATTGTCCACTGTGGAAATAGAGGATGCTTAGAATTTAGAATCTTGAATTTAGAATTTGTCCTTCGACTTTGCTCAGGATATGGTGAGCTTGCCGAACCCATCTCGAATTTCGCTCGCCTCGCGAAGCGGGGATTTCGGACTTCGGATTTAAATACATATGGTTCTATTTTTATAAAAATTAAATTGTTCTGTAAAGCAATTTCTTTTAGGAAATCTAATAAAGCTTTTGATGGGATATCTGATCTTGGAATATATCCTATTTTAAAGCGAGTAAATGGAATATTATGAAGAGTCATCAGAAAAGCTTTTTTTAAATCACTTCCATTAAATTCACCAATTCTTAATATCTCAACTCCTGTTGCTTTTCTTGCTTCTCCCCATTCCCAAGATTGTAATGGATGGTCTACAACAGAATTATAAAGTTGCGGGTCAAACGTGTCGGGAATTATATTAATTGTCATAATGGTAGTATACCTAATAATCTCTAATCTCTAAATACTAAATCCTAAACAATACTATCATCCTGAACTTGCTTCATGTCATCCCCGACCCCGATCGGGGATCCAGTCTGGATTCCCGCCTACGCGGGAATGACAGTGGGACGGTTGGGAATACATAAACATTCCCGGAGTGTTGGATAGTAAATAGCGAAGATACCAATTTACTTTACGCTCGCGTCAAACGCGACTTACCTTACCACGTCTGACGTGGTTTGGGACAACTCAAGGCTAACTTAAGCGGAGGGTTCCCACTAAGTAAATAAATTCGGTATCGAGCTATTTAGATTGAAGTGTGTTTAAGAAGCTCTAGAGTTTCGGTGGCGCATTTTTGCCAGGAGAATAATTTTATTCTTTCTTTCCCATTTGCAATTAATGTATTTCTCAGATCCTCATGCTTTTTCAGATTATTAATTTGAGAAACTAATTGATTTATGTTATTTGGGTCAAAGTAAAGAGCTGCATTTCCTCCAACTTCCGGGAGGCTTGATTTGTCAGACGCTATGACAGGACATCCTTCGTTCATTGCTTCAAGTAGTGGTATTCCAAACCCTTCATATAAAGATGGAAGAACAAAACAAAAAGCATTTTTATATAGTTCCTTTAAAGTAGCATTTGTTACATAGCCAGTAAAGATGACGTTTCGTTCGAGTCCTAAGTTTTTTACTTTATTAAAAATCTTTTCATAAAGCCACCCTTTTTTTCCTGCAATAACTAACTTGAATTCTTTATTATATTTTACAAATTCTGAGAAAGCATCAATAAGTGTGGAAATATTTTTTCTTGGTTGTAACGTTCCTACATATAAAAGATAGGGATTATATTTAAGTCTTTTAATAAGTTTTTGATCAACTTTAGTTTTTCCCAGTTCTTTTTCATACCCGTTATAAATCACTTGTATTTTTTCAGAAGAAAGATCATATATTTTTATAAGATCGTTTTTTGTTGTATTCGAAACAGCAATTATTTTCTTCGCCTTATGTACGCTGTATTTTGTCCAATTTTTTAGTTTAAATAAATCTATTTTTAAAAAGTCATTTGGATAATGAAAAAAAGACAAATCATGAATGGTAACTGCTGTAGGTGTTGTAATAAATCTTGGAATGTAATGGGCGGGAGAAAAGAAAACATCATTCTTTTCACCAGTTAAAAGTTTAACTGGTAGAAATAATTGAGACCATAAAAAACTTCCCGCAACAACTCTATATTTAAAAAACTTGTTTTCTGAAGGCATCGAATCGTTAGGTTTATCTTTTAGATACACATTAAATATAAGGTTACTACTTGATTTTTTACGAAATTCATTTAGAAGATTTTGTGTATATGTTGAAACTCCAACATGCTCTTTTACATTTGCTTCGTTTCCGTCAATTCCAATTGAAATCATTTTTTTATTTTATACAGTTTCTAATTTATCAATTAGTTTATTGTAATAGTTTTGCCATGTAAAGCTCTGAGATGTTTTAATCCCTTTTTTAATTAAGTCTTTTCTTAAATTTTCATCATTAACAAGTTTGAGTATCGCGTCTTGAATCTCAGGTCTTTTAAATGGGTTAAACAGTAGGGTAGAGTTATCAGATATTTCTTCCATAGAAGATGTATTTGATGTCGCTACAGGTGTCTTTGATGCCATTGCTTCTATAATAGGATAACCAAAGCCTTCCCATAAAGACGGATAGATAAAACAAAGAGAAGATTTATATAAAGAAAACAATTCTTCATCTTTAACATATCCTAAATATTTAACATTTTCGTATTTTTTTATATTCGGACCCCAGCCGTATTCACCAACGACGATTAGATTTAAATGATTTAGATTAAGTTCAGTAAATGAGTCTATTAACATCTGGATATTTTTTCTTGGTTCAATTTTTCCTGCTGATAAAATAAATTTTTTATTAATACTATATTTTTTTAAAGTTTTTTGGTCAAACACAGTATCTGTTTTAATAATATTTACCCCTGGGTAATTTACTGTAATTTTGTTTTCATCAACTTCCAAGAATGTAATAAGATCCTTTTTGGTAGATATTGAATCTGCGAAAATAACGCGTGATTCTTTTTTTACAAAGTTAAGTTTTTTTTCTTGGTTTTTTCTTATTATTGGACTAAGAGTTTCAGGAAATCTTTTGTATACAAGATCGTGAACAATTGTTGCTTTTTTATAATTGCTTGGTGGTTCTGTCCAATCAGACGATATAAACCAATCGAGATTTTTTATAAGTTTATCGATTTTAAAAATATGAACTTTATTCCAAAGAAGTGTAAGTAATTTTGGAGGGAAAGGATAATCATTGATTTGAAATCCTTTATTTTTAATTTTTAATTTTAAATCGTAGTCCAGCTGTTTTCTAAGAGATGAGAAAAAAAACACCCAGTCGTTATTTTTGTCGTACTTAAGAATTGCGTCTATTAGCCCTCTTGTAAATCTGCCAACTCCTGTACCTCTGTATGCAGTTTGCGATATGTCAATCCCTATTTTCATCAGCTTTTTTTATATTTTTATAAACTTTTTCAAGCTGTCTAGATATGCTTTGCCAATTGTATTTATTTTTTGCTAGATAATAAGAATTTAGTTGTAGTGTCTTATAAAGTTCTTGGTTGGATAGGGCTTCAAAAATCTTCTCTACAAATTCTTCTTTATTATTTGCTACCAAAACGTGCTTATTATCTTTTACACTTAATCCTTCAATGCCTACACTAGTAGAGACAACGGGAAGTCCTGTGGCCATTGCGGCAAGTATCTTAAGTCGTGTACCTCCTGGGCCAAAAATAGGAGCGATAAAAAGAGTAGCGCTTTGGTATTGTTTTTTTACTTTTTCAGTATCGCTTTCTTCAATTTCTACAATTTGAACTTTATTACTATTTGTTTTAATTTTATTTGCCTGCTGACCTGCTATTATTATTTTAAAATTTTGTAGACGACTTTCAAGAAGTGGAAGTATTTTTTTAATAGTAAATTGTGCAGCTTCAATATTTTGCAGCCAGAAAAAATTTCCAAGAAATAAAAGTATCGGATCTATAGTATTTCTTTGTTTAATTGTTGGTTCAAACATCTCGTCTCCTGCACCATTTGGAATAATAGCTGTTTGTATATCCTTAACTTCTCCTTTTATTATGGACTTATCGTGTTCAGATACTGTTGATACAAGAGTTGCCTGATTCCAATAAAAGCGCTCCCAGTATCTGAGTTTAAGTACATCAATATTTAAAAATGGCCTTAAGATAAGCGGCAACCCGTCTACAAAATGCTTATAGACTTTATATTCTATTGTTTGCTCAACAAGCAGAATGGGAACTTTTGTCTTTGGGATATGGGGCATTACGTAAAATGTCTCGGAGTGAATTACGTCAAAATTAACTCTTTCCAGAAGTCTTTTTATTGTATCTTTAGCACTTTCAGAGTAATTTCTTACAATTAAAAAAGGTTTAGTAGTAAAGATCGAGTTTAATATATTCTTTAACTGCCAAGGTTTTTCAGGCCTTTTGCAAAGATGAATTTCTTTACAGTATTTTGTAAGGAATTTAGTATATTGTTTTTCATTCTCATTCTTATACAAAGATACTAAATAGATTTCGTTTTTTACACTCAAATATTTAAGTAAATTTAAAGTCCTGATTTGTCCTCCTGATGCTGGGGGGTATGGTAGATAAGGAGTCACCATTAATATTCTCATGCCATTTTACTATAATTTAAAAAGGGTGAATTTTTCGTTTTGAAAAACTATTTTGAATTCTGTTTCTAGGTCGATTTGATCAGCAACTGTTTTATTCATAGTCACAAAATACGCATATCCTTTACTTTTCATTATGTGCAAATCATTATATGGAGCAGGAGATCCTCGTCTTTCAGATAAATACAATAACGTTGTGTCTCCTATCGTGTCAGTAATCACAAGATCTTCCTTTGTAGTAAGGTCTTTTATAATTTTTGAAATATTAACTAGATCAGCCGAATAGTTATAGTAATTTTTAACATGGTAATAAGAAACTAAAAAAGAGAATGCGAAAATTAGTAAAGTGAATATTAAAGAAAATAAGGGTGGAATGAGCTGTTTGCCGTATCTTATTATGTATTGGACTCCAAGGGCAGTAAATATTGCCAGAGCTGGAAGAATCATTATTTGATAGTATTCATGCTGAATATTTCCTCCTTGGAAAGTAAAAAGATAAAGTATTGAAGACGCAAGAATCGTATACAAAAACCATTTTTTTTGTCTAAAAAAGATTCCTAACAAGAAAAAGAATGTTAAATAGCCGCCTAAAATAATATTGTTAATTCTCTCAAAAAAAATCCATCTGAAAAATGCAGGTCTAAAAAATATGTTAACCCTGCCTTCTGGTGTATTAACTCTGTCGATGAGCCAGTCATATGCCGGAACACCTTCTGGAAAATTTGAGATATATGACCTCCAAGCAGCAAGTGGCAGAAGCGCTATTAGCAAATAAATATAAAAAAACGCATTTTTAAAAATAGAAAAACCATGTTTTTTATAAAATAAATAGACTATTGGTAAAAGAAAAAACCCTACTGTCGGTTTTATTAACGTCCCCAGTGAGAACAGAATTGAAGAAGCTAAATAGTAAAAAATAGATGCATTCTTTTTATTTGTTTTTGAATAAAGATATGTAAAAAATATTGCTAAAAATGCCATAGAAATCGCTGTGGTGTCTGGAAGAAAAACTCTGGAAAAAAATACAAAAAACGGGAAAATTGAATATACCAAAGACCCTACTATTGCCGCAATGTACCCAACTTCAATTCTAAGAAAATAATAAATAACAAAAATCAGGATTAATGAAAAAAATACAGTTACTAATCGCCCAAAAACTTCAAGAGGTAAGAGTGGAACATATTTATAAATCAGAGCGACAATCGCGTTATATATTGGAAATTCTACAAATCTTAATCCCTTAGGGTTTTCAATGCCAGACTGAATACTTGAAACGTCATCAAATATTGGCTTTAACAAATTGAATTCCTTATTTACGAAATTTCGCGATACTGCCGCTGTGTCAACTTGCCGCCATGAATGAATATCTGCAAGCGGTATGTCTATTTTATAAAGCCTCAAGAATAGAGCAATCATTAATATTATAAAAATTGTGATGAAATCTTTTATCTTCATATTATTCCTTTTTTCCTTCTTGTTTGACCGTCAATAAATAACCTGTAAATGCTCCAGATATCATCCAGAAATTAAATGCGACTTTAGAAGCTTCAAAAACGTCAATATAACTTGCATTTATTAAAAGACCAATAAAACCGAATAAATAACCAAGATGTAATTTTTTTTCTTCCGAGTCTAAATATTTCCTTCCTTTAATATTAAATTTTAAAATTGCTATAAGAATATACCAAAATAAAATTGCGCCTACTATTCCAAACTCACCAAACCACCTGAAATAATCGCTGTCGGTTGCTTCGGTAAGAGAGGATGCGCCGGTACCAAATAAGGGATCTTTTAGAAGAGCGTATACTGCCCTTGGCCATTCTATTTGGAGTCTAGTTGAGCAGGAAATATCGCAAAGCAATGCTCTTTTTACATCGATAAGTGAAGAAAATTGATTAACCAATTTATTAAACTCCGCACTATCAATTGTAATTCCCCGAAGTCGTGCTTCCGCTAATGCTTGTCTTTGTGCTATTGCTTCAATATCTTTTTTATCCTGCGCTGTTTTTTTTACTATTTTCTTTTTTGAAGGGATAGGGATTTCAAGGTTTCCTGCGGGAAGTTCTTTTACACTAATGGTTTGCTTAATATCAACATTCCCAGTTTGAGAATTTATAAATATTAGTCTGAATTGAAAAGTTTGTGCAAATCTTTCTGTGAGATCTCCTGATACTAAAATAAGTCCAACAGACAGTAGGGCAATATAAATATAAAGTATAAATTTGCGAACCATTAATAGAAAAATTGTAGTTGTTGTTCCATATGCAAAAAAAGATATTCTTTGAACTGTATATATAAGGTTGCTGATTGCCAATGTAATTACCAGAAGCACGATTTTTCTTTTTGTGTATAAATAGTATCCAATTGCAAGAGGGATAGAAAAAACCATGTATGCAGACAAATCAAAATGGCCGCCAAAAGTTGATGATATTCTTGCTTCAGGAGTTAGATATAATATACGACCTCTTGCGTATTCAGGGTTTGCAGTCTGTACTGCAGGAAAATTAAAAAGCCTTTGTCCAATTCCGTAGACACTGACTAGAAATAAAGTAATTACATAAAGAGATAAGATTCGCATAAGCATTTTTCTGGATGTCACAAGGGACATTGTTACAAAGAACATAGACATATACTCAACTCTTCTTAATGTGTGGAGCAGACCAAGTTGTAAGACAGGTGCTGTTTTTAGAATATAGTGGCCAATGGCAAGGGATATAAATATAGAAATCCAAAATAAAATCACAGGTATCAGGAATTTTGTTCTTAGTTTTACTTTTTTTCTAAGAAGCTGTATCAAAAAAAGCAGATAAAATACAGCAACAAATACGTCTTCAAGCCGTATTGAAATATAAGTATATTCTATGTCAATGAAAGGGAATTTAAAGTATAGAGGAATTAGGAAAACAAATATGTAAAGAAAAATGTTGAGAATATTGTTGTCAAGCCATTGCAACCATTTTAAGAGCGTTTTCATATGTATTTATCAGATAATTATTTTTTGTACATTTCCCAATTATCAAGGATACTTTCGCTTTTAATTTTAGCATAATCAACAGCCAAAATAATGCCCTTTTTGAATAGTGTTTTTTATAAAAAAATATGAGACCTTTAAATACCTGAACCACTGGATAAGATTTACTTCCTGACGATGCAAACCCTATATGAATGAATTTTGCTTCAGGATAAAAAAATGTGTTCATATTTATTTGTCTTGCTCTATATAATAAGTCAACTTCATCCATATACATAAATACACTTTCATCGAACCCATTTACCTTTTTGTAGTATTCTTTTTTTGTCAATATACACGCACCTGAAACCCAGTCAACTTTTTTAATAGTGTTTGGAGAAGATCTGGTCAAACCCCAATAGTCTCCTTTTAAAAAGAGAGCTGCGAATACCAC
>Ga0082335_1005172_pt1 | contig 18403 bp, 13 predicted proteins | sample Subgrocontami58m_FD_72375 | JGI IMG/M metagenome (GOLD analysis project Ga0082335, IMG submission 72375) | Subsurface groundwater microbial communities from S. Glens Falls, New York, USA - GMW37 contaminated, 5.8 m (SPADES assembly) (version 2) ... | reverse complement strand
AACATCGCGTAGAACAGAAAATCCCACCAGCGAATCGACACGCCCTCCGCCTCCGCACGCCCGGCCTCGAACGAGATCGTGAGAAACCTCCGGCGAAACACATAGTGCACCAGGCCGATGCCGGCGAAGAGCGCGAAGGTCCGCAGCACCTGGCCGGGTGTCACCAGCAGCACCTCGCCAATCAGCGTGCGGCGAAGCTCCTCGTTGCCTTCCGGACTGCGGCTCAGGAGCAGGATGCCGAGGGCCGCCGTGACGACGTACACGATGCCGATCAGCGCCTCCTGCGGCACGCGTTTGCTGTGTGAACGCGTGAGCGTGAAAATGCCCGCGCCCACCAGCGTGAACGCCAGCGACAGCGCGTAACTCTCCCACGAGGAAGGCTCGTAGTGCATCAGGATGCCGAAGCACGTGCCAAGCGCGGCGACCTGCGCGAGGGCGAGATCCACGAAGATGATTTCGCGCCGGACGATGTGCAGCCCGAGATATACGAGCAGTCCCGGCAAAAGCAGGCACGCGAGCAGCGGCCACTTCATGATTTCAAAGGCTTCAAGCATGGCGGGGGGCAGTTGTAATGAAGCTACTTGGACGCAGCGAAACCGCGCGCGATCGATTGCACGAGGAAGTCGATCCAGTCCTCGTAGTTCTCGGTGCCCTTGCCGCCGGGAAACGACGGCCAGTCGAGCACGACCGCGCCGGTGCGGCCCGCCACCGTGTCCGCGGTCTTGCGATTCTGATACGGCTGCACGGCGATGAGCTTCATCTTGGCCGCCTTCATCTTCGTGATGACTTCGGCCAGATGCGCCGGCGTCGGCGGAATGCCCGGCTTCGGCTCGAGGAAGACATCCATCGGAAACCCGAAGCGTTGCCCGAAGTAGATCCAGAAATTATGATACGTGACGATCGGCTGGCCGCGGTAGGGCGCGAGCAACCGCTGCCATTGGGCCAGCTTCGCGTCGAGCCGGGCCTCGAATTTCCTCAGGTTCGCGGAAAACACCGCGGCGGCGCCGGGATCGAGCTGCGCCAGCGAGCGCGCGATGTGCGCCGCGACGATCTTCCCGTTCAGCGGGTCGGTGAGAAAGTGCGGATTGCCCGCCGCGTGGATGTCGCCCTGCGAGCGGTCGAGCGCGGACGGCACTTCCAGCAACGCGACTCCCTCCGAGGCGACGATTCGCCCGGGTTTGCCGACCTCGAGCCGGGGGTTGCGCCCGCCCTCGAGCAGCGGCCGCAGCCAGCCGGCTTCGAGTTCCGCGCCGCCCTCGACGAGGGCGTCGGCGCGGTTGAGCCGCACAATCAGGCTCGGCTTGGCGTCGACGAAGTGCGGGTCTTCGGTCGGCTTGGCCAGCACGACGAGGTCGATGCGGTCGCCGCCCACCTCGTGCGCGAGCGCGCCGAGATCGGGCGTGGTGGCGACGACATTGAGTTTCGCCGGCAACGGCAGCGTACCGAGCGCAGCGAGGGATGAGAGCAGAAGAAGCGTTTTCATAAACAGCACGGAGCGCGGTCAGTATTTGTGGGCGGCGTGGGCCCCGAGCCCGAATTCGAGCTGCATCCAGATCGAGTGGGCGGAGCCGAAGGCCTCGCCATGGTCGAAATTATATTGGAGACGAACCTTCGAGAATTCGCTTGGGAAGAAGGTTATCTCCGGTGAAAACCGGTAGCGTCTGCCACGAAACGGATCGCTCGCGTCGAACGTCGCGTGGTTGCCGGTGACATAATCCGCGCGCAGCCCGAGATTCCAGCGGTCGACAAAGCCCCAGACGAGCTGCGAATATAGTCCGTAATCGTGGAGGTTCTCCGCGCGCAGCGGCGCCGGTGCGAGCGGATCGGCGCCGGCGTTGAATCGCCGGTACAGCGCCTCGGTCTGCCAGCTCACATAGGGAAACCCGCGGGCCGCGTCGGCCGGCTTCCACTTCCAGAACAGGTCCGTGCCGTAGATCTCGGTGCGCGTGCGCGGGCCGGTGTCGTTCGGCCCGAAGGCCCCCGACACTCCCATCAGCAGCGTCTGCGTATCGCTGAGATCGAACGATGTCGCGAGCCGCGGCACGAAGACCAGATCCTGCGCGCCGCGGAGCCTGCGTTCGATCGTGGCGCGACCCGCATGACGCGCGACACCGGCCTCGTCCGGCTCACCGGGGTTGCGGAAGCTGAACGCGGTGCCGCCCTGCCCGTCGAGCACGCTGAGAAACAGCTCGGAGTAGAACGGCGTCGGTGCGAGCCACGAGAGCTGCGCGCCGATGCTCCGCAGCCCGTCGGGACCGAACGCGCGGTTCAGGATGAGCGGCTGGTCGACGAACGCCCAGGCGTGCGGATGCTGCGGATTCTGCCGGCCGAAGTTCGTGAAATACTGGCCCGCCTTGAACTGGAGGTTCGCGGGCAGCGAGGTTGTTTCGAGGTAGCTCTCCTCGAGTTCGATCGCGGTCTCGTTGTTCTCATCGAGCTTCAGGACAATATTGGCCGCGCCCTTGAAATACGGATCGATCGCGCCGTCGATCGCGAGTTCGGCGTTGCGCAGCGAGAATCCGCGCTTGATGGGGTCGTGGTCACCCAGTTCGAGCTGCGCCGACGGGTTCGGCACGGATGACCAGCCGGCATCGATCAGCGTGCCGTAGCTGAGATTCATATAGGCTGTTCCCGCGCGCGCGGTCGCGATGGGCGGCGGTGCACTGCGCTCGGCATTCGTCGGTCGTGGCGCCGCCGGCGGGCCGGCCAATTCCGCGGCGAGTTCCTGCTCCAGTTTTTTCTGTGCGTCGGCCGCGGCCGGCGACGCGGCGGTGGCGGGCGGCTTCGGCGTCAAAGCGTCGAGCTTTCGCGTCAAAGCGTCGATCTGCTGCTCCTGTTCGCGGCGGGTCTTTTCGAAGGCGGCGCGCAGTTGCTGCAGCTGGTCTTTCAATTGCTGTACTTCGTCCTCCGCGGCTGGCGTTGGCACGGTGAAGCCGAGAGCGGCGAGAAAACTGACGATGATTCTGAATTTCATTTGGATTTCCGAGCGGTGGGATTGCGCGATCGCACACATCGCTGGTGCGCGTTGCGCCGACGCCGGAGCGGAACGTGCGCTCCCGGACGTGGCGGAGTGGGTTCGAGCCGCCGGCCGTTCAAACGGGCCGGCAACCGGACGATCAGGCAACCGGCGGGCCGCGTTCCGGCCGAAGCAGGTAACGCGGTGAATCCAGCAGAAGTTCGATCGAGACGGCCGACGGCCGCTCCTGCCAGTCCGCCGGCGGCGGCAGCAGCGCCGCGACGACGAGCGGCATCCCGACGCCGTTGGCGAACAGCACGACGGCACATTGATCCGGCGTGAGCATGTCACCGCCGTCATGGAGCCGCTCGTGCAGCACCGGGCTCGCGGAACACAACCCGAGTGCAAAAACCAATGCAGCGCAGCCAGCCGCCAGGGTACGGCGCAGGAAATTCGCGAGCGGGGTGTGATACGCGAGGCGCATCGAGGTGCTACGTTCCGGACAAAATGCCCGGCGTCAAGGGAGGCGACAGCTTCGCGAGCGCGGCGGGCACCAGCGAGCCGAGCGCCCGCAAGCCGACTCGCTGGCGCTCGTCGCTACAAGCCCACTCGTCCGGAGCAAGACACACGTTGCGCTTTCGTGTGGCGAAGGCGCCCGGCGGCCCACACATCGCATTTGCCAGAATGCTGCCTTGGCTCGTGCAACAAACCAAGAGGCGCCTGGCGCGTTCGCGCCGCCGTCAGCGCCCGACCACCAGAATATCCAGATAAGCCGGGCCGGTGTTGCCCTTTTTGGCGGGTGCCGGCGGCGGCTCGGCCGTCTTGGCCGGTGACGCCGCGGTCGCGGGCATCGGCTCCGTCGTGATCAACACAATCCGGTCGGTCTTCGTATCCAGCGTGCACGTCTTCGCCCGCGCCTTGGTCTGCACGGTTTGGGTCACGGCAAAATCGTTCGGCGAATTTTCCTTGATGATGGTCAGCGTGCCGTCGCCTTGGGAACTGAACGCTTCCATCGTACGAGGATTGAAGCCGCCGCCATCCGTGCCGCGGCCGATCGGCAGCGTTGCCACGATTTTCCCATTATCGGCGTCGAGCACGACGCAGGTCTGCGGGTCCCGACAAAGAACAAACAGCCGCCGATTCTTCGCATCGAGCGCCAGCCCGGCCGGCGTGCCGCCCTTGCCGTCGAGCTGGTAGCGCCCCACGACCTGCAACGACTTCACGTCGACGACCGCGACCGCGTCCTTGTCCTCGAGGTCGACATAGAGCCGGCCCCGGCCGTCGCTGACCGGCTGCTCGGGCGCTCCGCCCAAATCGATTGTACCGACAACGGTTCCGTTCTTCGCGTCGATCACCGTCACATGCGGGGCGGTATGGCTGAAAATATACACGCGTTCCGTCGCCGGCTCGAACAGGATGGCGTCGGGCCGGCCTTGCACGTCGATTGTCTTCAGCGTCGCGAGCGTACGAGTGTCCCACATCACCACGGGAGCGCTGCTGCTGAAGCCGTGATGCGAGGTCGGGGCGATCGCGACGCCCCGCGCGCGTGCATTCGGGATCGTGCCCGCCGGTTTCAGCGTATCGAGATCGAACACGAGCACCTCGCCGCCGCGCGGCACATAGAGCCGGCGCGCGGCCGCATCGGCCACGACGTAATCGATGCCACCTGCGCCCGGATACTGGGCGGATTGGATCAGCCGGTAGGTTCCATTTGAAGACGATTGGGCGAGAGCGGAAAACGCGGTCCAGCTCGAAGCAAACAAGGCGGCCGAAACGGCGACGCGGGGCAGGTTGTTCATGGGAGGCGAGGCGCGGTTCGCGTGCGGTCGAATTTCGCGCGCGATGCACCACCCTAACATGGGCTCGCGCACCGGGCGAGTGCATTTGCGCGCGGCCCCTCGCGTCACATTCGGTCGTTACTCGGGGCGCAAAATCCGCAAGAACAGTGGCATGTTCCTCGTGTCGCTGCTTCAACCCGGACTCCTGCGCGGCCGGCAATCGCTGGCGATGCTCGCCGCACTGCTTCCATTCGCGGCGACCGCGGCCGGAGAATCCGCGCTCGATCCCGGCTCGCGCTGGGAGCTGTTCGTCGACGATTACCTGGTGGCGTCGGCCCGCGGCGCCGCGCTGAAGCTGCACGCGCCGCAGCGGGCGGAAGTCGTCCTGGTCCTCGATGCACCGTGGGAAGGGCCGACCAGCGCCTATTTCTCCGTGCTGCGGGACGGCGATGTCATCCGGCTCTACTACCGCGGCTCGGTCGACGGCTCAGACCACTCCGACAACCAGGTGACGTGCGTCGCCGAAAGCCGCGATGGCATACACTTCACGCGCCCCAAGCTCGGGCTGATCGAGGTAAAGGGCACGAAGGACAACAATGTCGTCTGGCGCGGAATCGAGTCGCATAACTTCGCGCCCTTCCTGGATCAAAATCCGCACGCGGCGCCGGACGCCCGCTACAAGGCGCTCGGCGGACTCAAGCAACCCGGCCGCAACTGGCAGCAGGGCGCGACGCCCGGTGGCCTCTATGCGTTCGCCTCGGCCGATGGCGTCCACTGGCGCAAGCTTCGGCCGGAGCCGGTGATGACGGAGGGGGCGTTCGATTCGCTGAACCTCGCGTTCTGGGATCCGGCGCGCGACCGCTACACGTGTTACAGTCGAATCTTCGCGAACAAGGTTCGCGCGGTGCAGAGCGCAGGCTCGGCGGACTTTCTCCGCTGGGGCCAGAACGTCCCCAACCGCTACGCCGACGGCGTGCCGCTGGAGCATTTCTACACGAGCGCGACGCTGCCGTGCCCCGGTGCCGAGCACCTGCTGGTCGCGTTTCCGAAGCGTTTCCTGCCAAGCCGCAAGAAGGTCGCGTCGCACCCGCTGCCCGGAGTTTCCGATGCGGTCTTCATGACGAGTCGCGACGGCCAGTTCTGGGATCGCCCGTTTCTCGAGGCGTGGCTGCGGCCGGGGCGCGACGAAAGAAACTGGACCGACCGCAGCAACATGCCGGCGTGGGGCATCGTCGAGAGCGCGCCGGGCGAATGGTCGATGTATGTGTCGGAGCACTACCGCTGGCCCGACAACCGGATCCGCCGGCTCACGCTGCCGCGCCACCGCTTCGCCGCGATGAACGCCGGCGCGCGCGGCGGGGAGTTCACCACCCATCCGGTGGTGATCCGCGGCCACCAGCTCGTGCTCAATTACGCGACCTCGGCCGCCGGCTCGATCCAGGTGGAGTTGCAGGACGCCGCCGGCCGCCCGCTGCCCGGATTCGCGGCCGCCGACATGGCCCCGCTGTTTGGGGATGAACTCGATGCGACAGTGCGATGGAAACAGGGCCCGGATCTCTCCACGCTGCAAGGCCAGCCGGTGCGGCTGCGCTTCGTGCTGAAGGACGCGGACGTGTTTGCCCTGCGGATCGCCGACTGAGCCGGGGGCGCATCTCCCGGTTGTCGGCTGGAAAGTAGCGCCGGCTTCCAGCCGGCTCCAACGAATGCCGGCAAGATGCCGGCGCTACGCTCCGCCGGTCCCACTGCTAAAACCGTCAACCGGGAGATGCGCCCCTGAGCCGGGGATTTTGCAGTTTGCTTTTGCGTCGCGGCGCATTTCCGCGAGCGTGGCGGGCTTCATGGATTTCGTCCTCGACCCACAGTCCTCGCAGGGCATTCCGCCGATCGATTTTCGCGCGCAGCTCAACGACGAGCAGTTCGCGGCGGTGACGGCGGAGCCGGGTCCGTTGCTGGTGCTGGCGGGGGCCGGTTCGGGCAAGACGCGCACGCTGACCTACCGCGTCGCCTACCTGCTCTCCCAGGGCGTGCGGCCCGGCGAAATCCTCCTCCTCACCTTCACGAACAAGGCCGCGAAGGAAATGCTGCATCGAGTGCACGATCTGACCGGCGTGGAGGCGTCGCGCTTCTGGGGCGGCACCTTCCACAGCATCGGCCACCGCGCGTTGCGGATGTACGGCGAAGCCATCGGGCTGCCGCGCAGCTTCACGATTCTCGACGCCGAAGAGTCCGAAGGCGTCCTGCGCGACGCGGTGGAGGCGATCGATCGCGGTTTCTTCAAGGACAAGACGCACCCGCGACCGGGCCCGCTCCACGCGCTGCTCTCGATGTCGCGCAACACGCAGCTGTCGCTCGCCGAGACGACCCAGCGATTTTTTCCACAGCACGAGGCGGTGCTCGACCGGCTGCCGGCGTTTGCGGCGAAATACGCCGACCAGAAACGCGCGGCGAACATCCTCGATTACGACGACCTGCTGGAACTGTGGCTCGACCTCCTGAAAAAGTCCGAGCCGACGCGGGAATACTTCGCCCACCGGTTCCGGCACGTGCTGGTGGACGAATATCAGGACACCAACCTGCTGCAGTCGCAGATCGTCGATCTGATTGGCTCGCATCATCGCGTCATGGCGGTGGGCGACGACGCGCAATGCATCTACACGTGGCGCGGCGCGAACGTGGAGAATATCCTGACGTTTCCCGACCGGCATCCCGGCACCCTGATTCACCGGATCGAGACGAACTACCGGTCGACGCCGCAGATCCTCGCGCTCGCCAACGGCGTGCTGCTCGCGCAACCGAAAGGCCGCGCGTTCGAGAAGGAACTCCGCCCGCACCGCGCCAATTCGGAAAAGCCGTACCTCGTCCAGGCGATGGACGGGCGCGAGCAGGCGCAGTTCGTCGTGCAGCGGATCCGCGGGCTGGTGGACGAAGGCTGCGCGCTGAGCGACATCGCGATCCTGTACCGCGCGCATTTCCAGGCGCTCGATCTCCAGCTCGAGCTTTCGCGGCTGCAGATTCCGTATCAAATCACGAGCGGGGTGCGGTTCTTCGAGCAGGCGCACATCCGCGATCTCGTCGCGCTGTTGCGCTTCGTGTACAACCCGGGGGACACCGCCGCGTGGAACCGGATCGCCGTGCTGCTGCCGAAGGTCGGCGACAAGAACGCGCAGAAGCTGCATGCGGTCGCGCGGGATCACGCGAAGCTGATGCAGCAGGACTTCATCGACGCGCTGGCGACCGACGACGTTGCGTCGAAGGTGCCGAAAGACGCGAAGGAGGAGTGGCCCAAGTTCGTGGCGTCGCTGCAGCAGGTGAAGGAGATGATGCGGACGATGAAGCCGCACAACGCGGTCGAGATCGCGATCGACGGCTGGTACGGCGACTACCTGAAGGGCGCGTTCGCGAATTACGTCTCACGGCTCGACGACTTGAAATCGATGATCGGCTTCGCCGCGCGCTACGAGGACATGCAGGAGTTGCTCGCCCAAATCATGCTGCTGAACAGCGAGACGAGCGATCGCTCCGCCGACCCCGACGCCGACGCGCTGCGGCTGACGACCGTGCACCAGGCGAAGGGACTCGAGTTCGCCGCCGTGTTCATCATCGGGCTCGCGGACGGCATGTTTCCGCTGCGCCGCGCGATCGAGGCGAACGACGTCGAGGAGGAGCGCCGGCTCTTCTACGTCGCGGTCACGCGCGCCCGCGACGAGCTGTACCTGTGTTTCCCCAAGGTGAACACGAAAGGCGGCCCCGCGATGCTGATGTCGCCGAGTCGTTTCCTGCAGGAGCTGTCGAGCGATCTCTACCAGCCGCTGCGGGTGAAACGAAGTTACGCGTGGTAGGTGCGGGGCGGCGGGGGCGAAAAGCTCCGAGCGTTTCGCGATTCCGACTCGGCGGCGAAACGCTGGTGCGCGGCAGGCCTGGCAGGCGCGCGAATCCGGTGTAGCGGCACGCGTCCCGGCCATACCTTTATACATAAATTGTCCCGCCAGGGAGCCGGCGCCCCGTAGCACGGGCAACCTGCCCGTGCTCAGCCGGACTCATGCAATTGAAGGCACTTCCATTCGCAGCGGTGAACACCGAATGGTGGACGGCGACCTCCGGGCGCCGTCTGGTCGTGTCCGCCGCAAGAACGCGCGCGGAGGTCGCGTTCCACCTGGATTCGACTGCATAATCCCGTGCTCAGCGCGGGCAGCCTGACCGCGCCACGCGCCAAGCCGCACCGTTTTCGAGCGCCAATCACTTCAGTCGAAGACTTGTGCAATACAGGCATGGCGTCCCTGCCTGCCGCAAAACTCGTTCTGATCCGCGCTCCGCGGCAGGTCGCCTCTCGACAGGCTCGAGGCCCTGAGCTGGTCGAAGGGGGACGCCTGCCGCCAGGACGAAGAACGTCCGTCCGGCCTCACTTCAACTCGCGGATCCGAATGTTCCGGTATCGCACGGCCGCGCCGGGCTTCCATGTCGTGAGATTCGGGACATCCGGATGCACCTGCAGCGCGATGCCGCCGGAAGCCGGCACGCCTTTCGTCGTTGCCTCGGTATGCTGAAAATCGGTGAGCAGCCGGTCGTTCAACCACACACGAATCCGCGCCGGCTCCCCCTCCATTCGAATCACGACATCGTTCCAGTCGTCCGGGCGCACGAGCCGCGCTCCTTCCTGGTTGCGGTACACGTAGGCGTGGCCGACGAACGGGATGAAAATCGCGCCAACATCCGAGCCCGGCCGATAGTCGAGGCACACCTGGTGGCTGCGGCCGTCGGGCGCGACCCGGAGGAAAACACCCGAGTCCATCGGATAGGTGAGCTTCACCTGCAGCTTCAAAATGAAATCGCTGTAGGGTCCCTCGATCCAAAGGAAGCCGCCCTTTCCCGGCGGATCCTGCGTCCCGAGCAGCGCCCCGTCCTCGACCCACCATTTTCCGCCGGAGTGAATCGGCGGCAGCCCCTCATGGGGCTTCCAGGCGCCGAGCGTCTTTCCATCGAAGAGCGAAACATACCCCTCGTCCTCTGAGACGGACATGCCGGCGGCGCGCAAAGCCTCGCGCAGAATCGGCGTCACGCCCTGCGCCATCCGCGTGAACCCGAGGTCCGTCGGATGCGTGCCGTCCACCGTGTCCTCGCCATCGCCGCCCAGCAGCTGCGACGCGTGAACGTAGTGCAGGTGCCGGTCGCCGGCGGCCTTCAGCCGGTCGTACAGCTTCCGCAAATACGAGTTGGCCTCGGCCACCTTGCCGCGCCGCGCCTCGAGGAAACCGCTGTCGGTGTAGTTCACGTTCTCGACAAACAGAATCGGCGTCTGCGGATGCCTGGCCCGGAGGGTTTGCACGAACGGCTCGACCCGCTCCTTCACCTGCGCGACATCGAGGTTGGGCAGGCTGTCGAGCACGTAGGCCGCCGGGTTCAATTCCGCGAGCAGCGCGGCCATCTCCGGCTCCGTCTTGCCGTTGCCGCTGAAGCCGAGGTTGATCGTCGGCCAGTCGAGCGCACGGCCGACGATCGACGGATACGCCATGCCCGGACGCGACGCGCAGCCGCCCTGGAGAATCGAAGTGCCGTAGAACACGATGGGCGGCCGCGCGGCATAACGTTCCGGCGCCCGCTCCCACCGCGCGCCGGGCGGCAACCCGATCTCGACCGAATTCACGCCGTTGTAGAGCGGCAGATAGAGCAGGTATTCGCGTTGCCCGGGTTTCAATCCACGCACCAGCAGCTTGTCGTTTGTATCCGGTTTTTCCGGCCGGCCGTTGGCGAGCCAGCGCCACTCGCCCGCATCGCGCACGTAAAGGTCGAGGCCGCTCACGCCCGTCGCCGGCATGTGCGGCATCGCCAGCCGCTCCGGCTTCCGCAGCGTCCAGCGCGCGCGGATCGTGTCGGCGTCGGTGACGAACCGGTAGCTCAGCCCCGCCGAATCGTGCGCGAGTCCCCACACCGGTGCCCGGACCAGCTTCTCCGCCCGCGCCGGCAACCGGTCATACGGATGCTTCGTGTCCGTCCACCCCTGCCCTTCGAGCGGCAGCGCCTTGAGGTCGTGCCACTCGACCGCGGGCTCGGCGGCCGGCGTTTGCGCAGCGAGTGGCGCAACGGCGAAGCCACTACAGAGGGCGGTCGCCAACGTGAGCAGCGATCGAAAAACCATCGGACGGTCGCGCCCCGGGTCGCCGCCCGTTCGTTGGGTGAAATTGCAGTGGATAACAGGGGCGGGCAAACGGTGGTTCATCGGGGAAAGGTGGGCCCGGCGGGTTGCAGCGATTCGCTGGAACGAAAACCCCGCCGCATCGAATCGGTGCGAATGAAGTATCCGATGCGGTTGAGCGGTCAATCGCGCGTTTGCCGGAAGCAGCGAGCGCCGTCACGCGAGGATTGAAGCCCGCCCAAAACCGCGCAATAGCTACGGGCTCCGCTGCTCATGCCGAACTCCAAGCTTCCGAAATCGCCCCGCATTCTCACCACGACCGTCGGGTCGTATCCGATTCCCGACTGGCTCGCGGCCTTGCCGAGCGAGCAGGCGGTGATCGACGCCACGCGCGTGGTATTCAATATCCAACGTCAGGCGGGCCTCGACCTGCCGACCGATGGCGAGTTGTACCGGTTCGACGTCAACCATCCCGACACGAACGGGATGATCGAGTACTTCATCCGTCCGATGGCCGGCATTTCGTCGGTCGTCGGCCGCTCGATCACGGATGAGTTCTCCCGGCACCAGCCGATGGGCTTCCGTCGCAAGCCGGCCGGCGTGGTGACCGGTCCGCTCGGCGAAGGTTCGCTCAACCTGCTGACTGACTGCCAGCGCGCGGCGTCCGTCGCGGGCGGGGCCTTCAAGTTCACCGTGACGAGCCCGTACATGCTCGCGCGGACACTGCTCGATCATCACTACCGCGATTTCGACCGGCTCACGATGGCGCTGGGCGAAGTGCTCGCCGCACAGGTGCGGAGGCTGCCCGCGCCTTGCGTGCAGGTGGACGAGGCGAACATTCCCGGCAATCCCGCCGACGGTCCACTCGCGGCTGCGTCGATGAACCTCGTGCTCGATGCCATGGACCGCGGCACGGAGCGCGCCGTCCATTTCTGTTTCGGCAACTACGGCGGCCAGACCATCCAGAAGGGGAACTGGCGGAAGCTGATCGCGTTCCTCAACGCGCTGCACACCGATCACCTCGTGCTCGAACTGGCGCACCGGCCGAAGGAGGATCTCGACGCGTTGAAACAGATCGATCGCAGAATCGCGCTCGGCGTCGGCGTCATCGACATCAAGGTGAATCATGTCGAGACCCCCGACGAAGTGGCGGCGCGGATCGAAGCGGTGGAGAAGAAGGTCGGCGCCGGCCGCGTCCGCTGGGTTCATCCCGACTGCGGTTTCTGGATGCTGAAGCGCTCGATCGCCGACCGCAAAATCGAGGCGCTGGTGCGCGGACGGGATAAATACCTGGGGCGGTAGTGCCGCAATCGAAGACACGCGCCAGGCACGGCAACCGCGGATCACGCGGAGTACGCGGATTGTCGGAATCTCTCCTGCCATCCGCGTGATCGGCGTGATCCGCAGTGCATTTTCCAAACCATTTGACCGCGGATCACGCGGAGCACGCGGATGATCGGAGCCACTGCTGTCAGATCCGCATGATCAGCGGCAATCGTTAGGAATCGTCGAATCGATGAACGAGCCGCCGAATGGATGATTGCGCGTTTCCCTCCCGCGAGTATCTTCCTGCCATGAAACCGGCCATCGATCCCAAACTGCGAAACAATCCCGTGTTCCAACGGGTGCTCGCGGATGCCATGGCGATTCAAGATCGGTTCTCCGCGGAGCCGGTGTACGGCAAAACGGGCAAGGGAAGTTTGAAGAGCACCGGCATCGCTGAGCTTCAGAGGATTAAATCCGCCAAGAAATCTCACCGGCGTTGAATATGGCGTCGTCGCGAAGGTGGTTGGCGGATTACTCCTGGGAATTCGTAACCGCGCAAAATGCGTTGTTGTGCCAGGCGAAGAACGCGCTGCACAAGCCGACCTCGGACGGACACGACGTAACGAAGCGCCTGTGGGAAAGTCGCCAGCGCGAAGTGCTGCGACTTGACGAAGCGGTGGACCTTTGCCGCCGCTGCCATCGCCTGGCGCCCTTCTGTTTTTACAACGGCAACACCTTCGCCGCCATCATTCGTGACGTGATCCTCAGCCTGGAATTGCCGGCCGACCAGGCCTACGTCGTGCGCAGCCTCGCCGGCCACATCGTCGCCGGCGTCGCCACCGCCGAAGAGGAGAAGGCGTTCCGGGAATTCTGCGAGTCGTTCGGCAGTTCAGATTCGTAGCCGGCGCAGGAACCAGAGGTCAGAAGTCAGAAATCAGAGATCTGTAGTTCGTACTTCGTGGTCAGTGGTCTGTCGTCCCGTGCTCCGTAGTCCATGGTCCCTGGTCCATAGTCCATGGTCCTGGTCCATGGTCCTCGCCCGAGTCCACTGGACGCCATGAACGTCGTCCCGCTCTTGCGCCCCGCCGGCGTCTGCGCGAACGATGTTCCCATGAAGCCTCACCCCAGGGTTCTCTCCGCGTTCGCGTTTGCTCTCGCCGTCGCGCTGCTGCCGGCCGCCGAATCCGGCTGGTACCCGCACGAGGGTGGATTGATGAAGTATCGCGTGAACATCCGCTTCGGCGAGGAGCCCGACACGATGCCGGCCGGCTGGAAGTTCGGCCGCGTTTCCGCCGTCGCCACCAACGCGCAGGGCGAGGTTTTCGTTTTCCAGCGCGGGCCCAAGGCGGATCCGCTCATCGTGTTCGATGCGAAGGGCCGGTACCTTCGCTCCTGGGGCAAGGGAATGTTCGGCAATCCGCACGGGCTGCGCGTCGACCGCAACGGCGACGTGTTCGTGACCGACAACGGCGACCACCAGGTGATGAAGTTCACGTCCGACGGCAAACTGCTGATGACCCTCGGTGTGAAGAAGCGCGCCGGCACCGACGAGAAGACGTTCAACCGGCCGACCGACATCGCCTTCGCGCCGGCGCCTTCGACCGACTTCTACGTTTCCGACGGCTACGGCAACTCACGCGTCGTGAAGTTTGATCGCCAAGGCAAATTCCTCCTCGCGTGGGGCCGCCGCGGGAAGGGACCGGGCGAGTTCAACATCCCCCACTCCATCGCCGTCGACCGGCAGGGCCTGGTCTACGTGAGCGATCGCGAGAACAACCGCATCCAGATTTTCGATGCGGACGGAAGGTTTCTCCGGCAATGGACGCATCTCGGGGCGACGCAGAACATCTTCATCACGCCGGCGGACGAGATGTGGATCATCACGCACCGCGACAACATCGAGAACATCACCTACGACACGCTCGCCGGCCGGATCATGCACATCGATCGCGCGACCGGCAAAATCCTCGGCGCGATGGAGAGCCCGGGCCACTGGATCACGGTGAGCGCCGCCGGCGAGATCTTCATCGGCAGCCTCACCGGCAACGTGTTTCGCTGGTACCCGGGCTGGATGAAGGGCACCGCGGGCAGCGAGGAAGGATTGCGACCGAACAACACACGCTAGCGAGGTTGTGCCGAAGAGGATGCGAGGGATGGAGAAAATCCCAAACGCCAAGGTTCAAACGCCAAAAAAATTCCAAGATTCAAATCCCAGTATGAGGGCACGAGCTTTGGGATTTCTGCTCTGGGATTTCTTTGGCGTTTGGAAGTTTGGGATTTGGAATTTCGCGGCCGTCCCAAACTTGACCCCTTGGCGTCTTCTTTCGCGCCGGGTTGGCTTGAGCGCAGCCACCGCAACAAGGGTTGCGCCGCGCGAATTTCCGTGTAGCTCGAATCGCCAGATTTAGCTGCGCCCCCGACCGGCAACCCACGCGCCGGTCGGGCTGGCCGCCGCACCCACCAGCCACCCCGCATGCCCCACCCGCTCACCCGCGTTCTCGCGTGGCTCGCCTGCTTCGTCGTGTCGTCCGGCACCGCGCTGGCGCAGGACAGCCTCACCGGCCTGCGGGTCACCCCACTGACCATCGCGGACGCCGCCCGGCTCGGCGCGGCTACGCCCGTCGGCGAGCAGCCGCGGTTGCCGCCGCCGTCTCCACTGTTTGGCGACGTGCTCGTCCGCACCGCGCAGGCGCATGTGGTGGGAGCCACGTTGTCCGCGCCGCGCGAACTGACCGTGCTCGCCTATCATTCGATCACGAACACGTGGGCGGCATTCGGCCGGGTCACCCTGCCCGCCGCCCCGGTCGCGTTGCGTCCTGCGCCAGCCGGTTTCATTGTGGAGCTGGAGGGCGACGCGCGGCCGCTGCGCGTGGAACTTGTCGCGCTAAAACGCGGGCTGCGCCCGGTGGACTGGATCATCATCGTCGCGTACCTCGGGCTCTCGGCGGGGATCGGACTGTATTTCTACCTGCGCGAGAAAAAGCACAGCAATGAGACGTTCTTCCTCGCCGGTCGCCGGATCCCGTGGTGGGCGGCCGGACTCAGCCTCTACGCCACCGGCACGAGCGCGATTTCGTTCATCGCCATTCCCGCCAAGTCCTTCGCGACCAACTGGCAGATTCTCTCCCGCGAGGCGGTGAACCTGTTCAGCATGGCGCTCGTCGGCCTCTTCATCGTGCCGCTGATCCGGCGGCTCAACGTCACCTCCGTGTACGAGTACCTCGAGCTGCGTTTTCATCCGTCCATCCGCGTGCTCGCCAGCGCGCTCAACATCCTGATTCAGCTCGGCGGCCGGATGAGCACGGTGCTGTACCTGCCCGCCCTGGCGCTGTCGGCCGTCACCGGGCTCGACGTGATTTCGAGCATCCTGCTGATGGGCGTGGTGACGATCGCCTACACCCTGCTCGGCGGCATGAAGGCGGTGATTTGGACCGACGTGCTCCAGGTGGTCGTCATGCTCGGCGGCGCGCTCTATGCCGTCGGGTACGTCGTGTACCGGATCGAGGGCGGCTGGCCGGCCTTTCTGCGCATCGCCGAGGCCCAGGGCAAACTGCACACCTTCGACTGGAGCTTCAGCCTGCTGCAGCCGACGGTGTGGGGTTTCATCTTCTTCGCCCTGATCGACTTGATCACGTATCCGAAGGATCAGGTCATGATGCAGCGCGCGCTCTCGACCCCGTCGGCGAAAGAGGCCGGCTGGTCGATGTGGACGCTGGCGGCCATCGTCGTGCCGGGGAGCTGCACGTTCTTCGCCATCGGCACCGCGCTCTACGTCTTCTACCAGCAGCACCCGGACCGACTCAGCCCGATTCTATCCGTCGACTCCACGTTCCCCCTCTTCATCGCGGCGGAGCTGCCGGTGGGGGTGACCGGCCTGATCATCGCCGGCATCTTCGCCGCATCGATGTCCACGCTCTCGAGCTGCATGAACAGCGTGGCGACGCTCGTCTCGGTCGATTTCTACGAACGCTTCGCCAAGACCGCCACGCCGGCGCGCAGTGTGCGGCTGGCCGAGGTGACGACCGTGATCGCCGGCCTCATCGGCATCGGCACCGCGCTCCCGCTGGCGATCTTCAACGTGCAGTCGACCTTCGACGCCTGGTTCGCGCTGCAGGCGGTGCTCGGCGGCGGTTTCGCCGGCTGCTACGGTCTGGGCATGTTCAGCCGGCGGGCCAACTGGCAGGGCGCGATCATCGGCGTGGGGGCGAGCCTGCTCCTCACGCTGATCATCTGGCAACGCGCCCTCGTCACGCCGGTGCTCTACCCCACGATGGCGATCTTCGCGTGCCTGGTGTTCGGATACATCGGGAGTTTCTTCTTCCCGCCGCCGCGGCGGCCGCTGGATGGGCTCACCGTGTTTACGGCGGGCAATGAGCGCGCGTTGCCGACCGGTACCGCAGGCTTCCAGAGCTCTTGACCGCGGACTACGCTGATCACGCGGATAATGGCAGGACAAACTCCGGCAATCCGCGTGATCCGCGGTTATATGCCTTGGCGGTTCCTCTTGGGGCAGAGCGCGGTGGGAAAATATCCGCGCTGGCCTGTGCAGCACGGCGGGGATGCCTCGCCCTGCCTTTCGTCAGCCGTTCGCGGCCTTCTTTTTGCCACGCTTTTTCTTCGGCTCGGTTGCCGCCGCACCGGTGTTCTTCGCCGGCATCGGTGCCTTCACCGCCGCGCGCCAGGCGACGAGCTTCGCGTAAAGCTCCTTCGTCTTCTCCGGCTGCTCCTTCGCGAGATTCCTCGTTTCGCCGAGATCGTCCCGCAGATTGTAGAGCTCGAGGCGGCCGTCCTCGAGAAACTCCATCAGCTTCCAGTCGCCCTGGTGAATGTACGTGACGGGCGTGGTCCGCCACTGGTCGACGCCCGCGCCAAGGTAACCGGGGAAATGCTGGTAGATCGCCTCGCGCGCGAGCTTCGCCCCCGAATCGCGCATCAGCGGCAGCAGGCTTTCGCCATCAAACACCTGCTTCGCGGGAAGTTGGGCCCCGGCGATCGCCGCCAGCGTGGGATACAGGTCGACGTGAATCGCCGGAATCGTGCACTCCGCGCCCGGTTTGATCCGTCCCGGCCACCGCACGATGAACGGCACGCGCGTGCCCCCCTCGTACAGGCTGCCCTTGCCGCTGCGGAGCGGCGTGTTGTCGGTGATGTCGCCTCCGCCTTTCTTGATGCCCTCGCGGACGTAGCCGCCGACACCGCCGTTGTCGCTCATGAAGATCAGCACGGTGTTGTCGGCGAGCTTCAGCTCGTCGAGCAAACCCATGATCCGGCCGACGCTCTCATCCACGCTCGCAATCATCGCGGCATAGGTGGGGTTGTTGTGCCCGCCCACCGGCGGCTTGTGCTTGAACCGCGCGATCAGCTCGTCCTTCGCGCGATGCGGCGAGTGCACCGCGAAGTGCGGCAGGTAGAGGAAGAACGGGCCGTCGCGGTGCCGCTTGATGAAGTCGACCGCCCGGTCGGTGAGAAAATCCGCGAGGTATTGGCCTTTCGGGTACTCCACCTTCGGCGTCGTCACGAAGTCGAAGTGCGCCCCCATGCTGACGATCGCCTCGTCGAAGCCGCGTTCGCCTGGCCGGTACGGGCCCTGCTGGCCGATGTGCCACTTGCCGAACATCCCCGTGGCGTACCCCGCGGTCTTCAGGGTCTGTGGCAACAGCACGCGATCGAGCGGCAGGTTGGTGACGTTGTCGACGGGCCGGAGCGGCCGCTTGCTCCAGTCGAACCGCTCGATCTCGCCGACGGTGTAAACGCCGGTGCGTGCGCCGTATTGGCCGCTCATCAGCGCCGCGCGCGTCGGCGTGCAGTTCTGGCAGTTGTGGTAGTTCGTAAACCGCATGCCTTGCGCGGCGAGCCGATCGATGTTCGGCGTCTCGTAGTATTTGCTGCCGAAGCACGCGACATCGGTGTAGCCGAGATCGTCGGCAAGGATGAAGACGATGTTGGGCTTGGCGGGCGTCGCGGCGAAGGTCGCGGCCGCGAGGCCGGCCAGAAACAACAGGATGCGGGCGACGAGGGTGGTCATGGTATCAAGGACGAACCGGAATTCCGGAAGGTGCAGAAATGACGACGGAAGAAACGAGGGTGGGCAATTCCAACGAACGTGGTGAATCGGCGTTGGCCTGACCAAGTGGGGCTGGCTCCCTGATCCGGCCTGAGTTCGACCGCTGGATTTGGCCAGCACCGAGGCAAGTCGTCGGCAACCGAGGCCGCTTCGGAGAAGCGGCCCCACGCCGGCCGACCGCCCCCCGGGGGGCGATGTCAGCCGCGTTT
>Ga0082335_1005171_pt1 | contig 18403 bp, 19 predicted proteins | sample Subgrocontami58m_FD_72375 | JGI IMG/M metagenome (GOLD analysis project Ga0082335, IMG submission 72375) | Subsurface groundwater microbial communities from S. Glens Falls, New York, USA - GMW37 contaminated, 5.8 m (SPADES assembly) (version 2) ... | reverse complement strand
TATATTGCACGCGGAGACAATATCTCGACAAGCTCGATAACCAATTGCGGTTTTGTTCAATGGTGATTCGGCGGGACTGCGTAGCGTCCCTGCCTCAGTACATCGTCGCGCCAGCGGCCAGTGTGGAGCGCTTCCATAGTACTGAGCAGGCGGCTTTAGCCCCGCGAATCGCGCCGCAGAAAACCGCAATTTATGACCGTCAAGTACCCATTTTATATACCAATGATAAGTAGACACGCTTTGCATAGAATAGCGGCGGTTGCCCGCTATGGATATACTACTAAGGAACAAGATTGGGCTGCGTTTCTTCCGCTTTGAACAGCGAAGTTTTTCCGCTGTGGTTTTACTCGCAAGGATACTCCTTATATATTTGCAGTTATAATAGCGCAGATTGGCCAAGGAGAGATGATTATATGCCCATACCTGCGGGAATTCCTGCGCCCGATTTTGAATTGTTGGATGACACAAATTCACTGCGTAAACTTTCTGATTATCGCGGAAGGAATATTGTTCTTTATTTTTATCCAAAGGATGATACACCTGGTTGTACACGGGAGGCCTGTAATTTTCGAGATGATTATTCTGCCTATGAAAAGGCTGGTGTGGTGATCTTGGGAGTTAGCCCCGATTCGGTTGAGTCGCATGTGAAATTTAAGAAGAAATTTCAACTTCAATTCCCACTGCTTGCAGATGACGGACATGCAGTTTGTGACCTTTATGAGGTCTGGGGCCCGAAGAAATTCATGGGCAAGGAATATGAAGGAGTGCTCCGTACCACCTTCCTCATTGATACGGAGGGGAAGATCAAACGGGTGTTCGAGAATGTGCGTCCAGCCGAACATAGCTTGAAGCTGCTGACTGACCTGGGAGTGGAATAATAGGTTTGTCAGCGCTAATGCGGGCCCAGATGTCCCTATCTGCCGACGGTGTTGTAGAAAAAAACCGTCGGCATGATTCTGCCAGATGGACGGGCGCAGATTCCAGTTAAGGATGATGCGAAGCATATCCACAATGAATAGTGACAATTGGCGGGGAATTTGGTATAGTGGTCTGGTTGTGAAAATAGCGATAAATCATACAGATTTAGTCTGAATTGTGATTCATTCCGCCATTGTTGGTTTTTCCGTTCTAAATTTTTAAGAGGAGAGAGCGTATGCGACACTTTGTAATTGTGGGAATTTTGGTCATTGTCATGGCCATTCTCACGTATGTCGGATTGGATGTTGCTGGGGTAGCTGCCCAAATGCACCCTATTCAAGCCAGCCTGCAATCAGTATCTATTGACTGGATGTGGAACTGGGAAATTATGGTGATTGCATTCCTATTCGCGCTGATTATTGTGCCGATAGGTTATAGCATGATCGTGTTTAGGCGCAAAAAGGGGGATACGAGCGAGGGTGAACATTTCGAAGGCAATACTCATTTGGAGATCGTATGGACCGTGCTGCCATTATTTGCGGTATTGGTTCTTGGTTATATGGGCGCCTACTCACTAGGCGAAATACGCCGCGTGGACCCCAATGCAATTACGATTAAAGTGAAAGCCCGGCAATTTGCATGGACTTTTGAATACCCCGAATATGGCATTGTAAGCAATGAATTGCACCTGCCTGTGGATCAGCAGGTGGTCCTTAAGATGGAGTCTTCCGACGTGATCCACTCCTTTTGGGTGCCTGAATTCCGCGTCAAGCAGGATGTTGTGCCTGGGCGTGTGACCGATTACAGAATCACCCCGATCCTCGTTGGCGATTACAAAGTTCGATGCGCAGAGTTATGCGGCGCATCCCATGCATATATGGAAAACAACGTTATCGTTGATACAAAGGCGGATTACGATGCATGGATTGCTGAACAACAGGCCATCGCCGCTGCGAATCAAACCCCCGAGGGACAGGGCAAGTTGCTTACCGTCAAGAACGGTTGCTTGGGTTGTCATTCTGTTGATGGCACCAAAATGACCGGTCCCACATGGTTCGGACTGTTTGGTTCCACCGTGGAGTTGGCAGATGGCACAAGCGTCCTTGCGGATGAGGCGTTCATCTCTGAATCAATTCTCGACCCCAAGGCGGGGGAAGTAGCTGGTTTTTCTCCAACGACCATGCCACCCTATAATCTAACTGAAGCAGAAATCGCGAATATTATCGCGTATATTAAGACGCTGAAATAATTGGCAGAGAGGAAATAAATAATGAAAAATGTATCGCCTATAGTCCGTGGCTGGTTGTCTTTTGCCATTGGCTTTGTTGTGGCCTATATCCTTGGTATAGGTTTGGCTTTTGTAACAAGTGGTTCTTTGGTGTATTCTCATTTAGTGACATGGATATTGGCGGGTTTCGCCGGTCTAACTGCTTATTCATGGGGGGCTTCAGGATTTAGCCCGCTTACAAAAGGCTTGGTCTGGCTTGACCTTGGAGCATTGGCTGGTTTTGCGCTGGGCCTGGTCGTTGACTTGATCGTGCAAGGCTCCCTGAATTGGGTTGCGCCAACTGCAAGTTTGTTTGCCCTTTTATTTGGTTTTACAGCCTTCTTTTTGGGGGTGGCTGGTTACAATGCTGTATCCAAAGGATTGATCTGGCAAATTAGCGGAACTTTAATTGGCGCAATTTTTGTAACGGTCATACGGGTATTAATGGGTTTGGAATGGAAGGGCCCATTTTTATTTACCGAGCCTGCCTGGGTTTTGGGCGGCTTTTTTGGGGTGCTCTTCTTTTTATCGGGCAACGGCGCGGTCAGCGATTGGTTTAAGTGGGCGCGCGGGATTGATACGCCTGAACATCATGAAGACCATCACACGGGCTGGCAGAAATACCTCAGTGTTTCACTCGACCATAAAGTGATCGGTATTCAATATGCTGTCACTGCTTTGTTGCTGATCAGCATCGGCGGCTTGTTTGCGTTGGTCTTCCGCACGGAACTTGCTGCTTCTCAATTGCAGTTCCTGACCACTGATATGAAGTTGTTTGGTCAGAATGGCCCGCAACTTTACAATACGTTCATGTCTTTGCACGGCATGATCATGATCGTATCCATTTTATTGGGTGTTGCCGGCATCATGAACTATGTTGTCCCGCTTATGCTCGGTGCGCAGGATATGGCTTTCCCGCGTTTGAATGCTTTCTCTTTTTGGATTGCAGTTCCTGCCGCGGTGCTTCTGCTGATGAGCCTGGTTCTCGGTGGATTTGACACAGGCTGGACGGGTTATCCACCGCTTTCTGCGCGCGCTCCAGTTGGTGTTCAAATGTTCTTTCTCGGTGTGATTTCAGCAGGCTGGTCATCTATTCTCGGCGCGTTAAACGTGATCGCAACCGTTATTCGTATGCGCGCCAAAGGCATGACCGCCTTCCGTATGCCGATCTTTGTCTGGGCTGCTGTTGCAACATCCATCATTGCGTTGACAGCCACGCAGTTGATCGGTCTTTCGTTCCAGTTGGTCATGTTCCAGCGCCTGTTTGGCATGGGCTTCTTTGACCCGGCCAAGGGCGGCAATCCCGTTCTCTACCAGCATCTATTCTGGTTCTATTCACATCCTGCTGTGTACGTGTTCATTTTGCCCGGTCTCGGCGTGATTTCAGAACTCTTGCCTGTCTTCGCCCGCAAGCCATTATTTGGATATCGTTGGATCGCCATGTCCTCGATGGGTATCGCATTGGTCGGCTTTCTCGTTTGGGCGCATCACATGTTCACCTCGGGCATGAACGAATATTTGCGTGTGCCATTTATGTACAGCACTCTGTTGGTGGCCATCCCGACAGGCGTAAAATTCTTCTCGTGGGTTGCTACGATTTGGAAAGGCAAGTTGTCCTATCCAACACCGATGCTTTTCGTGTCGGGAGGTATTGTTGTGTTTCTATTAGGCGGCCTGACTGGTCCCCCGAATGCAGCGGTTTCAGTGGACCTTCATTTACATGATACTTATTTCATTGTCGGTCACTTCCACGACACGATCTTTGGCGGATTCGTCTTCCCGTTCTTTGCCGCTCTGTACTACTGGTTTCCCAAGGCAACCGGCCGCCGCATGAATGAGACGCTGGGCAAGCTGCACTTCTGGTTGATGACACCCTCGTTCTTTGTCCTGACCTTCGGCATGATGCAAATCGGTCTGCTCGGAATGCGCCGACGCATTGTGGACTATGATCCCGCGCTTGGTTTTGACTCAACCCACCTCGTTTTGACGATTGCCGGCTATCTCATTGGCCTCTCGGTGTTGATCTTCATCTACAATTTCTTCAACAGCATCAAGAAGGGTGAAAAGGCAGAGGGCAATGTATGGAACTCACGCTCACCGGAGTGGCAGGTTCCTTCGCCCATGCCAGCGCATAACTATGATCAACCGTTTGAGGTTGTTGGCGAGCCATATGACTACGGTTTGCCCGGCTCGAAATATGTTGAATTTTCTTCGCCTGCCAAAAACAAGCATAAATAAAGGGGAGGAGTCAAATGTCACACACACAAGATAAATCTTCAGCTCTCCGTCAGGGTGTTCTAATTTTTATTTACCTGGCGGCCCTCACCGCGCTGGAATATTTCATTGCGGTCACGTTTAAAGCAGTTTCCATTCTGGTTATCGTAGCAATGATCAAAGCGGCATTGGTCATGTATTATTACATGCACATTTATAAACTGAACGCGGAAAACGAAGGCGACGAACATTCTTATTCATATAAAACAGGAACGAACCGACTCGGTCTGTGGCTCTTCCTGTTATCGGATTCGTTTGTTTTTGCCGGCTTGATGACCGCTCGTATTAATTTGCTTGGTCTTACCCGCCCGCCTTTGAATCAACTACTTGGCCTGGCCGTGACTGCGGTTCTATTGCTCTCCTCATTCTTTATGAATCGCGGCGAAACTGCAATGGCGCATGGCGATAAAAAAGGCTTTATGAATAATACGCTGATCACCTTTGTGCTGGGTCTCGGCTTTTTACTTGGAGTGGTCCTGGTTGAGTGGCGTCTGGCCGCTGAAGAAGGACTCGTAGCCAGCTTTGGTACGCCTGCCACAGGCCCCATGGGCGCGGTCTTCTATATGATGACCGGCATGCACGCCTTTCACGTTTTTACAGGATTGATTTTTCTTGGCGTGGTATGGAACAACGCGCGCAAGGATTTGTATTCTGCTGAGAAACATTGGGGCGTGGAAGCCGCCGCAGTTTACTGGCACTTCGTAGACCTTGTGTGGATATTTTTCTATCCCGCTTTGTACCTCATCGGCAAACTACTGTAATTCAATGGTAATTTCTGGTATAAGTGAATAGCGAAAGAATGATCGGGGCAGCCGCAGGGTCGCCCCGTTTTGGAGTATTAAGCACAAATGGATAAAAAAATTCTTTGGGTTGGTTTCTTATCTCTGGCTGTTGTTGTACTGGCCACGCTCTTGACTATGATGTTTGCGAAACCTGCCAGCTATCGTGGAACCGCATATGGCGTGCCGTACCCAGCCGCGCCACAAATTGAATTGATAAGATCAAACGGGGAAACTTTCCGCTTGAGCGACCAAAAAGGAAAAATCGTTTTACTCTTTTTTGGTTACACATCCTGCCCAGATGTTTGCCCGACCACATTGGCCGAATTAAAACTCGCCATGGATGACTTGGGGGACAAAACCAACCTGGTTCAGGTCATTTTTGTTTCAGTAGATCCGCAGCGTGACACGCCTGAAAAAATTCAAAATTATGCCGATCATTTTAATAAGGGGTTTGTTGGGTTGAGCGGAACCGTTGAGGAGCTTGAAACGATCTGGAAAGACTATGGAATCTTTCGGGAAGAAGTACAGTCCGATTCAGCTTTCGTTTATATTGTCAACCACACGGCGCGTGTCTATTTGATTGACATGGATGGTAATCTGCGGCTTTCATACGGATTTCAAACGCCAGTGGAAGATATCGTGAATGACCTTGAACTTTTGTTGAAATAACCTTGCCTGAAAGAAAACCATGCCTCCTACTCGTATCATCATTAAAAGAATTCTGATCTCTTTGTTGATCGGTCTCGGTATAGGAACCGCCATCAATGAGATCACGTTCATTTTCTTGCGTGAAACTGCGCGCGCTCCAAAAGTAATTGAGCTTGTCATTCCCGAAGGAACGGCAGAGCGTGTTGCTCGCGGCGAAACTCCACCGACCATTCCTGACTCAATGACCTTTGTTGTGGGTGATACGTTGCTCGTAAAGAATAATGATAAAGCTGACCATCAGCTTGGACCGCTGTGGATTCCTGCTGGTACTTCAGCCAAACTCTCGCTGGATGCGGTTCAATCCTATGCATATGCCTGTTCATTCCAGCCCGGAAAGTATTTCGGACTCGACGTGTATGAAGCGCTCACACTTGGCACAAGGTTATACGGAATTTTATACTCAGGCATTCCATTGGGCGGCTTGATAGCGTTATATGCGCTCATCATGCCCGTAAAGAAAAATGATCCTGAAAAAAATGTTTAGCCGTGCATGGCTGTTCGCCACCTTATTCGTTTTTGCCGGGGCTGCTTTGTGCATTCGCCTCGGTATCTGGCAATTGGACCGTTTAGAGCAGCGCCGCGCATTCAACGCCCAGGTCGAATCCATGCGCGCGGCAGAGTTGTTGGATCTGAATCAAAATTTACCGGCGGATATTTCTGCGATGGAATGGCGCGCAGTGACTGTCACTGGCGAATATGACTTTGAGAATCAAGTGGCGCTGCGGAATCAATATAACGGCGATCAATATGGATATCATCTCATCACCCCGCTTCTTTTCGCCGGGGGAGCTGTTCTGGTGGACCGCGGCTGGATCCCCGCTGACCCCGCTAGCGGGAATACCGCCCCAAAAGATTGGCATCAGTACGACGAAGCAGGTCAGGTAACTGTTACGGGGCAGATCAGGCTTGGGCAGGATAAACCAGCCATCGGCGGAGTCGCAGATGCGGAATTTAGTCCAGGGCAGGCACGGCTTGATGTGTGGAATAATCTAAATGTGGTGCGTATCTCCGAGCAGAGTCCGTATCCGCTTTTACCTGTGTATATTCAGCCGAATCTGGATGGAAATAATTCTGAACCGCCTATTAAATATCAGCCCGTTGTAGAATTGACCGAAGGCTCACATTTCGGTTATGCTTTGCAATGGTTTGCGTTTGCGGCGATCTTGTTCGTTGGGTATCCATTTTATTTACGAAAGCAGGAATAGCGGACATGAAATATTCTCTTCGATCATCTTTTTCACGTTTGGTTTTAGCGTTGTTCGCAGTGGTTTTTTTATTGACTATTGTTGGGCGCATCGTAACCATAACCGGCGCATGGGTATTTTGCGTTGGTTGGCCCGTATGTATGCCAACCGAACCTTTGGGATATTTGAAACTCGCGCATCTTGCATTGGTGGGCGTGGCTTCAGTTTTCATGGTATTGGCGTGGCGAAAAGCCTGGCGTGAACAGCGCGACCAAAACTTGCTTTTGCCTCTCACAACAGTGACGGGTGTATTATTTTTTGGCCAGGCATTTATTGGCGCAATCGTAGTGACTCGCGCTTTTCCTTTGCATTTGGTGGTTTTACACACAATGTCTGCAATTGCATTATGGATTTCCTTGGGCCTTTTGGTTTTTGCATCCGGTATTTTGGCAAAAGATGCGGCAGAAGTTCCGAAGTTTGATTATCGTCAACGCGCGAAGGATTTCTTTGTTCTTTCCAAACCGTTGATCGTGGCTTTGCTGTTGGTGACAACCTATAGTGGTTTGGTGGCGGGCACCAAAGCTTGGCCGTCCGTGTCGCTTACTTTTTGGACCTTGCTTGGCGGCCTGCTGGCAGCGGCAGGCTCCAGCGCGTTAAACCAATATATTGACCGTGAGTTGGATAAAAACATGCAGCGCACAGCGAAGCGTCCGATTGCGGACGGGCGTTTAACTGCGTCTGAGGGATTATCATACGGTCTTGCGCTTTGTTTAATTAGTTATTATGTGATGGCGGGATTTGTAAATTTGCTTGCGGCCCTACTTTCACTAGCGGGTATTTTCTATTACGTTTTCTTTTACAGTGTCTGGCTTAAAAAGGCTACCGTTCAAAATATTGTGATCGGCGGCGGCGCGGGCGCAATTCCACCGATGGTGGGCTGGGCCGCCGCGACTGGGAATCTTGGTCTTGCGGCCTGGCTTCTTTTTGCCATCGTATTTATGTGGACACCGCCGCATTTTTGGGCGCTGGCAATTGTCCGCATGAAGGATTATGAAAACGCGGGTGTGCCGATGATGCCGGTAGTGCATGGTGAAGAAAAGACTCGCAGGCATATTTTGGTTTACACGATTGAGTTGTTCGCGGTCACCTTGCTGCTTCCGATCTTCAATCTGGCGGGAACGATTTATCTTATCTCAGCGGTGGTACTGGGCGGCTTCCTGCTGTACGCCGCCTGGCTGGTTTTTAAAGTTGGCGGAAACAAAGTCGCATGGACAATGTATCGGTGGTCCAGTATGTATTTGGCATTCATCTTTCTGGCGATTATGATCGATGCGGTGATGTAGATTTTGGAAAATTGTGATGCCTGCCTTCAAAAGGTTTGCAGTCCTCATTTTCGCTGTATTGTTAACCTGGGGAAATTTTCTTTTTTCAGTTCAAAACCCTGGAGGCACGGATTTCCTCGTTCATTGGGTTGGTGCGCGTTCTTTGTTAGTGGGCGAAACTCCATATAGCAGCGATGTCGCGATTAATATACAAACAATGATATATGGAAGGCCTGCATTGCCTGGGGAACATGAATTTTATGTTGTTTACCCTTTGTATTCATCCCTGTTTTTTATTCCATTTGCACTCGTTGATGATTATCAAGTTGCAAGGGCAATTTGGATGACGGCTCTCGAATTGGGGCTGATTCTTCTGACATTTAAAAGTCTCGAAATTCTCTCCTGGAAACTGAATCCAGTATCTATGGCATTTTTTATGATATTTTCATTGTTCTGGTACCATGGGCTGCGGCAAATTGTTAATGGAAATATTGTGGTGTGGGTGGCTGTTTTTTTGACCTTTGGAGTAGGATTTTTGAAAAACGGGAAAGATGCCCTGGCTGGGATATTATTTGCCATGTCTACCATTAAACCCCATCTTGTTTTGCTTCCATTGGCTTGTATTTTTCTTTGGTTGTTATCATTAAAGCGGTGGCAGACAATTTGGTTTTTCTTGGGCACAGTCCTTGCCTTTGTCATTGCCGGGATGTTGGTAGTCCCGGATTGGCCGCTGCAAAACCTCAGGGAAGTTTTTCGATATACAAGCTACAATCCTCCCACCACTCCAGGTTCAGCATTGGCTGCATTATTGCCATTTTCCTTGATTAATTTAGATTTGGTTTTTAGCGTAAGCGTTGTTTTTTTGCTGATCCATGAATGGAGAAAAATGTGGGGTATGGCATATGAATCTTTTTTGAGGATTATTGGAATTACACTGGTCCTGTCGCAATGGAGTGGAATTACCACCGATCCGGGGAATTTTATTTTGCTATTTCTGCCTTTGGTCATTGTCCTTTCTTTTTTACAGGTTCGCATGGGAAGTTGGTCAGTATTGGCTTTGATGTTGTTGTTATTCTTTGGATTGTGGGGCATATTTTTATGGACAGTGGATTTAACTAGTTTACAAGTACAAAGCCCGATTATGTTCTTCCCGCTCCCTTTATTTTTGTTAATGGGTTTTTATTGTGTAAACTTAGATAAACAAAGACAGATCGCTTAAGCGATCTGTCTTTGTTTACTATTCACCCAAATAATCTCGCAATTTTCTGCGGATGGTTGGATGCCGTAAGCGGCTCAAAGCCTGGGCTTCGATCTGGCGAACACGCTCACGGGTGACGCCCATTTTGCGCCCCACTTCTTCGAGAGTGTAGGCTTGGCCATCGAGCAAGCCATAGCGCAATTGCAAAATGCGCACCTCGCGCGGGGGTAAGCCATTCAATACTTCACCGAGGTGTTCTTTTAGAAGGTTGTATGTGGCGGTGTCATCGGGCGGGGGCGCCTCATCATCTTCGATAAAATCACCAAGCACAGAATCTTCTTCATCATCTGTGGGTGTCTCCAATGAGAGCGGACGGCGCGCCACCTGGATCATGTTTTCGACTTTCTTGGGCGGCACATCCAGTGCAACGGCCAACTCATCCACGCTTGGGTCGCGGCCCAAGCGTTGTGTCAGCTGATGCTGTACCCGCAGGAGTTTGTTGATCTGATCACCCATGTGCACGGGCACGCGGATGGTGCGCCCCTGGTCTGCAATGGCGCGGGTGACAGCCTGGCGGATCCACCACGTAGCATAGGTGGAAAATTTATGCCCACGACGATAATCAAATTTCTTGGTTGCGCGGATGAGTCCGATGTTGCCTTCTTGAATGAGGTCAAGAAAAGGAACGCCGCGTCCCATATATTTTTTGGCAACTGAGATCACAAGGCGCGAGTTTGCTGTGATCAGGTGTTCACGTGCCCCCCAGCCATCTTCAATTGAACGGCGCAGTTCAAGTCTGCGTTTTGGGGGTACGTTGCCATGCGCAAGTTCCTCGCGGGCCGTGCGTCCACGTTCGATGCGTTGGGCAAGCTGCACTTCTTCCACGGCTGTCAACAGCGGTACGCGACTGACTTCTTTCAGGTATAAGCCGATTGTGTCGTCGGTATCGATGTTTGCCAGATAATCATCCAGCGCAAGGTCCGGTTCCGGCTGGGCTTCTTCGTTTTCCTCGACGGCCACCAACTCATCTTCAGTGGGTTCAGGCGTCACGGGGTCTTCCACAAATGGAATGCCTGCGCTCAGAAGCGCCGAGAATGCCTCTTCAAGTTGCTCCACATCCTGCTCGGCTTCGGGGAAGAAGTGCAGGATGTCATCCAGAGTAACGTATGATTTTTGGCGGCCTAATTCAACCAGGCGGGCTATGGCGGGATATTCTTCTTCGTCATCGACGTTCAAAATTTTCACTACATCCATTCAATAATCCAACTTTCCATAAATATTTATCAACGAATTGCAAATTTAGAATACACTTTTTTCATCTGAAAAGCAATAGCCTGTACTCTCAGATGCTTTGCAGGGCGGTTGTATTACGGCTGTCTGGCGCATTGCGCCAGACAGCCGTTGTTTTGCGTTATCCACTATTAATACTCTTTAAGGCGTTGGGGTTAAGTCCGCCTCAGGGGTGGAAATTGCTTCGTTGGGCGAATCAGGCGTCGGTGGGAGTGGAAGCGGAGTCGGCGTGGATGTGTTTAAGTAGGGAGGAAATCGAGTGAGGTTGGTCAAAGAGTCGATACCGCTCAAGGTCAGGATCAATGTTTTTTTCCTGTCCACACGCACGTAGTAACCGCTTCTCGTGGGGGTGGTGTCGCCGATTTCGAGAGTGCGCTTTCTGCCGTCTGCGAATTCAATTGTGATGACGTATGCTGGCTCGTCGAGTCCAAGGATGCTTGCATCGGCATCCACTTCGCCGATAATCTTCAGCGCTGTGATTTGGGATGCGGCCGCTTCAACCAAGCCCTGGTCTGCTTCGGCTGCGGAGGGCAGTTCCAACGCCCAAACTTTTTCGCCGTTGCGCGCAACTTTTACAGTTTCTCCATTGACTGGTTTGATCTCAATGCTTGTAATAATATTGCCATCTTGTTCGCTAATGACAAAAGCCGCTTCAAGGGCGGGTGTGGCTTCTGTTTCTGCAATCGGTTCATTGCGGTTGAGATAATAAGCCAAACCGACCAGCGCGGCCAATAGAAGAAGTGTGATCCATGTGCCTGTTCGGAACACGGGTTTTTGCTGTTTGCGCAGAGGTGTTTCCTTCGACTTTCGTGCTTTTGGTTTTGTTGTTTTGCGAGCCATTCTTTAACCTCTCTTGCGCCGTGAAAGCCACGAGGAAACACCAGCGAACACGACCATTCCCGGAATCACAAGGATTGCCACGATCAACAGGATCAGGAAACTTCCCTGTGTCGGAGGGACAAATGTGCGCGGGGTGGCCGGGCGGGTTGTAAGGTCAAGCAGGTCTTCCTGCTCTGCGGCCCAATCCACTGCGTTGATGAACATGTTGCCATTGCCGTAGGCATCAAAGATTTCATCACTGGCAAAAAGAGAGTTGCCGAATACGACCACACGTCCTTTGGTACTCGTATTTTCACCGGCGGCCGCCAGATTTAATGGGCCGGGATTATCGGTTGCCGGGTCAAAGGCCGGAGATTGATCTGCAACCAATTCTGACTCGCCCCAGGATTGATCCGTTGTGCTGATGAGCGGGGTGATAACCCTGGTTTCACCACCAGCAGCAACGCTGATACTACGCGCCTGCGGCAGGATGACGATATATTTATCAGTCAGGTTTTGGGTGATCGGATGGGCGTTGTATTGTGATGAAACCGCCTGGAATGGGTTTTGAGTGTTGACAAGGTCAATTACGATATCGTCATTTAAGGTGATACCCCATTCTGTACTTAAGTAATTAGCCAGAGGATCAGGGGCATCTTCGAACTCGGTAAAGAAGCGCGGGTCTTCCAGCACAACCAGCGAGCCGCCCTCATCCACATATTTTCTAAGGAGAGTTACTTCTTGAGCGCTGACTGGTTTTGTCGGTCCTGCAATGATAATGGCAAGCGCATCATCGGGGATGCTGTGGGTGGTGAGCAGGTTGAGCGTTTCTACTGTGTAATTTTTAGATTCCAGTGTGTTTTTCGCAGTGGAAAAACTAAATTCACCTCCAGGTTCAAGGCCGGGTTCGCCATGACCTTGCAGGAAATAAACCGTCCGCGATTCCGGGCTGATAAGACGGATCATGGTGCGGGCAAGCTCCTCCTCAGATGCAAAGGATGCGATTTCTTTTATCTCTCCCATTTGGAGCAATATCTTTCCGTCACCTGTGATGCCGGCGTCACGTGCAGCTGCCGGGTCGAGATCAGGATCAACAAATCGATACTCAAACTTGCCGTTGCTATTCGATTTAAACTTCAACAGGAGCTCATCTGCGGCGCTGGAATTCAGGCTGGCAGAGTAGAAAGCGGTGGCAGTTATTTTGGCCGGCAAAGTTGCCAGAATTTTCATGGTTTCCGGGGCAAGTGTGTTGGACTTATCTTCCGTCAGATCCCAGGATTTTGGATTGTTAAAGACAATGTAGTTTGCCGCAAAGATAATACCTGCGAATGCCAGCGTGAGGATCAGTGAATTTGAGCCGTAACGAGCCTGGCGACCGGTAAGGAAGCGGCGGATCGTGTCTGGTGAAAGCATTGCATAGGCTGCCAGTCCGATCACAAGTATTCCAATGCTGATCTGTAAAGCCAGATTAAGCTTGTCTGTAACTTCAACATCCAGGGTGAACATCTTCATTGCGAGCATAATGTTTGCTGTGCCGATCAGGCTTGTGGAAATACAGGCCATCAGAGCGACGATCAACCCAACGAAGGCGTACTTTCTATAGGGGGATTTCTTTTTTCCGGCCATTAGCGCCATCTCCGAATTTCAATTGCGGTGGTGCCAACGAACAGGCCCAACGCTGTGAGGCTTAAGTAATACGCAATATCTCCCAGATTGATCGTGCCCATATTCATGGATTGGGAAAAATGTGTGGAAAGGCTGAGATAGTTCAGCACTTCCCCGCCCGCCTGCAGGTAGCTGGCTGGCAGGCTGACCATGAACCACAGGAAGAAGAACAGACCCAGTGTGCTGAAGAAAGCCGCAAACTGGTTTGTGAAAACTGCCGAAATTCCAACACCAAGCGCAAGCAGTGCCGAACAGACCAGGATCAGACCAATATAAGAAGAAAGGATTACCTTCCAATCAATACCGGGGGTTACGAAGTTGTTCATGATGATTGGGTAAATAAGGGTCAGCATTGCCAGAGAAAGCACAAATAACATGGCTCCAAGCCATTTGCCTGCAACCAATTCAAAGTCACGCACGGGAGCAGTCAACATCAGTTCGAGGGTGCCCATGCGAGCCTCGTCGGAAAGCAATCGCATGGTGAGCGCCGGGCTGAGGAAGATCATCAAAAAAACGAAAAGCCAGTTGATGGGGGTGCTCTCAGGCGCGCCGCCACCGGCAAATGCCTGTTGTGCGCTGACCCACATGATCAAGGAGAAGTAAATACCCAAAGGCAATAGGATGGCAAGCGCCACTACATATGCCAGCGGGCTGTTGAAGTAATTATCGTACTCGCGTTTCGAGATTGTCCAGATATTTCTCATGATAGCCTCGTTATTTCTTTTTAGAATCCGAGCCGGTCAGTTCGAGGAAGATTTCCTCAAGGCTTATACCAAGCGGGCGTAATTCCAACAAGTCGTAACCTGATTTGATGACTTGCTTGGCAACTTCCGGACGCAAATCTTTGCCTGAAGCGAATTCAAATTCCACGGCTCCGTCATCCTTGGTTTCAACGCTGCGCACACCTTTTACTTGTTTGATGGTGTCAGCAAGTTCATCGGCTTCGCCGCGAACGCGCACGATCACGCGTTCCGCGCCGATCAGGCGGGCTTGCAGGTTCTCTGTGGTATCTTCCGCGACGATCTTGCCTTTGTTAATAATCAGCACGCGGTCACAGATATTTTGAGCCTCGTGCAAGAGGTGGGTGGATAGCAAAACGGTACGTTCCTTGCCGATCTCGCGGATCAGTTCACGCACTTCGACAACCTGGCTTGGGTCAAGACCGATGGTCGGTTCATCGAGAATCAGAACCTCAGGTCTGTGCAGAAGCGCCTGGGCTAGCCCAACTCTTTGACGCATACCCTTTGAAAGATTGCCAATGTAACCATTGGCGCGATCTACCAAGCCGACCATATCCAGAACCTCATCCACGCGGTCGTCAAGATTGGGGATGTGGCGTAACTCGCCCATGAATTTCAAATAGTCAAACACGACCATATCGGTATAAAGTGGAACGGTTTCGGGCAGATATCCCACCCGCTTGCGTACTTCGAGTGATTCCTCCACTACATCATACCCAGCGACGATTGCTTCACCATCTGTGGGCGGCATATAACCGGTCAGAATTCGCATGGTTGTGGTTTTTCCTGCGCCGTTAGGTCCGAGAAAACCCACGATTTCACCCTGCTGAGCGTCAAAACTCAGGTTGTGAACAGCGCGGCGCGCTCCGAAGTCTTTTGTGAGACCGCTGACTTTGATCATTGACTCTCCTTGCAAAAAGATTAGTTAAAGATTTTTGCCAAATAAAAGACACAGCCCGTGGGCGGTGCCTAATCATTGGTTCTGTTGATTACTATACAATAGGTCGAGTCGCAAAGTCAAGCAGGCGCTTAACTTCTAATCCAACGCTAATCTTCAATACCATCGCCAATAATTGACGAATGATCGCACTGCTTTATCAAACCGAGGCTTATCTCAAGGAATTTTAAGCAAAATTGAATAGCCCAAATTGGGGAATAGTTCTTTCGGGCATTGTTGTATAATGCGTGTAATCGGGTGGGGTGTTCCGCCCAAAAAACATAGGAGAATATAAAGATGAAATCCAAAAAACTTTCTATCCTGCTTGCTGTACTAGCCTTGATTATTTCCACCCTAGCGTGCGCGTTGGGCGGCGAACCGACTTTGAGCAACGTCCGCACGGCAAAAGATCAAGACGGCGCACAACCCGCCTCAATCTTTGCCACAACTGAGACCGTTTTTGTAGTGAGTGATCTGACTAGCGGTGTCAAAGGTAATCTGATTACATCAAAGTGGTATGCAGTTAATGTGGCCGACACCGAGCCGAACCTCCTGATCGATACGGCAGAGATCCCGATAGAGGATGAAACCTTCGACGGCACGATTTATTTCTTTTTTGAGCCTCCCGTTGAAGGCGTATGGCCTGTGGGCAGTTACAAAGTTGAAGTTTATTTCAATGGCGTTTTAAACAGCACTGTCCAGTTTACTGTGGAGTAGTCAGTCATCTGCAAATAAAGCGCTTTCCGAAAACGGAGAGCGCTTTATTTGTTTATCATCTACGAAAACGGAAACTTCCATGGAATACAGAAAACTCGGCAAAACGGGACTTAAAGTCTCGCCTCTGTGTATGGGGACAATGCAATTTGGCTGGTCGCTCAATGAAGCAGATTCGCACCGTATTCTTTCAGCGACTTATGAGTCCGGGATCAATTTTATTGATACGGCTGATATCTACTCGAAGTGGGTGGATGGAAACCCCGGCGGCGTTTCGGAGACCTTCATTGGGAATTGGTTGAAGCATAACCAGATTCCGCGTGACAAAATTGTCGTCGCAACCAAGGTGCGCGGCGAGATGGGGAAAGGTCCCAATGACCAGGGTTTGAGTCGCGGAGTAATTCAGTATTCAAATAACCCGCACTATTTCTGAATAGATTTGTCCATGCTCCATCGATTGCATAGAGTTCTTCGAACTCGGTCAGGCATTCTGGTTTGACCACATATTCCCCCAGATGATCGTATACGTATTTTTATTTTGTTTGGTCTGCGTTGCGCCACCAGTAAAAAGTTGCGGCGAGACCCATGATGCTGGCGAGAATCGCGATCACATAACTGTGCATCCCGAGTTGTTCGGCGCGTGGACCTACCGCCCCACTGAAAAGCGCGGGGATCGACCACGGAAACCAGTCACCCCAGCCTGTGATTACCGCAATTTGAGCCATCGCTACCGTGAGAATTGTCCAGCCAAATGCAGGCAGGTAACCGCTTCCCATGCTGGCTACGAGCGCCACAAAGGGCAGCAGGGCAATCGTCAGTGCGGCAGAGCCAAGGATGTCAACGAATGCGGTTTGAAGCAAGTCTGTTGACCAGCCAGGGATGACAACCAAATACCCAATCACGAGACCAAATCCAAAGACAAACAAACTTAATGCAAACGTCCACACGGCGATGACGATGAATTTTGCACCGATGATCGTTTCGCGTGATGTTGGCAATGCCAGTAATTCCTTGGCGGTGCGGTCGGAGAATTCGCGCCCAAAGACCCAGGCTGTGACAATGGCAAACAGGATCGCTCCACCAACCGCAACCGCTTGCGCGATAATGTTGAAGAACGCTGGCCAATCTGCCACACCAACCGTGAGTTGCGCTTTGGCACTGATCAATCCCATGGACTTTGCAGCTTCGGGGTCTTTCAGGATAATCATAAAGAGTCCGCCGACCAGCGGCACAACCGAAAATCCAATGGCTGTGAAGAGCGGCACTTTGGAGCGGCGCATCTTGAGGGTTTCTGTCCAGAGGGCAGAAGTAAAGTTGGTCATTTTGTGCCTCCCGTTAATTGCATGAAGTGCTCTTCGAGATTCTGCTGTTCCACCGCGAGACGCGTGGGCGGTGTACCCGCGTTGGCAAGGATTTGCGCAATGTCATCGGGATGGTCAATCGCATGAGCTTCATCAAGCAAAATTGTTTCTCCTTCAAGCATAGGGTTATATCCCGCGCTTTGCAAATTGGCGAGCGCGCCTTCGAGATCACGTACCTGCACCTCAAGATGTTTCGAGCGCAGTTTCTCAAGTTTGTCGGTATCCAATTCTTCGATCAACTGCCCTTTGTGAATAATGCCAATGCGCGTCGCGAGGCGATCCACCTCGGTGAGAATATGGCTGGACATAAACACGGTCACGCCTTTTTCCTGCGCCAGCGATTTGAGCAACTCGCGGATTTCAACGAGTCCCGCAGGGTCAAGTCCGTTGGCGGGTTCGTCAAGCATGAGCAATTCAGGTTCATGCAGGAGCGCGCGGGCCAGCCCAGGCGTTGGAGATTGCCTGTCGAAAGCGTGCCCGCTTTCCGGTCCGCGTAAGAAGCGAGCGCGAGTCGTTCGATGACTTCATTCACAACTTTGGGATTTTGAATCCCTTGCAAACGGCGCGCCATATCCAAATTTTCCCGGACTGTTAATTCAGGATAAGCCGAGGAATTTTCAACGAGATGTCCCACCTGTGCCCACGGCCCGCGTCCACCTGGACCGAGAGCCTGCCCCAGCACTTTGACATTCCCCTCGCTCGGGCGGATCATCCCCAAAAGCGCGCGGATGGTAGTGGTTTTTCCCGCGCCGTTGAGACCGATGAAGCCGTAAATCTCGCCCTGTTTCACGCGCAAGTTGACATTGTTCACTGCGAGTACATCGCCATATTGTTTCGACAAATTGTTTGTTTCAATTGCGTAGTTCATTTAATTAACCATCATATTTTCTGTCAAGTTGAAACCTGCAATTTATATTATTTCGTGCCTGTGTTCCAATTCAGAAATATCGCAAAACAGTAGGTTGTACATGCAACCTTCGCACTCCAACTGTAAGGTCGCATGTTGGATGTTGTACTTGTGGGCGAGAAGTTCATTCACATTTTGTTGTATCGGCATCCCTGCGCTGACCAGTGCATCTGCTGTGACAATATGTGCGGATAACATTCGTAAATTTTCGCTGATGCTCCAAACGTGCAAGTCGTGGACTCCGTGCACCCCGTCCACCTGGAGAAGGTCGGTCACCATCGAGTCCAAGTCAATGCTTTCAGTGGGGCTTTCCAGCA
>Ga0082335_1005168_pt1 | contig 18414 bp, 12 predicted proteins | sample Subgrocontami58m_FD_72375 | JGI IMG/M metagenome (GOLD analysis project Ga0082335, IMG submission 72375) | Subsurface groundwater microbial communities from S. Glens Falls, New York, USA - GMW37 contaminated, 5.8 m (SPADES assembly) (version 2) ... | reverse complement strand
TTTTTATGCAGAGCGGATTCGGGAAAACAACGATGTCCGGGTTCAGACCTCCGCCGCCACCGTTGCAAGAGGCGATGAAGAGTAATAATGTAAAAAAAAAATAATAAATGTTTGTAGTTCCCCCCCGCCACTACTGCGCGGCGGGCAGGCACTTCGTTCGGAATGACGATCTTAAAAGGACTAAGGCATGGGCGGAATACCGACAAATAGATTTGGCTCGTTAACTGGCGGAGTTGTCTGGGACCTCGGCGGTGCTGCAGGCACGGTGGATATTACCGACTGGCAATATACAGATGCGTTATCAGAGGCTCAAGAAGAGATCAGCGCGGGGATGGAAAACCTGACAGCCGCATCGGAATGGCAAGGACGGCAACCGCCATCATGGCAATTTCCGCCCTTATGGCGATCTTTCATAGACGCTGCCGACAGGGATGCGCATTTAGTTCCGCCGCATCTGTTACGATCGGTAATGCATGGAACTGCCGCCGGCGGCCTGTTGCTGAGCCGGCCCATCGCTGGTGTCGCAGTTGATCTGATTGCAGCGGGTGGCCTCTTTGCGGCCGGTGGATCCGATAGAGATGGGTCATCCGGTGTTGGTGCGCCTGTTGACAGAAAGTCCGGCGGCAGCAAAATATTGCCACCCAAAGAACTTGGCCCAATAAAGGAAAGAGATATTGCAGCGATGCGCGCTCTTTTTGAAAAGGCCGGCAAATTGCCCCTATTTGAAAAAATACTGGCAAATATCAGGTTCATTAATGAGGCGGTATTCAACGAGACCATATCAAAACTGCGGGAAATCGTAATAGGATTTTTAGATGGCAGGCCATACTCTGTTGCGTTGTCCGAAAAAGGCAAGAGCGAACAGTTTATACTAGGACTGTTAAAATTACCCTCTCGTCCCAGACATATTTATACACGTCATGATACTCTTTATGATAACTCCGGTGAAAAACTCCTCGTTGTTGACGAGGCATCCTACGGTGGGGCCCAGATCATAGATGAAACGCTGAAGTCGAAGGAGGCCGACAAGATCGAGCCACAGAATGTTATGGTTGCAACAGTTGGCATGACGGACCATGCGAGAAACCAAATAAGGCGGGCCTATCCGGGCATAAATATAGCGACGATTTTCCGTATACCTACCATAGCTCAGATCTTTTCGCCAAGTGAGAGACGGGAGATGGGTGTGGTAACTGCAATAATAGGCGATGATGATTACATCAGTCGAGAGGCTACGGTGCTTACCTATTTTTATTTTAAAGTCCCCGATGTGTTTCATCCCGGACTGACGATGGGGTTTAGAGAGAACATGGATAACACAAGACCCGTGTTTCTCATTGACGATTCCCCAAATGGCATCTGGCCGCCATACAGAAGAAACCGCAGAGAAGGTTTAGCACCAGAATCCAAAACAGCCCGCCTAGCGGGACCTTTGTCGCCAGCGACCGAGTCACCGAAATCCGACCCTCAAGCCGCGCCACTCGTGGTTGCGAAGGGGATCAGAGAAGAGGTCCTTGCCGCAAACGCCATGTTCGTAAAGGCTGATACAAAGAAAGGGTTTTTGGACGGTAAACGGAGAGTGCATCAATCAGCTTCCCAGCTTCGTGGAACCGAACACTTGCTATTGCCTTTTGATCAGGCCGCCGGCCAAGTTGTTTTGTCCTTAGGCTCCGGCCCGGACGTTTTTCGGCCTATATTCAACTTTCCCTTGGCCGCGGAGTATCATCTTCTGGATACGCCCCGATCGTGGGGTACATCGCCTCAAGAAGCCCTTGACCAATTATTTTGGCGTCTGCGAGCGCTTTCGGCGGACGGAGAAATAACACTGCTGGACCGCGGTTTTCTTAGGCATGTATCAGACGCTGTCACCGCCGATCGGGCGCTTTTTGAGGCCTTTCTTGGAGAGCATCGGGACCTGCGCGAACCTATCGCGATCGAGCTCCCGGTGAGCACAGGCACAGGTAAGACGGTAAAGCGATTCTACTTCCACCCGCTGGACTATAACGATGAACGGGGCGTTACGGCGATGCATGAGTCCACGCTTTCCGGCAAGGGCGTTGGCGCGATCATGGCCACCGGCGTGCGCTGGTCAATGGAGACCATGGATCAATGGCTCAAAAGGCTTGAGGACGGCGCGGTCATGATAAACGAGGGATTTGTTTGGAAGCGCTCGCTTGACGGCCAGGGGGGCATCAACCTTAACATGGGGCGATCCTTTGTATATCGAGATAGGAATAATGCCGGTCAAGATATGACGCTCAAAGAGCTGGAGGACCGATACCGTGACGGATTCACCGTTCAATTCGGAGCCCCGGCGCGCAAGAACTCCATCACACCCGAAATGCCAGAGAGCGATAGCGATCCGTTCTCTGTGCCGATAATATTTCATCCGCGATCAAAAGCAACACCCATGCCGGAGCAAATTCAGGCGGAACAAGTTGGACAAGGAAAAAATAAATTAGTTCAGTCTGGCCCACAATCGATAGGAAGGTGGCCAAAAAAGAATGATAATCCGCTTGATCCTATAGGGATTGATGGATCACGTTTGGGGGTGAGCAGGCTTATTGAACAAGCCGAAGAAAGATGGACAGTAGGCGCGAGGGCGTTTGGTGTGGATGGCGGCGGGGTTAACGAACCATCTATCAAGGTTACCGTTAAGGAAAAAGAATTTGAGTTGAAATATGTGAACGGTCAATTGGTCCCTGTTATGCCGCCGGCTCAACTTTTGGCATTACGGCAGAATAAATTTGCGGCTTTTGGACCGCGAGAAGTGGGTGAACTCGCGCAAAAGTGCAAAAATCAGAAAGCTATAGAGGCATCACAATCCGCCAGGCAACTTTTTAACAAGGAACGGTATGGTGATAAACTCAATGATCCTTATAGCCGATATGATGAACCAGCAGATCGAGAGATAGAAGAAGAAATGGAAAATCAAACTTCGGCCATTATGAACCCATATTTGTATAGTTTCGGAGCTTATCATGGGCTTGAACATTATGTGGGATGGATGCATGTAAACCGTGCGATTGCGCTTTTGTATCCACATATTGAAAATATGCAGCTGGCAGAAAGATGGTTAAACACTGCTATAGGGATGGTACAGAAAGCGAGAAATATTGTTTACTCTGACGTTGTTTGTTGCAAGATGAAACTCCCCGACGAACAAATTAAAAGATTAATACAAATGGCGGATTATTTGGAGATGGGTGCGCAATCTATAATAAGAGGTGATATTGAAAATGCAAAAAATTTGGTTTCTTATGTGGTCGAGGATACTGAAGGCGAAAAGGATAGAGATCAGATAAGGCTTGATCTAGCAAATTTGGACCGGCCAAAAAATGTGCCTGTGTATTCTGTCGATATTCCTGGATTTTCACGGTGGGTAGAAGTTAGAGGATATAGTGACGATCACGTTGGTTACGACATCGGCGGATATATGGATGTAAATGGTGATCTTATACTGGGCCTGCCAGAGGGAATGGATGTCTATCCAATAAAAGGGGGGATTGTTGAAGAAGCATCTGAATCAGCAGACATCACATCCAATCGCTTTCATCAAACGGTAAGGATAAGACACAGGGACGGGATGGTCTCTGAATATACACACATCTGGCCGGAGGTTAAAAAAGATCAGGAAGTGACCGAAGAGACAATAATTGGCCGCCTTGCTTCGGGACAGATAGAGTACGACCGTTGGCATTATATTCACTTGCATATCAATGTCGAAAGAAATGGTGAGCAGATTGATCCCAAAAAAGCGATTGGAATTGAAACGATTTCTTCAGAAGAGGCACTGAAGGATCCAGCAACGAGGGTTGTCTGGGGGAATGGTTATGATACGGTGGTAATAGAAAAGACCGGTATTTTTGAAGAATTATTCAAGATGGGGCGAATGCCCTTTACAACAAGATAATGACACTGGTTAATCAGATCAAAACGTCAAAAACGAGGGGGACCCCCCGGACGGACTCGCAATAAATTTCAAGCCTGTTTTGCAAACCTATTTTGGTGAACTTCTAATGAACGGTCTTTCGCCTGAGTTGCCGGGGCAACATGAGCCTGCGAATGGCCTCGAAGACGATCTTGAATTGGCCGTCATATTTGTTCTCAAGTTCTTCGAGCTTTTTGGCGAGATCTTTGTGCGTGGCGAGCAGTTGTCGTAATCGAACGAACGCTCTCATAATTTCAACATTGACTTCTATGGCCCTGTCACTGTTCAATACGCTTGATAGCATTGCCACACCCTGTTCAGTAAAAACGAACGGCAAATATCGCCTGCCGCCCCATGAACTTGAGGTCACAAATTGTGACCTCAAGTTTGTAACTTCTTGATAATTAAGTTGAAAAGCAAAGTCGCTAGGGAACCTGATCAAATTTCGTTTGACCGCTTGGATTAAAACTTTTGTTTCAACCCCATAAAGCTCGGCCAGATCCTTATCCAACATAACTTTTTGCCCGCGAACTAACATTATCTTCTTTTCGACCATTTCCATCGGAACTATGTTCGACATATTCATCTCCTTTGTCGGCAAAATTCATAAGCAAGTTCTGTGCCAATATCACGGTTATGATAACTTATTGAAATATTAGGGAACTGAATAAAAAACCACGCCCTGAGCTTGTCGAAGGGTGACGAAAATTGGACAGGTATCGCCGGTCATCCCCCCATTTTTAACCCTTAAATCGATTATATCCCCCTGTTTTTTGCCCTTTACATCTAATTTATCCCTTGCTTTTTCGCCCTTAATGTTGTAATATGTTGATATGGAAAGAGATTTATTAAAAGAACTTTTGGAATGGAAAAAACACCCCCTTAGAAAGCCGCTTATCCTGAGGGGAGCGCGTCAAGTGGGCAAGTCTTGGCTCGTTCAAGAGCTGGGAAAGACGTTCACGTCATTTGCCGAGATAAATTTTGAAAAGGAAAAGGATGTAGCGACCCTATTTAAAGATAACATTCAATTGCCGGAACTTCTCGATCGCTTGTCGATCTATAAGGGCAAAAAGATCGTCCCCGGCGAGACGTTATTGTTTCTGGACGAGATACAAGAGTCAGAGAACGCGATCAAGACATTGCGTTATTTTAAGGAAGAACTTCCGGAACTGCACGTTGTGGCCGCAGGGTCGTTGATAGAGTTTGCGCTGGAAGATGTCGGTCTGCCGGTCGGGCGCGTGCAATTCATGTATCTTTATCCGTTATCCTTTGGGGAGTTTCTCACCGCGCTTGGAAGGGATGACCTTAGAAAATATGTTCGTTCGCAAAATATAGAGGCGGTGATACACGATCAGTTGCTCGACTTGTTGAAGAATTATATGTGGCTCGGCGGCCTTCCGGCCGTTGTTAGCTCATGGCTTAATTTCAAAGATGCCGGCCTTGCGCAGGAGACGCAAGACGAGATCATTCAGGCTTATCGGCAGGATTTTTCAAAATATGCGAGGCTCCGGCAGATCCCACATGTGGCAAAGGTGTTCGATTCTATCCCCGTTCAACTGGGCAACAAGTTCAAATATTCGCGGGTCGAGTCTGAAGTGAAGATCCAGCCCATCAAGAACGCACTGGAGCTTTTAGAAAAAGCCGGCATCGCAGTTCCGGCCTATCGTACATCCGGCCAGGGCGTGCCGCTTGGCGCAGAAAAGGACGAAAAAAAGTTCAAGGTCTTTTTCTTTGATATCGGCCTTGCGCAACGCATTCTGGGCCTGAACCTGAAAAAATGGGTGATCTCCGATCTAAAGGTCGTCAATATTGGTGCGGTTGCGGAGCAGCTCGTTGCGCAGGAATTTCTAGCGTACAGCTCTCCAAAAAATAAGGCGGAATTGTTCTATTGGCAAAGGGAATCTCCCTCAAGCAACGCGGAGGTTGACCTTCTGGCCGTAAAGGATAACATGGTCATTCCAATTGAAGTGAAATCCGGCCTCAAGGGCGGGATGAAGAGCATGCAGATGTTCTTAAATACGCATCTCAACTCGAAATACGGCCTTAAAATATCGGAGCAAAATTTCTCATCTCATGGGAATATCAGAGAAGTTCCTCTTTATGGTATCGAGGCGTGGCTGGCTGGTTGAAATCCCAAGACGAACTCACAACAAGCGAGACAAAATCACCCTGTTTTTAACCCTTAACTCGACTATACGCTCTTTAGGCTTTTTCCTTGACTTCTATTTAATAATAGCAGAGCCTGTCCAACGAACATAATTTAAAAACCTAATTTCCCAATTGGGCAATATTTTAAGAAAAAACAGCAAATTCTATTTAAAAATCTAAAAACAATCTCTCCAAACTAAAAACTATTCCGTGATTAGCAGCGTTGCTATGTTCCCTCTACACCACATCCAGCTCATGTTACTGCCCTTGCCAACGATAACCTCCCAGAGCGCCACAACTTGAGAAGATTATGCGTGCCACACCACATCGACCACTCCAATTTGACCATCTCAATGCCTCGCACCCATATGCGATTTAACCCCCGAAGGCTCATCTGCCCAAACACAGGCTCAATCGTTGACCCCCTCTGTTTATATGCCGACTTTCCTCGCTGTGTAAGCAATTTTCGCTCCATCAATTCCTGTACCGTAGCTGACTTCGGTATCCGCCCACGCGGCGCATCTAGCGAAGCAATCGCCTTACGTTGCTTCCAATCTTTTTGCGTTGATATAAACAACTCCGTCTCCTCGCTCTCTAACGCCGCATTTTTCTCGCTCCAATATCCGCTATCCGCCAACAACTCGGCAGGTGATCTGCCAGCCTGTTCCTTACACCGTTCAAGCATTGGCTCCAACTGCTTCCTGTCGTTCTCATCTTGTGTGACATCCTGCCCAACGATTACCTGCGATTTGCAGTCTGCAATTGCCTGCCCGTTATATCCTTGAATATATCCCTTTCTGCCTTTCAGTATGCGGCTGTCCGGATCGGTCATATTTGCCTTCCGCTCATGATCTACAACTTCCTCCGGCTCCTTCGGCTTGCGCCCTCTCTTTTTGCATCCCTTTGCTGATTCATCCGCCGCCCGCTCTGCTATCTTCTTCTCCTGCTGCCCACGCTCTTCTTGTTCCTTTTGCTCCAATCGATCGTACGCCTCTTTCAAACGCTTCCGCCGCTCCTCGCTGTTCCTTAAATCTGCCGGAAGCTCGTCTCCTCTGTTCTCTCGCCCATACAACTTGTCCTCTTCCGCATCCGCGCAATCTGCTTCTTCCATAAGATCGAGTATCTCTTTCTCCAAACCCTTTAACTCTTTTGCCAACCCTTCTTTCGTGCGATTACCGCTTAACGCCGCGTTACACGCCACCTTCCGCCCATCCAGCGCCACCCGCCCAAGCTTCACCAATCCCGCCTCCTGACATAACCGCAATATCTCTACGAACAACCCCTTCAAACCTTCCAAATGCTGCTTCCGAAAATCGCTCACCGTCCTAAAATCAGGCTGCTGGTTCCCTGACAAATACCGAAACGCTACGTTGTCTTCCAACGCCGCCGCTATCTTTCGTGAGCTTGTCACACCATGACAGTACGCGTACAATAACACCTTCACCATCATTCGCGGATGGTATGACCACGCTCCCCATCCGTCATCTCGATACTCCTCATAAAATCGCTTCAGCTTTCCTTCTTCCTCAAAATGCTCTACTACGTCCGAAACATATCTCGCTAAGCTCTCATCTGGAACCCACTCATTGATCGACGGCGGTAAAATGTAAAGTTGTCTCGGTTCGTATGCCTTAAAATTATATTCCTTCATGTGCTCCCCCTTTTTATCTCCCATTACACCCGCAAGTTAGCACATGATCTAACTTTCCGCAATATCTTCCTCTCATTTTTATCACTTAATTCGCCTCCAAACTAAAGAATCTTCTCCTCCGGATGCAAACAGTCATAAGCCGCACCGGCAAGGAACGCAGCCGGTGTGCGGCTTCAATGGCATCCCTCTCCCCTTAGAAGCTCGTTAATAAAAAACATATCCAACTCTTGGCTTATCGCCGCCAACGCCGGTTGCTTACGCACCGGTTGGCGGTAAAAAATTAAAATCCACGCCAATTTTTAAAAACTTCGCCAATTTTAACGACCAATTAGAGGTTCGTCGGACAGGCTCTGCATATTATAAATTAGGAAATCTAAAACAAGCAAAAATCGATATAAACAGGGCGTTATCAATGCACCCGGGCGATTGGAGGCTTCGGCACATTAAAACCACGTTTGCGCGTGAGCCAATAACTGCAAAGGAACATCTATATCGGGCATATGTTGAAGATGAGATTCTGGGCCTTTATTCAGGCGCCATTGAAAGCGTTGAAAAGTCACTAAAGATTGATCCGGGAAATTGGGAGGCCTATTCAAGGCTTTGGCATATCTATGAATTTGGCCTTAAAGATCCCGAAAAAGCAAAATGGGCCAACCAGCAAGCAAGCAAATTTATGCCAAAATAAGACGGCATACCCCGGCCCCAAAATTTTCATCTGGATTTTTGCCTGGAATGCGGACATAATACGCCACGTGATCAATCTTATTTCACTAATTGATGCGTTAAGCGATTACGGTATCAGGTATCTCGTTGCGGGCGGTGTTGCCGTCACGCTGCACGGTGTTGAACGTTCGACCGTTGACCTTGACCTTATCATTGATTTTGACCCTGACAACATCAAGAAATTCATGAATGTGCTGAAAGTGTTGGGCTACAGGCCTAAAATTCCAGTCAAGCCGGAACTCTTCGCTGATCCGATAAAGAGGAATGAATGGATAAAAAAGAAGGGAATGGTCGTGTTTAGCTTTTGCCACAAAGACCAGATGCTGGATGTCATAGATATCTTTGTTTACCATCCAAGGCCGTTCATCGACATGGAAAAACGCAGAAAAAATGTCAAGGCAGGCCGGTTTGTTATCCCCATCGTTTCGATCGATGACTTGATATTCATGAAGAAAGAGGCCGGTAGAAAGCAGGACTTGGCGGATATTCGCGTCCTGAATAAAATAAAAAGGTTTCAGAAAAAGGGGAAGTAGTTATGGCAAAGCGAACAAATGGCGGGTTTGAATTTTACCGGAGTGAGGAGCAAATCGCTAAGTTCATGAAGGTGTCCGCTATGGATAAACTCCGATGGTTAGACAGTTGCCGCCGGTTGATCTTCAGCATCGAGGATAAGAACTTTCACCGGATAAGGCAAAAATTCCGCCGGGGCGAGATTTAAAACACTCCAATTGCTCAATAAAAATCAATAGTTATAAAAAACGTTGCTGTATCGGCTATTTTTTTCAAAAAAAGGCACAACTTTTTTTGAAATCAGCCGATACTCTAATCAGGCAGGAAAAGGCCAAAAGGGAACCAAACAAATGAACACAGTAAGGGGTATATTTAATTATACCTTTGCCAATAGCACTGCAACATTGCATGAGCTGGCTGGTTTAATGACATCATCGCATGAACTTGACAATTATGAGGTCGTAATAAATGGATACGAACAGACCGTCAGCACCGGTTTAATGGCGGTAAATACAGATTTTGAAGATTCTATCATATTATCATCTAGTAACAGATTAGAGATAGTAAGAAATGTCGTAATAAAAGCTTGCGAAGATCGCGGGGATCAATGGCTTTGGGAAGGACATATTGCTGTAGTTGCCGATCTTGCTTCCGGGCTTGCCGCAAAATACGGGGCAAATGCTGAACTGGCAACCTTGGGTGGATATTTGCATGATATTGGAAGGACAAAAGGAATGATGGAGCAACACGATAGCTTCGAGGCTACAATGGTGGCAAGAAAGATTTTGGCTGACGCCGGATACGATGAATTAACAATTAGCCAGATAGAACGCATCATTTTAGTGCATGAAGGAAAATATGGCGGCCCCATTAGTCTTGAGGAAAGAATTGTATCTACCGCTGATATAATGAGTCATTATAGACTAGATTTTTATTTAACGCTTTTGCGAAGAAAATACCCGTTCGGGAAAAATGATGAGGAAAGGAAAGAGTATTATTTTCGCAAGATGGATAAAAATTATTCTTTAATACCACTTGAAGCAGAGAGAAAAACCGTTTTGCCGATACGGGAATTATTGCAAGTAGCATTTGAACTTTACTATCGTGTGAAGGGTGTGCTGGATCAGGCCAAAACATTTTGGGAAACAAATCAATTCCATTCTGCCGAACAATTGGTTTCCAGAATGTTGGATGAGATTAAAGAACGTTACTTGCCGAGTCATATTGCACAACTGCACGATTTTATAATACTGCCATTTGGTGAATTGTCTTCGCTATATCCAGACTCTTCGGCTGACATAATGTCTGCTATAAAAGTCGCTGTTTTTGAAACCAAGGCGCGTGTTTACAGAAAATTGGGTGATTTACATGGAGCTTTCTCCGCTCTTTTAGAAACTTCCGATACACTTCATTCAAGGGCTATTGCCTTTTGGAAAATGGGAGAAGGCAGACGATCACGTAACGTGTTCAAAATGGTAGTGTGGGCACGTCTTGATGCCATTGAAATCTTGGAAAATTTGTTGTCGAGCGGTGAACCCAAAGAATTTGAGGGAACTCCCAATTTATATAGACGTATTGGAGAGATGTATGAATCCGTAGCTGAATTTTTTATTGAGTTCGTCGAAATCGGGATAGAAAATTCTTATATAAGACAACTTCGTGCGTATGAAAGAGCGTTGGCATCTTATGAAAAATACACGGAGATAGCGAATTCATTGGATGACCCTGAAGCAATAGATTTTGCAAGAGACAAAAAAGCATCTATAGAGCCTGTCCGACGAACCTTTAATTGATCGTTAAAATCGGTGAAGTTTTAAAAAATTGGCCTGGATTTAATTTTTACCGCCAACCGGTGCGTAAGCAACCGGCGTTGGCGGCGATAAGCCAAGAGTTGGATATGTTTTTTATTAACGAGCTTCTAAGGGGAGAGGGATGCCATTGAAGCCGCACACCGGCTACGTTCCTTGCCGGTGCGGCTTACGACTGCTTGCATCCGGAGGAGAAGTTTCTTTAGTTTGGGGGCAAATTAAGTGATAAAAATGAGAGGAAGATATTGCGCAAAGTCAAATCATGTGCTAGTTTGCTGGTGTAATGGGAGATAAAAAGGGGGAGCACATGAAGGAGTATAATTTTAAGGTATACGAGCCGAGACAACTTTACATTCTACCGCCATCGATCAATGAATGGGTTCCAGATGAGAGCTTAGCGAGGTATGTTTCGGACGTAGTAGAGCATTTTGAGGAAGAAGGAAAGCTGAAGCGATTTTACGAGGAGTATCGAGATGACGGATGGGGTGCGTGGTCGTATCATCCGAGAATGATGGTGAAGGTGTTGTTGTATGGATACTGTCATGGAGTCACGAGCTCACGGAAGATAGCGGCGGCGTTGGAAGACAACGTAGCGTTTCGGTATTTGTCAGGGAACCAGCAGCCTGATTTTAGGACGGTGAGCGATTTTCGGAAGCAGCATTTGGGAGGTTTGAAGGGGTTGTTCGTAGAGATATTGCGATTATGTCAGGAGGCAGGATTGGTGAAGCTTGGGCGAGTTGCATTAGATGGGCGAAAGGTGGCGGGTAACGCGGCGTTAAGCGGTAATCGCACGAAAGAAGGGTTGGCAAAAGAGTTAAAGGGTTTGGAGAAAGAGATACTCGATCTTATGGAAGAAGCAGATCGCGTGGATGCGGAAGAGGACAAGTTGTATGGGCGAGAGAACAGAGGAGACGAGCTTCCGGCAGATCTAAGGAACAGTGAGGAGCGGCGTAAGCGTTTGAAAGAAGCGCACGATCGATTGGAGCGGAAGGAACAGGAAGAGCGAGAGCAACAGGAGAAGAAGATAGCAGGACGGGCAGAAGAGGAATCAGCAAAGGGATGCAAAAAGAGAGGGCGCAAGCCGAAGGAACCGGAGGAAGTTGTAGATCATGAGCGGAAGGCAAACATGACTGATCCGGACAGCCGCATACTGAAAGGCAGGAAGGGATATATTCAAGGATATAACGGGCAGGCAATTGCAGATTGCAAGACGCAAGTAATAGTTGGGCAGGATATCACACAAGATGAGAACGACCGGAAGCAGTTGGAGCCAATGCTTGAGCGGTGTAAGGAGCAGGCTGGCAGATTACCTACCGAGTTGTTGGCGGATAGCGGATATTGGAGCGAGAAAAATGCGGCGTTAGAGAGCGAGGAAACGGAGTTATTTATATCAACGCAAAAAGATTGGAAGCAACGTAAGGCGATAGCTTCGCTAGACGCACCGCGCGGGCGGATACCGAAGTCAGCTACTGCACAGGAATTGATGGAACGAAAATTACTTACGAAGCGGGGGAAGGCGGCATACAGACAGCGGGGTTCAACGATCGAGCCTGTGTTTGGGCAGATGAGTCTTCGGGGGTTGAATCGCATATGGGTTCGAGGGCTTGAGATGGTCAAATTGGAGTGGTCGATGTGGTGTAGCACGCATAATCTTCTCAAGTTGTGGCGTTCAGGGAGGTTATCGTTGGTAAGGGCAGTAACGTAGGCTGGATATGGCGTTGTGGTGTAGCATAGATGTAGCATGGTGACACCGCAAATTGCGTGAATAGTTTTTAAGTTTTTAGTTTGGAGAGGTTATTTTTAGATTTTTTAAATAGAATTTGCTGTTTTTTCTTAAAATCTTGCCCAATTGGGAAATTGGGTTTTTAAATTACGTTCGCCGGACAGGCTCTTAACATAGAATATAGCAGGGCTGTTGATAGGTATTAGAGACAACCCCTTTGCCGTTGAGTGGGATTTGAGCTTTAACTGAGGGGCATCTTCGGCCAAGACGGGAGAAGCCATAAAACACACAACCAACGTGATCATTAGGATTTGTTTCATAGTGGATATTAACTATTATATTGAGACGAGCATGTCCACCAATTAATGCAAGCCATTGAAATACAACGACTTTATAAATACCTAGCAACTTTTCCCGATTTCAACCGATAATATTAATAGGATATATGACTAAGCCCATTTCCCCACTCATTGAAAACGATTTTCAGATGTATGATACTACGCCTGATGGCCGCCTTTTTCTTAATGAATTTGGGGATAACCTGCACTCTTTTGTAGAAAAATATATACATACCGACGACCGCAATGTCCGCGACACCTTTCGCAGCGCAATGGAAAACTCCATATGGGAAGCCGTCCAGAAAGCCATTATGAAAATGGCGAAAGGCGATATCGAAGACAAGGTGCTAAAAGACCGCATAACTTACATCCTGGAATATGAGTTCCCTGCCAAACCGGTAAGCGGCTATTCCAACGCCGAAGTTGAGCACAATGAGGAGAAAGAGACAAGCGGCCAAGACGCAGACCGCTACGAACTTGAGAAGAGCACAAATACTTACAAGCTCACCCAAAACCTTAGCTTGCGCGCGCCATTGAACACTTCATGGCTGATGACGGGCAATGCCTCCGTAACTGCCAGCCAAAATCAGCAGAGGCAGACAGAATATACCGATTCTGCCGGCACAAGTTCGGACTATTCTTATTTAGGGACGATCGGTTCCGGATACTTAGGTTTCCAAACAAGGGATGATTTCTTTAAATCTCGTGTCGGAGGCACATTGACCCAGAACCATCAAAAACCGCCGCCTGACCTTTTATTGACGAGCGGGATCGTTAATGGAGGATTCGAGTTAAATAATGCGTGGGACGTTTTTTCCATAAGAGGCAACATCAGCTACACAAAAGAAAAATACTCGGCGCCGCCCGCCGATTCGGATTTTTTCCAAAACGGCACAAATGCGCTAAACATAAGTTCGGAAGCAACGTATCTATTCAACCCTCTTGGCATAGTTGTCGATCATTCATACGGGGCTAGTGATTCATCCAGTCATTACAGCAAAGACAAAACATCGACAAATAGCTTCTCCACTTTAGCGCAATACACCTGGAAAAAAAGTTATGTTCAAGCCGGCGGCGGCTACAGTGTATGGGATGTGGAAAATCTCTTTATCGGCGATGAAGAAACTTTGAGCTATAAGGGAGATGCTGTATACGGCACGGTAAAGGGCCAGTACCAGATCATCGACAAAATAAGAATTGACGGAAGCGGAACTGTGAACAACAACAAAAGCGAGGGGACATTTCAGGGGAGATATCCATCGTGGTCATCGGATATAAAACTGTCATGGACCCCTGACAAATGGACGATGTCGGCCTTTTTATTATACTCCGGCCATAACATTGACCTGAATAATTCACAGAGCAGGCACGCGGTGGAAGGCGGAGCAGATATAACTTACCGTCCATCCGATTCGCTAAAAATCTCTGTCTCTCCAAGCGCAAAGAACTCCTCTGTTGACGGTAAGAACGCCTATGAAAATGACTCATGCAAGATAAACGGTTATATTTCATACAATATAATAGGCTCAATTTGGCTATGGACATACGCCGGAGGTTATTTATATCGATATAAAGACGATGAAAATTCGCTCTCCGGGTTCGGCTGGTGGAGCGGAGGCGGAGCCGGAGTCAACTATTAATTAAAAGCAGGACAGGAAGAAATAAAACTTATGCATAAAGTTACCAAGTTTGTTAAAAATCAAGAGACAGGGCAACACGACAGGGTCTATCAACATTTTGACCCGCCCGTTTTCGAACATCCTTTTGAGGTCAAAGCTTCGGAAGAATGGTATTTGAATGAATTTTTGCGGGGCGAGGTGTCAGATGATCGAGAGGGCATTACCCAATCGTGCATTAACAGCGGTATAATGACCAGAATTGATTTTCAAGATGCACAACCATATAACATGAATGGCGATACGATTCGCTTCTGGAATAGAACAGATGAAGGCCGGATGCTTGCCGGAAAGCATCCCAAATTGAGTTTCTGGGGGATGGATTCAATTTCGAAGTGCAGTTTTGGAGACTTTAATAATGATGGAATTATGGATATAGTCTATGAAAGGTCGGTGGAGAGCGAAGAAGACAGGCATCCCGCGACATTTATGATGCTTGGATCTGATATTTACCAGAATCTGCCCGGTAATATAACGCTCTCATCTAAATATAAAGGCTTCTTGGCCTCTCCCTTTTCGAGGCTGACGGGTGTGATGCCTCAAAGATCATTAGAGCTCATGGCGGAGGCCGCTGCGGCCATTGAAGCAAGGAATATTCCGGATCGCGAACTCAATCTTCTCCTTGGAGAGATATTGCATCCTTTGGATGTCCCGACATCTTTGCAACGGAATGGCTCGGGATTGAAGTGGCTTAATTTATATGGTTTGACGATAAAGAAATTCTTTTCACATGATAACTACCAAGAGCTGGTAGGGAGTTTTAGACAACTTGATAGAGCTTATAGTGTAGCCAACGCGGGAGTCAATGACGCTTCAAAAAATAAAAACGTTCACAATCCATATCGCAATCGTCTTGACCCTGTTGCCCTGATGGAGGCCGTTCATTCCTTTTCAACAAAAATAACTGATGGCGGCAAATTAAGACAGGCACTTGATATTTTGACTTTTCTTACATCAGCAGATGAATTGACACCATACGATTTTTCGATGTTTTATGCCGTCGTCGAGAGATTGGCGGTGAAGCTTTCCGATGCCGAACTCGCCCTTTTTTACAGGGAGCTTCGCAGAAAATTCACAGATGATATTTCCAGAGCAAAGATTCCGACAATAGCGAAGGAATTAAGCGATATCGTCTTTTATTCGGAACCTGCCGATTATTTCAAGAAGGCATACGAATGGGCGTCGGGTGACGAGCCCGAGTTCGATCACACTTTGCTTGAGAAATATAAATTCCTGCTTTTGGATAAAAACCCTCCGGCTTATGAAGACATCGCCTATGCCGACGAAAAACTGGGAGCGGAAAAAACGCACTTATTGTACGAAAGATTCAATATAACGTATTTTTATAGATATTCCGAAAATGTTTTGGGCCACTTGGTCGAGATGGCAAAGGATCCAAACTATAAAAGGGATCTACCTCTTCTCTTTGCTATCGTCGCAAAAACCGACTATCCAGACATGTTTCGTTGGGGACGGGGTTTTGAATATGATCCTAGAATAAGAGTGGTTGTAGTCGAAGTGGGAAGCAGAAATGAATATTATAGATATAGCAAATGGGTCAAAAGGAGATATGGAAATCCAAGCATCCTTTTTCAAACTTCACATGGCATGAGGTATGCCGCACTTTTAGGGCCGATGAGGAATCCTGATGCGAGCATTAGCCTGAAAAACGAAGATGAATTCAGAGAAAGAATCAGAGGAATTTATGGAGATGAACCGCCAAAACAAATCGTCATAAACGCCTGTTCCACCGGGTCATCGACAGCAGACTATGGCCCGTCGTCTGATTGGCTCAAGGGAAAGAGCAATCAACCAAATCTTGCGCAGATGTTTGCCGATGCCTTCGGAACGGATGTCTATGCGGCGGAAGGAAGGGAAGCCCTTTGGGACTTTAACATTGAGGTGAAGAATGGAGCGGTCTTTCTTTATCCTTATTTCATCGAGTGGGGAGACGGAAGCTGGGGAACGAATTTCGGCGGAACTCGCTTTAGGCCATCTAAGAGATAAAATAATCATCAGAATTGCCGCTCATCGAAGGGCTTAAATTTTAGTTTAGCTCGGCGATGATCCTTTTCAGGTCTTCTCTGTCGATGTCTCCGTTTATAATGGCCTTAGCGACCAAAAATGCCGTGCCGACATGCAGTTGCCTCTCTTGCCAGAGCCTGGAATTCTCACACGAGATCTTCCACTCCGCCGTTTCTTTTGCACAACGATCATTCAGATTCTTGTAATCATCTGCTATCGCTTTCTTTAATTCCCTCAGATCCTGTTTCGGCAAGAGCGAGGCCGCCTTTTCGATAAAGGCATCTTTGACCCTGATGTGAATACATGGATCGTAATTATATCCGCCGCTATCCCCCCAATAATACGGTATCGGAAATATATAATTTTCCAGCCCCAGGCCTGCATACTCCGTTTGCAACGCCTTGAAGAACAGATCGGAATAACTGATAGAAGAACGATCCCCGTCAAATAAAACAGCCTCGCTGAATTCTCTGACGGTCTCTGGAAGTGTGGCAGGCTGCGCAATGCGGGAGATATCTCTGTGATTTAATGGAAGGCCGGGATCACTGCCATGGGCCAGACAACGTCCAAAAGACATGAACTCCAACTCATGTAAGAAGTCATCACGAATGCTGCTCAAACCAGCACTTTTTAACGCCTCATCCGGATCTGCATTGGAATAATAATCTGCCCATATGCTCGTGAGGCTGACCAATATTTCACCTTCCGCCCTTGGAGGAACGGGATAGGTCACAGGTTCAACGGGATCCGCTGCCGGCGGCAATTCTGCCGGATCGATCTGTCCCTCTATCAGCGCCCTTATAAATCCGAACGCGATGTGTTCGTCTGTCATGTATCCCACTGCGCCGATGGGGATCAGATCGTCAATCGTGTTGATATAATCCATGTCAACCGTAATATGTGATTCGTCGAGCCCGCATCGACAGCCGATCGGCTGGAAGAATTTTGCGAGAGAGGGATATCTGGTTTCGATGATTTCAGAGAATAGATCAATTGAAGATATGGAGGTTGGGTTTCCATCGCGAAAGGCAAGCCGTTCAAAATCTCCTCCCGCAAACTCATCTTTTGTAACTTTAAAATCGCTGCTTTCATCGGCCACAACGCCCAGAACTTCCTTTTGCATGCTTTGGAACAGCGCCCTGCCATACGCTGGACTGCTCATGTAATCGTCACAGACCTTTACAAGGCTGATGGTTTTATTGTTCATATAATACCTCCCTTTTATTATTCGAACTCGGGTTCATTATGGCCGGGGCTTTGCAACATGCAAATTTTTATACCGGACAACATGCGTAAGATTATCGCCCTTTTCTCTGCTGTTATCCCTTTTTTAAGCACATATTCATCATTATATGGAAATGTGATCTCTTCCGCTCGAGTGACGACAGTTGTTGTGCAGGTTACATTCTCAACTAGATCAAAAGTTTTTCCGGAAGGGCGAAAAAATCTTAGATACGTACAAGACGTTCTTTCAGGTCTAAAATTTTTATCTATTTTATCAACCACTGTTTTTTCAAATTTAGGGTCGTTATCTGCAGGGTAGGTTTTGCAATTGCCTTCAACTTTAGGGTTTTCTGGCAATAAGAATGAAAAACTGTTAAAAGGTGTGTCTGTTAAGCTACTAATGTCCGAGATGGCTCTCTCACTTAATATTAATGGTGTTGGCATATGACCCTCCTTGCTTGCCTGCCGGCAGGCTTTGTTTACTTGGATACCAGCCCACTCCCATCTTATCCGACAACTTGTCAAGTGAAAATTTTGAACTATTCTTAATAGCGTCCATGTATGGAGTGGGGTCACCCATTACCCAGCTTGCTATTATTGCGTGAGTGTTCTATGTTTACGCTTGTCATCCTGATCCGCCTCTGGCGGAGAAGGATC
>Ga0082335_1005166_pt1 | contig 18424 bp, 16 predicted proteins | sample Subgrocontami58m_FD_72375 | JGI IMG/M metagenome (GOLD analysis project Ga0082335, IMG submission 72375) | Subsurface groundwater microbial communities from S. Glens Falls, New York, USA - GMW37 contaminated, 5.8 m (SPADES assembly) (version 2) ... | reverse complement strand
TATCGTTGACCGGGCAGATGGCCGCGCACCGCGGGGAGTCCGCATGACCCTCGCATTCGGTGCACTTGGCGGCATCGATGGCGAAGACGCCGTCGTTGGTTTCGGAAATCGCGTCGTTCGGACACTCCGACTCGCAAGCGCCGCAGCTCGTGCATTGGTCTCTGACGATCATGTACGTCATAACTGCAGTTCCCTTCGTCTATATTGATCAGACCGCGCGGCGTGCGCGCGCATCATCGCTGCAATCCCCCCGCCTTGGGCAATCGATTTCTCACGATCGGGAGAATCAGCAGGACAACAAGTACGAACGCCACGATCATGAAGCCGAGCGCAATGGGCGGCCTGAGAAAGATCGCGAATCCCCCGTCGGACATTACCAGGGACTGGCGCAAGGCCCTCTCCAGAAGCGGCGTCAGGATGAAGGCAAACACCAGCGGGACCGGTTCGTACTCGAATTTTCTCATCAGGTATCCCAAGACGCCGAAGATGATCATGATGATGACGTCTTCGGCGTTGGAGGACGTGCTGTAGGCCCCGATCAGGCAGAAGAGCAGGATCAGCGGGAACAGGACGGCGTAGGGGATCTTCAGCAATTTCACCCAGATGCCGATCAGGGGCACGTTCAGGATCACCAGCATGATATTGCCGACGTACATGCTGATGATGATGGCCCAGAAGACGTCGGGCGATTTCACCATGAGCAGAGGGCCCGGCTGAAGCCCGTGGGACAGCAGGGCGGCCATGATGAGCGCCATGACGGGGTTGGCCGGGATTCCGAGGGTCAACATGGGGACGAAGGCCGAACTGGTCGCGGCGTTGTTTGCCGTTTCGGGCCCGGCGACCCCTTCGATGGCGCCTTTTCCAAACTTCTCGGGATGTCTCGAGACGCGTTTTTCCAATCCATAGGAAGCAAAGGAGGCAAGCGTCGCGCTTCCCCCGGGCAGCAGCCCCAGGAAGAATCCGAGCACCGTGCCCCTTGCGATGGGGCTCAGCGAAGCCTTCCAGTCCTCGCGATTCGGAAGGAGATTCTTGATGGAGGAGGTGAGCACGACCCGGTCGAATTTCGTCTCGAGATTCAGGAGCACTTCCGAGATCCCGAACAGGCCCATGACCATCGGCACCAGAGGAATGCCGTCGATCAGGGTCATGCTTCCAAACGTGAACCGCTGCTGGCCGGTCACCAGATCGGTGCCGATTTCCGAGAGAAACATTCCGAAAAGTGCGATCAGCAACGCTTTCAGTTTGGATCCCGATCCGATGGAGATCAGGATGCAGAACCCGCACAGCACCATCGCAAAATACTCCGGGGGGCCGAATCGAAGCGCGAATTCGGACAGCGGCGGAGCGAGCAGCATCAGACCCAGCACACCGACCGTGCCGCCGATGAACGACCCGAAAGCCGACATGCCCAACGCCACCCCCGCCCTCCCCTGCCGGGCCATCTGGTAGCCGTCGATGCAGGTGACGACCGATGCCGACTCGCCGGGCATGTTGACGAGAATGGAGGTCGTGGATCCGCCGTACATCGACCCGTAATAGATGCCCGCCAGCAGAATCATCGCATCGGCCGCGCCCATGCTGATGCTCACCGGCAGAAGTATGGCGACGGTTGCCGATGGCCCGATGCCCGGGAGAACACCGATCAAGGTCCCGATGAGGACCCCAAGGAAGCATATGAGCAGGCGCGAGGGCTCCAGGACGATCGAGAACCCGTAGGCGAGGTTGTGCAGCATTTCCATGCTTACAGTCCCAGGGGTCCCACCGGAAGCTGGACGTTCAGCCACACCTTGAATACGAGATAGGCGACGCCAGCAGCCAGGACCGCTCCTCCCAGCGATGCTCTCGAGCTCAGCTCACCGATCGTCTTGAACAGGACGAACAGGATCAGCAGCGTGACCGTCAGGAAACCCAGCCACTCGATCGTGATGGCGTAGAGCAGCATGATCACCACGGTCGCAACGGACTTGTTGTGCCACAGCCGCTTGTCCTTTCCGAGCGGGTTTCGGGCTGCGGAGAGGGACTGCACGCAAGACTTGATGAATATTCCGCCGGCGATGACGCTCATCAGGATTCCGGTGATGAGAGGAAACAGGCCGGAGCCGGGGTCTCTGAACGACCCCACGTTCATTCGCAGGGAACTCATGGCGATGACAACCCCGAGCACCAGGAACACGAGACTGCTGATCAGGTCGTATCGTCGCATGGCGTTCGCTCCTGTCGCCGGTCACGCGGGCACCGGTCCGCATCCCCGTGCATCCGGATGAGCAGACCGGTTGCGGGAATTCATCGATTCGGCACGTAGATGCCCATGCTCTTTGCAGCCTTGCGGAACAAGTCCCTGCGGTAATTGTTCTGGTCGACCAGTTCCTTGGCGCTCAGGAAGGCCGGGTACATTTCGAATTTCTTGAGCGTGGCGCCGATCTCGTCGCCGTATTTCGCAAAAGCCTTCTGGTGGGCGGCGGTCAGTTTGTCCGTAACCTCCTTGGGGGTTCCCTTGGGGGCGGACAGGAAATAGGCGGCGTTGAAGATCAGCGGGTAGCCCAGTTCTTTCAGCGTCGGCACCTTGGGAAAATTGCCGAGCCTGTCCTTTTCGGAAATCGCCAGGATGTCCAGCCGCCCCGCCTCGTAGAGCCCGCCCGTCCCTCCGACGAAGGCCACGTCCACGTGCCCTCCGAGGAGCGCCGCGATCGCCTCCGCGGTCCCCGGGTACGGGATCATCTTCAGATCGATTCCCGCCTGGTCGAAGAAGATCTTCACGAACATGTGGGTGAAGCTGTTGACGCCCTGGGTCGAGTACGAGAACTTGCCCGGATTCTTCTTCGCATCCGCGATCAGATCGTTCAGGGAGTTCCAGCGGCCCATCTTGACGTCGATCATGCAAGGGGAGATTCCGTACCCGACGACCGGGATGAAGTCGTCCAACGTATAGGTCAGGTCCGGGGTGATCAAAGGCGCCGTCAGGAGAGGACTGTCCGACGCCGTGAACAGGGTGTAGCCGTCGGGCTTGGACTTGGCCACATAGGTCGCCGCCAGCGTGGCGCTCCCCCCGGGCTTGTGTTCGACGACCATCGGATGCTCCAGGAACTCCGAGACTTTCTTCGCGATCATCACGGAGATGGTGCTCGCCGGCCCCCCGGGGGTGAAACCCACCATCAGCTTGACCGGATGGTCCGGGTAGGCCGCCGCCGCGGACAGCGGAGCGACCGCCAGGCAGACCATCGCAACGATCTGCAGCAACGCATCGGATACGTATTTGCCCAGTTTCATAGCTTGTCTCCTCTTTACAAGAACCCGTTTCAAAACGCGCTGTCATTCCGAGGCTGAAGGCCGAGGAATCTGCTTCTTCGACGACTCGAAAGCAGATTCCTCGCTGCGCTCGGAATGACAGCGTCAGGTCACTTCCCGGCCGCGCAGTTGCGGCCCGCGATGCGCCCGAAGACCAGTGCCTTGGACAGGGCCGTCCCCGTGTGATAGCCCGCGCCGTGGAACCCGCCCACGATCTCGCCGGCTCCATAGAGGCCGGGAATGATCCCCTCGCTGGTCTGCACATGCATGGCCTCGTCGACGGCCACGCCCCCGTAGGTGCCCGGCAGCCAGGGCGAGGTCTCGTACGCATAGAAGGGCGGGGTGTCTATCCTCGTCATCGCCCCGACGCCCTGCGCGAGGTGGGTCCTGCCGAAATCCGGGTCCTTGCCCTTGTCCACGCCGTCGTTGTACCTGTCGAGGGTCTCCTTCAACGCCTGAGCGGGGACCTTTGTCTTCGCGGCCAGCTCGTCGATCGTCCCGGCCTCGATTAATCGCGTGGTGACGGCTTCCCCGATGCCGGCGCCTTCGCGCTTCAATCGCTGCATCACCTTCTGATCGAAAATCTCGTAGGCGACCTGGTCGGGCTGGTCGAGGGTCGCCGTGCCGATCGAGCGGTTCTCCACCGACTCGTTGACGAATCGGTTGCCCAGCTTGTTGACGACGATGGCCCCGTCCCAGTACGCGAGCAGGGCGGTCTTGGCCGAGCGGCTGGACAGGTGGATGCCGATCGTCGGCCTGATGTACTGCAGCTCCATGTGCCTGAAGAAGGCGCCCAGCTCTTCCGCCATTCGATGGCCGTCTCCGGTGTGTCCCGGGGATACGACCGCCTTGATGTTGGCAAGCCGCGGGTCGATCGCGGCCATTCTCTTGGTGTCGTATCCGAAGCCGCCGGTCGCGAGCACGACGCCTTTCCTGGCCCTGACGCGCAGCGCCTGCTTCTCGGCCTGCACGCACACCCCGATGACCCGCTTGCGAGCGTCGGTGATCAGCTCGGTGACCTTGGTCTTGAAGCGCACTTTCGCGCCCCTCTTCTCGGCCGCCTCCTGCAGGATCTTCAACTGCTCGAGCGGGTCGCATTCGTGGCCCCGAGGTACGCTGCCCCCGCCGAACATGCGCAACGCGTACCACTTCACCCCCAGCGCGGTCAGCCAGTCATAGCCGTCGAGCTGCTCGGCGAGGAAGACCTTCACCAGCGGCTCGTGGTTGGTCCACTTGCCGGCGTTCATGATGTCCTTGTAGAACAGCTCGTTTGAATCCTTCACCCCCAGCCGCTGCTGGTATTCGGTGCCGGCGAAGGAAAATACGCCCAGGCTCATCGCGGAAGACGTGGACCTCACCGTGCCCATCTTCTCGAACACGATTGCGCTCGCTCCCGCGTCCGCGCACTCGATCGCCGCCGCCAATCCGGCATCCCCGGCGCCCACGATGACGACATCCACCTGCTCGTCCCATGTCTCGCCGTGCTTGTCTTCTGCTGCGGTCATTCTTGTCTCCCTCTAGTGCACTTGGTATCGGCGATTACAAATTCGTGGACTGGCTCACTGTCGCTCCCCTCCGCTTCGAGGAGGGGTCCGCCCGAAGGGCGGGGGGTGGTGAGGCGCTCGGCACCGTTCGAACCACCCCGCCTCGCTTCGCGAGGCACCCCTCCTTGTCCAAGGAGGGGAATGTGGATGCGCCGCCTCGCTTCGCGAGGCACCCCTTCCTTGTCCAAGTAGGGGAAACATCAATAGAGCACGCCCGTCGAGCGCAATTGAGCGATGTCGGCCTCGGCGAGGCCGAGCTCGCGAAGGATTTCCCCGTTGTGCTCGCCGATGCCCGGCGGCGGGCGGTCCGTCCCCGGGCCGTCCTCGTTGCACGAATACGGAGCGTTGAGCACCCGGATCGGCGCGTCGATCCCGGCCGTGCCGTTCAGGGTCAGAAGCAGGTCGCGGTGGGCCATCTGCTCGCTCTGCAGGACCTCCGCAATGTTCTTCACCCGGGACACCGTGACGCCGGCCGCCTTGAGATGCGCCTCCCACTCGACCGATCCGCGCGCGGCGAGCGCGCCCTCGATCTCGGCCCTGAGCGCGGCCACGTTCTCGCTGCGGCTCGGCCAGTCGGTGAAACGCGGATCGGCGGGCAGGTCCGGACGGCCGATCGCGTCGCAGAATTTCAGGAAATGGGGCTCGGTGTTGACGACGAACATGAGGTAGCCGTCGCGGGTCTTGAACATATCCGAGGTCGGCCGCCGGCTCCATGCCATGTTGCCGAGCCTTCCGGGCACCGTTCCCGCGATCAGCCAGTAGCCGACGATCGGCGACATCATCGAGAGCGTCGCGTCCACCATCGCGAGATCGATGTACTGCCCCTTGCCCGTCGCGAGGCGCCGGTACAGCGCCGCGGAGATGGCGAGCGCGGTGGCCGCGCCCGCCGCCACGTCCGAGAACGGGAAGCCGACGCGAAGCGGCCTGCCCTCGGTCTCGCCCGTGACCGACATGACGCCCGATGCCGCCTGTATCGCCCCGTCGTAGGCGGGCGCGTTGGCGTCCGGCCCTTCCTGGCCGTAACCGGTGATCGAGCAGTACACGATGTCGGGCTTGATCTTGCGCACCTCGTCGTAGCCCAGCCCCATGCGCGCCATGGCCCCGGGGCGGAAGTTCTCGACGATGACATGCGCCGAGGGAATGAGCCGCTTCACCAGCTCGATCGCCGCCGGCTTCTTCAGGTCGAGGCTCATCGAGCGCTTGCCCGCGTTGAGGCTCAGGAACGACGACCCGAGCCCGCGCGCGAGCAGCTCCTTGCTGGTGCAGAAGCTGCGCGATTCGTCACCGACCGGAGGCCGCTCGAACTTGATGACATCGGCCCCGAGCAGCGCGAGCTGCTCCGTGCCATAGGGGCCGGAGACGACCTGGGAGAAATCCAGGATCCGGATGCCCTCGAAGGGTCTGGACATCGCAATTCCCTCGACTAATGCTGAGAACGGGCCGGCGCTCCGCGGCCCTCCCAGCAGCGCATCAAGTCGTCCGAATCGACGATCTCAGCGAAGAAATGCCCCAGGGTCTCGAGCGACCATCGCTTGGCTTCCGGAGTCGTTCCCTCCGTCATTTCACGCGGGATGACGATCGAGTAGTCGCGCATGAACCCGTCGCGCGCCGTGGACTCGACGCAGACGTTGGTCGCAACCCCGGTGATGACGAGCGTCTGCACACTGTTCGCGCGCAGGTAGCGCTCCAGGTAAGTGGAGACGAAGCCGGAATACCGGTGCTTCTGGATGACGATGTCCCCCGGCTGCGGAACGACCTCGAAGAATTCCGAGAGCGAGGGGTCGAGCGGGCGCTCGAGCCCTGCACGGCGGTAGTGCTCGGCGAGGGCGGGCGAGCGCAGCTCGGGCAGGATCGCCATCTTGAGGTGGATGACGGGCACGTGCGCGTATCGTGCCCGATCGACGAAGTCCGCCAATCTCGGCGCAAGCGCCTGCACCGGGGCGATGTCGAACCCCATCCGGGTGAGTATCCCGCCGTTGCAGCAGTAGTCCCGCTGCATGTCCACGACCACCAGGGCCGTATGCGCCGGGTCGACCTTTTGCTCCAACGGTTTCAGTGATTGCATATTGGGATCACTTCATCATGAGGCCCGGGAGCCACAGCGAGATTTGCGGGAAGAACAGCAGCAGCAGCAGGCACACCGACATCCCGGCGATGAACGGGTAGCAGCCTTTGTAGATCGTGCCGATCGGCACCTTCGTCACGCCGGAGACGACGAACACGTTGACCGCCATGGGCGGAATGATGATGCCGATCATGCAGGTGACGCTGACGATCACGCCGAACCACACCGGATCATAGCCGAGCTTCAGGACCATGGGCAGGAAGATGGGCGTGACGAGAATCAGGAACGCGAGGTCCTCGATGAACGACCCGCCGACCAGGTAGATCGCGATGATGATCAGCATGATCAATTCCCTGCTGAGCGGCAGGCCGGAGAGCCACTCGCCCATGAGGATGGGCGTCTTGGTCACCGCGAAGAAGTGGCCGAGTATGGTCGCTCCGGCGAGCAGCACGAACACCATGCTGGAGATGAGCAGCGAATCCATCACCGCGGTGACGAAGCTCTTCAAGCTGATGTCCCGCTTGACCACGGCCAGCAGCAGCACGGCGAGCGAGCCGACGCTGCCCGCCTCCGTCGGGGTGAAGAAGCCGGTCATGAGACCGCCCACCACCACCAGGAAGATGGCGAGCACCCAGGAAACGGGGCCGAGCGAGGCGATGCGTTCCTTCCACGTCGATCTCTCGCCGGCGGGGCCGAGGCCCGGGTTGATCCTGCACCAGCCGTACAGCGTGAGCACGAACGAGAGGGCGATCAGCAGGCCCGGAACGATCCCCGCGAGGAAGAGCTTGCCGATCGAGGTCTCGGTGATCAGGCCGTAGATCACGAGTACCACGCTCGGAGGGAATATCGCGCCCAGGGTGCCGATGGTCGCCACGATCCCCGTGGACAGGCGCCTGTCGTATCCGTACCGGTCCATCTCGGGAACGGCGATGGTGGCGAAGGTGGCGGTGGTCGCCGTGGTCGAGCCGCAGATCGCCTTGAACGCGGTCCCCGCGAGCACCGTTCCTATGGCGAGCCCCCCGGCCACGTGGCCGATCATCTTGTAGGCGGAGTCGTAGAGGCTCTTCGCCATGCCGGCGCCGACGCCGAGCTGCCCCATCAGCACGAACAGCGGGATGACGGTGAAGCTGTAGGAGGAGAAGACGGTCCAGATGTCGCCCGCGACGAGATTCAGCGCGGCGTTGGCGTTCACGATGACGGCGAAGCCGACGAATCCGGCGAGCGCCATCGAGATGCCGATGCCCAGGCCGACGAAGAAAAGCGCGAACAGCAGGACGATGACGAGGACGGTGACCGTTGCCACATCCACTGCCGCTCAATCCTTCGCCGGGCGAACGAACAGGAAGAACTGCACCAGCAGCACCAGGCAGGTGAGCGTGAACGCGATCGCGACCGCGTACACGAAGGGGTAGAGCGGTATTTCCATCGTGTCCGAGACGCGGCCGATGCTCTTGAGCTTGCCCGCGAAGGCGATCAACTGCCACGCGATCAACGCGTAGGCGGCGATGCCGAGCACGAAGGCGATGAACTGCGCGATCCCCCGCGCGATCCGGCTCTTGCGCTGGGCCATGAAGTCCATCGAAACGTGGCGATTGAGGACCTGGGTGCGCGCGATGGGCAGAGCCACGACGAGCGCACCCAGCAATCCCACGATGTCGTAGGTGCCCTTGATCGGGTAGCCGAGGTAGCGGACCACCACGTCGGAGGAGGTCAGAAGCATCATTCCGACGATGCACAGCGCCGACACCCAGCAGAGCCAGGCGCTCAGGACCTCGACCAGCTTCTCGATCATGCCGCTCCTATTCGTACTTCAGCTTCGGGTACATCTTTTCGTACTTCTGGATCAACTGCTGCCGGTATTCGAGGGCCCCCTTGCCCGGCAGCCCCTTCGCGGCCATGGACTTGACGTAGGCGTCCTGGAGCGGCTGCACGGCCTTGCGCCACCTCGCCTGCTCCTGGTCGGAGAGGTTGATGAAGGTGTGGCCCACCTTCTTGCCGTGCTGGAAGCCTTCGATCTCGATCCGGTTCCATTCCTTGCCCGTGTATTCGACCCAGTCCCTGCTGACCTCGGTGAAGACCTTCTGCACGTCGGCGGGGAGCGACTTCCACTTGCCCGGGTTCATCGTCACGAACATCGCGCTCACGTAACCCACGTCGTTGAGCAGCGTGCTGTTCTTGGTGACTTCCGCGAGCTTCCAGCCCAGCAGCGTATTCGGGGAGCCGACCGTCCCGTCGACGACGCCCTTGCGCAGCGCGTCGTACTGCTCGCCGATCGGCATGGCGACGGGCGTCGCGCCCAGCGCTTCGACGATCTTCGTCGCGAGGCCCGTCGCGCGGATCTTGAGCCCCTTCATGTCCTCGAGCACGCGCACCGGCTTCTGCACCGTGGTGATCGTGCCGGGGATGTGGGCGTGTATGTACAGCACGTGCGTGTCGGCGAGCTCCTTCGGCTGGAACTTGCGGTAGAAGTCCTCGGAGACCCGGGTGGTCACCAGCGCGTTGAGCGGGTAGCCGGGCAGATCGAGCACCTCCATCAGCGGAAAGCGTCCCCGCGTGTAAGCGAGCACCGACTGGCAGATGTCCGATATCCCCGTCACCGCGCCCTCGTAGCAGGCCGCCGCGTCGGTCAGGGTGCCGGAGTGGTGCAGCGTGATCCTGACCCTGCCGTTGCTGCGCTTCTCGACCTCCTTCGCCCACGCGGTCGCCGCCTGCCCCATGCCATAGCTCGCGGGAAAGAAGCTGCTGTAGGAGAGCTCGATCGGTTTCTCCGCAGCCGATGCGCCGAAGGCGCCGAGCAGCAAGACGGCCGCACCCGCGGCAAGGAACGCTGCGCCTGAATTTCTGACTTTCATGATTACCCCCTCGAATCGTTTCATTTTCGCCGGCTCAGCCGGCCGCCTGGCCGGCTGGACGGCCCTCCCCCGCCGCGCGCCGGGGCAACCCCCCGGCGCGCGGTCGACTCCCCCCCTCTAGTACTACTCCCCCCTCTTGTACTTCGGAATGCGGAACGGCCCTTCCGGCGGAAAGTCCGGTTCGCCCGCCCCGCGGTATCCCCTGGGAATGACCGGAAGCAGCAGATGCGATGCGTAATCGGGTCCGGTGAGGATCGTGTGCGTGACCCTCGCCATGTGCGGCAGGTGGTACCACAGGGCCTGCACCTGGTCCTGGCCCGCGATCTCGACGCGGATCCTGTGGCCCATGAGAAAGACGTTGGACATCATGCGCAGGTCCGCTGCGTAGCGGATCACCTTGCCCGGCTCGACGGGGAGGTTGCGCGTGTGCGGATGGTAGGGCTCCCACGGCGTCGAGCGCGCCTCGTCGAGCTCGTAGTGCGAGGCCTTGAGCCATCCCTCGGCGACGGTGCGCTCGGCTCCGTCGACGTCGATGTCCTTCACCTTCAGGTACCAGTCGGTGTCGTTGGAGACCGGCTCGAGGATCTCCATCTCCGGCCCCTTCCAGGTCCTCGCCGGAACGCCCTCGCTCGTGATCGACGCATACCAGTACAGCGCGAGCGGCCCCGTCACCTCCAGGTTCTCCGCGAGCGGTTCGGTCTCGTACAAGGCGCGGGGCACGGGGTCGGCCTTGGCGAGCGAGTCGGCGCGCCGGAAACCCTGGGTGGGATTGGCCCACGGATCGCTCGTGAACACCTGCGCCGCTTCGCCCGCCGCGGGCTTGTCGTGCGAGAGCTTCCCGCCGCCGCGCAGGAAGAGCTTCGTCCACTGCGTCGCCGCGAGCGGCCACTCGTTCTCGTAGCGCCAGGTGTTCGCGCCCTGGAGGAAGATCGTGATGGGCGGCTCTTTCATGAGGCCGGTGTCGTTGCCCTTCAGCCAGTGGTCGTACCAGCGCAGGCAGACGTCCTGCACCTCGTGGAACGGGCGATCCATGCCGCCGTAGTTGTCCGAGGGCACGACAAGCATCTTCTTCTGATCCGCCGGCGTGGCCGACTTCGCATAACAATCGAAATCCCCCGGCAGGTGGAGCGCCCAGCCGTTCCAGCGCGCGCCGAGGTAGCTCGGGATGCCGATGTCCTGGTAGCGATAGCAGGGCGAGACCCGATGGTAGAGCGGCCCGTCGTGGGGGTTCATCATCAGGTCGAACATGGTCGGGTTCATCTGAGGCGTGTTCGCGATCAGATACAGGTACGGCGTGCACTGGATGTCGGGATTGCGCTGCAGCTCGGCCATCTTGCGCTTGAGTTCCTCCTCGCCGTAGAGCTTGTAGCTCGCGGGCTTGGGCTTGCTGCTCACCGGCATCAGCCCCCAGAGGTGCAGCGGGAACAGGTAGCAGAAGATGCCGCCGTGGTAGTAGAACTGGCGGTAGTAGTCGGTCACGCCCTCGAACGGCATCATGGCGGTGAGGTGCGGCGGCTTTTCCGCGGCGATCGAGTACTGCGACATGGCGAACGAGGACATCCCGACCATGCCGACCTTGCCGTTGCACCAGGGCTGCCTGGCGATCCACTCGATCAGGTCGTAGCCGTCCTTGGAGAAGTCGATGGTGAAATCGCCCTCGGACTTGCCCACGCCCCTCGCATCGGGGATCACCTGCACGTAGCCCCGCGGAACGAAGAACCACTGCTCGCCGCACTCGTGGCCGCCCGTGCCCCGGATGTAGTCGGAGGGCTGAAACACGGGATTCGTCGGCAGCTTCTCGGATTCCTTCCCGTACCAGGACCAGGAGACGAGCGCGGGGAACTTGCCCTCCGCCTTGGGCCGGTAGATGTCGGTGCACAGCTTGACGCCGTCGCGCATCGGCACGTAGACGTCCTCCACCAGCTCGATTTCGAACTGGGGTTGCGACACCGACTGGTGCCAATCCCGCTTCTCCATGCTCCTCCTCCCGTGAGGCCGCAGCGGGCGCACATGCCGCGCATCTGAAGCCGAAGTGCAAATTCGGAAATGACGTTTTTAGGCTCATTTCAAGCCTTATACGTTGACAAATGTCACGCAAATTTCACATGCGTGACAATCGGCGCACGCGGAACGGCCGCCGCGGTCGAAGCGGCGCGACCGAGGGCGTTGGACCCGCCTTACATAAGAGATCGACGATGAATCGCGGGCCGCGCAACGCCCGATCGATCGAAACCCGGATCGCGGGGGGAAGTGGGATACTGTCCCGAATTCACATCGAATTCGAAATGCCGGCAAACCGGCACATGCAAGGGAGGGGAAAAATGCTTTCCGTGTTGCGCACAGTATTGATGCTCGCCGCTGCCGCCGTTTGCGGTCTCGTCCAGGCGCAGGACTGGCCGGTCAAGCCGCTGCGGCTCGTCGTCGGATTTGCCCCCGGCGCGCAGCCGGACATCATCGCCCGCGTGATCGCCGACCGCCTGACGCGCGCGCTGGGCCAGCAGGTGATCGTCGACAACCGCCCGGGCACCGCCAACCTCGTCGCCGCGCAGGCGGTGAAGCACGCGGCGCCGGACGGCTACACCTTCTTCTTCGCCACCTCGGCGGCGATCATCACCAATCCGCTCGCCTTCAAGACGCTGCCCTACGACGCGGTGCGCGATTTCGCGCCGGTGTCCTTCGTCGGCAAGTCGGGGTTCTTCGTGCTGGCGCATCCGGACCTGCCGGTGAAGAACCTGGCCGAGCTGTTCGCCCTGGCGAAGGCCAAGCCCGGCACGCTCAGCTTCGCCACCGACGGCCCGCGCAATTTCTCCGGCATGCTCGCAAGCTGGGTGAGCAAGGCCTCCGGTTCGCCCATCCTGCAGGTGCCCTACTCGGTCATGCCGCAGGGCCTGCAGGACACCCTGGCCGGGCGAACCCAACTGGTGATCCTGTCGATCGCACCCTCGACGCCCCACGTCAAGCGCGGCGCATTGCGCGCCCTGGCCGTCAGCACCGCCAAACGGCTGCCCGGATGGGAGAACGTGCCGACGATCGCCGAGACCGTGCCCGGCTTCGAATTCGTCGGCTGGTTCGGCGTCGTCGCGCCCACCGGCACGCCGGCCGAGGCGGTGCAGCGCATGTCGAAGGAGCTCACCACCATTCTGCGCAACCCCGAAGTGGTGCAGCGCCTGCACACGCTGGGCAACTTCCCGGACGAGAGCGCCCAGTCGCCCGCGGGCTTCGACCAACTGATACGCTCGGAGCGCGTGTACTGGGCGAAGCTGCTCAAGGAGATCGGGATCGAGCCGGAGTGACGGGTGCAGAAACCGAGTCTGGTCGAAGCGGTGGACCCGCCGCCTGCTACCTTGCCGCGCCCTTCACGATGATCTGATTGAACAGGCTGTTCGACTTGTCGTAATCATCCAGCAGGACTGCCGGATCGAGCACTTTGAACGCTTTGTCGAACGAGGGCTCGATCTTCTTCTGCGTGGTGACGTAGCCGATCCTCGCGAGCACCCGCTGGCCCTCTTCGGACAGGATGTATTCGTAGAACAGCACTGCCGCATGCGGATGCGGCGCGTGGCGCGACACGCCGACGCCGTTGGGAATCGCGATCGCCGGCTCGATGACGAACCACTCGATCGGCGAGCCCTTCTTCTTCAGCGTGGGAGGGTCGCTGTTGTAGACGGTGAGCGCGAGCGGAATCTCACCCGCCCCCACGAGGTTGTTGAGCAGCGAGTGCCCGGTGCGCAACTGGACGCCGTTGGTCGCCACCAGGTCGCGCCAGAATTTCAGGCCCTTCTCCTCCCCCATGTCCTTGGCCACGGTGTAGAACCACTCGTGGTCCGAGGCTTCCATGGCGAGCCTGCCCTTCCACTTGGAATCGAGCAGATCGGCATACGTTCTCGGCAGCTCCTCCCGTTTCACCTTGTTCGTGTTGTACGAATGGACAAACAGGTAGAGCTGCGTCACCGCCCACTCGCGGTGCGCCGGCACGCCCCAGGAGTGCAGTTCGCTGTGCACCGGCGCGTCCACGCGCTGCAACAAACCCTCGCGCCGGAATGCCTCCATCGGCGGGGTGATGCACTCGACCACGTCGAAAGTCGGCTTGCCGCTGCGCGCCTCCGTGATGATCCGCTGCAGCACGTTCTCAGAGCGGGAGCGCCACAGGTTGACCTTCACGCCGTACTTCTTCTCGAAGCCGTCGATGATGACCCGCATGTATTCCACGGGCGTCGTGGCGTACAGCTGCAGCGACCCCTCCTTCTTCGCCCCGGCGACGAGCATGGCTTGGCGATCGGCGCCCGCGTACAGGGCGATGGGTGCAACCGCCTGCGCCCAAGCCCAGTGCGGCAGCAGCAAGGCGCCGAAAGCGAGCAGCGCCGCTCGTGTCAAGATTCGATCCATGGTCCTGTTCCCTTCGCATCGTCCGGCCGGCAGGCCGGGAATCAACCTAGCAAGGCGCCTTTAGAGGCGCCGATGTATTCTGGTTAGTACGGCTTGTCGCCCCGCATGGTCACCCGTCGCATCCAGCGGCGCTCGCTCGCATCGAAGTCGCGGCGCGCGTGCAGCGTGCAGCGGTTGTCCCAGAGCAGCACGTCGCCGACCCGCCAGCGGTGCTCGTAGACGAACTCGGGGCGCTCGATGGTCTCGAACATGAGGGTGAGCAGCCGCTCGCTCTCCTCCGGCGACACGCCCTCGATGTGATGGGTCATGAGGCGGTTGACGTACAGGCTCTTGCGCCCGGTCTCCGGATGCGTGCGAACCACCGGATGGGCGAACGCGATCCCGTCCTGCGGCGCCACCATGTTCTTGCGCTCGACCACGCCGCCCTCGTAGTCGTAGACGTTGAGCGCTTTCAGGCCGCGGACGCTCTCCTTCACCTCGGCGGGCAAGGCGTCGTAGGCCTTGTAGCCGTTGGCGAAGAGCGTGTTGCCTCCCTCGGAAGGTATCTCGATCGCGTAAAGCATCGTGCCCTGCGCGGGACGCTCCTGGTAGCACTGGTCGCTGTGGAAGTGCATCTCCCCGAGCGGCAGCGCGCCGACCATCTTGCCGTCCTTCTTGAGGTTGCCGATGTACATGACGGCGCGATTGCCGCCCAGGTGGTGCGAGGTGTGGATCGGCGACAGCTCGCCGAAGCGCTCGGCGAAGCGCACCTGGCCGTCCTCGTCCAGCGTCTGGCCGCGCAGCACGATCACGAGGTGCTCATGCCAGGCGTCGCGGATCGCCGCGAAGGTCGCGTCATCGATCGGGGCGCCGGGGTCGACGCCGCGGATTTCGGCGCCCAGTGCGGATGAAAGCGGGATCACGTTCATGGTCAGAGCGAGATGTTGATGTTCTTGACCTGCGTGTAGCTGAGCAATTCGTCCGCGCCTTCCTCGCGGCCGATTCCGGACTGCTTGTAGCCGCCGAAGCTCGCGCCGGGGAAGTGCTGGCTGGAGTTGTTCACCCAGACGTATCCGGCCTCCACGCGCGAGGCCGCGCGGTGCGCGTTCGCGAGGCCCGCGGTCCATATCGAGCAGGTGAGCCCGTATTCGACCGCGTTGACCTGCTCGAACATCGCCTCTTCGTCGCGCCACCTGATGACCGAGAGCACGGGGCCGAATATCTCCTCGTTCGCAATGCGCATCGTCTGCTCGACCTCGGTGAACACCGTCGGCTCGACGAACCAGCCGTTCGAGAGCAGCGGGTCTTCCGGCCGCTTTCCGCCGCAGACCAGGCGCGCGCCCTCGCTCTTGCCGATCTCGACGTAGCTCATGATCTTGTCGAACTGCGCCTGCGATATGACCGCGCCCATGGTGGTCTTCATGTCGGTCGGGATGCCGGGCTTGAACTGTCTCACCGCTTCGAGGGCGCCCGCGAGCACCTTGTCGTAGACGGATTCGTGGATGAACAGCCGCGACGTGGAACCGCAGGACTGGCCGCACCAGGGGAAATTCATGCCGTTGACGGCGCTGGCAACGGCCTTGTCGATATCGGCATCCGGATAGATGATGCAGGCGTTCTTGCCGCCGAGCTCCAGGGTGACGTGCTTCAGGCGTTCCGCGCCCGCCTTCATGATCGCCCGGCCGGTGGGCACGCTGCCGACGAGCGACACCCGGGGAACCAGAGGATGCGCGACCAGCGCCTCGCCACACTCGCGCCCGCCCGTCACGATGTTGAGCACGCCGGGCGGAAGGATGCCGCCCACGATCTCCATCAATCGAAAGGCCGACAGCGGCGCCTGGTACGGCGGCTTCATGATGACCGTGTTGCCTGCAGCCAGTGGTGGTGCGATCTTGCCGGCGGTGAACTGGATCGGGTGGTTGTAGGCGACGATGCGGGCGCAAACGCCGTACGGCTCGCGCACCGACAGATTCACGACGCCCTCGCCCATGGGAATGGTTTCGCCTTTCATTTCGGTGACGAGTCCGGCGTAGAAGTCGATCTGCGATGCGGCGGTCAGCGCATCGCGCTGCGCCTTCTGGATCGGGTTGCCGCAATTGGCGGCATCGAGCATGGCCAGATCGCCGGCGTTCGCCCGCAGCGACTCGGCGAGCCGCCTGAGCATGGCGGCGCGCTCGAGCGGCTTGACCCGGCGCCATTCCTTGAAGGCGCGGTGCGCTGCACCGACCGCGGCGGCGACGTCGGCGGCATTCGCCTCGGCCGCCTGGCCGAGGCTTTCGCCCGTGGCGGGGCACAGCGTATCGCGGTATCCGCCTTGCGGCGCGTGCCATTCGCCGCCGTAGTGCAGGTCGCGATGCCGCGGCAGGATCGGATCGAGTTGCGACCGAAGGTTTGCAGTTTCGCCCGGATGGCCCATGGGTGTCCTCCACTCGAAAAGCGAAGCGTACCCCAGATGCAGGTCTTGTTGATCGACCGCGGCACCGGCGACAACTTCGCGTGGTATATTGGCCGCGGAGGAGTAGGCAGGTCCGAAGTCCAGAGGGGGAGATCATCATGACAGGTTTCAGGCAGGTCGTTCGATTCGCGACCGCGGCCACCGCGATCGCGCTCGTTGCAGCAAGCGGGCCGCTCGGCGCCCAGGAGAAAGTCAAGATCGGGCTCGCCGTGCCGAACTACGGGCCGCTCGCGGCGGTGTACGTGGCCGAGGAACTCGGCTACTACAAGCAGTTCGGCGTTCAGGTAGAAGTCACCGCCTACCGGGGCGGGGCGGCCGCCAACCAGGCGCTCGCTGCGGGAGAGGCCGATCTGATCGACTTTTTCCCGCCGGGGGTCGCGCTCGCGGTGAAAAAGGGCGTGAAGGAGAGGATCGTCAGCCCCGGTAGCGTCGCCGCCGACAGTTGGCACCTGGTCGTGCTCAAGGATTCGCCCATCCGGTCGGTGAAGGACCTCGCGGGGAAAAAAGTCGGCATCACCGCGAAGGGCAGCACCACCGATTTCTTCGCGCTTTGGGCCGCGAAGAAGGGTGGCGGGGAGATCCAGACCGTGCCGGTCGGCGCGCCCGGATTGATCCCGGCGCTCAAAGGCAAGCAGGTGGACGCGGTGTCGATGCATTCGCCGCTGCCGCTGCAGTTGATTGCGAAGGGCGAAGGGCGCTCCATCGTCGATTACGGCAAGGAGATCGGGCCGTCGCTGCCGGACGTGTGGGTGGCGAGCCAGGCGATCATCGATCAGCGTCCCAAGGCGATCGAGGGCGCGCTTCGCGCGATCTTCAAGGCGACCCGCTACCTGAAGGAGAACCGCGCCTATGCCCTCAAGTACCTCAAGAATTTCACCAAGGAAGTCGACGACAAGGTGATCCAGCTCGAGTACGAGACCGCGATCATGGGGCGTTCGACCGATGCCATGATGCGGCCGGAATGGCTGCGCGCGTCGATGGCGCTCGCCGAAGGCTCGGGGCTGGATTTTGCGAAGATCGAGGACATCTACACCGACAAGTTCGCGCACGTGAAGGAGTGATCGGCCGCCGCGTCCGATGAGATCGCTCGCAGCGCAGCTCGTCTGTGCCGCCGCGCTGGCCGGGCTTTGGGAGGCGGTGAGCCGGCTCGAGCTCGCGGACCCGTCGCTGCTGCCGCCGTTCTCGGCGGTGTGCGCCGCGCTCTGGTCGATGCTCTCGGACGCGCAGATTCTCGCCGACGTCCGGGTGACGGTGATCGAGGTCGTGGTCGCCTTCCTGATCGCGGCGCCGCTCGCCCTCGCGTGCGGCTTCTTCCTCGGCGAGAAGCCGCGCTGGGGCGAGGTGTTCAACCCGATCATCGAGTTCATCCTGGCGGTGCCGCAGTCGGTGTTTCTGCCGCTGTTCATGCTGGCGCTTGGCACCGGTTACTCGCAGAAGATCGTCTTCGGCGTCACCCACGCCTTCTTCGTGATCGCGGTCAATACCGTGGCGGCCGTGCGCACGGTGCCGCAATCCTACGTCCTGCTCGCGCGCGCAAGCGGCGCGAGCCGCGGCCAGATCTATCGGCGCATCTACTTGCCGGCCATGTTGCCGCTGGTGCTGACGGGGCTTCGTCTGGGCATGATCTTCAACGTCACCGGCATCCTGCTCGCCGAGATGTTCTCGTCGCGGCACGGCCTGGGGCGGCTGATCTTCTCCTGGGGCGAGTCGTTCCAGGTCACGCGTCTGCTGGCCGGCATCCTGCTGGTGACGCTGCTCACCATCGCGTTCAACGAGGCGATGCGCGCGTGGGAAGTGCGCGCGAGCCGGGGCCAGAGCGCCGGGATCGCGGCATGAGCCCGGTGATCGAGGCGCGCGG
>Ga0082335_1005164_pt1 | contig 18430 bp, 20 predicted proteins | sample Subgrocontami58m_FD_72375 | JGI IMG/M metagenome (GOLD analysis project Ga0082335, IMG submission 72375) | Subsurface groundwater microbial communities from S. Glens Falls, New York, USA - GMW37 contaminated, 5.8 m (SPADES assembly) (version 2) ... | reverse complement strand
GACAGAGAATTTCTATTCCTCTCTTTTCGTTCTCGGCTGTCTCAGCAGTTCCTCGGCAATCAATAGGCTCTACGTTGGCCCGCTCAATGGACTTTCGAGTTCTTATTTACGGATTATGGTCAAGTGTCGAGCTGCCTCAATCCATCGATGGCGAGGCAGGGCGCGGTTAGTCGGCCGCCGCGCGTTGTACTTCGCGCGCGATCTGGGGGCCGAGCTCCTTCTCGGCGACCTCGAGGTCGTATTGTGTTTGGAGGTTCATCCAGAAGTCCGCGCTGTTGCCGAAAAAGCGCGCGAAGCGAAGCGCCGTATCAGGTGTTACGCCCCGTTTGAAGTTGAGAATGTCGGTCACGCGTCCGGAAGGAACACGAATCGCCAATGCGAAACGGTTAGCGGAGAGCCCGCGCGCGGCCAGCTCCCGCTTCAAGATTCGGCCAGGATGGATCGGTACCATATTGATGCCCTCCGTAATTCTCGGTTATCCTCGGTGATAATCCACTATCTCGACATCATAGACGTCTCCGTCTTTGAACCGAAAGCAGATACGCCATCGGTCATTGACTGTCATCGCCCACTGTCCGGCGCGGTCGCCTTTGAGCTTGTGCAGGCCGACGCTTTTCAAGGGACTCAGGTCCCGCAGGCTACGGGCAGCCCTAAGCGCCGCAAGAAGATCCTGGGCGGCCTCAACGTCGAGCCCTCGGAACGGAGAGCTTTTGCCCTCAGTGTAAAAACGTTCCGAGGCCCGGTTCGCCCAAGTTCTTATCATGGCGATACCGTACTACGGTGTTCGTAGTATAGCAAATAAATTAGGTAAGTTAAGGAGTCAGAGCCCTTTTCACGAAGGATGGTTCCCAAGTGAGGGCTTGTGATTTGGTCGGACTTTAAATCATCCCGCGATCGCTGAAACTAAAATAGCAGCCGTGGCCGATCACGACATGGTTTAGACGAACAAAAGTCACGAAAATTCGGCGCGCCAAACTTCACCCACTTGCTAGGACCCTTTCGCCACGCTCGCTAATGAACCCTTTGTAGACTGCGGGAAGACACCCCCAGGCTGCGGAGATACAAGTTATGATTTTGGTTCCCACCGAAGCACAGGTTTTCTTGCCGCGCGCGCCTCATCCAGTCGTCCCACCGGCGTAGTATAAGGAGCGCCTTTCACCAGGTCTGGGTGCTCTTTAGCCTCCCGGGCAATGGAGTTCATGGCATCGGCAAAGGCATCGAGGGTTTCCCGGTTCTCGGTCTCCGTCGGCTCGATCATGAGCGCCCCGGATACCACTAGTGGAAAGTAAATGGTGGGAGGATGAAAGCCGTAATCTAATAATCGTTTGGCGATGTCCAGAGTGGCAACTCCATGTCTCTGCTGAAGACGATCGGTAAAGACGCATTCATGCATGCAGGGCTCCGGGTAAGCAAGCTGATAAGCGCCTTCGAGTTTTTTTCTCAGATAGTTGGCATTGAGCAGCGCCATCCGGCTCGCCTCCTCCAGCCCGTCGGATCCCAGGGAAATAATGTAGGCATAGGCCCGCACCAGAATACCGAAATTCCCAAAGAAGGAACGCACCCGGCCCACAGATTTGGCAAAGTCTTCCCGGAGCACGAAGCTCCCGTCTTTCTTAAGGATGCGGGGCACGGGGAGAAAGTCGCGGAGAAAACTCTTCACTCCCACAGGACCCGCGCCCGGACCGCCCCCACCATGAGGGGTGGAGAAGGTCTTGTGGAGATTGATATGCAGCACGTCCACTCCCATGTCCCCCGGCTTGGCTATCCCCATCAAAGCATTCAGATTGGCCCCGTCGAGGTAGACCAGACCGCCCTTCTTATGCACCACCTCGGCGATCTCCTGGATGTTCTTCTCGAAGATGCCCAGGGTATTCGGGTTCGTGAGCATCAAGGCCGCAACCTCTTCGTCCATAACCTCAGCCACCTTCGCAGCCTCTACCATTCCCCGATTATTGGAAGAGATCTGGACTACCTCATAGCCACAAAGAGTCGAGCTGGCAGGATTAGTGCCGTGAGCCGTGTCCGGAACGACGATTTTTCTGCGCGGATTGCCCCGCTCCCTCAGGTAGGCGCGGAGGACCATCAGTCCTGTCAGTTCTCCCTGGGCTCCGGCTGCCGGCTGCAAGGTGACGTGAGCCATACCGCTGATCTCAGCCAGCATCTCCTCAAGCTCATAGAGCAATTCGAGCGCCCCCTGAATCAGCTCAGGAGGAGCCAGCGGATGAAGCGAGGAAAAGCCCGGCAGGCGCGCTACCACCTCGTTTACCTTGGGGTTATACTTCATGGTGCAAGAACCCAAGGGGTAGAATTGGCTTTCGACGGCGTAGTTAAGATGCGAGAGCCGCGTGAAATGGCGCAGCACCTCCAGCTCTCCCAGTTCCGGGAAGCCGGGGATGTCATCGCGAAGCAGCTCCGAGGGAATTTTTTCCCGACCATCCCCTTTTTCCTCGGGCCAGAAAAAGCCGCTCCTCCCCGGGGAGCCGCTCTCGAAGATCAAAGGGTGAGTGGAACGTCGAAGATTATTCCCCGCAGAACGCTCTGACAAGGTGCTCGATCTCCTCTCCCTCGTTCATCTCGGTCACACAGACAAGCAGGCAATCTTGAAGTTCAGGATACCAGGGGGCCAGGGGAATCCCGGGAATTATCTTTTCCGCGGCAAAGCGGGACTGGCGCTGGGCCAATCCTTTCGACCTTAAGACAAACTCATTAAAAAAGGGGCCGGTAAAGACAGGCGCCAGCCCCGCATCCTTTACCAGACGCCCTTGGGCCTCGTGCGCCCGGCACACATTGACCTCGGCCAGGCGGCGCATCCCGCTCTTGCCAAGAGTGGCCATAAAAACCGTTGCCGCCAGGGCACAGAGAGTTTGACTGGTGCAAATGTTCGATGTCGCCTTCTCGCGCCGGATGTGCTGCTCGCGGGTGGAAAGGGTCAGGACAAAGCCCCGACGTCCCTCGTGATCGACCGTCTCTCCGGCTAGTCTCCCCGGCAGGCTGCGGACAAATTTCTTCTGGCAGGTGAAAAACCCGAATCCCGGTCCTCCCAGAGACATCGGGACGCCCAAACTCTGCCCTTCCCCCACGGCGATATCGGCGCCCCAGGCTCCTGGCGGTCTGAGAAGCGCCAAAGAAAGCGGCTCGGTCGTAACCGTAACAAAAAGGGCCCCGGAGCGAGCACAGGCCTCCTGGATGGGCGCAAGCTCTTCGATCACGCCGAAGAAATTGGGATAACCCACAACGACACACATGGCCTTCTCATCCACCTCTCTTGCCAGGAATTCCGCATCCGTTCCCCCGTTGCGATCAAAAGGGATCTCGACCAGTTCGGTGTCTTCGAGATTTCTGAGATAGGTCGAGACAACCGCTCGATATTGTGGATGAAGCGAGCGTGAAACGAAAACCTTACGCCGGCTTTCAGATTGAATCCGCCGCGCCATCAGGATCGCCTCGGCGGTCGCAGACGCGCCGTCGTAGAGCCCGGCGTTAGATACCTCCATTCCGGTCAGCTGGCACATAAGGGTTTGAAACTCATACATCGCCTGAAGCGTTCCTTGACTGACCTCGGGCTGGTAGGGGGTGTAAGAAGTTGAAAACTCTGAGCGGGAGATTACCGCGTCCACGGTACTGGGGATGGCATGGTGGTAGATGCCGCCGCCGAGAAAAAAGGCCCAGCCTTCGGGAGTAGCATTTTTCGCGGCGAGGGCCGCCATGCGCTTCTTTACCTTTACTTCGGTCAACCCCGAGGCGAGGGAAATCTTGGCGCGCTCCCTGAGAGATCGGGGGATATGATCAAAGAGCTGCTCGATCCGGCTCAAACCGATAGCCCGGAGCATCTGCTCCTTATCCGAGGCGGTATGAGGGGTATAGCGCATGAATACTTTTATTCCTCCTCTTCGCTTTCTTCTTCCCCATCCTCCTCCGCTTTTTGCTGTTCCACGTACTCCGCATACTCTTCCGCGCTCATGAGATCTTTGAGGTCATCTTTGTCGGTCATCTCCACCTTGATCAGCCACCCGTCCCCGTAGGGATCATCGTTGATCGTTTCCGGGCTATCCGGCAGGGTATCATTCACTTCGACGACCGTACCGCTTACGGGCGCATAGATATCCGAAACCGCCTTCACCGACTCCACGGCGCCAAAGGGATCATCTTTGACGATCTTCTCCCCCACCTCCGGGAGCTCCACGTACACGACGTCGCCGAGCTCCTGCTCGGCGTACTCGGTGATCCCGATAATAGCGACCTGGTCCTCCACCAGCACCCACTCATGTTCTTTGGTAAATTTTAATCCTTCAGGATACTCCATCGCTCTCCTCCTTATGACTATTTCCTAATCAGCTCACCGATGATAGAAGGGCAAAGCAACAATTCGAGCTCCCGCTCTCCGACCTCTTATCTCCACTTCCACGTCGTTTCCGACATCCGCCTCCCGCGCGCGCACATAGCCTAACGCGATCGACTTACCGAGGGTCGGAGATTTCGTTCCGCTGGTCACCTGACCTATGAGATCGCCTCGTTTGAGAATCGGATATTGGCTGCGAGCGATACCCGGCCCGGTCATCTCTAACCCGACGAGTTTACGCTTCACCCCTGCTTGCTTCTGTTTGAGCAGGGCCTCTTTCCCCAGAAAAGATCCTTTGGAAAATTTGGTAACCCATTCCAGGCCCGCCTCCAGAGGAGTCGTGTTATCGTCCAACTCGTGCCCGTAGAGGGGATAACCCTTCTCCAGTCGCAGCGTATCCCTGGCCCCGAGACCGGCAGGCTGAAGCCCGAGATCGCTTCCCGCATCCATAAGGCTGCTCCACAGCCTCTCGCCCAGGTCGGGATCGCAGTAAAGCTCAAAACCGTCCTCCCCCGTATATCCGGTTCGGGCCACCAGGCAGCGGCTTCCCGAGACCGCGCCGAAGGAAAAGTGAAACGACTTTATCTCTGCCAGGCGCAGAGGGGTCAGACGCTGCAAAATCTTCTCGGCCAGGGGCCCCTGGAGAGCCAACTGAACGTAACGACAACTGGTATCTCGAACCTCCGCCTCGCCCTGTGATTTTTCTAGAATCCACTGAAAGTCCTTATCCGTATTAGCCGCATTAACGCAGATCAGAAAATGGTCCGCTTCCAGCCGATAGACTACGATGTCGTCGATCGTTCCGCCATTTTCGTTGAGCAACAGATTATACTGCGCCTGACCGATTTTTATCCGGGCGACGTCGTTGGCCGTAAGTCTCTGACAGAGATCCAAGGCATGAGGGCCGGACAATTCGACTTCTCCCATGTGGCTGACGTCGAACAGGCCGGCCCGCTGCCGCACCGCTAAATGCTCCTCTATAACCCCACAGTACTGGACGGGCATCTCCCAACCCGCAAACTCGACTATCTTCGCCCCGTGACTTCGATGCAGCCGATAGAGAGCGGTTCTCTTGAGCCTTTGGACTTGAGGTGTGGTTGCCGTTTTCACCCGACTCGGCTCAACCCTCTCGCTGCAGAGACTCCTTCGCCGCCCTCAAGGTATTGAAGAGAAGCATGCAGATCGTCATCGGACCGACTCCGCCGGGGACAGGCGAGATCCAGGAGGCGCGCTCTTTTGCGCTCTCGAACTCTACATCGCCTACGAACTTACCGCTGGGGAGTCGATTGCTCCCGACGTCGATCACCACCGCGCCTGGCTTGATCCAATCACCGCGGACCAGTCCTGCCTTACCGATAGCGACGATTAAAATATCAGCCCGACCCACCTCGTCCTTGAGATGGGCGGTGCGCGAATGGCAAATGGTTACCGTCGCGTGCCGGGCGAGAAGCATCAAGGCAACCGGCTTCCCGACGATATTGCTGCGACCTACCACCGTAACGTTCTTGCCCTTGGGGTCGCAGCCGATGGAATCCAACAGCTTCATAATCCCCATAGGCGTACAGGGTTTGAACCCTTCGCTGCCAAGCAGGAGCATTCCCTGGTTGAACGGATGAAAGCCGTCGACGTCCTTTCGGGGGGAAACCGCTTCCAGGATTTTCTCCGAGCGGATGTGAGCCGGCAGGGGAAGCTGGACGAGGATGCCATGGACCTCCTTGTCCTGATTCAAGTTGTGGATAAACGAGAGCAGCTCCTTTTCTGAAACCGAGGCGGGGAGAATATGCTCCCTGGACTGGATCCCTACTTCTTTGCAGGCCTTCTCCTTGAGTCTAACGTAGAGGTGAGAGGCGGGATCGTCTCCTACCAGGACCACTCCGAGACCGGGGACCATTCCCCATCTGCGCTTGAGCCCCTCGATCTCCTCTTTGATTTCTTTCTGGACTTCTCGCGCAACGGCCTTGCCGTCAATGATCATCGCCATAATTCCTCACAGCAGGTTAGGAACTCTATACAGGAAAAAAAGTTTTTGTAAAGACTCCGATACCTTTTCGCCATAACATGGAGCACGGGCGACGTCAAATCCGCAAATCCGCTTGAGGGGACAAGCAACTTGACAGGGAAAAGCTTTATGTCTAAGGTGTCTCGAAATTTGCTGTAAAATTACATCTGGCAAAAAGTAGAAAGGAGAAAAGTATCATGACCAGGAGAAAGCCGATAGAATGGCCCGGAGGTGCTAGAATTGCGATAAGCATTCTTCTCAGCTGGGAGACGTGGCCGGAGGACCTGGGGATGCCCGGATCTCACCAGAGATCCAATCGCGGAAAATTTCCTGAGAAGGCGCTCTTCAAGAAGGACATGGGCGTGGTCATGGATCGCGAGTATGGAGAGCGGGTCGGGATTTGGAGACTGTTGGACCTGTTTGAAAGGGAAGACGTCAAAGCCACCTTTTTCCTCAACGGAAAAACCGTCGAGGAAAATCCGCAGGCCGCAAAGGAAATCGTCGAGAAAGGCCATGAGATCGGCGCCCAAACCTACGTCCACGAGTATCCGGTGATGTTCGAGAAGGAAGCCGAGAGAGAGACTATTCGACGGTCTATACAAGCATTTCAGAAGGTCCTGGGTGTAAAGCCGTCAGGGTACCTCTCTCCGGGTGTGAGACCAACACCAAACACGCTCGAGCTCATCGCCGATGAGGGTTTCATATGGAGTAGCGATTGCATTAACGATGACCTCCCATATGCGGTGAAGGTCAAGAACAAAACCATCATCATGGTGCCCAAGGATTTTCACCCTAACGACTATACAACGTACGACATCGATGCCCGCGCCCCCAGAGATGTCCTGGGAATCTTCCGCGACGCCTTCGATCTCCTTTATGAGGAGGGAACCACGAGCCCGAAGATGCTCAGCCTGAGCCTCCATCCCTTTCTCTCGGGCAGACCTTACCGGGCCAAAATACTCCAGGATTTCATAAGGTACGCGAAGTCTCATCCCAAAGTTTGGTTCGCTAGGAATATCGATATTGTAAAATGGTGGCAGGAGAAGTACTGCTAGCAAATCATTTGCAGCCGCCGATCTACGGACTATTAAAATAGAAAGGGGCGAACGAAAATGAAGAAGAAGATGGCTTATTTTCTTATCGCAACTCTAATCACTGTTCTTGCCCACATTCCAGCAAAAGAGGCTTTTTCTCAGACTCTTCGAGTCGCATATCCGTCTCAGTCGGCAACCAGTCTCCCCCTCTTCATCATGAAGGAAGCTAAGCTGTTTGAGAAACACGGACTAGCAGTAGATCTTGTTTGGATTCCCTCCAGTGCGGTTATTATCCCAGCAATGTTGTCTGGAGAGGTCCAATTTGCCGCGTCCGGTGGCCCTCCCGGAATCAACGCCACCCTTCAAGGCGGGGACATCGTACAGATCGCCGGTATCGTAAACAGGATGGCTTCGTCACTAGTTACGCTGCCAGAAATAAAAACTCCAGAGGACTTTAAAGGCGGAAAAATTGGGTTGAGTCGGTTCGGAAGCATCCAGCATCAGTACGTTCTTTATATTCTGAAGAAATGGGGGATGGATAGAGAAGTTGCGGTGCTGCAAATGGGAGGGCAATTAGAGCAGCTTGCGGCCTTAAAGAAAAGAAGCATCCACGGTGTTATTTTGACCGAACCGAATATCAAGGTCGCAGAAAGCCAGGGCTTCAAAGTCTTTGTGGATCTCAGCAAGGAAGAGGTGGAATATCCCCATCAGGCTCTCATCACCACGAAATCCTTTATTAAAAAGCAACCAGAATCGGTTAAAACCTTCCTCAAAGCCTACGTGGACAGCCTGGTGCTTATCAGAAAAGACAAAGAACTGAGTACCAAGGTGCTAGGAAAATATACCAGGACCTCTGATAAGAGGGTGCTCGATGAAACCTATGACGCCTTCACGGAAAAATACTATGTAGACCTCAAAAAGGGGCCGCCGTACCCGACTCTAAAGGGAATACAATTCATTTTAAATTTGGAAGCTTCAGCAAATCCGAAAGCCAAGACGGCCAAGCCGGAAGACTTTGTCTCTCTAGATGCCCTAAGAGAACTCGGCGAGACGGGATTCTTGAAGGAAGCGGTGAAGTGATATATCGCACAAGGAGAATAGAAAATGGCCAGTCCTGAAGCGGAGCGAATTCACAGGAACTCCATCGTTGTTGAGGCCCATCGAGATATGTTTGAAATGGTGCGCCTCAAAAATATGGGCGAGCGCTATCCCGTCATCAATACCATGCTGCCGCGACTCAAAAAAGGCGGTGTGACCGTGACCTTCTTTGCCATTTGCGGGGATGCCGTGAGTCATTCCAAGGGAACATACCGCTATCTGAGCGCGGCCCTGGAGAACATCGACGCTCTTAGACAGGAGGCCGAGGCCTCGAACGGCAAAATCAAGATGATTTTGAACGCGGATGACATCCCCTCTGCCCCTTCGCTTGATACTCACTATTTTCTTTTGAGTTTCGAAGGTGGAAAACCGCTCGAGGGACGGATGGAACATCTGCGCAACTTTTATCATTTAGGTTTGAGGGCGATGCAGATAACCTGGAACCTGAGAAACGATCTGGCTGACGGTATCAAGGAAGAAGAGACGCGCGGCGGCCTAACATGTTTCGGCGTATCGGTAGTAAAAGAAATGAACCGTTTGGGAATGTTAATTGACCTCGCCCATATTTCTCGTGCCGGATATTTTCACGTCCTGGACGTAGCCGAAGGACCCGTCTGCTGCAGCCACTCCAATTGCAGGAAATTGAACCTGCATCCCCGGACGATAGACGACGAGCAGATAAAAGCGCTGGCTCGGACCGGAGGGGTGATAGGCATCAACGCTATTTCGACTCAGGTTGCTGAGAAGAATGCCACGCTCGACAAGCTGATAGACCATATCAGTTATATGGCCGATCTGGTCGGCGCCGAGCACGTTGGGTTAGGGCTGGATTTTGTCAAAAACGATGGGACCCTACACCCGGATGATGAGCTCTTCAATTCGGGAGAAAATAAGCTGCTCCCAGAGCTTGAAAACGAGGAAGACCTCCTGAACCTGACAGACCGACTGCTGAAAAGAGGGTTTAAAGAACCAGAGATCACTAAGATTCTGGGTGGTAATTTCCTGCGGGTGTTGAAGCAAGTCTTGAAAGCGCGTGGGCAGTGAATCCAGCCCCATTCCACGCTTCTACCCCGATTTCGGCATCTTCACCTCGGCCCCCGACCGGGCGCATTCCTCCTCGAAGAGGCGCCGGATCTCCGGATCTTCGTCCTCGTATTCGATTTGCATACCTCCCTGTTTGACGGAGACGTCGGACTTGATCTTGCCTGGGACAAGCTTGTGGCGCCGGCTCAGCATCTTGAGTGCCAGGTAACGCGCAGGTTGGTCGCCCGAATTGAAGTGCTGGTGAAACCATCCTTCAGGCGGAACTACCAGCGAGCCGGGACCCCAGCCGAAGCGCATCCTCTCCGCGCCCTCAGGCCACATGAAGGAGTATCCTTGTCCGGTGAGAATCATGACATGCGCCCCCGGTCCATGGCGGTGGGCTTTTTTATAGATGCCGACCGGGAACTGAGAGACGTGGGCTCCCATCGTGCTCTCGGCCAGCTCGAAGAAAATCGTGCGATTGCCTTTGCCCCGCTCGTGCCAGGCGATAGGCTCGATGCTGATCGCGTCCGCGACGAAGTTGGTCTCTAAAACACGATCATTATACAGCCTTCCCTTTCCGCCGAAATAGCCGTCCTCGCCTTTGAACCTGTCGGAGAAAACATAGGGGTTGTTCAAGATAAAGTCTTCGCAGTGAAACAGATTAAACACGAGCGGCGCGCTGGTCACGGAAATGAACCGAGCGTCGCGGTCGCCTTGCCCGTTGAAGTGCTGGTAGCATGCGTTCAGGGGAATTGCGAAGAGACTGCCTTTCTGCCACTCAAAGCTCTGCCTGGGCCCGTTCTCCTGCCACATCGTCGTTGCCCCGCGCCCTTCGAGAATGTAGACCAGCTCCTCGAACAGGTGGCGCTGGGGCCTGAGGCTTTTTCCCGGCGGGATGCTGCAAACGTAGGCGTCGTCGAGATATCCGCTTCCGTCGAGATTGATGAAGACGCCGTTGCCCCCCATTCTCTCCCACCACTTGAGCGGAACCTCGTAAACATTCTCGACACCGAAACCCTTGACGACATCGACTCCTTGCGAAGCAGCCCACGTGTCGTAGGGAGTGTCCATCCGCTCCGCATTGCGGTCTATCCTCTCGTAGCTCGGCAAGCTCTCAGTCTTCATGAAATTAACCTCCCGGATAAATTCGACTTTCTCTTTTTCTCTTAAAGCCACCCTGGATGTCAAGCAATGACGGGCTTGACAATCATGGACAGTGGCGGGATATGTTTCGGGGATAGCTTTTTTAAGGAAAATAGTATGAGTAAAGATGTAGCGAAAAGATTCCTCGCCGCACTGAACCGGGGGGAAGGACTGAGAGACGAGTTTATCTGCTACATGGACTTTGAAGACTACAAGTCCTTTCCCGACCCTTTCCCCCGCACCGCCTTCACCGTCAAAGAGGTCCAGGAGAGTATCAAGCGCTATCCCAATCCGGAAAGGCCCCGGGAGCAATTTCGCTGGGATATTCACGGGAGACTCCTGACTCCCGCCAGGCCATCGATCCCTGGCGTGGCGCTCGTGATGATCCACGGCGGCGCCGCGAACGAATACGAGTTTCTCTTCACTCCCGACGGTCCGGAAAAGTATCTCGATCTCACACAAGGCCCTCCTGGAGACTCCAGGGCCGGCATCGCTCAACACATTGCCTCATTGGGGATACCCGTGCTCGCGATCTCTTTACCCGGACATTACAGCCGCAAAGCCTGGCCCCCGATCCCGACCCGGCGGCCGGAGTTCATCATCGGCGACATTCCCGGCAATAAAGAGCTCGAAAACCGCCTCGCCGTCTACACCTTCCGTATGTGTCTGGAGGCGATCAAGCTCTTGATCGAGCGTCACCTGCCCGAACATAAGCTCTATATGTGGGGCCACTCCACCGGCGGCGAGTATTTCTACCTGATGGAGCAATACGGTTTGAAAAACCCTCTTATTGGCGGTTTGGGCTTCGGCACCGGCATGCCGGCCTGGCTGCGCAAGGAATGGGACCTGGCCGCGGCGGACAAATCGCCGGAGGAGCGGGCCAAGAACTTTCGCGCCGTCACTGATCTCAGCCGAAGGTCGCCGGAAGGATACGTAAAAAGCGGTTATGTCGGACCCAACCAGCCGTGGGGGAGCGTGGAGCGGTGGTTCGAGCTCGAGAATCACCGCCGCCCGCAGTTCAAGCCCTTCCTGCAGGACATAGAGCACAGCGCCCACGACGTGCTCCTCGATGAGATCAGAAACATATCGGGGCTGCCGGACGAGGAGCTGTTCATTACTTTCAAGGCGGACTTAAACCGGCTGCGCGGGAAAAAGATGCTCTACTTTGTCGGCGAGCTTGACAAGGGCCACTGGATCGAAGGCGGAAAGAAGGGGTTGGAATTCCGGCGCGAGGTTTTCGCTTTCCAGCGTTTCGCCAAGTATGCGGATAAGGTAAGATTAGTCGTCGTCCCCCGCCTCACCCACTACGGCCACGTGGAATCCTACAATGAGCGGTTGGCCAATCTAATGGTGACGGGATTCAAGGAATACTTCCAGGCAAGTTGAGACATCTAATAAAGATCGCGGCAATCATGAAGAAAAGCATTATATAAGGAGGCCCATAGGCGATGAAGAAGCTAAGAGAAGAAACGGTTCCATACAACACCGGATGGGCCGCAGAACTCAAAAAGGGGCAGATTATTCGCATCACCGCGACGACCACGGTCGACTTCGTGGCTTTCAGGCTGCAAAATCTCAAAGAGCGCTTCGACCAGGCCCGGACCAAGGTCTACAACATGAAGATTTTCATCACGACCGGCGACAAGCTGATGGGACGCAACAATCAGCACATGATGACGATCATCGAAAACACCAACCGGGAAGGAACTCACGACCTTCAGAAAGGCATGTGCAGCGGCTACCGTTTTCAACTCGCCAAAAAGGAGGGAAAGTTGAAGGATTACTACCACAGGGATTATAAGGAGGAAGAGATCCCGGACCACGGCTGCTACGAAAACCTCTCCAGGGTCTTGCAGCCCTACGGTATTGATCCGGAGGATATACCCAATCCCTTGAACCTCAATCAACACATGAAGATCGACGGCGTCACAGGAAAGATGGAGCACACTACCATCAGAGCCAAGCCGGGCAGCTATGTGGATCTCAGGGCCGAGATGGATCTTCTCGTCGCCTTCAGCGCCTGCCCCGATATGCCCGTGGGTGGAAAGCCCGTCAACGTAACGACTTACGAACCCTAACCGTTCGTCAATTGCATGGGAACGTACCGCATCGGCGTTTTACTGGGCGATGACATCGGACCGGAGATCGTCCCGCAAGCCGTGGCCGCGCTCACCGCTGCGGCGGAAGTAACAGCGGGGCTGGAGCTTCGATTCACCGATATCCCCATCGGCGCGGCAGCTTATAAGGCGAGCGGCTACACATTGCCTCCGGGCACACTGGAGCAGATGGCAAAGCTCGACGGCTGGATCCTCGGCCCGCTCGGCCATGCCGCCTACCCGCAAGAGCCGAAAGCGATCAATCCTCACCCGATCTTCCGCCGCCACTTCGATCTCTACGCCAATATCCGCCCGACCCGCTCGCTCCCGGGCGTGAAGACCCTGCATGAGGGTGTCGATCTCATGATGGTGCGCGAGAACAACGAAGGCATGCAGCCGGACAGAAACATGCATAAAGGTAGCGGCGAGTTCATGCCGACACCCGACATGGCGCTCTCGATGCGGGTGATCACGCGCCACGGCTCGGAGCGCATCGCCCGGGCGGCGTTTGAAGTCGCCCGCGCAAGAGGCAAAGCACGGGCGGCAACGGGCCGCACTCATCCAGCCGGACCGAGGCCGCGTGTCACCATCATTCACAAGCGCACGGTCTTCAAGCTCACCTGCGGCCTTTTCGTTGACACGGCGCGGGAAGTCGCTGCCGAATATCCGGACGTGGATACCGACGAGCATCAGGTGGACAGCTTCGCCATGGCGCTGACGATGAAGCCCCAGCGCTTCGACACGGTGGTGGTCACCAACATGTTCGGCGATATCCTGAGCGATCTCGCCGCGGCCCTGGTCGGAGGATTAGGGCTCGCGCCCGGACTCAATGCCGGCGACAGCTACGCTATGGCCCAGGCGACGCACGGCTCGGCGCCTGATATCGCCGGGCGCAACATCGCCAACCCATATGCCATCATCATCTCCGCGCAGATGCTGCTCGATTGGCTGGGCCGGCGCCACACCGACGAGTCAGCCATGTCAGCCGCCCATAAGATCGAGCAAGCCGTGCATTACATAATCGCCAAGAACATCGCGCGCACGCCGGACATCGGCGGCAAGGCGACGGCGGAGGAATTTGGCCGGGCCGTCATTCAAGCAATGTGCACAGATAAGTCCCCAGACGGAGAACCCTTCCTCGGACCGCGGGGATGAGGGGGGGGAACGATGATAGAGAATGGATGATGGAGGATCGCAAAAGATTCGCCATCCTCTATCTTCTATTTTCTATCCTCGATTCTCTATCCTCCATCCTCGTATATAACGACCCTGATCTCCTTCCCTCTTCCCGATTCCGGGCAGGCGCTCACGCCAACCAGACAATCCATCTCTGCCCTGAAGTCAACGTGGGCCTCAACCTTGGGGCGGATCTGCGTATCGAGCATCCTGCCGGTATCCGGATCGATGCGCATCGTCTGAAATATATTGAAAGGACTCGGTATGTCCTCGGGCGGAACGTTCCAAGCTTTAAGCGCTTCACTGAGATTCTCCCAACAGCCATGATCAGGAATATCCTCCGGCTTCTTGGGATTGATATCCACCCCCTCGGCAAATTCTCTCTTCGCGAGTCCCTTGGCAACCAACTCGAATCTCTTCCTGCTGCACATCCCCTTCTGCAAATCATGCCGCCCCTCTTTGAAAGTGTCTTCGACGATGATGAGCATCGGGTTGTTGAGCTTCGAGATGAGTTTATCGCCGATGGAGATAAAGACCTTGGCCTGATTGGTCTTCGTTCTCGCCTGATCGAACCTCTCTCTCAGGTCGTAAAGATTAAAGGCGACAAAATCGACTATGGATCTGCCGGCAATCCGTATCCTTTGCCCTTTTTTGACCACAAAGGCCCCGCCGGAATTCTTCGGCACGACCACGTTCTCTAATGTCGCCATCATCTCCTCTCCTCGTAGAATCACACGCCTGCCAAGCAGAGAGATTGTCCCACTTAGACCACCGGCACGTCAACCTACGGAAGTAGCTTTGCCAGCCTGGACATACTGCCAGATTGGCGGGGATAAATTTCTGCTTTACAACCCCCATAGTAAGCGGTAAATTTCGGCTCAGCGGTTTAGTCCAACACGTTCCTTCGACTAGGCTCAGGACAGGTTTATCCCCAATGCCACGTAGGGGATTCTGTCGAAACTCCGTTGCTTCCAGCATTACGGATAAAACGCTATACGTTAGCCTTTACACGAAGTGGGGTCGAACAGGAGTCGCGCTAGGTGCAAATGTAGGTGGTCTCGAAGCTCGGGAGTTCCTGGGAGCTACGAGCGCGCATGGGGCAGTTCATAGGGCCACGGTCATGAAGGAGATAACGCCGGAGCTGCTTGCGGAACTTGCAAAGGTTGGCTGGTTCAAGGAGCCCCACCTCTCGGTACTAGCCCGCGCCGACTTTCGATGTGAGTACTGTGGGCAGGACCTCCTCACATCGTTCAACGACTGGTTCAACGCTCAGTTGGACCATATCCAACCCAAGTCCAAGGGCGGTTCTGGAGAGACACCGAACCTTGCGGCGTGTTGCACGACCTGCAATTCGCTGAAGTGGGATTACGCCCCGCGTGGCGATAACCGCGACGAACGGGTTGCCGACGCTGGCAGATACGTATGTGAGCAGCGTAAGGTTCAGGGGGTAATGTGGAACAGGTACCGCCAGCTGATGGAGAGGTGAGTCTGCGCCGACCGTGACCATGAACAGAAAGGAGCGAATCCGGATTCAGGATAAGTCTTATCGATATGCACCTAACTGTGGCCCACCGTTAGCCGTTTGGTCTGTTTTGTGGCATATGGAAAGCAATGTACTTCGAGATCGTCGGAGAGATCGAGGATATCGAAGCTATCGCTGTTGGCACGTCGATTCGCGACATTGCTCGGCTTCGAAGACGCTATGGACCTGGGCGTTGGCGAAAGCTTAAGGGAACGGCCACTGTTCGCCTTAGAAGCGGCGCGGTGCATCGAGCAGAGATACACTGGTATGAAGCCCACGGAATTGGTAGAGTAAAACTTAAGATTAAGCGATTTTTGGATTAGTGGTCATGAAGCGGAATAAAAAAAAGTTTGTGATCTGTGTTCGGAACGAAGGGGCTGAAGATCTAGAGGTCAGCAAGGTTTACCGAATTCTTCCCGATGCGCGTGCCGCTAAAGATAGGTATGTTAGGATTATTGACGAATCCGGCGAGGACTACCTCTACCCCGCCGATTATTTTGTCCCACTGGAGCTCCCGCGCGAGGCGGAGCGTGCCCTTTCGGCTGCTACACGTTAAAAAGGCGAGAGATCGGCTAACCATTGGGTTGAGAAGGACGCGGCGGACCGCGCCTCTCACCCTTGGCGTTATCCGTTACCAATACCGTGAAGAATCAATACGTCGGCGATATCAACGATTTTCGAAAGTACGGCCTGATTCGGATGCTTACCGGCGAGGGCGAACTCCGATCGGGCGTCTGCTGGATGTTGACTCCTGATGATGGTCGCACTGACGGTCGGTTCCTTGACTATCTCAAACAGCCGGATCAGTGGAGAAACCTCGACAAGAAGGCGTTCGAGGCCATGCGTCGAATCGTCCACGACCATAAGCGGCGCGACGTATCCTTGGTCGAAGACTCCGGTGTCCTCCCAAACGCCAAGTTCTTTTCGCCACTTCTCGACGACAATCGCGAAAGCCGAGCGTCATATATTGCGGGCGCGAAGGCCGCGCTTCGTGGAGCGCAGCTTCTGTTCTTCGATCCTGACAATGGGCTCGAAGTAAAGTCGGTGCCGCTCGGGCGAAAGCGTTCGAGAAAGTACCTCTACTGGTCTGAACTCGCTCAATTTTCCGAGGCCGATTGCTCGATCCTGATCTACCAACACTTTCCACGCGAGGATCGTGCATCTTACATTCGGCGGCGCGCTGCTGAAATTGTGGAGGCTTTGAGCGATGTCTTCGTTTACTCTTTTCGAACGGCCTATGTTGGCTTCTTCCTCGCGGTTCGGGCGCCGTCCATGCAGCGTTTCTTTCGAGCACGGGTCAAGACACTCGAACACAGATGGAATGGACAGTTTCAGGTGCAGTATCATGGTAACGGTTAACAACACGCCCCACGCGGACGCGCGCCGGTGGGCGTGAACGTTAGGCTTCACATCACTTGTAACGTACGGAGGAGTCGTATGGAACACACTAAACCCCCAGCCGAAGTTTCTAGGATGGTTCAACAGCTCTATGCCGGTGCGATAGCCCCCGCGGCAGGGAGAGTGGCAAGCGCTCTATCGCCCATCTTTTACTACCCCTGGTATCGCACGTTTCGGAAGCGGGCCCTGCCCTATTTGTCGAACGGCGTCCAGACGGCGGCGGAAAAACTGTCCTCGTTGTCCAATCAGGTTTTAGAGCGCGACATGGTGACTTATTGGAAGGACTTCATCCGTGGAATCCCGGACTACGCCGCCTTGGTACGTGCCAAGAAATTCCAAGAAATCGAGAACGTTCTTACCACCCTTGCTAGGCAAAACGAGATCTTCCGCCTTCACGAGGAACGAATTCGCCAGATCCAGAAGGCGCTAAAGGAGTTACAAGATGAAGCCCGAAAACCGTGATGCGCCGATCTACGCAGCGCTGTTTACCGAGGATGCCTTTCAGGACTGGCTAGATCGCACTGCTGGCAACTACCTCCACCACCTGATTGGCAAAGGAGCCGAGAGCCAGGTCATCGATTCTGCTGTGGGTTTGGGCCATCGGCTCAAAGCTGGTCACGACATTTCGGGTCTCGTCGAGATGATCCAGGAACACGGAGCCGACGGTGCTGAGACGTGGTTCCAGCACATGTTTGCCGATCTCATGAGCCCAGACGGTATCCCATTGCCTGGAGCTGCACACGTCTACCGTTTCCTCAAGGACACCGTGGGTGTAGATGTCAGCGAGAAGTTCTTCGTTGATTGGACCTGCGTCAGCGCTACCGACGTGATCAGTGCCGGGGTCACCCTCTTACTCCTAGCCCGGATACACAGACTCGCGACCGAACAACAACGCCTTGGACGGTTGGGAACCCTTACCATCGGCCAGATTCTGTTTCTTGCGTTCGCGGAAACAAATCCGTTCTTTCTCGTCACTATCCCACTTCAGACGCTCCTTATGCGTCACGAGTGGAAAAAGTGGCAGCTAGAGCGTCTTCAGGAGCGGCTTGACCTATCGGAGCGAGTGGCAACAGAGGCTGCCTTGCTACTTCAGCGGGCGAAGGCTTGAAGCCTAACTCTACGCTTCAGACCGATCGCCGATAGCGACGGCTGAGCTTAGCGTTCGGCGTGATCGGGACGATGAAGTTCACGTCACAAAGAAAGACGATCGAGTTGGTCCAAGGGCAGCGATGAATCTGGAGAAATGGTTGTACCGTGGTGGGCGCCCCAATCGTCTGGCGAGCGTTCTGAATCGCAGCTCGGCAGCTCTGTACGCCCTGGGGTTACTCCCAAACTACTTGGTGGCCTTGGAGGTTGTCGGCCGCCGATCGGGTCGCGCGATCACACTTCCAATGGTGATGGCTATTGTGGACGGACAGCGGTACCTGGTGTCAATGCTCGGTGAGAATGTGGACTGGGTTCGCAACGTCCGTGCCGCCGGCGGGCGAGCTGTCCTACGTCACGGCCATCGTGAGGAGGTCCGCCTTGAAGAGGTCACCGCGGACCGGCGTGCGCCCGTGCTGAAGGCCCACTTGAAGCGGGCACCCGGCGCGGGACCTC
>Ga0082335_1005163_pt1 | contig 18438 bp, 21 predicted proteins | sample Subgrocontami58m_FD_72375 | JGI IMG/M metagenome (GOLD analysis project Ga0082335, IMG submission 72375) | Subsurface groundwater microbial communities from S. Glens Falls, New York, USA - GMW37 contaminated, 5.8 m (SPADES assembly) (version 2) ... | reverse complement strand
ATATATTTTCTTCCACCTATAATTTTTATTTCTCTGTAGCTCATAAAATAAATAGGGTGCACAAGTATATATACTTTTCGGTGGTGCAGTATATGTTTAAGAGGGGTTATTCCAAACTCTCTATTATAAACATTTTAAGATTCGAATTATATTCACCATAAATAAAAAAATCGGAAAATATATCTCCTTTTTTATAGCTCGCAAAACAAGAAGTTAAATTTCCATCAGGGGTGACGATTATCTCTGAGCCTGCCATTGTTCCACAATAATTAATGGATGGGCTGAACAAATTAGTAAATTGACTGCTTACTAATAAGATATTTAAGCTACGGGCGAGCTTTAGTGAATTATGAAACTCTTCAGCATATTCTTTTGCAGAAGGTGTTCTTGTATCTCCTATAGAAGCTCGACCACATTCCATTACATTAGTGACTCTCAATAGCCGTACATCTAATTTGTTAGCCAGTAAAATCATTTTTGATAAACTTTTGATGGTCTTTTTTGTTAAAGTACTTCTAAGAACAACATCTGCCCCTTTTGAGCGGAGATATTTTATAGTACTTATAACATCCTCATAGGATCCTTCTCCACTTACCTTTTTTCTATGTGCATCGTGTATTTCTTTAGTACCATCTAAAGATATAAAGAACTTAAATTTTTTAGTTAGAAGATAATCTAGATTTTCTTTTGAAACTACACCATTGGTGTTTATCAAATAAACTTTCTTAAAGGGATAGGCTTCTAATTTATTTAAGGCATATTTTATACTGTCTATTGCTAAAGTAGGTTCTCCGCCCGTAAAAGTTACTTTTAATTCTTTTAGATTTTTTTTATCTATAACATATTTTATTGCAGCATCTATGATTTCCTCAGTTATAATATTCGAGCGTTTATTTGCATTTACAGAGCAATAATCACAATTTAAATTACAGTTAAAATTTAAGCAGAAATTAAGCCCAGCCCAATTAGGTTTTTCGGATTTTTGAGAAGGATTAATCTTTCCAAGTTTTTCGCAAATAGACCTGTAGTCAGTTGAAGATAAAACATCCCCACTATTGATATCATAAATTAGATAGGAAGAATTCAATTTTAAAATAGGATAACCTAAATAGGAAAAATTTTTCTCCATTTTTATTAACAAGAATGATTATCTTCCGCTACCGCAGTCGAATAACCAACCTTCAATTTCTTTAAATTGCTTCATCTCAAGTCCGCCAAGATTGGCTTTTTTAGGTTTGGACTCTTCTTGACAAACTTTATCTGCATAAAGCTTTGAAGAAGCATATTTAATTTGTGGTTTGTATTCCATATTTATTTATAGTCTAACTTGTTTATAAACTTTTGTATACTAAAACTGTGTTGTTTTTAGGGATTCATGCAACACAGTTTGTTTATAGAAAAAACTATAAACTTCTTATTTTTGATAAGTATAGCTAAAATGAGGTAACGCAAAATGGCTATAAAGCAGACAGCTGGAAAAGCGTTTGATAATGCTATAAAATCTACATATTCTTCAAGGCCGATTCAGCGAGTGAAAGAAGCTAGGAAAGAAGAGAAGAAGTATAGTGGAAAACTTGTGATTCTGAAGTAAAGTAACAAATTTTCTAATTTAATCCGAATTAAGAAGATTTTATGTTTTTTATGAACCATAAAGCTACTAACATAACCCTAAACCCTCATCTAAAGTTTTCCTTGATTGAAGGAAAATAGTATCGAAAAGTTTCCTGATTAAAAGGAAATGTTTGTAAAAATCCTTAAAGTTATCACTTTTTAATCGTTGCATACGTTTCCATAAGGGAACGAAAGGTTTAAATATACGTTTCCATATGAGAACTTATGACTAGTACACAAGAAGTAAGGGAAATATTGGAATTGCTTAATCCTTGGTGGAAAGAGAGCTCTATCAATCAGGAGCTTGCAAAGCCCCATAAAAGGCATATTTTTCATAAACTTATTGAACTAATGGATTACAGACAAATAGTTATTTTGTCTGGCTTAAGGAGAGTTGGAAAAACTACATTGCTTTATCAAGTAATAGAGAAGTTAATAAAAGAGAAGAATCCTCAAAATGTTTTATACTTTAACTTTGATAAAAAAAGCGAAGAAATAGTAAATATTTTAGAGAACTATCAAAACCATACTAGTGTAAATTGGAAAAAGGAAAAGATATTTGTTTTTTTTGATGAAATAACAAGATTAAATGAATGGGCAAGTAAATTGAAACTACTTTATGATGCTTTTCCAAACCTAAAATTCTTTATTTCATCTTCTGGAAGCTTAAGTCTAGAGGAAGAAGCAATAAAAAATCTTGGAGGCAGATATTTTATGTTTAATATCAAACCCCTATCTTTTAGGGAATATTTAGAATTGAGGGGCAAGGATAGTATGTTAAAGAAAATAAACTTATTTGAAAAAGAAATAAGGGAAGAATCACAAAATTATTTGTTGAGAAGTTTTCCAGAAATAGTTAACTGGAAAGATGAACTTCTTATAAAGGATTATCTAAGATCAACAATAATAGATAAAATAGTGAAATTAGATCTTTCAGAGAGATTTAAAAATTTAAACAAAGATCTTCTAGAAAATCTCTTAAGATTATTTTATAGCGAACCCGGAATATATCTAGATTATGATGGTTTGTCTAAAAGCTTGAGAATAAGTAAAAAAACATTGATTAAACATATATACTATTTAGAATTCTCATATCTTATAAAGAGAATTAAAAATTTTAGGGTTTCAACATTATCTTCCCTTAGAAAATTACAGAGAGTTTATGCTTATTGGTGGCCTTTTGATTACTGTTATGATTCTCATATTGATAAAATCATGGAAAATATTGTAATAAGTTATAGCGAAGGCAAAAATTACTGGAGAAAGGGTGGAAAAGAAGTTGACCTTATTTTGTTAAATAAAAAAGAAGTTATTCCTATTGAAGTAAAAAATAAGACGAATTTAGATAAGGAAGATATTAAAAATCTTATCTATTTCTTAAAGAAAAATAAGCTTAAATTAGGATATATTGTCTATAATGGTGAAGAAAAAGAAATGAAAATAGATAATGGAAGTGGGATGATTAAAATGATTCCCCTGTATAAGTGGCTTTTGTTGGGTGGGGAGTTATAAAATGGGCACTACAACAATTTATAATCGGATGAATGATCTTGGATTGTCTTTTAAAGACATGACTAAGAAAGACTTGAAAGAGCTGGAAAAACTTTCTCCATGGGGTAAAGAACAATGGTATCATGGTTGGAGTACTCCGATGGAATTGCATAATGGAAATGTGTATCCGCTAATCTTTTGGAAAGGTTTGCTTATGCGATTGGAAGAAGCACCAAACAAACTAAATAAAAAGTATTATAATAAATACACCGGAAAGCATCTTAAGGAGTATGAGTGGACGGTACTAAAAAGATTCTTATTAGCAGAAATAAACAGATTAGACAAAAATTTTAAGAAATCTTTAAGAAATAAGAATAGAACCGAGAACAAGAAATAGAGATTTATGGTCAGACTGAGAATGATATAAGTTTTTGATAATTCCGTCTTGAAAGTTTTTAGTAACGGGATGATTTGGTTTCAAATAGTTGGACTGAGATGACAAATAGTAAGATATATGCGTCTGTGAACTCTACAAATTTTGGTGGATTCCAGCGAATAAGCTGGACAAACTTGCCTGATTCTACGAATATGGCTTTTTGGAGAACTCATAGTACTGTGTATGCACCTGAGACTACTGGTGGAATTTCGGAAGTTGTTGGTAAGGCTATGGTTGCTCCAGAATTAGAAGCGAAGGCGGTGGCTGGTGGGGCAGGCGGAAGTGCAATTGCTAAAAGTTATTCACCATTAGAATTAACTAGCGGAACAGGAAGCGATACTAGCACTGTTATAACTGCAGTTGATGCTTCAAGAAGCTATGCTGCAACAAATACACAAGATGCAGCTATACAAAAATCTGCGGAGAGGGCTTTTGATAGCGCTATCCGGGATACATATTCTTCTAGGCCGATTCAGCGAGAGAAGAGAGAAGAGAAGAAGTATAGTGGAAAGTTGTTGATTCTGAAGTAAATAACTGATGCTGAGTTTAATCCGAATTAAAATTATCTAATTTTCAATTACTTTCTCGATTCTTTAAAGAAATCCTTAAAAACTTAGGAACTGTAATAGAAGTATGAAAAATAATAGAAAAACAAAAAAACAAATATTAGGCCTTGAGTTAAAAGGCAGATTATCCGACATAATTAGAATTCTTAAGAAATATGGTGTTAAAAAGGTTGGGATTTTCGGCAGTTATGCAACAGGAGAAAATAATAACAAAAGTGATATCGATATTCTTATTGAAGTTAAAAAAGGAACCAGTCTTATTGGATTTGTTGGAATAAAATTAGATTTGGAAGATCATTTAAATAAAAAAGTAGATTTGCTAACTTACAAGTCTATTCATCCTTATTTAAAAAAGAAGATTTTACGGGAAGAGGTAAGAATCATATGAGTACATTCGAAAAAGATAAGATTTATCTTAAACATATTTTAGACACAAAAAATTGTCTTGTAAACTCTGCCTGTTTTAACTTGTAGATAGGCAATCCAATTTTTTGGGTGTTCAAGAACTCGATACGCTATGTGGCTTTAGTCCAGAGTTCTTGACATGCTATAGACGATATTGAAATATCTGTAAAGGGCAAGTCTAAAAAAGATTTTAAGGAAAACAAAGATGTGAAAGATGCTTCATTAAGAAGAATTGAGATTATAGGCGAAGCTACAAAAAATATCTCAACCGAGTTAAGGAATAAGTATCGCGAAATTGAATGGAGAAAAATTGCGAGTACTAGGGACGTAGTTATTCATGCTTATTTTAGCATTGATTGGGATTTAGTTTGGGAAATTATTGAAAAAGATTTGCCTATTTTGAAGAGTAGAATATCTTTAATTTTGAAAGAGCTGAAATGAAATTTGCATCTTTTAGAAATACGGGATATAGGATCTACTAATAAGCCTTGTAGATATTTTAGGGTTAATGTTTCTAAATAGATATTTGGGCTGATGATTCTGAAGTAAAGTAACTAATGTTCGAGTTTAATCCGAATTAAGAGGTTTTTCTAATTTTTATGGATAATAAAGCTACCGATAGAACCGTAAACTTTAATCTAAAGTTTTCCTTGATTGAAGGAAAATAGTATCTAAAAGTTTCCTAGTTTAAAGGAAAAGTTTATAAACCCTAAAAACCCCTAAATAATATGAATGAAAAGGAAATAGAGCAGTATTTAATTGACTTCCATAAGAAGGAATTGCCGAAAAGCATAGCTAGAGATTTAAAAGTTCATTCGCAGGATAAGATTAAGGTTATAATTGGACCGAGAAGAGCTGGAAAAACTTTCTTTTTGTATTATATGATGAATGAACTTAGAAAAAATAAAAAGAATGTTTTATATCTGAATTTTGAAAATACAAAATTATTTGGCGTGAATTTCAAGGAGATAAAAGAGATAATTAATATGAATGAACGACTTTTTCCTTCACAAAAAAATAACCCCTATATTCTATTTTTAGATGAACCCCAAAATGTAGATTTATGGGAAAAGGCAGTTAGAGAACTCTATGACGAAGGCTATAATCTCTTTATTTCTGGCTCTTCTTCCAAACTTTTAAGCAAAGAAATAGCAACTTCATTAAGGGGAAGAAGCATAAGCTATCTTTTACTTCCTTTTTCATTTAGCGAGTTTTTAAAAGAGAAAGGTTATCCGTATTCAAAACTTTTAAGTTCTGAAGAAAAGAATAGACTGTTAAAACTTCTTGATGAATATCTGGAATTTGGTGGTTTTCCAGAGATTGTAATTGAGAATAATAAAGAACTCAAGGTCAAAGATATTGAGAGCTATTTAGAATTAACAATATATAAGGATATAGTAGAAAGGTATCAAATAAAAGATTCTATATTGGTTAAATGGTTTCTAAAGTCTGTAGCTTCTTGTTATTCTCGTGAATTAAGCATAAATAAAATATATTTGACTTTAAAGTCCCAAGGAAGAAAGATATCTAAGGACGAGTTGTATAGTTATGCTTCAATAGTAGAAGACTCTCTTTTTGCTTTCTATCTTCCCAAATTCAGCCACTCACTAAGAAAAAGAGAGCCAATAAGCAAGGTTTACTTATGCGATGTGGGATTTAATAAATTAATAGAGACAGGCGAGGATAAAGGCAAGAAAATGGAAAATGTAGTCTTTTTGGAGCTTCAAAGGAAAAAAACCCCAACCAGAGAATTATTTTATTGGAAGAATGTTCAGCAAGAAGAAGTAGATTTTGTTATTAAGGAAGAGGGTAAAATAAAAGAGTTAATTCAAGTATGCAAAGATATAAGTGACCCTGAAACTAAACAAAGAGAAATTCGTGCCCTGTTAAAAGCGAGCAAAGATTTGAAATGTAAAAATCTCCTTGTAATAACGGAAAATTATGAATTCGAAGAAGAAGCAGACTGGTTAAATTTAAAAGGAAATATTAGATATGTTCCTATATGGAAATGGCTTTTATAGGATAGATACAAATACGCAGAAAAATGTTACGATTGTTCCTGGCTGGAAGGGGAAATATTGAGTTTGATATTGTAGAATCAGATATTTTAGGGTAAGGGCTGGACCTTAGTTGAGTCGAGTATTCTGGGGTTGGGGTTACAAAGAACTGAGTTTTAGGCTTATTTATTAGCGAGTTACTTAAGGGGAAACATTTATAAATAGTTTCTTCTTATATGAATCATGATAACTAAGGATAAATGGGGAGAAATAATTAAAGATTTTCGCTCTAAAAAATTACCCGAAACCTTTGAGAGGGCGATAGATATTCCTCTTGAAAAACCGATTAATAGGGCTATTTCTATAATTGGGCCGAGAAGAGCTGGAAAGACTTACTTAATGTTCAATTTAATAAAAAAACTCCTGATAAAATACCCTCAAGAAAATATACTTTATGTTAATTTTGAAAAGGCTGGATTTTTACCCTTAAATTCAGACGATTTAGTCTTGCTGAAAGATACTTTTTTTGAATTAAGTCCTCATTTAAAAAAGAAAGACATTTGGTTTTTTCTAGACGAAATTCAAAATGTAACTGGGTGGGAGCTATTTGTAAGAACTTGTCTTGACGAAGATATAAATGTCTTTATTTCCGGTTCTTCTTCAAAACTTTTAAGTAAAGATATTGCTACATCTATGAGGGGTAGAACCTTAAGCTATGTTTTATTGCCATTTTCTTTTAAGGAATACTTGTTATCAAAAAAGATAAAATTGGAAAAATTTTTATCTTCAGATGAAAAAGCAGGAATAGTTAGTTTATTTAATAAATATTTTATTGAGGGAGGTTATCCAGAAACAATTATTTATCCAGAACAAAGTGAGAAAATACTATCCGATATATTCGAAACAGCATTGTACAAGGATGTTATTGAAAGAGAGAAAATAAGAAATGTTAATGTTGTTTTGCAACTAATTAACGCTCTTTTATCCTCAAAAGAATTCTCGATAAATAAATTTTATAACTATCTTAAGTCAAATAATATTAAGGTAGGGAAAAATGCACTTTATAACTACGCTAGATACCTCGAAGATGCTTTTGTAGTTTTTTTATTAAAAAAGTTTGATTTGTCTTATAAAAAGGCGGGGCAATCTTTACCCAAGGTTTATTTTTTAGATAATGGCATACTCACGAATAATAATATAGATGATAAAGGAAGATTATTGGAAAATCTTGTTTTTTTGGAATTGACCCGAAGGGGAGAAGAAATTGCGTATTTTCAAACAGCTCAAAAGGAAGAGGTAGATTTTTTAGTTAAACATGGAAAAAAAGTCAACCAGTTAATCCAGGTTTGTTACGATCTGAGTAATTTTATGACAAAAGATAGAGAGATTAAGTCTTTGTTAAAGGCTTCGGTAGAGTTTAAATGTGATAATCTTTTAATTCTTACAATGTCTGAAGAAGATAATTTAATTATTGAAGGCAAGAAAATAATTGTTAAGCCCGTATGGAAATGGTTGCTTGACTAAATTGCATTCCACAGCAAACATTACATTCAGAAATCCTGGATATTATGGTCAATATCCTTCGCTTATTCACAAGATGAAAAGAGGAAGCTCGCGCTGCGCTGATTGTTATAACTTCAGCGCTTTAATTGCTTCAACACTTGTGATTAATACAAGCAACTTTGGAGACGGAATAATCTCGCTTGGAAAAGCAGCAATTTCTCAGTCTAATGTTTCATTAAACAGCGGCTGGAACCTCATTTCTCTTGAGATGCAGAATAATGACAGCAATACACAAAAAAATGTTACGATTGTTGCTGGCTGGAAGGGAAAATATAGAGTTTGATATTGTAGAATATAGGATATACTAATAATTGAATCAGGTATTTTAGGGTTAGAGCTGGAACCTATTAAGAAAAGTATTTTAGAGCTGAAGTTACGAAGGTTTAAGAAATCGCATAGTGGATTACAATAATTTCATAAAATCATCTCTGGAGAGTTTTGATTGTCTTATTATTTCTAGTAATGTTCCTGTATCGATTTCTTTGTGCATTGGGACAACTAATGCAATCCTGTTTTCCTGACTTTCTCCTGAACTTTGCTTTAACATAAAAACATGACTGCCTTTTTGTCTAATTGGAGAAAAACCAGCCTTAGAAAGAGCCTTTATAACCTCATTACCTGACAATCGTGGAAGTTTTGCCATTTGTTTCTATATTAAATTTTACTATAAAAGTATCTTCTAATTTTGCATCTTCAGGAAAACCCATTTCTTCAATATAAAGTTCAACAGCTTCCTTAAGATTTTTCATAGTTTCTTCTATAGTATAGCCTTGGCTAACCACATCAATTTCAGGACATAAAGCAACAAACTGTTTATCTCCCTTTCTTATTAAAGCAGTAAGATTATTCATATTTTTCTTAATTTAATAATCTATATAAGTCTTTCGTTTTATAGTTTCGATTCGAGCTTTAGTATGATTTTGCTGCTCCTTGGAGAGATATAACTAATGCTTCTGGAACAGGAATTAATGGAGTTGGAAGCAATATGGTTTTTGAGCTTCAAGATAATGCTCCTGTCAAATTCTTTAGAGTTGGTGTGAGGGAGTAATTAAATATATTTTTGAAATTCTTCTTCTCTGATATGCGCTTGATCTAGAATTGCTTTTAGTGTTCCAATTTTCAGCTCTTTATGATTTGGAACAACAGTGCCTATATTTCCAAATTCAGATTCTTTTTTGATATAGAGAATTCTGTTAATTTTATCACTTTCGTTTCTGAATTCTCTATCTGGAAAATTCCCAAAATGATTGCTCTAATCAAGGGAATTATCCATAAGGACATGACTTTCCCTTTGCCTTATTATTTTAAATCCAAATTTATTACATAAAATCTTAAGACAATCTTTACCAGAAATCTTTCTAAGCTGCGGCATTTGTTATTTCAAAAGTTGTCATCAGAGGGCGCATTTTACTTCTTAATGGAAACTCCTCTAAATATAATTCTGTGGCTTCTCTTAAGTTATTAATTGCTTCTTCTAGTGTAGAACCTTGGCTTACTGTCCCTGTTTCAGGGCATTTTGCTACATACATATCTTCTTCTTTTGTTATTAATGCCGTTAATTGTCTTTCCATAATTCAATTATAGTCTTGAAGTTTTTAAAGCTTCTTATTGTTGTTTTGGAGACGGAATAATCTCGCTTGGAAAAGCAGCAGTTTCGCAGAGCAATGTTTCGCTTTCTTCTGGCTGGAATTTGATTGGTTATTGTTTTAACGAGAATTATGTGGCAAAGCAATGATAAAAGTTTGTGTTTAAGTTATACTACTTTATAAAGGTTACAGTAAAACGTAACATTTATATAGTGTTTGTTACACTTAAATGTAACATGGAAATGGGAAAACTAGTAGAATGGAATCCTTGGTGGGAAAATAGGGAAGAGTTAAACAAGCTTATGGGTATGCATAGGGGGATGTATAATTCTTTAATTGATTCTATAAAAATAAAAGAGATAACCATAATAACTGGTGTAAGAAGGGCGGGTAAAAGTACTATTATGTATCAGATGATCTATAATCTGCTTAATGATCATATTGATCCTAAGCAGATATTATTCGTTAATCTGGAAGATAAAAAATTAAGTGAAGATTCTCTAGATGAAATTTATGCTTCTTATCGTGAAAACCTGAATCCAGACAAAAAAGCCTTTATTTTCCTTGATGAAATTCATAAAAGAGAAGGCTGGGAATCTTGGATAAGAAAAAAATACGATCTTAAGTCTAATGATAAGTTTGTTATATCGGGTTCATGCTCGTATTTGCTGAAAAAAGAATACTCAACGCTTTTAACTGGAAGAAACCTCACTTTTGAGGTATTTCCTTTAAGTTTCAAAGAATTTTTATCTTTTAGTAAATTTGAATTTGGTTTGGATAATCTTAAAAGAGGAATTATCCTGGAAAAGACAAAAATTTCTATTTTGAATTATCTAAAAGACTATCTTTCAATAGGAGGATTTCCAGAGATTATAATCAAGGAGAAGGAATATAAGATAAAGCTTCTTAAGCAATATTTTGATGATATTTTATACAAAGATATTATTGATAGATATAATCTAAACAGCCAAAAAACAAAAGATTTGGCATTATACTTAATGACTAATTTTACAAAATCTATTTCCTTAAGAAATTTAAGAGGAACATTAAACTTGTCTTATGACACTATTAAGGATTATCTCTCTTATTTTAAAGAAGCTTTTCTGTTCTTTATTTTAGATCATTTTTCATACTCTTTAAAAGAACAGAAAACAACAGCTTCTAAAATTTATAGCATAGATAATGGATTGAGAAATGCAGTATCCTTTAAATTTTCTGAGGATGAAGGGAAGCTTGCTGAAAATCTTGCGTTTATAGAACTGAAAAGAAGGGAAAAAGAAGTATATTATTGGAAAAATGAAAAGCATCATGAAGTTGATTTTGTTATTAAAAACTCCGATAATAACCTGATTGCAATAAATGTTTCTTATACTGATGAAATAGACGAAAGAGAAATAATTGCTTTATTGGAATTTAAAAAAATTTTTCCAAAAACCAAGGAGTTATTAATTTTAACTAAGAATCTGGAAAAAAAAGCAGATAATGTCAAATATATCCCTTTATGGAAATGGCTCTTGATGGAATAATGAGCATAGGCAAAGAGCGTTGCTTCTCAGTCTAATGTTTCTTTAAACAGCGGCTGGAACCTCATTTCTCTTGAGATGCAGAACAATGACAGTAACACTCAGAAAAATGTTACGATTGTTGCTGGCTGGAAGGGGAAATATAGAGTTTGATGTTGTAGAATCAGGATATACTAATAATAGAATTAGATTCTTTAGGGTTAGAGCTGGAACCTATTAAGAAAAGTATCCTAGAGTTGAAGTTACGAAGTAAAAGCTGCTGATTCTGAAGTAAGGTAATTTATGTTCTAGTTTAATTTGAATTAAGAAGGTTTTTGTTTTTGGATACTTAATATAGTAACTAAGACTATACGATACCATCGTAAAGCTTAAAGAAAATAAGTCGTGCGAAAGGTTTATAAATATAAATGTATTATGGAAAATACAAAATAAGCCTTATTTGTTCAACACAAAATATGAATCATAAAGAAATAGTAACGAATTGGAAGGAATTTAAGATTCCTACATCCTTTAGTCGCTACCATGATATAGACCTAAAAACAGAATTTATAATTACAATATCCGGACCAAGAAGAGCCGGAAAGACCTTTATTTGTTTTCAGATGATTGAAGAACTTATGAAAAGAGGAATTTCAAAGGAAAATATTTTATACATTAATTTTGAGGACAACAAACTTATAGGTGCAGATTCAAGTGATTTAGATAAACTCTTAGAGGCTTATAAGGAGTTTTATACTTTAAATAAAAATCAGCACGTATATCTTTTCCTCGATGAAATACAAACTGTTAAAAATTGGGATGCTTGGGTAAGAAAAATTCATGACATAGATAAGAATATTAAACTTATACTTACTGGCTCAAGCTCTAAGCTCTTGAGCAAAGAAATATCAACAGCTCTAAGGGGAAGAGCATTAAACAGAGAGATATTTCCTCTAAGTTTTAAGGAAATTGTATTCTGGAAAGGATTAAATTACGACCTTAAAACTTTGTCTTACAGTGATGACCGAATAGAAATAAAGAAATTATTTAACAAATTTATTGAAGATGGCGGATATCCTGCAGTAACTTATCAAAAAGGAAATAGGGATGAGATATTGCAAGGTTATTATGGCTCAATGATATTCAAGGATATAGCTGAGAGATATAAAATAGAAGATATAAATAAACTAAAAATGTTAGCTAATCTTTTACTAGAGTCTACTTCAAAAGATATCTCCTATAATAAACTGGCAAATAAGCTAAAATCTATAGGTATGAATATGAGCAAGAATACAATTATTGAGTATATCTCTTATTTTGAAGACGCTTATGTATTTTTTCAAAATATAAAATATGAATATTCTCAAGGAAAACAGCTTGGCTCAATAAAAAAGATATACTTTATTGATAATGGAATGCTTAACACAGTCAGTTTTAAATTTTCCAAAGATAGCGGAAAATTGTTAGAGAATCTTATATTTTTAGAGTTAAGAAGAAGAAATAAGAAAATATTTTATAATAAGGATATTTATGAATGTGATTTTATAATACAAGAAAAGGATAGAGTTACTCAAGTAATACAGGTCACAGAATCATTATCTTCAGAAAATGAGGAAAGAGAAGTGGGCGGCGTTTTAGAAGCCATGAATAAATTCAAGCTTAAAGAAGGTTTTATAATAACTCTTGATGAAGAAAGAGTTATAGAAATAGAAGGTAAAAAGATTTTAGTAATTCCTGTTTGGAAATGGCTATTGGAAAAGTAACATCAAAAAAACAATGTGCCACCCACACTTAAAAGTGTGGGTTTGATCAATTAAAAGCATTTTTCTATTTCGATACATACGACTAAAATGCTTTTAATTGTTGGCACTTGTTTTCCGCGAAAATCTCGGACTTCAAAATTCATTGAATTTTGACAGCACTCAAAAATTTACATTTTTGATGTTTTCGGGGCCCCAAAAATTAGTAAATTTTTGCGGTTGGATGAAGGAAATTTCACTGAAATTTCCTGCCCTGAAAATTTAGCAATTTTCAGTGATCCAAAACTTAAACCAGTCCTCAGCTACGTCCACATGTCAAAAACTTTATGTTTTTGAGCACTTGAAAATTGCACGAATAAGAAAGAGCAATTTTCATGCCATAAATGGTGTGGTTTAAGTTTATGGACATAAATACTATTAATTCTCGGAAGCCCTGCAACTTTTGGCGGAACACAATATGTAGCAAATGGCGCTAGTGTTATTGGAAATGATTATACGCAGAATAATAATACAAACGTAACATTTACACAGACTAATAATGCGACTTTAAATTGGAATTGGCTAACGCAATATATGTTTAATGTAAGCGCGAGCACTAATGGAACAGGAAGAGGGAGTGTTGGTGGCTTGGATAGTAATGGATGGTATAATGCAGGAAGTGTTGTAAGTAATATGGCTGTTGCTAATGCTGAAAGTTATTTTTCGGGATGGTTAGGCACTGAGAACTTGAAAAGTAATCCAGCTTCTTTTACGATGAATGGTGCTAGGAATGAAGAAGCAATTTTTAAGAGAAAACCGATATTTAGGGGAATGACGAATGCTGTAAATCCTCATCTAAAGATAGAATATCTGGATTTTGGGTCGAATTAAAAGTTAGGGTTGGGAAGAATTAACTCCCCCCGTTAAAACGAAATGTTTAAATAGTATGTATTCAATACATAATGTATGGCAAACATAAAGTTTATAGGAAGAGATAAGGAGATAAAGCAAATCAAGGATTTATCTAAGGGAAACTTTTTTTTAATAGTTAAGGGAAGAAGAAGAATTGGCAAGACACTGCTTTTAAGAAAAACGCTTCAGGATTCGATTTATCTCTTTATTTGGCCAGATAAAACTTCTGATTGGATTTTAGAACAGATATCTAATGAATATTCTCTTCCCTTATTTAAAAATTTTGGCTCACTTCTAGAATATTTATTTGAGCAGGGAAAGACCGTAGTAATTGATGAATTTCAAAATTTTCTAAATATAGACAAGTCTATTTTTGGAGAAATACAGAAAATTATTGATGAAAGAAAAAATAGCAGGAAGAAGTTTAGGCTTGCAGTTGCCGGTTCTAGTTATTCTATGATGAATAAGGTTTTTTACGATTCTGCTTCTCCTCTATATGGCAGAAAGACTCATGAGATTCACCTTGAAAATTTAGATATAATCCCTTTGCTAAAAGAATTAAAGATTAGTCTTGGAGAGTTCTTTGAACTATGGTCTGTTTTTGAGGGCGTTCCATATTATTATGAAATGCTCGATTTAAAGAAAAATTCAAAAGAGAATATAATGAATTTGATTCTTTCAAAAGACTGCCAACTAAAAGAAGAAGGCAAAGCAATACTTTCCGTAGAGTTTGGCAAGGATGCTCGAACGTATAATACTGTATTGAGTGCAATTTCTGAAGGAAAAACAAAGCTTAATGAAATATCTAGCTTATTTGATAATAAATCTAATGAGACAATAAAATATTTAGAGACTCTGAGAAAAGAGTTTAATCTTGTTAGAAAAAGAACTCCTCTAACAGATAATCCAAATAAATCAAGGTCGGGAAGATATGAGATAATAGACAATTTTTTGTCTTTTTGGTTTTATTTTTATGATAGAAATAAAGCCTATATTGAGCAGGAAAGATTTAATGAGCTCAAAACTTTCTTTAACAAAGAGTTTAATTCTTTTTTGGGAAGGAAATTTGAGAAGTTTATTTTGAATTTGATTAGGGATAAAAAGATATTGCATGAATTTTCTTTTGATAATCTGGGAAATCAATGGGGTAAAACTGATACGGGAACTTATGAAGTGGATATTCTTGCACTAAATGAATCAAAAAAAGAAGTTTTATTCGGGGAATGTAAATGGAAGGAAGATGTTAATGCCTTAGAGGTTTTAAAGAAACTTGAAGAAAAAACAAGATTTGTTAATTGGCATAATGAAAAAAGAAGTGAAGTTTTTGCCATTTTTGCCAAGTCTTTTTCAAAAAAATCCTCTGAATTTAATGGTAAAAAAGTTTGCTGTTTTGATTTAAGGGATATGGAACGAGAATTGGAAAAATAACTATGCTCCAGACCGCGAGAGTTATTTTTCGGGATGTTGATATTAAATTCAAATTGTCTATCTGTGCAATTAGGAAACAATATCACTTAATCAGCCTAATTGCCCATAAGAAGACTTGAGAGAAGTTCCTGACAATGAAGTAATACACTTCTATATACTTACATATACTTACATAGAAAGCCTTAAAAACTACAGTTTCTTTTAGCTGAGAAAGGGAAAGCCTTTCTAAGCCCCAAAAAGCTTCGCTTTTTGAGGAAAAAGAAACTCTAGGAAGGTAGAAAACTACAAAACCATGCAAAAAAAGGTGACACTTAGCATAGATGATAAAATCTATAAGGATTTTCAGAAATACTGCGAGAGCAATGCAATAATGCTTTCTAAGAAAATTGAAATTGTGATGAAAAATCTTTCTTCAAGAGAAGGGGGTAAAAAATGAAAACTAAAATCCTTTTTTTAATGATTCTTGTTTTGCTATGTCTCCATTCGATTTCTGCGGAAATCGATTTACGAATAACCGGAAGCATTGCGGACATATCCTCAATATTTTATACTGAAACAGACTCAAGTTCGAGTAATGCTTATGACGGAAATGATGTACTTGCTCCTGGGCACTTTCCTTCTGGAAATTCCTCGAGGTTTTATTCAACTGTTGCTGGAAACGAACTTGCAATAGATTCTTGGAATATTTTGAATGTTCCTAGAACAATGAATCTTACTTTTGAAACAAGCCCTGCTCAAACAGGAACACTTGCGTTATCCTGGAGTTTTTCTGATGCAAGTTATGATGCTACGCTTTATTATTGCGGAACTGATTCTAGCTGCGCTAATCCAACTAATACAATAAACATGAAAACATCTTCAAGTTTCAGCGCTTCGATATCAAGCCTGAAAGTTTATTTTAAATTAGTTATTTCTGCGGTTGCTGCTGCTTATTGCGGAGATGGTGTTTGCAATAATGGCGAAACTACTGCTAGTTGTTCTACAGATTGTCCTTCAACAGGCGGCGGATGTACGGGAAGCTGTGGAGATACTTCTGCTCGTTGCGTAGGAGAAAAATATTCTAATGGCTGTACTGGTGGAGAAACTGCTTGTACAGGGACAAAACAGCTTGACTGCGGTTTAAGAAAATGCGGGCTTTCTCCTAATAGCTGCGGAAGCTGCGGAACCTGCGCTGGAAACCAGCTTTGCAAAGGTGATGGCGTTTGCAGTGAAGAATGCATTATTAAAACTTGTTCTGAACTTAATGTAGAATGCGGGAGTGTGGATAATGGGTGTGGAGTTCTGATGGGATGTGGCAGTTGTTCTAGCGGGAAGCAGTGCGTTGAGGGAGTTTGCCAATCTATCTTATTGCAATGCACGCCTGCTTGCTTTGCAGGTTATAATTGCGTCGGAGGCGTTTGCGTTCAGGGAGAAAAACTTAAGAAAGAAGACATACCCGGAAATCTTCCAATTACAGGGTATTCTGGCTGTGAAAGGGATTTTATATGCTCGGTATGGAATGAATGCAATGCAGCCTATGATGTTTCGATTCTTATAGCTGGAGGAAAATTAACAGGCGAAAGAAAAAGATTATGCGCAGACCAAAATAAATGCTCTCCGAATTTTGAGCAGAAAGAAAAATGCGAGATAAAAGAAGAAGTTGAAGTTCGAAAAATGAAATGGTGCAATCAGGATTATACTGAAATTGTAAGCAAGAAAACAGGAAAAGTTCTTGCAAGAATAAAAGTTCTTCCAAATGGCAGAGCAGCTAATATCAACTTTAATATTGAGGGTGATGGAGGAACTTGCGCACACTGCAATGATAAAATAAAGAATTATGATGAAGAGGATGTTGATTGCGGAGGAAGCAGTTGTGTTGCATGTGGACAAGGCGTTCTCAAGAGAAGCTTTTCATTGGTTGGAACTATCTATGGCTTTATTTTTCCATTTTTAATGTTTTTTATCTTTATTTTGATGTTGGTATATACTTTAAGATTTATGATTCACTATCATAAGCATAATCAAGAGAGTTTAATTGCAAGAAGATATAATCAGTGGAAAAAAGAGGGTTATGATGTTTCGGTTCTTGAGTCGCATTTTAAATCGCTTCATCGGAGGTTATAAAAAGCTGAAAATTAATTATATTAAAAGATGGTTGACAAAAAGGCGATAGAAGATTTTAAGTTATATGCTGAAGGTGTTAAGCGGCTGAAAGAGCTTAAGAACGAGCTTGATTCTTTGGATACTCGGAGATTTAAGAATGAAGAGCTGAGCATAAGAAAAAAGCTAAAAAGCGTTCATATGATTCCTCAGATAGAAAGAGAGATTAATGAATTGAAAGCTAGGATATCTGGAGTTGATGTTGGATTTCTTAAGAGTAAAATGGATTTTGAGCAGACGCGCAGAATCACTGAGCTAGAAAAAAGAAGCGAAGAGCTTGAAAGAGAGCTTGCGCTTGCTAGAAGAGGGCTTTTGACCCGACAAGAAGTAGAAGATGTTGAGCATTTTCCTGCGCTTAATAGCAGAGTTTCTTATCTTAGAGAAATAGTTGCAAAAGAGGATAAAGAACTAAAAAAAGAAATTCAAAAAGTTAAAAGAAAGAAAGCGAAAAAGCAACTTACAGGCGGTGAAGTAAAAGATGTTGAATCGATTCCAAGTATTAAAGGCAAAGTTGCTTATTTAAAAAAGTTGCTTGAAATCGACGAAGAAAAACTTAGAAGATTAGCTGGTTTGAAGGAAAAAGTCGAGCTTGCTTTGTCAGAAGCCAGGAAAAAACAGCTTTCAGGCAAAGAGCTGGAAAATGTTGAAGCAATACCTCACTTAAGAGGAAGAGTTTCTTACCTTAGGCACCTTATTGGAGAAGATGAAGCAGAGCTTAAGAATATAAAAGCGCTTGAGCCAAAAATAAAAGCCAAGATAGAAAAAGCGCTTAAGAAAGCAGAGGATAATAAACTCAGCAAAAAAGAATTAAGCGAGATTAATGCAATACCTCACTTAAGGGGGAAGCTTTCGTATCTAAGACATCTTATTGGAGAGGATGAAAGAAAGATTAGCGAATTGGAAGCGTTCGAACCTAGAATAGAAGATGAGCTTGAGATTCTTAGGAAAAAACAGCTTTCAGGCAAAGAGCTGGAAAATGTTGAAGCAATACCTCACTTAAGAGGAAGAGTTTCTTACCTTAGGCACCTTATTGGAGAAGATGAAGCAGAGCTTAAGAATATAA
>Ga0082335_1005162_pt1 | contig 18441 bp, 20 predicted proteins | sample Subgrocontami58m_FD_72375 | JGI IMG/M metagenome (GOLD analysis project Ga0082335, IMG submission 72375) | Subsurface groundwater microbial communities from S. Glens Falls, New York, USA - GMW37 contaminated, 5.8 m (SPADES assembly) (version 2) ... | reverse complement strand
CGTTAAAAATTTTGTATTCAAACACATTGAGAAAATTGTCCTCGGCATTACGATTTGTTATCTCATGTATACAACGGTTCATACTTTTGTGATATTGAATTTAGAAGTACGCAGGACGGATGCAAAATTATTATCCTTATCAAGCGCAATTGAAAGAAAGCTGAAAATAAGCACACCACCAGCAATAGATACGGAACTGAAACACGCGGAACAATTGGCGTCACGTCTGACATTGCCATCTCCTGCAAGTCCTTTACAGAGACCTCAAATCTTCAGTAAATTCACAAAAGAAAAAGCAGACTCAGACATCACAACCAAAGGTTTATTGAAAAAACCAGAGTCACAAACTGCCGCGCATTCTGAAGACTTTATACCTGGCGAAATAGAATTTGTTTTTAAAGGCGGAACTGCAGATATGGCATTGATCCAGGTAAAAAAATTACATAAGGATAAATGGTGGAATGAAAGTTTTACTATAGAAAAAGGAGAAACTATCGGTGAAAAGAAAATAATCGGTAAGGAAACTGTGGATTTTGACACACACTGTAGATTGATGGAAATTGTCCCTCTGGCACAAAAACCGCTTATTATTAAGAAAACTACGGCTGTTTGGAACGGAAAAGGTGAATTTTCGGGGAGTTCTTTTACTGCAGAAACGCACATGATTTCTGCTCCAAAGATTATATTTGAGTACAAAAAGGGTGAATCTTATAATTCGTGGATAGGAGAATTGGTAAAAGTAGGAACTGATACTGTTACTACTTGTCCATTAACGAATGCCTCATCAACTAACGAATAAACATCTTTTTAATTTCATGTTAGAAATTATACGTTATATGAAGTCTATTGACATTTAGTAATTTTACATTTTCTATGGCTAATGGGTGACACTATTGACTATTGCTATTGCAAATTTGCAAAGTAATTTTGCAATGCAAATGCAAGCTTTAACAGGTATTTTTCTATCATGCAATTATTAACGATAGTGTCTGTTCAACTCAGAAGCGTAGTGTGTGCCTATAGTGTCTGCATGCTGACTCAGCCAGTCACTTAGTCGCGTCTTTCCTGTTGGAGTATTTTTCGATACGAGCAGGTTCGCTATCAGTCCTTCGACTTCGTCTCGAGTCAGTACCACGTCCTTGACCATATACCCGATAAATTTTGAGAGAAAAAGCGCCATTCCCGGTCTCAGATGAATGATTTTCGCTTTACTCTGAACCCTGTCAGCAACGAGCCGGATTAGTTTTTCATACGTGAAAATTTCAGGGCCAACGGCATCTACTATCATGTTCTCGTTGGACTGTCCGGCGTCTACTGCTATCCCGGCTACATCTTCCACAAATACAGGCTGCAGTCGATAGTCACCTTCTCCCGGAATGGCAAATACCGGGAGTTTTCGGAGAAACCAGGCGATATTGTTGATAAGGATGTCCTCGTGCCCAAAGATTACGGTTGGCCGAATAATGGCATAGGAAAGATCGGAATGGAGAATAACCTTCTCAAGAATTCCTTTCCCTTTGAAATAAGGAAAGGGGGATCCTTCTGATGCGTTTGTAATGCTGATGTGCACAATCCTGCGGATACCTGACTCTTTTGCTGCATTGATGAGTATCTTTGTTTGCGCAACCGCCTTATCGTAAGTAACTTGACCATACGGGAAGCGTATCCAGTATGTGTTGTAAAGAGTAGTGGCTCCTTGCAAAGCCCTTGTCAATTCTGCAGGATTATCGAAATGAAATGGGGCAACCGCTACCTGATTACCGAACGGATTCGGACGGTTGGGGTGGCCGGTGAGCGTTCTGACTCTCTTCCCTATCGAAAGAAGTCTTTTGGTTATATACTTACCTGTATAACCAAACGCACCTGTAACAACATTCAATTCCTGAGTTTCCATGTCCACAGTCATAATCTGGACAAGCCGGAAATAAAATTAAGACTTCGGTGGCTTTTTCAATGTAGCGCGAACTTCAGTTCGCACTACAACTGCAACTTTGAAATTCCTGATAAACCTGGAAAAGCCCCCAAACAGCAAACCAGACAATTGCAAACCACAGCCCTTTTATTTTTGCTTTCAGCACGGAAGTTACCTAAGGGGGTGTAATAGAATAACATTAACATCTTGCCTAGTATTTTCATTGATATAGCTGAACTTATAACCACCCCTCTTTCCCCTCCTTTGCAAGGAAGGGACTTCGTCGTGAGCTCAGTCGAACGATGAAGGGGCGGTCTCCCTCGGGTTATTTGCCATACTGGTTGTGGTCCCGAAACCCGCATGAATAAAATGAAAATTCCTATACAATTGAATTATAGGTGAATTATGTAAAACTTATATCATTTCACCCCCTAAACGGCCTTTTCTCCCCTTTCTCCGGTGCGGATACGGACAGCGTCAAGAATAGGATTGATAAATATCTTCCCATCCCCAATATTGCCTGTCTTGGCCTCCTTGACAATACACTGGACGATTTTCTCGACATCCTTATCCGCAACCACCATTTCCATCTGCATTTTGCTTATGAGGTCTGTCTTATAGGTTCTGCCGCGCCATTGTTCGGTAATACCCTTTTGATTACCGTGCCCTTTTACCCCAGTCACCGTCATCCCCGGATACCCAACATCTGACAGGGCATCCTTTACCATAGCAAACCTATCTTCCCTCACAATTGCTGTAATCTTTTTCATAACTTTACCCTCCAAAAAAATTATTAATGATAATTCTTACAATTACTCTATATCTCCATCATCCAGACGATACGGGGAATTAATACCAGGACGGGAAACCAGTTTCCCGGTATACGTAATCGTGCTACCAATCCTAACATCCATAATCTTTTCGAACCTCCTCCAATCAAATAAGATTTCCACTTCTGCATTCTTGCTACTCTTGCGGTTCACCCCAATACGATTCCAGTCCACACGTCCCATTCCCTTATAAATAACAACACCGCGCCATCGGACATATTTGCCCTTGTATTTTTTCCACAATTCATTCTTCTCAGAACGAGACAGTGAACTCTCCCTTCCAAATTGTTTATCCATCTCTTCGATAGAAACGCCAATAAAATCCCTGGATATTACTTCTGTAGCAGTCTTCGGAGACTCCTCTGCCGCCACTTGTTCGCTTTCAAGGATATTCTCCCGTATGGTTTGTTTTGCACCCGCACTATCAGAAACCGTATCAGTTACCGGCGGATTGTTTGAAGCAACGGGTTCCTTTCGATTATTTACAGAAGGAACAGCCTCCGCTTCTGTAAACAGTCTGCAAAACGTATTCTTGTAATCTTGGATTTTGTCTGAGTCGTACTGGAATAAGACGTCATTACAAATGTTTCTGCTCCGGTACGCCAGCCAATTGTAAGCGCCGGTCGCCAATACCCTGTCGTCGAATACAACAAATTCTTGCAACGGGTTTTCACCAAGTTGGCGCTTCAGGACTCTTACGTCAAATCCTTTATGAATCAATATCTCTGCAAGTGAACCCCTTTGATTGTCATTCCCCTGTTCTAAAATCACAGCACGCACCCGAACACCCCTGTTTCTTGCGACATCCAGAGGCTCACCTATTTCCAGGGCAGCAAAATCACGAATACACATATCTACACTGTGCCGCGTATATGCAATCCCCTCTTTTAATCGTTCTCTAACAGTACCATCAGGGTTATAATAAGTGCTATTTGCTGCAAATAGGGAACTGTATGCAAAACCAAATACTATTATTATCAATAATTTCTTTATGTACACATGTTTTCCTTATAAGTCAGGAATGCTTTGTGCAGATTATCCAGGATATCCGTGGCAATCATCGAAATTTCACCCTTCTCCTGTGCTGCAATGTCACCAGACAGACCATGCAAATAAGCGCCCAACTGCGCCGCTTCAAACGGAGCGTATTGTTGTCCCAAAAAGGCAGCAATCATGCCCGTCAGCACGTCTCCCGCACCGGCAGTCGCCATTCCGGGATTGCCTGTCTCGTTAAGATAAAACTTCTCCTCGTTCATAACGATAGTCTTGTGACCTTTCAACACCAGGGTTACGTTCTTCCTGCCTTTGACAAACATCCTGGAAATTTCCAGGCGTTTTGATTGAACTTCCTGTGTTGATATGCCCAGAAGATGCGCCATTTCACCTGGATGCGGAGTCAGCACAATCTGTTTTTTTATCTGATCCAATATCTTTGGATTATCAGCCAGGGCATTAATACCATCGGCATCCAACACAATGGGGCAATCCAAAGACTGCAATAACCACAGCACTAATCTCTTCGTTTCCAGATACTGAGATAATCCGGGCCCAATAGCAACTACATCAAACCGATGAGAAAAATCAAGGATGTCCTGTCGTCCCAACTCAGACAGGGTTTTTACATGCGTTTCAGGCAATGGATGAGTCATAACGCACGTTAATTTGGATGCAACGATTCCATGTAAGCTCTCCGGGATGCCCAGTGTGACAATCCCGGCGCCGGCACGCAAGGCAGCAGTACTGCACATACACGCAGCGCCGGTCATACCGATGGAGCCTGCCAGCACAAATACGCGCCCGTAGTCCCCTTTGTGGGTATCGGGCTTTCGAGAAGGAATCTTCGGTATGTCTTTTACTTCATACATAAAATCACTTATTTATTTCCTTGTTCGATTGATCAAAGAGGAGACATAAGCTGCACCAAAACCATTATCGATATTTACCACAGAAACACCAGAGGCGCAACTGTTCAACATGGACAGGAGAGGTGCAACTCCAAAAAAACTAGCACCGTAACCAATACTGGTCGGGACGCCTATGACAGGACAATCTACCAGACCTCCAACCACACTTGCCAGCGCCCCTTCCATCCCTGCTACCACAATAATTACGTTTGCCTTGAGCAGTTCACCATGACTCTTCATCAACCGATGGATACCCGCAACGCCCACATCGTACAACACCTTTACATTGTTCCCCATGATCTCCGCTGTTACCCTTGCTTCCTCAGCTACAGGGATATCAGAAGTCCCCGCTGTTATAATCAGGATAAGCCCTTTATGAGGTTTTCGCCTGGTTTTTCGTATCGTGATTGTCCTCGCCTGTTCGTTGTAAACTGCTTCCGGAAACTTTTTTGAAACGGCCTTGTAAATCTCCGTACTTGCACGGGTCGCAAGCATATCATTTCCACCGGCAACGATATGTTCCACAATCTTCACCACCTGTTCTGTGGTCTTACCCATGCAGAAAATGACCTCTGGAAAACCACAGCGAATCTTGCGATGGCTGTCTACCTTGGCAAAACCGATGTCTTTGTATGGCAGTTCCTTGATCTTCCCAAGGACGTCACTTATTGACACATCCCCGGCTTTATAATCTTCTAATAATCGTTTTATTACATCAATGTCCATATTAATCTCAAATGTACCGAAATTTTATAGCATCACCCTACGAAACTTCTTTTTTGTGTAAGTTTTTAGTGACGTGTGTCGAATGACGAGTAAAACGTCACCCGCCACTTGCCTTATCGTTCGACTGAGCTCACGACGAAGTCCAAAGCTGGTTCAATCTTGCAGATTGAACCAGATATTTTGAACCGGATTTTGGGTTTAAACAAGTACCAGCCATGCAAAATGCCAAATGTTTAGGTTCAATCGGGGACGATTGAACCAGCAAAAATGTCCATAGTAATCTCATAATGTGCTGAAAATGCATAGCATCACCCTGCGAAACTTCTTTGGGGCTGTCCAAAAAAGTATGGTTCGTAATACTCCCCTCTATCAAGAGGGGCCGGGGGTGTGTTATATTGGCAAACGACACACCCCTTAATCCCCCCTTTTTAGAGGGGAAAGCACGATGATTATCTAATTTGTGCATGGCAACTCATACTGTATGCTTAATCCCGTAATCGGCTATGCTGTGTTTATGGAATAGCTTCGACATCAAGCAGCGAAATATCACCCTCTAAATACTTCTTGTAAGCCAGGCCAGCTACCATAGCGGCGTTATCCGTACATAATTTGGGTGAGGGGCAATACACAGGGATTCCAATCTCCTTTGATACCTCTTGCAACCTCTGACGCAACCTTGAGTTCGCTGCAACACCTCCACCCAATGCAATCCCACTAACATTATACATCCTTGACGCCAGGACTGTTTTATCTATCAGCACATCAACCACCGCCTCCTGAAAACTCGCAGCGACGTCAGCGATTTCTTGATCGGATGGCGTCTTTGGACGGGATATCCTCACATCCTGTCCCCGATAATAGTATAACACTGCAGTCTTCAGTCCGCTAAAACTAAAATCAAGCGAATCCTTTTCGAGATACGCCCTTGGGAATGTCACTGCGCGTCGATTTCCGCACCTTGCAAGCTTATCAATAATCGGTCCCCCCGGATAACCCAGACCCAATATCTTTGAAACTTTATCAAATGCCTCACCTGCTGCATCATCAATTGTCCAGCCCAACGGCGTATGTTTCGTCTCACTCTCTGATAAAAAAAGGGTAGTGTGTCCCCCCGAAACGACAAGGCTAATCGTGGGGTAGCGTATATTCTCATGCTCCAGATTATTCGCATAGATATGGGCATGGAGATGATTGATTGCCAACAAAGGTACGTCCAGCACCATGCACAGAGTTTTCGCGGCTGTCACACCAATAAGTAATGCGCCAATGAGACCCGGCGTATTGACAACGGCGATTGCATCAATTTCAGCAAGCGGTACTTTCGCATCACTCAGGGCGTTGTTAACGATGCCAATGATAGACTCCAAATGAGCCCGACAGGCAATTTCAGGAACCACACCTCCAAACGGGCGATGTAATGCATCCTGGGAGAGGATAATACTCGATACTATTTCCCGCCCATCTTTTACAATAGCCGCAGAAGTCTCGTCACATGAGGTCTCAATACCCAGAATTAACATGTCATAAAAAAAGGCAGGAATATCTCCTGCCTTCATCATAATTATCTAATGTAAACACGATTCCATACTTTAGGGGGCGCCTGAACGCTTCGCATAGACCTCTATACCTTTCATGATATCAATCGCTCTTTCCAATTGCATATCGATATATTGTGGTTTTTCTTTTGCCCCAACGGTTCCTTTCAATACGGTTTCGGTCCCCTTTATTTCATTAATCTTCGTATCGATATTTATCATGGCTAGATGTTCGTGCAATGCCTTTGTCTCAGTAAAATTGAGCGGGACTTTCACATGCGGTTCAATCCCTTTTTCATGAATGCAAATTCCTGCCGGCGTATAATAGCGCGCCGTTGTCAATTTTAAGGCGGCTTTCCCATCTCCTACAGGGATCAGGCTCTGCACAGAACCCTTGCCAAATGTTTTAATGCCCAGTAACAAACCACGTTTGTGATCTTTGATCGCGCCGGCAACAATTTCCGATGCGCTCGCACTTCCATTATTTACGAGCACCACCAACGGAAAATTGGGATACGTCCCCTGCTTATGGGCTTGATACACATAATTCTGTGTCTTGTCTCTTCCTTTGGTAGATACAATTACTCCGCGATCGAGAAACTTATCAGTCATATCAACAGCGACATTCAATAACCCGCCGGGATTAAATCTCAAGTCCAATACCAGGCATTTCATGCCTTTCTTCAATAAATCCTGAATGGCCGCATCCATATCCCTTACGGTATTCTCCTGGAAATTTGTCACCGCAAGGTAACCAACCTTATAGTCATTATCCACCATTCGAGCGCCCCGTATGCTCTTTACATGAATCTTAGCTCGTTCGATGGTAATATCCGTTGGGGTTGTGTCTCCTTCATGAACGACTGTCAGGGTAATCTTTGTTCCTAACTTTCCGCGAAGTTTTTTCACGGCATCCCGAATAGTCATATTTTCTGTGGTTTCACCGTCGATCTTGACAATTCGGTCTCCTACCAGTATACCGGCCTTGAAAGCAGGAGAATCAAGCAGAGGAGTAATCACCGTCAGCAGTCCCTCTTTGACAATCACCTCAATCCCCAGTCCTTCAAATTCTCCCTCCGTCTCAATTTTCAGGTCTTCCATATCTTCAGGGCTAAAATACTGACTATATGGGTCGAGACCCGAAAGCATGCCACGGTATGCGTTCACAAGGATCGTGTTAATTTTTATTTCATCGACATATTTATCCTGTAATTCCTTAACAACTTTAACAAACTCTTCATACTCCTCGTAGACACTCTCTTTGGTCTGACCCGTCCCCTCTTTAACTTCAATCCGAGGCTTTTCAAGAGGGACTTCCTGCCCAAACGAGACTGTTCTAACAGACACAAGGGTTGCAAATAATAAAAAAATGCGCAGCCTTTTCATCATTTCTTCTTTCGCTCTATGGCTCGTTTTGCCGCCACAACAATATCTTCTGGCAGGAGGTGATATTCTTTAAAGAGGATATCAGGTTCCCCCGACTGACCAAAACGATTGTCAATACCAATCATTTCCATAGGAACGGGATAATTTCTGGCCAATACCGATGCAACGGCGCTGCCCAGACCACCGTCAAGCACGTGCTGTTCTGCTGTCACCACAGCATTTACCTGCTTTGCAACCTTCACCAGGATTTCCTGGTCTATGGGCTTTATGGTATGCATATTAACTACTGTTGCCTCAATTCCTTCTTTCGATAGCATATCAGCCGCAGTAAGCGAGTTGGCTACCAATGCTCCGCAGGCAACAATCGCCACGTCTTTCCCACCTCTGAGGATACTCGCTTTCCCGATAGAGAAGGGGTCTTCCTTTTTTGTAATTACCGGTACCGCAGCCCTGCCCAATCGGATGTAAATAGGACCTTTATGGGCTACAGCCGCCAGAATGGATTTTCTTGTTTCTACCGCATCACACGGTTCGACAACCGTCATGGTTGGAATTGTCTTCATCAGAGAAATGTCTTCGATGCACTGATGTGATGCCCCGTCTGGTCCGACCGACACCCCGCTATGCGTAGCAACAATCTTTACGTTTAATCCACTGTAACATATCGTATTTCTGATCTGTTCCCAGGCTCTGCCAGTGGCAAAGATACTGAAGCTGCTGACAAAGGCTATTTTCCCGCATGTCGCCAGCCCCGCAGCCGTATTCATCATATTGGCCTCGGCAACTCCCATATTAAAAAATCTTTCGGGGAATTTCTTGCCGAATTTGGCTGTAGTTGTAGACTTTGAAAGGTCTGCATCCAGTACCACGATGTCCTTGTTTTTTTCTCCCAACTCTACCAGCGCATCGCCGTATGCCTGGCGCGTAGCTATCATTTCTGTCATTTTATATTTTCACCATTTGTTACAACCTTACGCATAAAAATAAAGCGCTAAAAATTTATTTCGTTGTTATTATCTCTTTCGAATGCGTTTTACATTGTTTTTTCCTATTTTTTCCAATTTTTTAACATCTATTAAATCCATCGGTCTACCAACTTCTTTTTTGTTCTTTATTAACTGTTGGATTCCTATGTAAAAGACTGGCACACGCGACTTGCCGAAAAGCCCTTTTGTTCTATTTGCCCAAATCTCATTCCATTCGACGCCTGTAAGGGAAGTGGAAACATCTATTCGCACAGGTTCATAACCTAACTGAATAATAATATTAGGTTCTATGAAATCTGCTATTTTTAAGCCTAACGACCCAAATCCAAAATCTTCCAAAGCTTTTAATAATTTGATGATATTTTTTTCTGTTGTTTCAACAAGAATATCTAAATCCTTCGTTGTGCGTGGGATCAGATGTGCACCTAAAGCATATCCACCTACTATTACATATCTAACTTTGTGGTAATTTAATAATTTTAAAAACTCGTTGAAGTCTTTGTGCATTAACATTAACTCCATGCATCCCGCAATAATTTTCCCACAAAGAATAAACAACTTCTGTTTTTGTAGAATAAGACAGTGATAACCACCCTTCTAAATCGTCTTTTTCCATCCTGTCTAAATCATTAGGATCATTAAGTCTGTAAGTTCTTACAATTTTTCGCATAATTATTATTCAACCACTTATTTCAATTCAGCCAACGCCCGTTCCGCCTCGTCTTTCGAAGGAGCCTTCCCATGCCAGTCAACCTGGTTCTCCATGAAAGAGACACCCTTCCCTTTTATGGTTTTTGCAACGATAACCGTCGGTTTCCCCTTTACCGTCTCTGCCTCATCATAAGCAGACGAGATAGCCTTATAATCGTGTCCGTTGATTTCAATCACATGCCAGCCAAAACCGCGCCATTTATCAGGAATTGGGTACGACGACATAATCTCGTGAATAAACCCGTCAATTTGCAGTCCATTTTGATCAATGATGGCGCACAGGTTATCTGCCTTATAGTGACTTGCCGCCATTGCCGCTTCCCACACCTGCCCTTCCGCAAGCTCTCCGTCGCCCAGCATAACGTACGTCCGGTAATCCTTTTTATCCAACTTTGCAGCTAAAGCAATTCCCAAACCGACCGATAGCCCCTGTCCCAACGATCCGCCTGATATCTCAATCCCCGGTGTTGTTTTCATGCAGGGATGTCCCTGGAGGATGCTTCCAAACTGTCTGAGGGTATCGAGCTTGTCTATACCAAAATAACCCATTTCCGCAAGTACGGCATAGAGCGCCGGACATCCGTGACCCTTTGACAGAACGAATCTGTCCCTATCAGGCCATGCAGGCTGTTGAGGATTATGTTTTAATTTATTATAGAAAAGAGCAACCAGCAAGTCGACCGTTGATAATGAACTGCCGGGATGCCCAGACCCTGCCTTTGCGAGCATTCTTACAACATGTCTGCGAATGACCTTTGCGCGTTCTTCCATAGACTTAATATCTATGCATTGCGATTTTATCATGTCCTATAAATACCCAATAAAAACAAAAATTCCTTTGATTGTATCATACATAATAAACAAATTTTACCAGTTAGATCATTACTGAGTAACGTATCTCGAATGTCTGGAAATGAAAGTAAAGGCGGGAAACTATCAATCGTGTATTGAACAATTATCACATGTTCGAAGCCACAAAAAGTTTTTGTAATAATTCAGATGTAAAACAACTGGTGGGCAGAGCCGGGATCGAACCGGCGACACCAGGATTTTCAGTCCTGTGCTCTACCAACTGAGCTATCTGCCCTTTTTTATGATACATTATACTATCAAAATTTACAGCTTAAGCATTATAAAATTGAGGCTTAGATATGTCAAGGTTTTTATTGCCCGTCCAGTGATCTGGTAAATATCTTACCCAGGATTCTTCGTGTGCGAGAAACGCACCAATGACAAATTCCACTTTTCGGAAAATGCTTTGCCGAGCCGGCGAAGCATCAAAGTTGGATCTGCCGATCTACCCGAATGTGTTAAGGCGCTCTTACGGTTTTAAACTGGCCAATGACGGCCACGATACCCGAAGCATCCAATATTATCTTGGACACAAGAATATCCAAAATACTGTATCTTACACACAAATCAGTCCTAACAGATTCAAAGATTTCTGGAAGGACTAAATGTTATTTTATAATTCCGGACATCTTTGTTGACCTTCTTAAGGTTTTACAGTCCCATAGCCTTTCGTTTTCCAATCTTTGTCGTAAATAGTGATATGGTTATCCTTGATTATAACGTGTTCTTTAACATCGCCCTTGTTGTCGTATACCTCTATCGTCTGGCGATTCTGGTTCGTCTGCATGAGCATCGAAGCACATCCCCCTGACAGAAGGCACAGGACTATTACAAATAATCTCATAGAAAACCTCTCAATTCCTGTTATACAAAACTATTGTACTTACACCGTTGGTATATTGATCTGACTAACAAATAGAATTACACACTCCAATTAGCAACAACATTAAATTTACGGCTCTGGAATTTCTGGCCAATTTGGTTTGTTTACTTTTGCCCATCTATCTAATGCACGCCTTGCAGAATCGCTCCCAACTTCTATTCTTAAATGATCACAAATATCTTTCCATGAATTTAAATTGGCTACTCTGGATAATTCTGGAATATTTTTAATCCAATCTCTCAGAGATGGTGTAGGTGACTTTTTTTTGTTAACGCTAAGTGTTGTACTTCTCGTTTGATTTAGGGTTTCATTTTCATAACATTGGGTTTTGGATGCTATTAATTCTCTGAATCTTAGCTTAAGATAAAACTCGACTTCCTCATCTTGGAATTCAGTATCTATGGAATTTACATCGATGGAATCTTTAAAGACGTGCCCAAATTTTGCTAGTAAATAATCGGGATTATTTAAGAAATTTTGCCAAGCATTATCTAATATTTTTTCCTTTTTGATAAGTTTTTCTAAATTCTCAATATTATTATAATCAATGGTTTTAAGCTTACTGGTTACTAACTCTTCAGAATCTTTTTCAATTTCAATTTCCCAAATTATTCTTTCTTTTAAGGTTGTACCTTTTAAAAAAGTTCTAAATAATATCCAATTAATTCCATTGGTTAAAACTCCAAATTCAGTACCTTCATTATAACAATATCTCGCTAATTGTTGGATTTCATTTTTTAAATCAACCGAAAGGTTTTTCGCCTCAACAAATAGAATTCTCATTCCATTTTTAAATAAAGTATAGTCAGGGATGTCCCTGCCTTCGGTTTTTAAATTGGGGATTACAAACTTTGGGTTTGAAGTGTTCCAGCCCAAGCAATTTAAGATAGGATTAATAAGGTGATCTCTTACCGCATATTCTCCATTCTCATAGATTTTTCTGTTTTCACTTACCTTGTCTAATGTTTCTTTTATCAAAGTATCCATAATATTGGTTCCTTTATTGTAATATTTTAAGATAAAAACCAGGATAAATATTGATTATTCAAGCGATTTTTCTATTGCCTGTATGCTGTAATTAATACTGATGATTCTTTGTCCATTATTATCCTCGTGCCTGAATGCTTTTCGATTTTTTCTGCCGTTCTTCTGAGTATTCTTGAAATCTCCAAACTCGTTTTCCTATCCAGAAACAGATGATTGCTTTTGTTGAGGTATTTTGGGGTTAGTATCTCTTCCATAAGTGTTAATATCGTCTTGTCTAAACCTCTTCTACTTATTCGACTATAAGCATGTTTACTTATCCTCATCGCTTGACCTCCTTTTTTCACATTCATGTTGTAAATCGGACACTTTTTTTATAAGCTTATTAACCACCCCTTCTATTTCGCCAATCATTTTCATATATTTCTCCTGTTTTGCATGATTGTTGGCAAAAGTCTTTTTGACAGCTATTTTGCCACTTGATATACCATCTTCTACTCTATTTGTAATACCTGACCAAAGTGTCTGTATGAAATCCATATCCCAATTATAGGGATCATGTTGTTGAAGAAGTTCGCGGTCTGTTGTCTTGTCCAAACCTAACTTTTGTATTGCGGAGAGTAATGTTTCAAGCTCATTCCTACCAGATTCAAGGATAAATCTAATGAGATTAATGTGCCTTATAAAATCAGGAGGGTAATGAGCAGATATTCCCTTTTTAGTTTCCATACATCTTGGTAATCGTCCTATTTGTATGTAATGCTTTATTGTATTTGGATTTATACGCCATTTCTTTTTTCTGAGTTCCGCAAATACATCTTTTAACAAAATACCTTCAGTTTTGTATTTTTGCTCTATAGTCTGAAGTTCTTCTTCTGTAAAGTAGATCCCATCTTCATTGGCTTCTTCATAATATTCCATTTTTGTTAGAGCTTTAGCGAGGATTTCCCTTCCGGATGTGTTAATACGCGGAATTTCCTCAAGTTTCACTTTTGTGACTCTTTGTTTGTCGCCATGCACCATACTTAACCTCCTTTATTTTATTGTTATATTAAATTATACCGGTATAATATCATATAGCTATAATTTGTCAACTTGATTTTTAAAATATTTTTTCATATGTAGTTTTAATTGATCTCTTTTTCATCTCTCGAAACAAATCCCCCTACACTATTTGCTTAATAGACCACCGGAAAACGCTGCACAATACGGAAAGACAGAAGGTATCACACCCAACACCATCGGAAAAGCCCCTCGTTATCCCAGTTAGCAGGTATATCCGCTGTGGTTATCATTTTCTCAAAGGCAGAAAATCATAGCCCCCCCTAGTCCCATCCCAAGAGGGGATTTTCATGATTTCCCTCTTGAGAGGAGTAAGGGGTGTGTAATAAACTTGTTTGAAATTGTCTTCATCAAGATTTTCCAAAAAACTAATTTTTTACGGTTTTTTAAAATTATTTGCCATGATTTACTTGACAAAGGATTGACTTAGAAATATTATTAAACTAATTAATTACAAGAATTATAATTTATAAATTTAAAAGAACCATGAGGGAGACTAAAATGCCGTTAATTAGGATCAAACAAAATTATCAAATTACAATACCGCAGGAGCTGCGCAAGAAGTTTAACGTCTCAGTCGGGGATTACCTGGAAATAGAGACGCAAAAAGAAGGTTTGGTGATAAAACCTGTTAAAGTTATCCACCCTGACCAGGAGTATTTTTATACTCCCGAATGGCAGAAAAAAGAGGCGGAGGCAGACGATGCTATTGCTAAAGGCGAGGTATTGGGGCCGTTTGACAACGCTAAGGATGCGATTAAGGCTCTTAAAAAGGCCAAGTTATGAACCTTCTCTTTTCAAAACCGTTTGTCAGGGATTACAGAAAGCTGCCTAAACAAATTCAAACGGCTGTAGATAAGCAATTAGAACTTTTATTGTCCAACCCCGGGCATCCTTCTTTAAACACAAAGAAAATGAATGATCCAAGAGAAATTTGGGAAGGAAGAATAACCAACTCGTACCGCTTTACGTATCAAATTGAAGGAGATACCTACGTTCTACGCAGGGTGGGCACTCACGATATTTTAAAAAATCCTTAAGTCACTCCAATCCCACTCCTCAATTTTTTTGTATAGACCGTGATCTGTCAGGTCGTAACGAAGTGGGGTAATAGAAATATAGCCTTCGTTGACGGCGGTAAGATCCGTTCCCTCCTCACGATGGATAGATTTATTCGTGCCCATTAACCAGTAATACGCCCTTCCGCTGGGATCGGTACGCTTATCAAAGGTCTCCTTAAAATCGTGGGCAAACTGCCGGGTTATTTTAATCCCCTTGATTTGATTGGAGGGACGTGACGGAATATTCACGTTGAGCAATGAGCCTTTGGGTAATTTATGTTTGATGATGCGTTCTATAACTTCTCTCGCTACTTTTGCCGCTTCTTCGACATCGGCATATTGGTCGGTAATCTCAAAGGAGACGGCAATCGAAGGAAATCCCATAATCGCAGCTTCAACAGCGGCGGCTACTGTTCCTGAGTAGAGGATGTGAATCCCCACATTAGCCCCCATATTAAGTCCTGAGATGACTACATCAGGTCCCTTTTTGATAATTTCAAAGGCAGCGAGTTTTACACAATCAGCCGGCGAACCATTCACCCCGTAACCAATAAACTCGTTGTTTAAACGTACTTCTCTAATGCGCAGGGGATGACTGAAGGTAATGGAGTGTCCCACACCACTCTGTTCTATATCGGGCGCTACAACCGTAATCTGCCCCAGTGCCTGAATCTGATGTTTTAAGGCGGCAATCCCCGGTGCATAGATACCATCATCGTTGGTCAGTAATATCTGCATAATCTTTACCTCATATCATCATAAAAACGTTTAATGGTTTGAACATCAACGCCAGCCCAATAGGCCAGTACCACAAACTTATTAATCAGCAATTGTCTTATCACACCTTTTTTGATGAACCGTCTTGCAGAAGAAATCACGGGCATTCTTATCAGAATAACCTTCCCCTGTTTCCTTAATCTCTTATAAAAATCATAGTCTTCCATAATGGGTATTTCTTTGTATCCACGGAGTTTCTGGAAAACATTCCTCCGTACAAATATACCCTGATCACCGAAATGGAAGAGCCTGAAGTTGAATCTGGTTATAAAAGAAACGCCTCTTAGTATAAAATTATCCGCATCAAATGCAATATAAAAGGAACCTCCCGCTACCGTATTATCGTTCATCCTTTTTCTTATTTCACGAAAAGCGTTATCAGGCAGAATTGTATCGGCATGCAGAAACAGTAAAATATCACCCGTGCACAACCTTGCGCCTGCATTCATCTGAATTGCCCGTCCTCGTTTACTGTTTATCACACAGGCGTACCTCTTTGCGACGGCAACCGTATTATCAGTACTTCCCCCATCCACAACATACAATTCGCAATCACCCTCCTGCTTCATAACACTCTGGAGTGTTTTTTCGATGTGGGACTCTTCATTTAATGTGGGAATAACTACAGATATCTTCATTTAAAACCACAGATCCCCGTTTTCACGAGGACAAGTTTCGCAGGTTACACGGATTTTGTATCAATAGTGTCGTTGCAATCCATTTCGATACGTCATTGCTTCCATTGGAAAGACAGAGGATCAGAAAGAGTAAAGGCGGGGGGAGTACATCTTAAATATTGAACTTATAACCACCACTCTCTTTCCCCTCCTTCGCAAGAAAGGGATGAAGGGGAGGTCTTCCATAGACTATTTACCATAATAGTTATGGGCACGAAAACCGCATAAATAAAATGAAAATTCCTATACAATAAATTTAAAGTGAAAGATAAGTTAGAAATCATTATAATAACGCAAGAGGAAATATCAATATTTATTATTTAAGATGCAGTCCCCAGATACCCCTTAGTAAACAAGTTTGATCAATATCTGAGAAAAAAGTTGAATAAACAAAACACAACAGGTTGCAAACAGGTTCTCACAGAGATATCAAAAACCAGGGATGTTTTTACCGAACTGGAGGATTTCTTCCGCAAGGCAGATGAAAATATTTCCAATGATCCAGATGACCCGCGGGAAGGAATCGGTCGTTTCCCCGGTCTTGACCGGTTGATGTTCCTCATACCCTGTGTAATCAACCGCCTTGAGGAAGATATATCTAAGAGTAAAGAAGGTGAAAATGTCGCATCAATCATAGAAGGTCTACAGGCGATAAAAGAAGGCATACATAGTGTATTGACCTATTATCTCCAGGACGATGTCGAAGGCGCAATCAATTTACTTAGTAATGCCCTGTCAAAGATAGACAAACTTTGCAGTAAAAAGTCCCAATCCGGCATCCGCGTCTTCCGCGACATAGCGAGAATTGCGCCGGACTTTCAGATTATCCTTGATATGTTTGAAGGATTCCGGGAAAACAGACGAATAAGACCCAAAGAACCGGAAATCAATACATCGTGGTCACCTGAATGTTGGTTGGATTATTACCGGGAACAAGCCAGACTTGAAGAACCTCTCATCGCCATGGTTGATGCCGAAGGACTCTCTGAGGCAAGCCTTGAAAAAGGTATGAAGCGGATGATGGAAGAAAGCGAACAAAGGGACAAGATGATGGAAAAACGTTTTATCTCTTATAAACTGATGAGAAGTAGGGATGCAATCTTTAGCCCGGAACATCCGGAAAGGTTCTTAGACCTTTCAGAGATCCCGGACATAAAAGACGAGGAGGACGATGATGATTATGAAGTCAGGGCTATAGACCTCCGTTACGAGGAAGAGGAAGAAGAGCCACCTGAACCTTGGGCAAGTTCCCTGCCAGAACTTCGCGATTGGAATAAAATCACCCATGAATCATCCTTTGACGATTCAGAATTATGCCGTCAGGATTTTGAAGATGATCCGGTATACCTTCTGCTTAATCCTTTCGCGCATAACCTTTTTGAATGTCTGAAACAGGACGATCTCCGTAGAGTTGAAAAAGGCAGAAGAGAGGAAAACGAGCTGCGTTCACCTCTGGAGCATTATTTAATAATCCTTGCCCTCAAGGCACAGGCGCGAATATCCTCTTGTGGCGTCTGGGCTGAAAACGTAGGACACGAAGCGCCGAGAAAAGGTGTTTATCTGTTCGCCATGGAGTGTATGGAAAGGATTGCCGAAGCCGTAGAAAGATTCTCCCCGGAATATCTTTATCATCTTGCTACCGAAGCGCGGAATATCAAAAAACAGATTGAGAAGATACTTACTGAAAACGTATAGCGCATCCGGTCACGCCTGCATCACGGCATTATTATGGAGATTGAGGTTGGTATAATAATCAAGAAACTTGTCCTCATGAAAATGGGGATCGGTAATTTGTTTGGTCTTGGTTATTCTTCCATAAGCATGTATGAAATCAAAGATATCGAAAGAAAATTAAATCACTAATCAAGGTGGGATCCTTTATTTGCCCTATCGCCGCGATGGTTGTCGCATTCCATCCGGTGAATGATGAACCTTGAAGACCGGCTTGGTTCCCGCTCAAACGCCAACCTCCAATTCCCATTGCGCGCTATTCTCGTCTGCTGAGGACATCCGCCACCGCGGCCCGTATGGCCCGCATTGAAGAAGGCTTTGGAAGGAATTTCACCCTGCCCCCGTTTTCTGAAAGAAATTGTACAAGGCGCGGGTCTGTAATTGCCGTGAAAAAGATGAACCTTGAGCCGACACCAGGATAGGC
>Ga0082335_1005161_pt1 | contig 18441 bp, 10 predicted proteins | sample Subgrocontami58m_FD_72375 | JGI IMG/M metagenome (GOLD analysis project Ga0082335, IMG submission 72375) | Subsurface groundwater microbial communities from S. Glens Falls, New York, USA - GMW37 contaminated, 5.8 m (SPADES assembly) (version 2) ... | reverse complement strand
TTCCCCGCGCCCGCCGCTTCCGGCGCAGGCCACGCCCCGTCCGGCGCGACCGCGAGCCAGGGTTCCTCCCCCGCGTTGCCTCCGGTCCCCTCAGCGAAGCCTGCTCCCGCGCCCGCCGCTTCCGGCGCGGCCGCGAGCCAGGGTTCCTCCCTCGCGCTGCCCGCGATCCCCCCGGCGAAGCCTGCTCCCGCGCCCGCCGCTTCCGGCGCAGCCGCGAGCCCGGGTTCCTCCCCCGCGTTGCCTCTGGTCCCCTCGCCGAAGCCTGCTCCCGCTTCCGCCGCCCCCGCCACGTCCGGCGCGCCCTCCGGCAAGTCTTCCTCCCCCGCGCTACCCGCCGACCGCGCGGCCACCCCCGACGGCGACCCGGCGACCCCCGCGGAAAACCCGCGCGGCCATTCGCCCACGCTGATCTCGCGCCTGCGCGAGGCCAATCGCCTGGAGAAGGCGCTCGACGACGCCGGCCAGGGGAAAGGCTCCCTCGTGGTCGTCTCCGGCGAATCGGGATCGGGCAAGACGCGGCTGGTGCGGGATTTCCTGGCCCAGAACGAGTTCCGCAGCACGCTCTTCTTCACCGCGGAATGCCCGCGCGACCTCTCCACCCCCTTCGCGGCGATCAAGGAGATGGTGCCGCAAGCGATCCGCAAGCTCGACGAGGTCGACCCCGAGCAGTGCATCAAGACCCTGATGAAGTGGGGCCCCGAGATCTCCAAGCTCGTCCCCGACCTGCGCGAAAAGCTCTACCCGCTCGGCATCCAGCCCAACCTCGACGCCGGCCCGGAGCGGTTGCTCGAGGTGGCGCGCGACTTCTGGCTCGAATTGGCGCAGATGCGCACGATCGCCTGGGTGATCGAGCGGATCGAGTGGCTCGACCGCTCCTCCTACGAGGTCCTGCAGGAGCTGCATCCGCTGCTGAAATCGCTGCCGTTCCTCGTCATCGGGACCTTCTTCCCGGACAAGAAGGTCGAAAGCAACCCGTTCCCGCGCTGGCTCGGCGAATTGCGGCGCGAGCGCACGGTGGTGGAGATCGCGATGGCGGCCTTTTCCCCGGGGGACGTGGAAGCCTACCTGCGCGCGGCGCTTCACTGGGACCGGCCCGAGCCGGCGCTGACCGCGGAGATCCACACGCTCTCCTCGGGCAACCCGGCGAAGGTCGAGCGCATGGTCGGCTACCTGATCGACCACTCGATCCTGACCAAGGACGGCGCCGGCTGGGCGGTGAGGGGGCGGGCGAGCGAAGGGCTCGACCTGGCGCTCGGGATGACCGAGGAGTTGGTGCGCAAGCTCGACTCGGTCTCGAAGAAGCACGTCGCGCTGTTGCAGGCGCTCGCGGTCTTCCCGCGCCCGATCGGATTCAAGGTCGTGCGCGAGGTCACCGGCGTGCCCGAGACGCAGCTCTACTACCTGGTGAACGACCTGGTGGGGGAGCGGATGGTGGTGGAGCAGGCGGAGAAGTCCGGCACGCTTTACGAGATCATCACCGCGAAGTTCCGCGACCGGGTCTACCGGTCGATCCCGGCCGACGAGCGGGGGAAGCTGCACGAGCGGGCGGCCAAGGCGATGGAAGGCCTGCTCGCCGAGCTGGGCGAGGACGCGCTCGCCGAGATCGCCGACCAGTACTTGAAGGCCAACCTGGGTGAGAAGATCGTCGAGTTCTCCCTGCGCGCCGGCGACGCCGCGCTCGCCCGTGGGCTGAACGGCCGGGCGATGGAGCACTTCCGCGCGGTCGACGAGAACGCGCACCGCGCGCGCAATCGCGAGGGGGTGCAGGCCGACCTGCTCGAGCGGATGGGCGTGGCCGGCGTGCGCATGGGCGAAGGGGAGACCGCGGTGCGGCGGCTCTCGCAGGCGCTCACCGCGGCGGCGAAGCGGCCCGAGCGCGCGCTCGGGATCCTGCGCCAGCTCGCCGCGGCCAGCTTGCGCCACGACCGCTTCACCGAGGCGAGCCGCCATCTGGAAGGCGCCTTCAACCTGCTCGGGCGCAAGGAGCGCGCGGCCGACGTCGACCTGCATCTCGTCCTCGCCCGCAGCGCGCTGGCCCGGGAAGACCAGACCAAGACCGAGGAGCTCCTGCGCGCGGTGGTCGAGCGGGGCAAGGCGGCGAACCGGCGGGATACGCTGGCGGAAGCCCAGCTCCTGCAGGGCCAGGTCGCCTGGCTGCGCGGCGACTGGGACGCGTCGCTCGCGGCCTATCAGGAGGCGACGGCGTTCTTCGACAAGGCCGACCTGCGGCTTCCCGCCGCGGAGTCGCGCCTGGGGGCGGCCCGGGTCTGGCTGGCGCGCGCGCGCAAGGCCGAGGCGCGCGAGGCCTTGGAAGGCGCGCTCGCCGCGGCCCGCGCGATGCCGGACCCATGGATCGAGGCGGCGGCGCTGCTCGGGTTCGGCGAGCTGGCGTGGCGCCACTCGGAGCCGGTGTCGGCGTCGGATTGGCTGCGTCGCGCGGTGCAGCTGTGCGAGGCGCACGACGCCCCGCGGTTGCTGGCGCGCGGGCAGTTGCTGCTCGCGGAGATGACGCTGGTGTACGGCGACATCGACGGCGGGCGCGAGAAGGCGATGGACTCGTTCATCCGCTTCGAGCGGCTCGGGCTGCGCGAGGGGATGGCCCAGGGGAGCCGGCTGCTCGCGGAGTGCAACCTGCGGGGCGGCTCGGGCGAGCGGGCGCTGCAGGACGCGCGGCGGGCGATGGACCTGGTCGAGAAGGGGGGCTACGTCTCGCATTATGCGGCGGTGGCTGCGACGCTGGGGGAGGTGCTGACGGAGCGCGGCGAGGTCGGGGAAGCCGAACCGCTGATCGTGGCCGCGCGCGACATGGCGCAGAAGCTGCAGGATCCGGCGGGCGAGGCGCGCGCGGTGAAGGCGATGGGGAGCGTGCTGAATCGCAAGCGCAATCCCAAGGCCGCGGCGCAGATCCTCCACGAGTCGCTCAAGATGTACGAGAAGGCGGGGGACAAGGTGGCGTGCGCCGACGGGCGGGTGGGGTACGCGGCGTTCCTGCTCGACGCGGGCGCGAACGAAGCGGCGCGCAAGGTGGCATCGAGGAACCTCAAGGTCGCGCGGGCGATCTTCGCCGAGGCGGGCGCGCGGGCCGCGCTGGCGCGGATCGACGGGCTGATGGAACGGTGCAAGGAGGGGTAGAGGCCGCGCTCACTCGACGACCACCCAGGCCCCCCACGCGGACGGCCGGAAGCGGTCGCGCTTGCGGTCTTCCGCCAGGCAATCGAGCTGGGCGCGGCGGAGCGCCTGCGAGGGGACGAGGTGCGCCTGGCCCCAGATCCCATCGTAGAAGCGCCCCATCAGCTCCGCGGCGATGCCCGATTCGGCGGCGCGAGCGAACAACAAGCCCGCTCCGGGACCGGGTTGCGGAGTGTCGCTCATGGGAAGCCTCGCCGACGATGCCGAGGCGAGTCTAGGCCCCGGAAGTGCGGGGGGTCAAGCATGTCAGCGCGCCCTTGCGCGCCCTGCCCGGATGCACGACTTGCGTCTCGCCATCGGCCACTACGACTTCGCCAGGGCGAGAAACAACGGGTGGAGCCGCTCGTCGTACGGCGCGGACGGAAACCGGAACGAGCCGTCCGAGAGCGTGACCGCGGGGAAACCCGCCCGGTGGAGCAGGTCGGTGAGCTCGACCGCTCCGTAGCCGCGGATGCGTTCTTCCTGCTCGCAGGTATGGAGCACGCCGCGCGCGTCGAGATGGCGGTAGGAAGTGACGCGCGTGTGGACGGGGTAGTCGGGCCAGGTGTGCCGGAGCAGGATACCGCCGGCGAGCTCGGACCAGGTGCGGCCGGCCAGGTGATCGATGCCGCCGAGGCCGAGGCCCTGGACCAGGAGTCGTCCGCCCGGCCGGAGGAGTGCGGCGGCCTGGCTGAGGACCGCGGCATTGCCCACCGGGTCGAACGGGCCGAAGGGATAGGCGAGGACCAGGGCGGCGTCGAACTCACGCTCGCCGGCGAGGGCGGCGGCGGGCTCGCGCATGTCGCCGACCGCGTAGCGGACCCCCGCGAGACCGACCGCGGTCTTCGCACAGTGCTCGACCAGGCGCGGGGAGATCTCCAGGCCGACCACCGCGGCGCCGCGCTTCGCGAGCAGCCGGGTGACGTCCCCGCCGCCGCAGGCGAGGTCGAGCACCCGGCGTCCGGCTCCGAGCCCGAGGACGCTCCACAAGTAGTCCGAAAGCCGCTCGTCGTACGGCGCGGCGCCCGTCCCGGACTCGGCCTCCACGTTGAGCAGGTGGGCCCACCAGTCCCGGTCGTGGCGGATGCGGTGCAGGTACACGCAGGTCACCTCCCGCAGGGGAGTGTAGCAGATCGCCGCCGCGCTCTCCACCCCTCCGGTGTGCGTGCGTGCGTGCGTCGGGCGCATCCCCCTGTGCCTATGATGGTGAGACACCCGCCTACCCTGCCAAGTAGTTTCTGTCGCGGAATTGGGCTCCTGGACGTACCTGGTCGGAACGGGAACGGGAACGGGAACGAGCCGTTATTGAGTTTCGCGACAAAAACCAAGTAGGTCGCAATGTCCGAGGAGAAGCAGGTGTCGAAGAGCAGGATGACCGAGGGGGCCGGCGAGCAGCGCGAGCCGGACGGGGGCGGAGCGCGCCTGGCGATCGCGGGGAGCTCGCAGAGCAGGGGAGTCCCCGCCGGGGGGAGCGCCGCCACCGCGGGGGGACCGCAGCGAAGCGCAGTCGAGCCTGGCGAGACTGCGCGTAGGTGTGACTGGCACGGCCATTCCCAGTAGCCGACCGGATCGTCTTGATACTCCGCCCCTTCGCGGAGTAACATCAAGGGTAGGCGATGCTGGCTGCCCAGGAGGATCGAACATGCCGTCGCCCTTCCCGGGAATGGACCCCTACCTCGAGCTCCGGAGCGTTGGCCCGATGTCCATGCGGCATTCATTGTCGCGCTACGCGGCTCGCTAACGCGCCGGCTCAGGCCGCGCTACATCGTCGCGGTCGAGCAGCGGACCTATGTCCTCGGAGGCGACGACTTGGTCCTCGTCGGACGCCCCGACGTGACGGTGGTCGGTGCCCGGCCCGACTCGGGCGGGCCGGAGGTGGCGCCGGCGGGCGCACCCGCGCCGCCCTACCGGCGCCGCTACACCGCCGAGCAACTGCACGTCGCGTACCCGCAGGCGCGAGCGTTCTTCTTGGCGAAGCGGAAGTACGACCCGGAAGAGCGCTTCCAGAACCTGTTCTATCTCACGTACGGGCGATGACGCCAAGGCGCTCTCTCCGTACTCCGTACCATGCACGGCGCCGCGCGGGATCCCGTGGAGAGCCGCTCATGTCCCCGGTCGATGCCACCGTCCGCGAGCAGGAGGAGACGCGCTGCCACCACCGCGTGCAGCGGATCGCGCGGGCCAAGGAGGCCTCCGGCGGCGAAGCGGCGATCATCCTCCATGCCCAAGGGTTCCGGCACCACAACCAGGACCGGCTGCGCGCAGGCGAGCGGCTGGCCGCGGGGATCTGCTTTCTTGTTCTCGCCGCCGCGGGATGCTCGCCCCTGGTGCACCGCCTGGGCGGCGCCTGGGCGCACGCGCCGGACGAGATGGAGCAGGGCCTGAGCGAAGGCGCCCGGACCCTGGTGCGCAACGCCTTCGCAGGCCTCGATCCCGCGCGCCTGCGGGACTTCCACGTGCATGCGTTCGGCGGCGGCCCGGGATCGCCGAATTCGTACCGCGCCGGCGCGCTGTCGTGGCTCGATCCCTTCGGGCGGGCCAGGTTTCAGGTGCTGATGAGCGCCGCCGCGGTCGTCGACCTCGACGCCGCCGACCGCGAGTACGCCGACCGACTCGTCGACCTGGCGAGCCACATCCCGGGGCACGGGAAGTTCCACCTGCTGGCCTTCGATCATCTGCATCGGCCGGACGGATCGGCGGACCGGTACGGCTCCGAGTTTCATGTCGCCAATGAGTACGTCGTCGATCTCGCGCGGCGGCATCCCGATCTGTTCGTACCGGTGATCTCGGTCCATCCCTACCGAAGTGACGCGGTCCAGGAACTGGTGCGTTGGGCGCGAGGAGATCAGCCGGTCCGGTTCGTCAAGTGGCTGCCGAATTCGATGGGGATCGACCCGGACCCGAAGGACCCGGCTCTGCGCGCCAAGGTGGAGGCGTTCTACCGCGCCATGGCCGCGGAGGGCATGACGCTGCTCACCCATACCGGACACGAGCAGGCGCTCGCGACGTCGAGCACCGAGCAGGAGTACGGGAATCCGACGAAGCTGCGCCTGGCCCTGGACCTCGGCGTGAGGGTGATCGCAGCTCACTGCGCGGGCTTCGGAGACTATCCGGATCCGGCTCGGCCGGGCACCCGCGTGCCTGCTTTCGATCTCTTTCTGCGCCTGCTGGAAGACCCGAAGTATGCGGGCCGGCTCTTCGGCGAAATCTCGGCGCTGACGGTGTTCAATCGGATCGGATTGCCGGGCGGGCAGGACCCGCTGCGCCGGCTCCTGGAGCGGCCGGAGCTGCACCCGCGCCTGGTCGACGGCAGCGACTACCCGATCCCCGCGGTGAACACGCTGGTGCGCACGCGCAAGCTGGCGCACCTGGGGTATGTGACCTGGGCGGAGCGGGAGCTGCTCAACGAAATCTACGACTACAACCCGCTCTTGTTCGACTTCGTGGTGAAGCGGACGCTGCGGCACCCGGAGACGCGGGCGCGGTTGTCCGATTGCGTGTTCCAGGCGCCGGACGCGCTCTGGAACACGCGGCCGGAATCCGCGCCCGGCGACCGCTGAGCGTAGCGGATCGTCCGCGCGGGCGAAGCCGCGGAACCGCCGGGCCTGGGACACGCCGCCGGATCGCCCAGCGCGACCGCCGCCGCAACCGACGGCACTACGGATTACGGGGATTGTCCATGATCGGCAGGAAGGGAATCCCCAGGTGGTGGAGCTTCCGCCGGCCCGCGAGCACGTGCCTGGAGTGCCTTGCGCGAATTGACTCCGCCCGGCGGGCGCGATAGAATCCTCGCACCTTTCGTCTTCCCATTCGCTGCAGGGAACCGGCTGCGGAGAACCTTCATGAGACTCATGACATCGGTACCGGTCATTCTCGCCCTCTTCGCCGCTGTCGCGCCGGCCAAGGAACCACCCCAACTGAGGGAGCAAGCGAACGCGATTCGTCCGACGGACGATGAAGTGAAGTTCAAGAAGATCCCCTGGCTTACGGACATCTTCGAGGGGTTCGAGGTCGCCAAATCGGAGAAGCGACCCGTCCTGCTTTACTTGGTATTGGGCGACGCGCTGGACGACTGCTGAACTTTCGCCCGCATGTTCCGTGAGAGCGTGCTGTTCAATGATGACCTCATCGATCGGGTTTCCGGCACGATGGTGCCCGTCGCAATGGACGTCCAGAGGATACTGAGCCCAGAATCGAAGGAGGCGCAGTTTCTCCGGCCCATGATTCAGCCCGGCGGGGGGCAGAAGATCAGTACCGGCTCGGTTTCGGGGATCTGGATCTTTTCTTCCGAGGGGAAGGTGCTGGGCCGTCCCTTTGTGGGTGTCGAGGACATGGTCCGGAAAACCGAAGCGATCCTCGATGGGGCCGCGCAGGTGCATGGGCCCGTCGAGCGCCGCAACACCCGGCCCGTGGAGACACACCCCTACCGGGGCAAGGGATTCATGCCCGACGGGAGCGTCTGCCTTGCCGAGTATGTTCGAGAAGGGGAGCCACACACCTATTCGAACATCAAGTGTCCCGTCCGTTCGAGTGCGGTGCTGACCCGTGAGGAATTCGCAGCGTTTTCTCCCTCGGAAGCTACCCGCGGGGCGGAATGGGATTTGCCGGAGGCGGTTGCGAAGAGACTCTGCCGCGTCACCTCCTCCATGTGTTACCAGCACGCGCCTCAGCCGGATTGGGTCACCCGTGTCGGCATTCACGCAAGAGTCAGCAACATTGCCGGGGGTGTGGCGTCGCTGAGCTACACGGGTAGAATCTCGACGCGATACATTGCCGGCGACTTCAAGAAGATCTCGAAGGGTGTACCCGGCAAGGGGGTGATCTCGGAACAGGAAATGACGCTCACCGGCGAGGGCGCCTACGACCTCGAGACCGGGAAGATGCTCTCCGTGCTCATCGTCGGAACGGGGGCCATGCGTCAAGATTGGAAACCGAACGGTACGGTCGCGATCCACGGGTTGATCGAGTGGGTGCACGATGATCCGCAGGAGTCCTCGACTGCGGGGCCCCGGGACGAGTGAGCCAGCCTCGCGGCAGGCGACGCTCGCCCAGTCCACGGCGCCCCTCGGGCCAAGCCCAGCCGCGGCGAAGACCCAGGAGCCTGGGGACGCGAGTGGCCCGAAAGACCGGGGAGCGCGAGGGGGAGGGCGAAGCCTGCGCTCGAACCGGGCAGGGAGCCGGTTCAGGTCGGCGTAGCGCTCTGCGCGGTTCGGGCTGACGCTACTCTGGCGTTGGCCCGAAGAAGTCGTCGACCCGCGGATTCCGCCCGCGCGCCTTCGCCCGATCAGCCTCCGCCTCCGGGCCGCGCCCCAACCGCTCCAGCAGCCTGGCGCGCCGCCACAGCGCCTCCGCGAGCGTGGGGTCCACCTCCAGCGCCTTCGCGAAGTCCTGCAGCGCCCCGTCCGCGTCGCCGCGCCTCGCCCGAAGCCTCGCGCGGTCGACCCGCGCCATCGTGAACCCCGGATCGATCGCCAGCGCCCGGTCGAGGTCGTGCCGTACCGCGTCCCACTCGTCGCCGGGATCCAGCCCCGCCGCCTGCGCCGCGGCCGCGCGATAGTATCGCGCGCGCCCCCGCCACGCCCACGCGCTCGCGTCGATCGACGCCCGCGCCACACCCGCGTCCAAGTCCGCCAGCGATTCCGCCCACGCCGCCGCACCGGCCTCCCCCGCCGGCACATGCCGCAGCGCCCACTCCGCCCTCAGCGCCCCGCGCGAGATCCACGCGTCCGCGCGCGCCGGGTTCGCCGCCGTCTCTTTCCCCAGCACCGCCAGCGCCGCCTGGCACGAGGCCGAGCCGTCCAGCCCCCGCTCTTCCGCCGTAATCGCCGCCATGGCCGTCGCCGCACCGGCCCGTGAAGCCGCTTCGGGCGCAGAAGGCGTGGCCGTCAGAGCCGCCGCGTACTCCTCCGTCGCCGCCCGCAGTTCCCCCTGCGGGTCCTCCCCGCGCAGCTCGAGCACTACCGCACGGTTTACCCGTACGTCCCCCAGGCCCAGCCGCGCCGCCGCCGTCTCGCCGGCCGACCGAAACCCCGCCTCCGCCCGCGTCAACCACGGCTCCGCGTCTCCGCCGGTCCGCATTTCCCACACCGCGCGCTGCCGGAGGATCGTGCCCAGCCGCACCCGCAGCGCCGGCGGCTCCGCCGTCTCCAGCAGCGCCACCCCCTCGTCGTATCGCCCGCGCGGATCCTCGCCGCGCGAGTGCAGCCACGCCCCGAGCCACCACAGCGCCTGGCTGCCGCGGTCGATCCCATCCTCTCCGCCCGGGCGCAGCTTCAACACCTCGCGCGCATCGCCGGCCGCGCCCTCCAGGGACGCCCGCGGGTCCCCGCCGGCGAGGGTGCTCAACCCGGCGAGCGTCAGCCGCACGCCGAGGCGCCACCACCATCCCTCCACCATTTCCGGGGCGAGCTCCGTGCATCGCCCGAAGTCCACCTCCGCCGATTCGAACTCCGCCCGCGCCTCCGCTCCCGCCGACGCCTGCGCTTCGCCCAGCAGGACCCGCAGCATCCCCCGCGACAGGAACAGCGACGCGTCCCCCCGGGACATTCCCGCCGCACGATCGCAGTCCGCGATCGCCTCGCGATAGCGCGCCCGCACGTCCTCCCCGCGCGCCGCGAGCAGCACCGCAACCCGCTTGCGGGTATCCGCGCGCGCCGTCCACCCGCACTGCAGGCCCGGCAGCCGATCCACGAGCACGGTCTCGTCTTCCAGGCACAGCTCGAGCACCGGCATCGGGTCCTCCCCCTGCGCCTGCAGGAAGTTGGCCAGCGCCGACAGCGTCATCACGCGCGTCAGCCGCGCGTCGCCGTCGCCCGGCGCCGCCTTGACCGCCTGGGCGTGGTCGGCGAGTGCGTGATCGTACAGCGCGCGCTGCGCCGCGACGTCCTGCTTTTCCTCCCGGGCGAGCCTCAGCCGCGTCGCTCCCAGCCCGGTCCACGCCGCCGCGTCCGCCGGGTCAGCCTCAGCCGCCTCGCGATACCCGGCGAGCGCCGACTCGAAGCGCGGCACCGGGTCCTCCCCGCGCAGCCGCAGCCAGTCCCCCCAGAGGCCGTTCACGTTGCCCAGCCCGAGCCGCGCCCGCCTCACCGCCGAGCCGCCCGCTCCGCCCGCCGTCGCGAAATCGGCCGCCGCAGCCGAATACCGCGCGGTGGGGTCCTTCCCCTGGGCCCACTCGCGTTTGCCGATGACGACGAGCGCGTCCGCCCGGCCGAACCGCGGGTCGGGCCAACTCGGGTCGGCCGCGATCGCCGCCCCCCAGTCCGCCAACGCCGCCTCGTCCTCGGGCCGGCGCGTCGCGACCTCGCCGATGGTGAACCGCAGATACGCGCGATGGGCGAGCATCTCGGCCGAGTCGTGCTCCAGCGCGACCGCGCGGTCGGCGTCGGCCTTCGCGCCCGCCACGATCCGCTCGACGTCACGCCCCGCGAGCCGGCCAAACACCGCGGTCTGAAGCCGCAGCATCGCCCGAAAGATCCACATCCGGGCGAATCCGCCGTTCAGCTCGATCGCCCGCGAGACGTCCGCCTCGCCGCTGCGGAAGTCCTCCGTCGGGTCCTCGCCGCGCAGGCTGCGGGTCGCGCCGAGAGTCACGCGCGCGCTGCCGCGACGGAAGTGGTTCTCGTAGTTGCCGGGCTCCCGCGCGAGCAGCTCCTCGTAGTCGACGAGCGCTTTCAAGTAGACGGGACGCGGGTCCTCGCCGCGCACCTCGGCCTGGCGCCCCCACTCGAGGAACGTGTCGCCCCGGCGGCCGAGGAAGGGCAGGTAGCCGCGATCCGTCATGAGCCCCTGGGTGCAGGTCTCGACCGCCATGGCGTAGTCGCCGCGGTCGTTGAGCGACTGGGCGAGGCCGCCGGAGGCTTCCTCCAGGCCGGGATCGAGGCGCAGGGCCTCGCGCAGCAACCGCTCCGTCTCCGCGCGGTCGGTCTCGCGACCGGCGTGGAGGAGGAACAGGCCTTGGGCGCAGTGCAGGTGGGCCGGGGGGAGCGGATCGGCGCCGGGGCGGTCGGCAAGCCTGCGCAGCCCTTCGAGGTCGGCGACGATGGACTCGCGCAGCGTGCGCGCCGGCGCATCAGCCGCCGCGAGTTCGGCGTCGGGGATCGGCGGGCCGGCCATGGCCAGGCGCCGTTCCTCACGCAGTTGCTTGAGGCGCTCGGCGAAGAACCCGGAGCGCAGGATCGCCCGTTCGTACCGGCTGCGCGCGAAGTCGGGGTCGCGGGCGAGCGCCTTTTCCTGCTCCGCCTCGGCTTCGCGGAAGCGGAGGAGCGCCCGATACAGCCGCCCGAGGTGGAAGCGCGGCTCGGCGAGGCCGGGAGCGCGGGCCTCGGCCTTGCGCACGGCCTCCTCGAGCGGGGCGAGGAACTCCGCCTCTGCGTCGGCGAGCGCGGCGCCGCTGCGGCGGACCACGAGGGCACCCTCCAGGTTGGCGCGGGCGAGCGCGCGCAGGTCGGCGACCACCTGCTGCTCCAGCCCGGCGGAGGAGCGCAGGACGGAGCAGGCGAAGACGAGCGCCGCGAGGGCGACCCCCGCGAGCGCGCCGGCGGCCTTGTGCCGGCGCATCCAGCGAATCGCGCGCTCGACGGTCCCGGCCCGGCGGGCGAGGATCGGCTCCCCGCGCAGCATCCGCCGGCAGTCGTCGGCGAGCGCCGCTGCGGTCGCGTAGCGGTCCTCCCTTTCCCGGGCCATCGCCCGCAGGCAGATGGTCTCGGCGTCGCGGTCGACGCCCGGCCTGTGGCGCGAGGGCGGCGGCGGCGCCTCGCGCGCGACCTGCAGCACCACGCCCATTGGGCTGTCGCCTTCGTACGGCGCCCTGCCGGTCAGCAGGTGGTGGAGGAGCGCCCCCAACTGGTAGACGTCGCTGAGCGCGTCGACCAGGTCGATGCGGCCGTTGGCTTGTTCCGGGCTCATGTACACCGGCGTGCCGAGGATCGCGCCGGTGGCGGTGAGGCCTCTGTTCCCAGCGTCGATCGTCTTGGCCAGGCCGAAGTCCATGACGGTTGCGCGGCCATCCCGGGTGCGGATGACGTTCGCGGGCTTGAGGTCGCGGTGGACCACGCCGTGGTCGTGCGCGTGCTGGATCGCCTCGGCGGCGTCGGCGATCAGGCGGACCGCTTCGGGCGCCGCGAGCCCGCCGGGATGCTCACGCGAGACGCGATCCAGGCTCTCGCCCTCGACCAGCTCCATGGCGATGTAGGAGGTGCCCTCGGCTTCGCCGATGTCGTGCATCCGGACGATTCCGGGGTGATGGAGGCGCGCCGCGGCCTGGGCTTCGCGGCGGAAGCGGAGCAGGTCCACGACCCCGGCGGCGCCGCCTGCGTGAAGCACCTTCACGGCGCGCTCGACCTGGAGCCCCGGGTGAAAGGCGCGGTAGACCACGCCCATTCCGCCGCGTCCGAGCACGTCGCGCAGTTGGTAGGGGCCGAAGACGCGGCCGGGACCGACCCGCGCGGGCGAAGGCGCGGTCGCAGGTTCGGTGGCGGTCCCGCGGTCGATCAGGGTCGGGACCTCGCCCGTGCGGGTCGCGTCCGCTGCCGGGGACGGGACCGCCCCGGGGCCCGCGAAGAGATCGTGCAGGGTCTGCGAGCCCGCCGCGGGGTCGGCCTCGGCGGCGGCGAGCAGGGAGTTGACTTCCCCGGCCGGCGCGACGCCGCGCGCGAGCGCCTCGGACGCGTGGCGCCAGGCGGCAGCGCGGTCCGAGTGGCGCGGGTCAGCGCGAAGGAACTCCTTGGCGTGGGCGGTCATGAGCTGCGAGATCTGCAGGTGGCTGAGCAGTCGCGATTCGGCGAGGGCAAGCGCGAGCGAGATCGCGGGCTGCCGGCCGGCAGCGACACGGCGCGCCGCCTGCAGTTGCGCGCTCGTCACCCGCCCGGCGTCGAGGACCAGGCGCGCGAGCACGTCGTCGGTCGATCGGTCTTCCATTTTCGTCAGCCCCCGCCAGACCACGCTGGCTCGGTTGCTCGAGCAGGTGCGGGCAGCGCTGCGCGGATGCGCCGGGCGCCCTCAGAATTTCATCTCCACGCCGAAGGACGCTCGCGTGTCTTCCACCTCCAGCCGCTCCGCAGCGCGCCCGGTCGTGTCGAAACGCAGCACCTCGCGGCCGAGGTCCACCTTCGACCGCTCGTGCGCGGTCTCCAACATCACCGACCACCGCCCGTCGATGTCCCATCGGACCCCTCCCGCGACCCGGCTTCCCCAATCCGACCGCCCGTCGTTGCTGTCGGCGAGCGACCCGTTGGACCGGACCAGGCTGCGCGCGAGATACTCCCGCTCCGTGTAGGAGGTGCCGGCGAAGAACTCCAGGTCGCGCGTGATCGACCACTCGCCGCCGAGGGAGAGAACCAGCGCGCGGTATGACTTGTCGGTGTGGACGAACCGGTCGAAGAACGCCGGGGCCGGCGGGATCGAAAATTCGTTGCCGTCGTCATGCGCGCGGGCGTGGCTCCATTGCATCGCCCCGGCGATCGTCACCCTGACCTCGGGAACGACTTCGAAGCGCGACCCCAGGCCGGCCTCGTGCTCCCCGGTGTCCCGCTCGTCGAATCGGCCCTCGTAGTCGGTCTGCGTGAAGCGATAATCCGCCCAGCCGGACCAGCGTTCGGAAAGGCGCCGCCACAGCCGGAACTGGACCTTGAAATCGTCGGCGATCGCGTCGCGAACGGCGCCCACCGAGTCCAGGACCTGGTCGCCGTTCACGTCCTCCTGCACGACGCGGTCCACGTCCCCCAATCGCCGGATCAGGCGCGGGGACCGATACCGCACCTGCAGCCGGGCCAGCCAGTCGGCCCCGATGTTCTGCTTCCCGGTCACGAGCACGCTCGCAAAGCGCTTCCCGTCGTTCCGGAGGTAAATCTGCTCCTCCAACCGCACGCCGAACGTGCTCCGGCCCCAGGAAACGAGGTCCTCGCGTATCGCCTCGAAGCCGAATGAGGGAGTGACGATGACGTCGTCCAGCGACTCGTAGCTTTCGTACCGCTCGCGCGTACGCTGCGGCGACGGGGTCGACTCCGGCCTGCGAAACTCATCGCGCTCGATCGAAGAGAGCCCCCACACGTTGCTGTCGTACGTGAACTGAATTCCCGCCGAGGTGCGGAACGTCCATCGATCCCCCCTCGGCCGAGGCCTCTCGACCTCGGGAGCGCGCTCCGCCTCGGTCTCCTTCGGGACTTCCGGGACCTCCGGAACGCTCTGGGCGGGCGGCGTCTCGCCCGGCCGCAGCGTGCGATCCAACCGCAACCGCAGGACGTTCTCCGCCCCGCCGGGAAGCAGGAACTCGTACGTGTGCCAGTCCGGCGGGACCTCGAGCCATTCCTCCCGGCGGGCCGAGTCGAGGTCCGCCTCGAACGAAAGGAGCGCGGTCTCCTCTCCCTCTTCGAGAACGAGGAGGTGGTGGAAAGCCGACTCTGGCTCCCCCGACGCGGGCTCGAGCCACAATGAGATCCGGAGCTTCACCGGTCCCTCGACGCTGCAGGTCACCCGTTGTCCGGACGCAAGGCGGACGAAACCCGCGTTACGGGGATCGCCCCCGGCAGGGACGGGGGTGCCGCCCGAGGCGCGCACGGGCAGGGTGACGGGGGCCGGGGACTCTGCGGCGAGGGTCGCGCCGGTGACCGCGGCCAACGGGGTCGGGTCGACCACGGCGGCGGGCGCGGGGTTTCCGCCCGATTCCTGAGCGAGGCCGGGTCGCGGCAGCGAGGCCATCACGGCGAGAAGCGCGAGCGCTCCCCGGGCCGCGATCGAATGGCGCGCCATCGGACACCCTCCGGACCCCGTCGTCGTGCAATCGGCCCTCTCGGGAAGTTACGTCGGGCCAGGCCGGGCGTGCAAGATTCTTCGACTTCGTCGGCCCCGGACTTGCACGCGGCTCCGGAAATGGAGTAGGGTATCCACATATCAGGTGCGCGCTCGTAGGGCCCATCGCCGGATGAACCCCACCCCCGCTTCGCCGGACCGCCTCCGACCCGGCCCGATCCTCGCCCAGACCCCGGGCGGCGCCTTCCACGGCTGCCTCGACGGGGCTGGTCGCGCCTGCGGCATCTTCTGGATCGAGGCGGAGCGCGGCTCGCGCGCGACCGCCCACGGCGCCCTCCAAGCCCTCGGCCGCAAGACCCTGGATGTGTTCCGGGGCGACCGGGCACGCGTACAGACCGGGCGTAAGGACGGACATCTCTTCCTCGCCGTCGCCTTTCCCGGCGAGAGCAGCGACGCCCAGCTGGCGGAGCAACTGACCCGCCTGCGCGCCGGAGTGCCGGATCTGGCGGAGGCGCCCGAAGGCGCGCCGCCGGTGGCGGTCCACGCCACGAACTATCCCGAGGAACTCGCGCAAACCCGCGACTTCGGCGCCGGTGCGGGTAGAGGCCCGGCACCGACCCGGCTGGGGGCGTACGAGCTGCTCTCCGAGATCGGCCGGGGGGGCATGGCCGTGGTCTATCGCGCGCGCCACTCGGCGCTGGGTAAGATCGTCGCCCTCAAGGTCTTTCAGGAGACGCCGGCAACGCTGCGCGATGCCGTCGAGCGTTTCCGCCGCGAAGCGCAGTTGCTCGCATCCATCTCCCATCCCCACATCGTGCCGGTCCACGACGTCGGCTCCGCGGGGACCCATCACTTCTTCGCCATGGACCTGCTCGAGGGCGGCACGATGGAGGCATGGCTGAAGGAAAAGCCGCCCCGGGAGCAGGTCCTCGAAGTCATGGAGGCAGTGTGCCGGGCGGTCCATCATGCGCACACCCAGGGGATCATCCATCGCGACCTGAAGCCCGCCAACGTCTTCCTCGAAGCTGGCCGCCGTCCCGTGGTCACGGACTTCGGACTCGGCAAGCTGCTCGCCGCATCCGAGTCGGCCGGGGACATCACGGTGTCGGGGACGGTGTTCGGGACCCCGCAATACATGGCCCCAGAACAGGCAGCGGGCCGCACGCGCCAACTCGGACCAGCGACGGACATCTACGCGCTCGGAGCAACGCTCTATCGCGCGGTCACCGGCGTGCCCCCGTTCGAGGCCGAGAACGCCACCTTGGTCCTGGTTCGGGTCCTGCGCGAAGTCCCCCTTCCCCCGCGGAGGATCGACCCGCGGCTGCCGGCCGCGCTCGAGAGCGTGATCCTGCGCGCGATGGCGCGAAAACCCGGTGATCGCTACCCGTCCGCCGAAGCCTTGGCCGACGATCTGCTGAGGATGCGCACAGGCGAGGCGATCCGGCCCGTACCGTGGCTGCGCCGTTCTCCGGGCCGGGCCCGGCGCCTCACGATCGGCGCCGCCGTCGCCTCCGTGGCGCTCGCGACCGTGGCGGTGTTCGCCCTCCGGCCCGAGCGCACCGCGCCGCCGGTAGCCACGACCGGGCCTGCCGTCGAGCCGGACCTCCAAGCCGCGCACATTTCCGCTCCCGCGCTCGACGAGGCCGCGCTGCTCGGCGTGGACGGCACGAGCGTGGAGGAGCGGCGCGACCGGGTCCTCGGCGCGGTCCTGCGGGACGGGGCCGAAGGCCGACTCGATTCCCTGGAGCGGCTGCAGCGGGTCCTCACCGACCTGGAATCCTATTCCGGCGAGGAGTTGAGCGACTGGGAAGCCCGCGTGGAGGGCGCGCGGGGACAGGCCCGGGGCAGCCGGGTACAACCGGGGCTCGACCGGATCGCCGAGCGCATCCGCGCCGAGCTCGCGCGCCGAAGGTCACTTTCCGGGGGACTCGTGCGCAAGGAGGCGGAGGCGTTCCGCGCGGCGGGAGACTTCCGCCGCGCGCTCGACCGGCTCGAAGCCTACCGAGAGGCCCATCCCGCAGAGGCGGGTGAGACCGCGATGACGGCGGCACTGGCGTCGGTGTCCCGCGACGCGGAGGCGGCGGCGCAGCGGCTCGAGTCGGCCCAGGTTGCCCTGGCGAAGGCCGGGGAGCTCGGGCCCCGCCGGGAGGCGTTCGAGCGCGAGCTCCGGCTTCTGCCCAAGTCGCTCGCCCAGCGGACCCGCGGGCAAGTCGAGCAGGCGCGCGAGATGCACGAGCGGGCGCTCGCGGTAGAGGGCGAGCGCTCGGCGCAGCTCGCGCGGGAGAAAGAGGAGAAAGACCGCCATCGCGCGGCCGAAGACGAGGCGCGGCGCAAACGCGAGGTGGAGGAAGCGCTCGCGCGCGTCGCGCGTGAGGAAGAGGAGCGCCGGAAGGCGGAAGACGAGCGCACTCAGATCGCCCGGGAAGGCGAGGAACGGAAGGCGCGCGAGGAGGGAGAGCGCAAGCAGACCGAGGAGGCGAAGCGCGCGGCGGCGGCCGCGGTTGCGGCCGTGGCGCCCGGGGACGAGGATCGCCGTTGGGCCGCGGTCGCGGCGGAAGCCGAGAATCTGCAACTCGCCGGCAAGGCAGGGCCGGCTGCGAAGCTCGTGCAAGCCGCGATCGAAAGCGGCACGTGGCCGCGCCTCGCCGACGTGCTCGGCGGCTATCGGGTCGCGCTCGAGAACCTGGCGCGGGTGGACGACGCGGTCGTCCGGGCGTTGCGAACCCCTTCGGATCGCCCCGTCGACCTGCTCTTCCGCGATCCTTCCGTTCCCGGAGGCGTCGCGCTGGTCGCAGGCAGGGTCGTCGCCGTGGAGGCTGCGGAGGACCGCGGTCCTGAAGTGATCGTGCAAGGGAAGACGGCCAACACTACCCGGCGCGCGCTCGCGCAGCTTCATCCCCGGACGGCCTTCGCCCTCGCCGGACGCGCGGCCGGCGACAGCCCGGGCCTGGACTCCGCGACCCAGCGGGTCTATCGCTTCCTGCGCGCCGCGGACTTCCGGGCCGTCCGCGAGTTGCTCGCGGACGGATCCGTGGACTCGCAGGTGCGAACTTGGGCGCAACGAAGGCAGCGGGAGCGGGTGGATGCGCTCTTCTCGCGCCTCCAGGGTGAAGTCGGACGCCGCGAGGTCGTCGCGATCCGGAAGACCCTTGCCGAAGTCGCGCGCGCGGCACAGCCTCCGTTCCCATCCGCGCAGTCGAAGCTCCTCGACGCGGCCCGCCGCCTGCTTTCCGCGGTCCTGGTCACGCGCGGGCGGGAGGAAGAGGACTTCCTCCGTGGCGAGGCCGGCGAAGCGGGTGACCTGTCCGCCTCCGAGGGCGGCGACGGCGGCTCCAGTGACGACGGCGGCCCGCCGGCCGAAGACGGCGGCGACCGAACGAACGAGGATCTGGGGGGCTTCGAGGAAGGCGCGGCGGAGGGCCCCGGTGCAGGCCCCGGAGATGGAGGTGGGCCATTCGCCGGCGGGGCCGCCCCCTTACCCCGCCCTCGGGGCGGGGGTCGGCGGGCGGCGCGCGGGCGCGGGGGGGG
>Ga0082335_1005159_pt1 | contig 18448 bp, 19 predicted proteins | sample Subgrocontami58m_FD_72375 | JGI IMG/M metagenome (GOLD analysis project Ga0082335, IMG submission 72375) | Subsurface groundwater microbial communities from S. Glens Falls, New York, USA - GMW37 contaminated, 5.8 m (SPADES assembly) (version 2) ... | reverse complement strand
GGCCGCGGTAGAGGCCTTCTTGGAGCGCTATCATTACCACCGGCCGCACTTGGGCCTGGGACTCCGCCCACCGCTCAAGAAAGGAGGCTGACGACTGTCGGATATTTACGGAGAATATAGCGGAACCTTGACAAGGGGCACCAGGGTGAGGTACAGTATTTATTGGCACTTGGCAGAAACAAGTGCCAGTTTCGTATCTGCGCAGAGCCCGGGGAGGTGCCCGTTGCCGATCTATGAATATGAATGCAGCGGCTGCGGTCACGGTTTCGAGCTGCGCCAGGGCTTCAGCGCCGAGCCTGTCTCCCAGTGTCCCATGTGCCAGGGCCGGGCAAGCCGGGTGATCCATTCGGTGTCGGTAATCTTCAAGGGGAGCGGTTTCTACGTGAACGACTACAAACGCTCCTCGGTCAGTGACCCCACCCCCTCCAAGAAAGACTCCGCCCCCGCTGGCGCCGCAGCGCCTGCCGCCGATATCAAAGTCGGCCCCAACGAGAGCAAGGCCAAGTCCAAGAGCAGCGCCTCCTCTTAACCCGTGCGGGTCCTCCTCCAACGGGTGACCAAGGCCGCTGTAACCGTAGAGGGCCAGCGCTTGAGCAGCATCGGTCGCGGGCTGGTGCTGTTTGTGGCCGCGGCCCTGGGCGATGGGTCCGCTGACCTGGAGTACCTGGCCCAGAAGACCGCCCACCTCAGACTCTTCCCCGGCGACGATGACCGCTTCGCCCGTTCTCTGCTGGAGGTCGGCGGCACCGCCCTGGTGGTCAGCCAGTTCACCCTCTACGCCCAGACCCGCAAGGGGCGTCGCCCCAGCTTCACCGAGGCCGCGCCGCCGGATGTGGCGGAGCCCCTCATCGCCGCCTTCTGCGAGCGACTGGAGGCCCTCGGCCTCAGGGTGGGCAAAGGGCGTTTCGGGGCCTACATGGAGGTGGAGCTGTGCAACGACGGCCCGGTGACCGTACTCCTGGACAGCGCCGATCGCCAGCGCAGCCGCCGAGGCCAGGAGCCCAGGGCCAAAGACTCAGGCTAGGGCGGCGCTAGTACCTGATTCCGAAATAAGGCGTCATAACCCTCCACGTTCGTGGTGAGCCGAGTTCACCCTGAGCGAAGTCGAAGGGAACCACGAGGCCCGGCCCTTCGACAAACTCAGGGCAGGTGGGGGCTCAGGGCGAACGGAAAAAAGGTCACGCGGACTTACGAAAACGTGGTACTAGGCGGCGAGGAATAGCCCTTCCACCAGGCCGATCTCATACATCAAGAAGATACCCAAGCCTACGCTCCCCACGCCGGCGGCCATCTGGACCAGGCGGTTCAGGGCTGGAGCCCTGGCGGAGAGGGAGAAGGGAAGCCCCATCATCACCGTCAGCACCCCCATGGAGAGCACCGAGCCCAGGCCGAAGATGAAAAGGTAGAGTACCCCCAGGCTGGGCGACTTGATGGTGCTGAGGACCAGCAGGACCAGGGCCGCGCTCCCGGCCAGACCGTGGAGGCTGCCCACCAGGTAAGACTTTCCTCGAAACGCCGGCCTCAGCCAGGCGCCCCGGCGCCAGTCCTCGGCGCTGGGATGGTCGTGGTCCGGCGAGGGCTCGTGGGAGTGGAGGTGGGTGTGGACGGTTTCCGGATGCTCGTGCTGATGGCCGTGGAGTTGCTTCCTCCAGAGGCCCCACAGTACCTGTAGCCCCAGACCCACCAGCACCATGCCTACCGCGAACTCGAAGAACAAGGCCAGACGGTCGGGGATGGCGAGGCGTAGCAGGATGATCGTCGCCCCCACCAGGACAAGGGTGGTGGTGTGGCCCAGCCCCCAGGAGATGCCGACCCAGGCAGCCCGCAGCGGGTTGCGGTAGGAGCTCACGATGGTGGAGACGGCCACCACGTGGTCGGCGTCCAGGGCGTGGCGGATGCCGAGGAGCACGCCGAGGAGCAGGGCGCCCAGGGCATCGCCGCTCATGACGCGGTCCCTGCCCTGGCCCCAGAGCGCCTGCGCTCGCTGCGCTTGGCCTGAGAGGCGCACAGGGAGCAGACGCCGAATACCGGCAGGTGCTCCAGCTCGGCCGCAAAGCCGAAGCGCTCCTTGAGGGTGAGGCGCAGGGGCTCGAAGAGGTCGTTATCCAGCGGTGTGGTGGCCCCGCAATCCCGGCAGACCAGGTGATGATGGGGCTCGGCGCTCAGCTCGTAGCGGGTGGCGGCGCCCCCCAGGTCGGTCTCCGTGACCAGGTGTAGCTTTTTCAGGAGCGCCAGCGTCCGGTAGACGGTGGCGATGTCCATGAAGGCGTACTCTTCCCGGACCTTCTCGTAGATCTCATCGGCGGAGACGTGGCCGCTCTCCTGAATGGCGGCAAGGATCATCATCCGCTGGGGCGTCAGACGGTAGCCGATCTCCTGTAGGGACTCTTGGGCCCGTTTGGGGCCTGCCATAGGCCGCCTCTCTTGCAACAGTTCGCAGATACATTATGCATGCCGATGCCACTAGCTGTCAAGAGCGTTAAGGCGCTGTTGTGCACCGCTGGTGAGCCACGAACCTGACGTCAGCGCGGGTCGCGTGAGGGCCCTTTCTGGCGCCCTGAAGGGTATATCTTGACAAACCTGGGAGGGATTGTTATCATCGTGCCTAGAACAGGTCTTAGACCTGTCACAAAAGGTAGGAGCCCAATCTGGGCGGCGGGCGGATGGTTCCCCGCGAGCGCAGCCCAGGGGCAAGTATGGGGCCTTGTGGCTCCAAGAAGGAGGACTAGGTGGCGTACAGCACCAAGAGCAAGAAGTCGGGCAAGACCTACTATCTGCATTCCAAGAATGTGGTCCTCAAGGGTGGTCACAAGCAGACCATCTACTACTTCGCTTCCAAGGCGGGCGCCAATGCCATCAACGCGCTCCCCACGGCCTATATGGTGGTGGAGAACGATCGGACCGGGCTCCCGATCCTGAAGAAGAAGTAGGGCACTGCCGCCGGCCTGCGACGGGCTGGGGGTCGGCGCCGGATCAAGGTGAGCGGTATGTTTCTGAGTTTGCCCGGGGAGCTGCGGCGCTCCTCGGGGCGGTAGCCCGAGGCCGCCGCCCACCGCACTTCAAGGAACCTGAAACGCCAGCGCTCGCGGGTGCGGAGAGCGCAGACGGGAGAGCCTAGCCCAGGCTCTCCCGTCTGGTTTTTCGGGCCTTGCCTCAAATGTCATTCAGAGGCAGTCCCGGCTGGGTGGGACTGCCTCTGAATCCGCGCCTTCGTAACCGGGAACGGATTCTTCGCTTCGCTCTGAATGACAGGAACTGGCCCACGGGTCTACTCCTGGGGCAAGGCCGTTTCTTAGAGAGGCTCCAGCTCCAGGTGGATGTCCAGGGCGCGGACGCTGTGGGTAAGGCTTCCCAGGGATACTATGTCCACCCCGGAGCCGGCCACGTAGCGCAGGTTCTCGAAGGTGATACCCCCGGAGGCTTCCAGGAGGCAGCGCCCGGCGGCCAGCTCGTAGGCTCGCTCCATGTCCTCGATCTTCATGTTGTCGAGCATGACTATTTCGGCGCCGGCGGCCAGGGCCTCCTGGAGCTGCTCCAGGCTCTCCACCTCAACCTCAACCCTGGACGTGTGGGGTGCCCTGGCCCTGGCCTGAGCGATGGCCTCGCCCAGGCTGATGCCCCTGGCTCGCAGCAGGGCCGGGTGGTTGTCTTTTATCAGTATCCCATCGCCCAGGTTGGAGCGGTGGTTGTGCCCACCGCCCATGCGGACGGCGTATTTCTGGAGCAGCCGCATCCCGGGCAGGGTCTTGCGGGTGTCCACCAGCCTGGTGTCCAGCTCGGCCAGCACCTCTACGTGACTGGCGGTGGCCGAGGCGATGCCGCTGAGGTGTTGCAAGAAGTTCAGCGCCGTGCGCTCGCCCTTGAGGATGCTGGCCGCCGCGCCCTCCACGGTGGCGATGAGCGTGCCACGCTCCAGCCGTCGTCCGTCGTGGAGAGCGACGGTGTAGCGGAGCGCTGGGTCCACGGCTTGAAAGACCAGTCCGGCCACCTCCACCCCCGCCAGGACTCCCTGGGCCTGGGCCTCGATGCGACCCTGGGCGCGCCAAGAGGGGTCGATAAGGGCATCGGTGGTCATATCGCCCCCGGCCAGGTCCTCCTCCAGGGCCAGCTCTATCAGGCGACGCACGGCGGGCAAGGGAAGCTGCATCATAGGCGGTCCCGTTGGAAGATAAGATGGCGGCGCCACTCGGGCCGCTGCTGCGGGTAGTCGGTGCGGAAATGGGCGCCGCGGCTCTCGTGGCGGGCCAGGGCGGCCTCGGCCATCAGCCGGCCTACCAGCACCAGGTTACCGAGCTCCTGGTCGGGCCTCTCCGCGGCGGGCCGGTGGTCACGGTCCCAGAGGGCCAGGATGCGCGCCGCGGTGGCTAGCCCCTCCCCATGGCGCACGATACCGACCTTCTCCCACATCAGCGCTTGGAGTGCTGGCAGGCTCAGGGGCGGGGCGCGCCCATTCTGGGGGTGGGCTGCCAGGGAGAGCCGCGGGGCCCGCCGGCCCTTCGCCGCGCGGCGTCCGGCCAGCACCGTCCGCTGCACGATGCGCTTGCTGAAGATGAGGGTTTCCAGCAGGGAATTGCTGGCCAGCCGGTTGGCGCCGTGGACGCCGGTACAGGCGGCCTCGCCGCAGGCGTAGAGGCCGGCTATGGTGCTCTCTCCCCAGGTGTTGGTGCGGATGCCTCCCATCATATAGTGAGCGGCGGGGGCCACTGGTATCGGCTGCTTGGTGATATCCAGGTCGTGCTCCAGGCAAAAGCGGTAAATTTGGGGGAAGCGCGCCGCCACGCGGGGCCCCGGCAGGTGGGTGATATCCAGCAACACGTGGTCGGCGCCGCTGGCGTCCATCTCGGCCACGATGCTGCGGGCGACGATGTCCCGGGGCGCCAGCTCTCCCTGGGCGTCGTACTTGGGCATGAACCGCTCGCCGCGCAGGTTGCGCAGCAGGCCGCCCTCTCCCCGCACCGCTTCAGAGATGAGGAAGGGGTAGACGCCCGGCAGGTAGAGGGCGGTGGGATGGAACTGGAAGAACTCCATGTCCATGGTCTCAGCGCCGGCGCGGTAGGCCAGGGCGACTCCGTCGCCGGTGGCCACCGCGGGGTTGGTGGTGTACTTATAAAGCTGGCCTGCTCCTCCCGTGGCCAGGACAATGAAGCGTGCCCCGTACTCCTTGGTCTTGCCACTGGCACAGTCGAGAGCGCGGACTGCCGTGGCGCGCCCCTCTTCCACCGTTACCTCCGTGGCCAGGCTGTGCTCCAGCACCGTTATCTGGGAGAGCTTGGCCAGATTGGCCAGGGTCAGCTCGATGTGAGCGCCCGTGGCGTCCCCGCCGGCGTGGATGACCCGGGGCACGCTGTGGGCCCCTTCCTTGGCCAGGTCGATCTGCCCCTCCAGGGTGTCGAAAGGCACTCCGAAACGGATGAGGTCGGTGATGCGGTCAGTGGCCTCTTGGGTCAGGATGCGCACTGCCTCGCGGTCGTTGAGGCCGGCCCCGGCGCCCATGGTGTCGTGGGCGTGGAGGCGGGGGGAGTCGCGCTCTCCCAGGGCTACCGCTATGCCGCCCTGCGCGTACTTGGTGTTAGAGTCGTCGATGGAGCCCTTGGTCAGGATGAGGACGGAGCCGTGCTCGCGCGCGAGCAGCGCGGCGTAGAGGCCCGCAATCCCGGAGCCTACGACAACGTAATCGTAACTGGGCATGGCACCATGATAGCATTCAGCCGTGGTTTGCGACGGGCGGGCGCGGCAACCGGCCCTACGGGATGAATGACAAACGCCAATGCGATACCAGACTCGAAAATCCACTCGCCTATCTGGATATGATTACTCCAGCCCAGGCGCTTATTTCGTCACGATCGTTACCCACCAAAGAGCTCTCCTGCTGCTTTATCCGGCCTTCAAAGATGCCGTTAGCGAAGCGTGGCGCGCGCTGCCCGACCGGTTCCGGACCGTAGTCCTCGATGCATTCGTGGTCATGCCCAACCACGTTCACGCCATCATTACCATCACTGACATAGCACTGGCGTCCTCCAGTACCTTGACAATGGGCGAGGGGACCTCGCCCCTACCTGAACTCGCGCCCGTCCTTGGGGCAGATCGTAGCCTATTTCAAGTACAGGGCGGCGAAAGTCATCAATCTTCACCGGCGTGCCCCTGGCGCGCCAGTCTGGCAGCGTAATTATTACGAGCACGTAATTCGCGACGCGCTCCAACTGGATCGCGTTCGGCAATACATTCTCGACAACCCGGCCCAATGGGAGGATGATCCGGAAAATCCAGCTAAGACCCCACGACCGTGGTAGGGGCGGGGTCGCCCCGCCCATTGGCCGCTAGCTGGTGCGGCGCATGGACAGCATGCGCTCCAGGGCCACCCGCGCCCAGCGGGCGGTCTCGTCGTCCACCACGATCTGGTTCACCACCTTGCCCTCAACCAGCCCCTCCAGCACCCAGCAGAGGTAGGCAGGGTGGATGCGGTACATGGTGGAGCAGGGGCAGACGATGGGGTCGAGGCAGAAGACGGTCTTGTCGGGGTTTTCGCGGGCGATGCGGTTGACCAGGTTGATCTCGGTGCCGACGCCCCAGATGGAGCCGGGCGGGGACTCGCTGATGCGCTTGTTGATATATTCGGTGGAGCCGTTTTCGTCGGCTGCCTGCACCACCTCCATGGTGCACTCGGGGTGGACGACTATGCGCGCGCCGGGGAAGCGCTGCCGCGCGGCCGCGATCTGCCCGGCGGTGAAGCGCAAGTGGGTGGAGCACCAGCCTTGCCAGAGGACGATGCGGGCGCCGCGGAGGGCCTCGGGGCTGTTCCCGCCCCGGGGCTTGGTGGGGTCCCAGACCACCATCTCATTCAGCGGCACTCCGAACTTCAAGCCGGTGTTGCGGCCCAGGTGCTGGTCAGGGAAGAAGAGCAGCCGCTTACCCTGCTGAAAGGCCCACTCGTATACGGCCACGGCGTTGGAGGAGGTGCAGACGATACCGCCGTTGCGGCCCACGAAGGCTTTCAAGTTCGCCGCCGAGTTCATGTAGGTGATGGGGATGATGGTGTCTTCGATGGTCTCGGTCAGGGCCTGCCAGCATTCCTCCACGTCGTCGATGTTCGCCATGTCGGCCATGGAGCAGCCGGCCGCCAGGTTGGGCAGGATGACCTTCTGGGAGGGCGCGCTCAGGATGTCGGCGCTCTCGGCCATGAAGTGGACGCCGCAGAAAACGATGTACTCGGCTTCCTTGCGGTCGGCGGCGAGCTGGGAGAGCTTGAAGGAATCGCCACGATAGTCGGCCCACTTGATGATCTCATCGCGCTGGTAGTGATGGCCCAGGATAACGAGCTTGGAACCCAGGGCGGCTTTGGCGGCGGCGATGCGGCGGTCCAGCTCGGGCCCGGGCAGGTGCAGGTAGTCGTCGGGGATCGGCTGCCACTTCTTCCGGGCCGGCGGCGCTACCTGGTCCAGGGGCTCAAGGGTGTAATCGGTCTGGCACTCCGTATCGGGGAGCACCGGGACGAGGGTCTGCAGCATAGCTCTCCTGGCTTGGTTCTCCTGTAGCCATTATACCAGAGCGGCGGGGAGCCGGCCCCTTGTTTATCCACAAGACGGGGTAAGCTTTCCACAGCACGGGGTCCGTTTTCCACAGCGCTGCCCAGGCATCACTTTCTCCAGGGCGTCAAGGGCGTGCGGGGAACTAGCCAGGGCCGGAGCGGAGGATGCTAGAATGAAGACTCCTGGTGTACTGGCCCGTCGTGGGCGACTATTTCGAGGAGGGTTTCGTGGCGAAGAAGGTGAGGGTTGGGATCCTGAACGTCACCGGCTACGCCGGGCTGGAGCTGGCGCGCCTGCTGTACCAGCACCCCCACGTGGAGCTAGCGGCGGTCACGGGTCGTAGCGAGGCGGGCAAGCCTCTGGGCGAGGTCTTCCCGACCCTGGATGACCTGGGGCTTACCATCACGGCGGAGGTGCAGGGGAAGGTGGACTTCATCTTCTCGGCGCTACCCCACAAGGCCAGCGCCGAGGCGCTGCTACCCTTTCTGCGCCAAGGGCTACGGGCGGTGGATATAAGCGCCGATTTCCGCCTGAGAGACGCCGCCGAGTACAAGCAGTGGTACCAGGTGGTCCATCCCGCCCCGGAGCTGCTGAAGGAGGCCGCCTATGGCCTGACGGAGCTGAACAAGGACGCCATCTGCGGCGCCCAGGTGATCGCCAATCCAGGCTGCTATCCCACCTCGGCCATCTTGGCCCTGGCGCCGGCCTTGAAAGAGGGGCTCGTGGAGCCCGATATCATCGTGGACAGCAAGTCCGGAGTCTCGGGCGCCGGGCGTGGCCTCAGCCTGGGCGCCCACTTCAGCGAGGTCAATGAGACCGTCTCCGCCTACGGGCTGGAGGGGCACCGCCACCTTCCGGAGATCACCCAGGAGCTCCGGCGTCTGGCGCCCGGGGGCAAGCTGCGGGTGACCTTTGTCCCGCACCTCATACCCATGACCCGGGGCATCCTGAGCACTTGCTATGCGCCCCTGGTGGAGTCCCGACTGGGGTCGGGACTGGCCTCGGCCCAGAGTGAACTGGCCGCCGTTTACCGCGATTTCTACCGGGACCAGCCCTTCGTCAGGGTGGTGTCGGCGCCGCCTCAGACGAAGCATACTAATGGCAGCAACTACTGCGTCATTTATCCCACCGTGGACCCGCGGTCGGGGCGGCTGGTGGTCATCAGTTGCCTGGACAACCTGGTGAAGGGCGCCGCGGGCCAGGCGATCCAAAACATGAATGTGATGCTGGGCTTCGAGGAGACGGCGGGGCTGCTGGGCCTGGGCCTGTGGCCCTAGTTGGGGTGTCGCCAAGACGACGCTGGCAGCGGCGCGTTGTTCGGCCCCTGTAGGCTCTGCTATACTCCGTGGCGCTGCCCCCATCGTCTAGTGGACTAGGACACCGCCCTTTCAAGGCGGACACGGGGATTCGAATTCCCCTGGGGGCACCAGCTTCATTCCTCGGCTAGCTCGCGCTACTCAGGGGCATATCAGACTTTGACGCCCGGCACCCCTGGAATTTTGGGCGCAGGCTTCCCCCGCAAGAAGAAGGGCACCACCACGCCCAGCAGCCCCGCTACGAGGAGGACGATGCCCCAGAGCTGGATGGTGCCGGCGATGGTGTTCACGGAGCTTTGGATTATCTGGAACGCCTTGTCCTCCACCCCGGTGGAGTAGCCGCTGCCCAGTAACGCCAGCTCGTTGATAGCGGCGCTGGTTGCAGTCCTGGCGCCGATGGCTGTGGCCAGGGACAGCAGCCCGCCGAGCGCCACGGCGGCGGCTCCCCACTGCAGGCGGCCTCTCCAAGAGCGTCCGCCCAAGAAGGCGATGGCCAGGAGCAAGGCGGCCAGCACCGCCAGGCCAACCGACAGGGCGGTGCGGAAGCCGCGGAGGCCTTCGCGCACGTTTTCTAGGTCAGGCGCGTTCTTGGCGATATCCGCCTTGGTCACGTTGAGCTGGTCGGGGACCACCTTGTCTATCTCCTCGGCGAGGGGCAAGAGCTGGAGCAGGCGCTGCGGCGTCACCTGGCCCACCTTGCATGTAGGGAAGGCGCCGGCAGTCATCAGCTGGTCGAACCTGGCACAGGCCGGAAGGGCCTGGTATTGGTCTTCCAGCGTGCTCTGGACGACAGGGCTGATGGCGCCGAGCTTGCAGCCGGGGAAGGGGTCGAACCGGACGTCGGCGGCGGAGGCGCAGGCTGGCAGGGCGTCGTAGGCGCTGATCAGGACGGGGACCAGGTTGCCGCTGGTGTCGCCCAGGCGGCAGCGGGGGAACTGCTGGGCGATCTGGAAGTCGGCCAAACGGGCGCAAGGCGGCAGGGCATCGTATTTGCGGATGAGCAGGGTGGCCAGGGCCAGCTCGAAAACCTGCTTACGCTCCTTCAAGGGAACGGTGAGGTCGAAGGCATCGGTGCGGCCGGCGATGTAGGGCAGGGCGGCGTCGATGGCGACCTCCACCTGCTCCTGGAGGAAGGACTCGGAGATCGTCGCCTGCACCAGCCCCACTATTTCCTCGGCGGTCAGCGGCAGATCTTGCAGGGCGCTGCTGTTCGCTCGTAGCTCCTGGGGCACCGCCTCGCGCATGGCGAAGGCGTAGGCGTCGTTGCTCACCAGTTGCTCTTTAAGGAAGGCCGGGCTGAGCAGGCTGCCATTCATCGTCTGACCGATGATCTGGAGGAGAAGGAGGACGACGAAGGGGGCGATGAGGATGACGGCGGCGGCGCGGCGTAGGATGATCACTTGCGCTCCTCTAGATTTGCATAGGTTTTGAATTCAGTCCATTCTACCATGCCCCTTCGTGGCTTCAACAGGGGGGCGCTATAATGCCCTGGTCTGTGGTGCCCCGGTCTTGGGTGCCTTCGTCTTCGGCGACGGTGTGAGCGCGGGCCGGGGCCACCTGCGGTCCCCGCGCCCTTGTAGACAAGAGGCCCGGTTTCCGATGTCTCGCCGCCCCTTCTCTCCGCGTCGCTTCGTCCGCATCGCCCGGGAGGCCCTGGCCGGGGTCCCGGCGACCCTGCGTGAGCGCGTCTCCAACGTGGAGATCGTCGTGGAAGAATGGGCCTCGGCGCAGGCGCTAGCCGAGCAGGGACTGTCCAGCCGCTACGACCTCCTGGGGCTTTATGAGGGCACGCCCCTGACGGAGCGCGACAGCCGCTATAACATGGTCGCGCCGGACAGGATCACCCTGTACCGGGGCGCCCTGGAGGCCATGTGCGAGAGCGGGGAGGAGATGGAGCGGGAGGTCCGCCGCACCGTCCTCCACGAGCTGGCCCACCACTTTGGCCTGAGCGATGACGAGTTGGCGGCGCTCGAGGGCGAAGGGGAAGGCCGTTCAGGTTAGCCTGGTTCTGTTGGGGGGAGTCCAGAGTCCCGTCAAGGCGGGACACTGGCGGGGAACTAGGGTACTAGAAGGGCCGCTTGCGGCCGGCGTGGGCGTCTACGCCCGTGGCGATCTTCCGGCTGGTAGGAGCGCCGCACTTAGGGCAGGGCAAGGGCGCGTCGGCCTCGGACATCTTGCGCAGCTTTTCGAGCTCGTGCCCGCACTGGGGGCAACGGTATTCGTAAAGGGGCATCGCCCAAACCCTCCGCCAGAATCGCTCCTGGCTTCATTATAGGGGATTTCATTATAAGGTTCCCCATAGGGGAACTCACCCTCACCCTCAAGGGGCTTTGCCCCAAAAGTGCTCTTTCACCTGTCACCCTGAGCGAAGCGAAGGGTCTAGGGTAGTGGGGTTACCCTGTTGCCACCCCCAGATTCTTCGTCACTTCGCTCCTCAGAATGACAGTTTTGAGGCAAGGCTCCCTCAAGGGAGAGGGTCTGAAAAAATGGGCGTGGCCCGACCTCCGCCAGCGTGTGCTCCTGGCCCCGCTACAGGGGTGAGGGAGCCCTGCACAAAACCTCCTCTCCCCTGGGGGGAGAGGATTGAGGTGAGGGGGAGCCCTACGCTCTCCGCTTCTGTTCGTGTGTTGGACAACACCCTTGGGTAAAGCCGATGAGGGAGTGAAATGACTGCCAGCAAGGGAGAGGGTTTTGAAATAACCGCTAGGGCGGTGCGTCGCGCCGCGCCAGCTCGTAGAGCAGGTCTATGGCGCCCTCGCTGCAGGAGCTGTAGGAGCGCACCAGCTCGATGGCAGCGGTGAGGTCGAGGCTCTCGTCGCCCTCGATGGTGACGCCGTGCGCTTGGGCCACGTGGCGCATGAGGGCGGCGTCGGCCTCGCTGACCAGGAGCTCGCTGCCGTCGCGGTCCAGCACCACCTTCGGGATGCCGTCCAGGGCAGCCAGGTCAGCCTCGCGCGGCGCCGACACTGCAAAGTAGCGCATAGCTCCTGCCCTCGCTCTCGATGGTATCATACCCGTACCAATGGAGGTGACGGCGATGGACCTGAAGTCCCGGATCCGCGAGGTGCCTGACTTTCCTCAGAAGGGCATCCTGTTCCGGGACGTGACACCCCTGCTTCAGGACGCCGAGGCCTTTCGCTACACCATCGACCTCCTCGCGGAGCCGTACCGCGGGCGCGGAATAGAGGCGGTGGTGGGTATCGAGGCCCGGGGCTACATCTTTGGCGCTCCTGTGGCCTACGCCCTCGGCTCCCAGTTCGTGTTGGTCCGCAAGCTGGGCAAGCTGCCCGCGCTGACGGTAAAGGTCGAGTACGCTCTGGAGTACGGCACCTCCGCCCTGGAGATGCACCGGGATGCCTTGGCGCCGGGGCAGCGGGTCCTCATCGTGGACGACCTGCTGGCAACTGGTGGCACCGCGCTGGCGACGGTAAAGCTGGTGGAGGGGGTGGGCGCGCGGGTGCAGGGGCTGACCTTCGTGGTGGAGCTGGCGGGGCTGGGTGGGCGGGGACGGCTCAAGGGCTATCCCCTCAGCGCGCTGGTGGTCTACGATTGAACCATGTCGGGTCCATCCTCCGCTTGACGGCGTACCTCGCCGTCCGATACTCTATGCGAATCTACCCAGCGGTCTTGTCGCGGTAGTCAGGGTCTCTCTTACAGCAGGAGGTGTAGCAAAATGAAGCTCAAGCTGGACGAGGTGTACGAGAGCGCGACCTGGCGCGCTGCTGGCGCCGAATATCTGGCGACGCTGCTATTCGTGTTCCTCGGCGCCGGGGCCGTCGTCACCTCCGGCATTGTCATGGGGGGCCAGCTGGATGCCGCGCGGCTGGTGGCTATAGCCGTGGCCCACGGCCTGGCCATCATGCTGCTGGTCTCCGCCACCGCGCCCATATCCGGCGGCCACATCAACCCCGCGGTATCCTTCGCAGCGTGGGTTACGGGCAAGATCGGCAGCGGGAAGTTGGCCCTCTATGTCCTGGCCCAGGTCGCCGGCGGCGTAAGCGGCGCCTTCCTCCTAAAGGCCGTGATCCCTAACGCCCTGGAGGGTGGCCTGGGCTCCCACGGCCTGGGCAACATGGTTGGCTCGGGGGCGGGCCTGCTGGCCGAGGTGGTGCTGACCTTCACCCTGGTGTTCGTGGTCTTCGCCACCGCGATTGACAAGAAGGGGTTGACCCATCTGGCGCCCCTCGCCATCGGCTTCGCGGTGCTGGTGGACCACCTGGTCGGCGTTCCCCTCACCGGCGCCTCCATGAACCCGGCCCGGACCTTTGGTCCCGCCTGGGCCTCAGGCAACTGGGACCACCACTGGATATTCTGGGTCGGCCCCCTGCTCGGCGGGGCCCTGGCCGCCCTGGCTTATGAAAAGCTCTTCGCCTCCAAGGACTAGGCCAGCCGCCGCAGAAGGACCGGCCTACAACTTGCCCAGGGCGGCGTCGACGCGCTCCGCGTAACGCTCCAAAACCTCATGGATCGCGTGGGTGAGGGTCTGGTCGCTGGCGGAATCGCGGCTGCGGGCCAGGTCCTGCAGGGCGGCGGGTACGCGCTGTTGCAGCGCCTCCACCAGCTCGTAGGCCAGGGCCCCGTCCACCATCACCAGGACGGTCACCAGCCGGGCGAAGCCGTTGAGGGTCTCATTCATGGGCGGCGGATGTTAGCACCGTAGATACTCCGTGTCAATGGCGTTGCCCTTGTTTCCAAGGGTGTGTTACCATGGAGCAGGCGCGCCCTGAGGGGCGCGTTGCTGTTGGAGAGATATGCCGGACTTCGCCTTTTCCCCGCGCCCGAACCGGGCGAACTCCATCAACTGGCGTCCTTGGGCGCCCGCGACCTTCCAGGAGGCGAAGGAAAAGGACCAGCTCATCCTGCTCTCCATCTCCGCCAGCTGGTGCCACTGGTGCCACCTGATGGACGAGACCAGCTACTCCGACCCGGAGGTCATCCGTCTCCTCAACGAGCACTACATCCCGCTGCGGGTTGACTCCGATAGGCGCCCCGATGTCAACGCCCGCTACAACCAGGGTGGTTGGCCTGGCACTGTCCTGCTTACTCCCGAGGGGGACGTGATAGTCGGCGAGACCTTCCTGGATCCGGAGCATATGCGGCGGATCCTGGCCGACGCCAGTATGTACTACCACACCAAGCGCGGCGCCGTATATTCCCGGATCGCTCAGGAGAAGGAGAAGCGGGAGGGAGCTGAGCACCAGGCCCGCATTCAAGCGGCCCTCCAGGTCAAGCCCACCTCGGCCTTGAGCCAACCCATCGTGGGGGACGTGGTCGAGCAGATAGGCCAGGCCGTGGACCCCAGATATGGAGGGTTCGGCAAGGCGCCCAAGTTCCCTCAGCCCGAGGCCATTGAGCTCGTCCTCTGGCTCTACCGCATCAACAGCGATGGCACCTTCCTGCAGGTGATCGCCAAGACCCTCGACGGCATGGTGGCGGGGGCGCTCCACGACGAGGTGGAGGGTGGCTTCTTCCGCTACGCCTCCAAGGAGGACTGGAGCGAGCCCCACTACGAGAAACTCCTGGAGGTCAACGCCACCCTGGCCGATAACTACCTCCATGCCTACTACGTCACCCGCCAGCAGCGCTTCGCCGATACGGCCAGGAAGACCCTGGACTACATCGACCGCATGCTGCTCGATCCCCAGCGCAATGTCTTCTACGCCAGCCAGAACGCCGACCCGGTCTACTTTCAGGTCAGCGCCGAGGACCGCGCCAAGATTCCGGCGCCGGCCGTTGACCGGCTTATCCTCACTAACTGGAACGCCCTGGCGGCTATGGCCTATCTGCGCGCCTCCTGGGTGCTTCCCCAGCCGCGTTACCAGGAGATAGCCCTGAAATGTCTGGACTGGCTCTGGGCGAACTGCTGGGACCCTGAGCAGGGCATGTACCACTACCACGACGGGCAACGCCAGCTCCGAGGGTACCTTGCCGACCATACAGGCTACGCCAAGGCGTGCCTGGACGCCTACGAACTCACCGGGGAGCGCCGGTTCCTGGCGCGCTGCGAGGAGGTATGCGCCTACGTGCGGCGGACCTTCGCCTGCGCGGACGGGCTGGGCTTCTATGACGTCGCCCTTGACCCCGAGGCCAATGGCTTGCTGAAGATCAGGGAGAAGGCATTCCGGGAATGCGCGGTGCTGGCCCAGGTTTTCGCCCGGCTGTTCTACCTTACCATGAAGCAAGAGTACGAGCGTCTGGCCTTCGCCACGGTGCAGGCCTTCTCCGGCGAGTACGCCGACTACACCTTTTATGCGGGCGACTACGGTCTCGCCTCGGCGCGGCTGACCCATCCCTGGTTGAAGATGGACCTCGTGGGCCGTCCCGCTGACCCTGTAATCCGCCAGCTAAGGAGCGCTGCCCTCTCCCTGCGCTATCCCAACAGTGTGATGCAGATCCTGGACCCAGGAGATACCGAGCGCCTGGCCCAGTCGAATTACCCGCCTGATGTCCAGCCCGTTGCCTATATCTGCGTGGGGCAGGTTTGCTCTCTGCCGATTAGAGACGTGGCCGGATTTCAGGCCACCGTCCATCAAATGCTGCGTACAGGCCCTCAGGCGGCTGGGATGCAGCAGGGTCAGCCCCCACCTGGCCCCTAGGCGTAACCCGCTCCGTCGCTCCGCGAGACCGCGCCCGCATCAAGGAGGCCTAGCCATCGCTGGAAGAGCCTCTGCGCCTTTGGACCTTGTCCTGGCGGTGGACCTGGGCGCCACCAAGACCCTGGCTGCTCTAGTGCGCCGTGACGGCGCGGTGCTGTCACGCCAGCGGTTCCCTACTCCCCAGGTGCCCCGGCAGGCGGCCGAGGCGGTGGTAAGTTGCCTCCGCCAGTTGCTGGAGGCCCAGTCGCTGGCGCCTCGGCAGGTGGTGGGCGTGGGGTTGGCGGCGGCCGGGCTCTGCAACCCTCAGACGGGGGTGATCGCCCAGTCGCCCAACCTGCCCGCCTGGCGCGATGTGCCTTTGGGGCCCTGGGTGCAGCAAGCCCTGGGCGCGCCGGTCTTCCTGGCCAACGACGCCAACGCCGCCGCCCTGGGCGAGCTCCACTACGGCACTGGCCAGGGGCTGGCCGACTTCATCTACGTCACCGTCAGCAGCGGCATCGGGGCGGGCCTGGTCCTGGGCGGGAAGCTTTATCTGGGGCACTCCTTCACGGCGGGGGAGGTCGGCCACCTGGTGGTCGAGCCCAGCGGCCCCGCCTGCGGCTGCGGCTCACGCGGTTGCCTCGAGGCGGTGGCCTCGGGCCTGGCCATCGCTCAGGAGGCGGCCCGCCGGCTGCGCCACGGCGAGCCCTCGCTGCTGAATGAGCTGACGGGCGGCCAGCCAGAGCAGGTCAGCGCGGAGCTGGTCCATCGTGCTGCTCTGGCGGGTGACGCCCTGGCTATCCAGATGGTCAAGGACGCTGGCCGCTACTTGGGCATCGCCTTCGCCGGGCTGGTCAACGTCTTGAACCCCCAGGCGATCATAGTGGGCGGCGGCCTCAGCAAGATGGGGGAGCTGCTCTTGGGACCGGCCCGCGCCGCCCTGCGTCAGCGCGCCTACCCTCTGGCCGCTGGGGGGTGCGTGGTCGCGGTTACGTCCTTGGGCGACGAGGGGGGGCTGCTCGGCGCTGCCGCGCTTCTGTTAGAGCCCCCACTTTAACTCTCCCCCCGTCCGAGGGAGAGTTAACTTTGCACAAAAAGGCTTGTTTTCTTCCATCCGGCTCTACCCTGAGGATGCCCTCGACCATCCCCCCTTTCCTGGCCAGGAAAGGGGGGATATGAAAAGGAGAGAATCCCGAGGGTCGGGACTTCGACCCCCGGCAGAGTCCCGACACGTCGGGATTCGCACTCCCTCAATGCCGGCAGGATGCCATTTTTGTGCGAGGCTGGGGGAGGACAAAATCCCTTTCCCTGCAGGGGAAGGTTGAAAATGGGGTCGGTGACTATCGAGAGAGGGGCGGGCACAGCGTAGGTGAGGGCCAGCTAGCACACGCCTGAACCAGGGTCGGACGTTTCAGGGGGCGTCGGGGGCTAGGATTCCCTGGGGGTTGACCCGGGCTGGGAGGTGGACTGCGCCACCTCGGGCGGAGGTAGCTGCGCGGCGGTCGCCGCGGGAGGCGTGGGCCGCTCTTCCTCTCCTGCCATGCCGCGCTTGAACTCGCGGATGCTTTTGCCCAAGGCGTTGCCGACCTGCGGCAGGCGGTTGGCGCCGAAGACCAGCAGCACGATAACCAGGATAATGGCCATCTCTGGGAGCCCAATATTGAATGGCATGCCATCCCCTCCTCTGATAGGTTAGCACGGGGTTGAGGGAGCGTCAACACAAAGGGTGCGGAGGGCAGGCGTTTGCCGCTGCCCCGGGCCTTCCTCTATAATGCCCCCTGTCGTAAGGAGGTAGCGTGCTCAGGACCCACTGCTGCGGGGAGCTGCGAGCGGAGCACAGCGGCCAGACGGTCACCCTGGCCGGCTGGGTGCACCGCCGGCGCGATCACGGCGGCCTCATCTTCATCGACCTGCGGGACCGCTATGGCCTGACGCAGGTGGTGGTGAACCCAGCGGTCTCCCAGGGCGCGCACCAGGCCGCTGCCGGCGTGCGCAACGAGTATGTGCTCCAGGTTGAGGGCCTGGTCGCCCGGCGTCCCGCCGGCACCGAGAACCCCGCCCTGGCCACCGGCGCGGTGGAGGTGGTGGCGCAAGCCGTGCGGGTGCTCAGCGAGTCCAAGACCCCTCCCTTCTACATCAACGAGGAGGCGGGGGTGGAGGAGGCGCTGCGGCTGCGCTACCGTTACCTGGACCTGCGCCGGCAGCGCCCGCGCGACAACCTGGTGCTGCGCCACCGCGTCGTCAAGCTCATCCGCGACTTTCTGGACGCGCGGGGGTTTCTGGAGATAGAGACTCCTGTCTTGATCAAGAGCACACCCGAGGGCGCCCGCGACTATCTGGTGCCAAGCAGGCTTTACCCGGGCCATTTTTACGCCCTCCCCCAGTCGCCGCAGCAGCTGAAGCAGCTCCTCATGGTCGCGGGGTTCGACCGCTATTTCCAGATTGCCCGCTGCTTCCGCGACGAGGACCAGCGCGCCGACCGCAGCCCCGAGTTCACCCAGCTCGACCTGGAGATGAGCTTCGTCGAGGAGGAGGATATCCTGCGCCTCACGGAGGAGCTCATGACCGCCGTGGTGGGGGAGGTTACCCCTCAGTTCAAGCTGGATAGCCCCTTCCCGCGGCTCACCTACGCCGAGGCGCTGGCCCGCTACGGCAACGACAAGCCCGACCTGCGCTTCGGGCTGGAGCTGGCCGACGTCTCCACGGCCGTCGCCCAGTCCGAGTTCGTCGTCTCCCGCCGCGCCCTGGCCGCCGGAGGCATCGTCAAGGCCCTGGCCTTGCCGGGCGCCGACCTGCCCCGGCGGGAGCTGGACGAGCTGGTGGAGCTGGCCAAGGGCTGGGGCGCCCCGGGGCTGGTATGGATCGCCCTCGGTCCCGCGGCCTCCCTGGAGGCCCTGAAGCTCGAAGGGGTCAAGTCGCCGGCGGGCCGCCACCTCTCGTTGGGGGAGGGGCGGGCCCTGGCGCGGGGCTTGCGCGCCGGGGCGGGCGGCCTGCTGCTACTCGTGGCCGCCCCCGCCCAGCTAGCCACCGA
>Ga0082335_1005158_pt1 | contig 18450 bp, 19 predicted proteins | sample Subgrocontami58m_FD_72375 | JGI IMG/M metagenome (GOLD analysis project Ga0082335, IMG submission 72375) | Subsurface groundwater microbial communities from S. Glens Falls, New York, USA - GMW37 contaminated, 5.8 m (SPADES assembly) (version 2) ... | reverse complement strand
GTGACGGACGAGGAGATGCGTGATGTTCATTTGGAGCGCAACCCGTTCCTTGGTGATTGGAACTATACCATCCGACCAAATCGCAGAGCCGACTTGCTACCTTAATATATTAACGGCTCCTAACTCACCACCGATGTTTCAATATAAATTGATTCTTTCATTAAAGTTTTTCTGGTACTCATTATCCACGCGCAAAATGTTTTACAACTATACTGACTATCCCTGCAAGGATCATATAGGTTAGCACACCGACAAGAAGCGACTTCACAAATCCCCATCTGGGCAAGAGAAAGATCAGGCATAGAACATAGATAATCCACGGCGGCGTCATTAATAGCAAACCCTTTGCATAATTCACGGTAGCAATCTGCCCTGCCTTACCATAAACAAGGGCAAAGGTGAGCGCGGTCATGGTGGGGAAAGTAGCCACAAAGGCGGCCAGCATGCCCTTCCCTTGCGAACCCAGAAAGGTTACCACACTTACGATTGTGCCGCCAAGTATGAAATGGAGTATGAAGGCCTTGAGTTGCATTGTTTGTAAGAGTTTCACCCCCACCGTAACGGGCTGTCCAAAAAGTTTCCAAATATACAATATGGTAGGGGCAATTCATGAATTGCCCCTACACGTCCCAAAATTGGAAAACCGAACCCTTAACTTTATTTTTGCCAGCTTAAGATAAAATCATCGATTAATTCAAGGCGATCTTTTACGAATTGCCTTTCAAAGGTATCGTCGTCAGGCAGTCCCTTGGTTAAATCACATCGCAGGCCCAGTACTTTACATGTGAGGATTAAATTATTTTTGTCGTCCGTATCCGCAACGATATCTATGAATTGATATGCAGTAATAAGCCCTAAACACCGGAATCCATTCATGGGTATCTGAGAAGTATCACATTCAGCATGACCCGTTAATTCAGCGCCACCGCCGCCTGAAACAATATATACAGGTAGTTGTATACTGCCTGTTTGATCTGTCCTGCAAATCCGCTGGTAGTTATGCTCATGTCCACTGACGACCAATACAGTATTATAAATCGGGTTATTAAAGACCTTCGTGTAGCGATCCCGAAACCTTGCCGCCTTTGATTTACTATCCATTAAATCCAAGCACCCATGAAACCCGATCGAATACGGCGGATAGTGTTCAAAAATAATTTTTGGACCACCAAACTGTCTTAATTCATTCAAAAACCACTGAAACTGCTCTTCGTCGTCAGGCAACGAAGAATTTAATGCTATAAATTTTATCTTTAATCCATCGGCTTCTTTGACAAAAGAATACCATGATTGCCCGTCTTTCGTTTCGCACAACACCTCTTTTAAATAAGAAATGTATGCGGGATCCAATTTTTCACAGATTTCTTCACACAAGACCCGACGGCTTCTCGTTTTTATCTTTGCATCCGGAATCGATTCGATCTCCTGATACAAATTTCTTTTTAATGTTTCTATATCATTCAAAAGTTCTGATTGGGAAGATGTCTGCCCCTTGGATTTATTTACAATACCTGTTTTTTTTAACAAGTCCTTTATCAGCGCATCCACCTTTTCACCAAATATAAGTTCGTGATTACCAATAACGGGATAAAAGGGTATCATTTTACTTCCCGCATAGTTACTGGTAATTACTTCTAAAAATCTTTCAAATTCGTCACAATAAATCATATCTCCTGAGAATAAGACAAAATCAGGGTTCCTTTCCCGTATAACCCTGGCTATCGCATTATGTTTTACCTGAGGTTTTTCTCTTGTCTTCATATCCCTGCGGGTGTCTCCATAGGCAATAAAATGTAAAGCCCTGGCGTAAAGTTCTTGGGAAGAAAGAAAAAGAATAACGAACAAGAACATCGTGATACGCAGGAAGATTTTAGCCTGTTTTTGCATATCTTTAATCCTTATACAATTAAATTACCCATTTATTTCGGGGATTTTTCTTCGATACCGGATTCTTTTGTCTTCCGTTTGGCCTGGTAGATTACGCCTAAAGCAAAATGAGATTTGTAGTCGTCAGGATTGTATTCCAGGGCTTTTTGTAAGAGTTTAATCGCCTCGTCAAGTTGACCCTTTTTTGCGTAAGCAACGCCCAGATTATAGTATGCATCGGAATATCTGGGATTAATCTCCAGTGTCTTCTTAAAGGCAGCAATAGACTCATCCATGGCATCCATCGAGGCATACGTAACGCCTAAATTGTAATATCCCTTTTCAAATTTCACGTTAAGTTCTACGGCCTTCTTAAAAGCCGCGACAGCCTCATTATATTGTTTTTTCTTATAATAAATGATTCCCAAATTATAGTGTGCCTCAACGTACTGTGGTGATGCAGCAATGGCCTTTTTCATGGCTTCAATGGCTTCATCCAACCGATCCATTTCATAATAAATAACACCAAGATTGTTATACGCCTTTACAAAATCAGGTTCAATCTCTAAAGTTTTTTTGTACTCATTTATGGCATCTTCCGTCATTCCTTTTTCACTATACACAACCCCAAGGTTATAATGGGCATCGGCATAGGTGGGATTTTTTTCTACTGCCTGTCGAAATTCATTGATCACGGCATCCAGTGAATCATTCTTGACCTGGTTCTGGCTGTAACCCATATTTACTAATACTAACAGCATAAGTACTACTACTAAAATATATATTTTCATGCATCGCTCCTTTTCCATGTCATAGGTTCAATTCATCGGAATACGGTTATTTTTTATAGGTCCATGTAATTTTATAAATTGAATAAATGTGTTCATTTCAGATATAGGCGATTGAAGCCCCGGTTCTTCAAATGTCATAACAGGCGCTTCATGAATAAAATTAAGCGGTGGCAGTAAGGCGAGTTCCCTGCTGTTCGTACATTCCAGGGGCAGAAGTTCACATCCTTTTGTTGTAAATTCCAGGCCGGAAACTTCCGTACGCATATTACTCACAATCGTTTCTGTTTTGTATTTTCCGGCCATAAGCGTTGTTCCTGCTTTTATAGCCGGAGAGAGCGCTGTAATATACGAGAACTCTATCTCCGACCGGGTGGGATCAGCTATCGACATCTTTAATTGACCCAGAGTCATTGCAGGTGGAGGTTTTTCATATTTCTCGTATTCAGGTTTTGAAACTGCTTTTGGAATTTCTTCTTTGACTGCTACGGCAATCGGCTCTTTTTTAATAGTTTTCATGATCTTTTTAACCAGCAGATCTCCCACTAACAATTCTTCCAGGTGGGCGTCTTTTTTTACAACCTTTAGGAAGTGATAATTCATATAGATTAATGCAATTCCCAATCCTATTACGAGCACCGAGGTAATAATCTTAGAAACGAGCGGGAAAAATTTCATAACGAGGTGGAACAAAATGACGAAGATCAAAACAGAAGCTCCGACTTCTAAAAGGCCTGCCTGGGGTGAGCCGGTTGAAGTAAAATAAACCATGACAAGAACTGCAACCAGAAACCATATGCAAAAGTAGGCAACCATGTGTTTCCACGTATTCATGGGTCTATGAGGCGGAGGTATCTTTGCTGATCCAACAGGTCGGTTATTTTTATCTAACATGGGTATATTTTGATTTTGAATTAGGCCTTCGGCAACTACACGAATTAAAGATAATCCCTCCCTTGACTTCGTCGTGAGCTCAGTCGAACGATGGGAGGGACTAAAGGAGGGTGCGTAGCTTTTTCTTTCACCCCCACTTAGCCTCCCCCATCGTTCGACTGAGCTCACGACGAAGTCAAGGGGGAGGAACTATTTGTTTGAAATTCTTGTACATTGAATTACAGTCTCGCCTTTTCCGGTGTGCAATTCTCCAAGGGCATAAAAGTCTGCCTCTCTCTTAGATGATAACTTTTTTTGTCGTTTCCCAGATACCGTGCTGATTGCAGCGAGCCAGGATTCTCAGGGTAGAAGACTCCTTGACGGCTACAGGAATAGTTATTTTCGCCTGGGGACACAGGGGTGAAAATTCTATCCGTGAAACCTGTTCGATTCCCAAATATACCTCAATCCACTGTATATAATGATTTGAAGTCATTGGATGCAGGGTTTCACCAATCTGAATGTCCAGGTTAAATGGTTCACCGTTCTTTATGTTTATGGGCCACTGGACCACCGGGGCGTGACCTTTTTCTTTTGGGGTTTTGTTGAGAGGGTCTTTTACACGATTAACGTTCTGAAACCAATCCACCTCGTCAGCGCTGACACTTTTTAAAGAACCAACAGTAGTAGCCAATCCCGCGGTAACAGCAGAAATCCCGATGGTTTTTAAAAATTTCCTTCTATCAAAACCTTGCATAACATTTCCTCCCACTAAAAAATAAGAATCTTGGGTTAAATTAAAACTACCATACAGAAAAAGTAAATTACATACTACAAATATATACAATGGTGTCAAGCCTAATTATAAACGCCTCAAAAATTTTATCGGATAAGACTTGACAGGGGGAGGATAAAAAATATAATGGTGAACAGGTGTTCACCTATAAATAAAAACCTATGACTAAACCATTAACGAAAAAACAGTCGGGATTTTTGTCTTTTTTGAAGGAACGCCTTCAGGAAATGGGCTACCCCCCTACCGTGCGGGAAATTATGGATGGGCTTGGGCTTTCCAGCACTAATATCGTAAAAAAATACCTGGATGTCCTGGAACGCAAGGGATACGTCAAGAGACAATTCAACAGCCCTCGTGCGATTGAGATTATTGAGGCGTCTGGCAGAAGCCTGGAATTGAGGTCAGTTCCGATTATGGGAAGGGTTCGGGCAGGGGCACCGCATCCAGCCATAGAAGATGTCGAAGGATACCTTTCCGTAGACAAAACGATATGCCGCAGCAACAATGCCTTCTTTTTGCGGGTCGTGGGAGACAGCATGATTGAGGCACACATACAGGAAGGAGACCTTGTCCTCGTTAAACCACAGCCTGTAGCGAATAACGGAGAAATCGTGGTTGCCCTCATAAATGATGAAGCCACCGTAAAGCGATTTTATAAAAAGGGAAATATCATACATCTGAAACCCGAACATCCAACCATGAAACCGATCATTATTAAAGAGGGACAGGCCGATGTTCACATTATTGGCAAGGTTACAACTGTGATAAGGCAATTGGATAAATAGTAATTGTTTGGTGGAATTATGATTACAGAAATCAACGAAACGATCAAGGTGGGAGCCATCTTTGGCGATAATAAAAAGAAACTCAAGCCCGTCTGGTTTATATGGAGTAGCCGGAAGTACCTCGTTCAGGAAATTACCTATGTTTGGACGGAAAGGCTGGGAAAGGCCGTCATGCACCATTTTACGGTCACGGACGGCGCTAACCTTTTTTCCATTTCTTATAACACCGATACCCTGGTATGGATACTCCATTCCATAGAAACGGCAGGGTAGCGTTCCAGCCTGGATAAGCCAGAACCAAGCAGGAAATGAATTAAAGCAAATTTTAGATTTACAATTTTGGGTTTACAATTTTTTAAATCTCAAATCGTAATTCGTAAATCCTACATTCGTGGTGAAAATCAAATAGCGCATACACTCAATATCTTTACAGGGGTTACGATGGATAAAACTATTATGCACATCGATATGAACGCCTTCTTTGCCTCGGTGGAACAACAGGTAAATCCCGCACTCAGAGGAAAACCCATTGCGGTAATTGGTTCTAATGAAAGGACAGTAGTGACCACCTCTTCTTACGAGGCACGGGCATACGGGGTCAAGACAGGCATGACCAAATACGAGGCCATGCGGTTGTGTCCCCATATTATCCTCGTGGCAGGCGACACAAGCCGTTATACAGACACCTGCCGCCGGCTTGTCGAGATATACCGGCAATACACCCCCATCGTAGAGGTTTACTCTATAGACGAGGCATTCCTGGATGTTACGGGTTCGATTCCGCTCTTTGGTAGCGTTGAGGTTATTGCCAGAAATATTAAGAGAGATATCCGCAAGACACTTGGAAGGCTGACCTGCTCTATCGGTATCGCACCCAACAAACTCCTGGCAAAGCTTGGCAGCGATATGAAAAAACCCGATGGGCTTGTCATTATCCAACAAGGGGATATTGGTAAATTGCTGGAACACTTACCTGTACAAGAACTCTGGGGCATCGGCCCGCGTCTTGAAATGCATCTGGCCACAATGGGAATCAAGACTTGCGGTGAGTTGGGGCGGGCATCCATACACGTATTAAAGAACCGATTTGGCGTAATTGGTGAACGGCTGAAGTTCATGGCACAGGGCATAGATGATAGCCCTGTCATACCCATGGAGCAGGAAGCCGATGCCAAGTCGGTTGGACACAGTATGACCCTTGACAGGGATGTGAGCGATAGGGAAACACTGGAACGGCACATCCTCCAGTTGTCTGAGATGGTGGGCAGTCGCCTGCGTCGCTCAGGATATGCGGGCAGGACGGTAGCCCTTACCCTTCGCTACCCTGATTTCAATACCTTTACAAAACGAAGCACAGTTGGAACGTACATGAATAACAGCATAGATATTTACGTTGCTGCAAGAGAGATACTCAATACGATACGACTCCAACAGCCCATACGACTGATAGGGGTCAGTGTTTGCAACCTTACGAAAAACACTGTTCAACTACCTCTCTTCAGCACAGACAGGGTTAAACAGGCAACTACGCAGACCATGGATACGATAAATGATCGCTACGGGGATTTCTGTATTACGTGGGGTACATTAATCGAACGCTATCATCATAAGGGTGTCATTTCCCCGGCCTGGCGACCTGCCGGAGTCAAATGCGTTAACCTTTCTGCACAGAAAGGTTAAAACGACAGGGAAATAGTTCACCGGAGGAAAAAGATTTGACAAGATAACAGGATAGACATGATATAAATAAATTAATTTTTTGACAGGATTAACAGGATAATCAGGATGAAATAAGGTAGCTTTTATCTTGTTAATCCTGTATATCCGGTCTAAAATTAAGTCTTTGTTGTTGCTACGGGAAAACCTATAGGCCTTATTCTTAATTTCGGGGAAAGCAAAGTTGAGGTTAAACGAAAGGTCAAGGATTTAAAGTAAAAGATATACAGGATGAAAAAATTATCATGTTAATCTTGTTTATCCTGTCTAAGGCAGCTGAACTATTACCTTTTTTCTTCCTCTTAATCTCTGTCCATTATTTACGGGTGTAGTTGTAATGATGACATCCTCTGATCAAATTGAAGATGGAGGATTTTTGTTATCATATTCTCAAGCAGTAAAGTAATGTTGGCATTGTAATCCAGATATTCAAGTGACGTCTTGATGCTATTCAAAATACGGAATAACACATCTTCAGACAACGACCGGCTTCTTGCTGCTAATGCATCCCTCCGATCTGTATGATAAATAGGCACATCGTCGCTTCCTATTTTACAGACAAGCAAGTCCCGATAATACATAAGAAACGAGAATAGGAGTTCCTTTACATGCGACCGTTTTTCTTCCAATATTTCTAAATCCTGGATATGCCATTCATTGAACAATTCTTTTGAAAAAGTCAAATTGTCATTAATTTCTAATTTCAAAAGCCGGTCAACAAGCCAGTTTTTCTTTTCAAGTGCATGTGTACCAGAAAGCAGGGTTGCCCTTTCTATGCTGCCATTGGAAATAAATGCCAGCCGTTCTGCCTGTTTATCATCCAATTTAAACTGGTTTACGAGGATATTTTTTACGACGGCTACTGATAAAGGGGAAAACCTTACGATTTGACACCTTGACCGGACTGTTTCTCTAACAGATTCAAGAGATGTTACGATGAGTATAATAATAGCATACGAAGGAGGCTCTTCCAGGGTTTTTAACAAACAGTTGGAAGCTTCTTCGTTCATCTTATCCGCAGACTGGATAATTACCATTTTATACTTGGATTCCAAAGGTTTGACCTTCAGGACATCCTGAAGGTATTTTAATTGTTCTATTTTAATCACCCGGCTGTTTTTTTCAGGCAGTATAAAAAATAAATCTGAGAAATTATCACTGGTGATTCTTTGACAATTATTGCAGGTGTCACACGCCTCCAGAGCGGGATGTTTACAAAATATGGCCTTTGCAAGTTCTCTGGAAAATGAGGTTTTACCCACACCTTCCTGACCTGCAAAAATATAAGCGTGTGCCAGGTGGTTATTTCTGATAGCATTCTGAAATAATTCTACAACACGCTCTTGGCAGGCAACGCTTTTAAAAGACATGAAAAATTATGGTTTGAATAACGGTAAAACTAATGCTTTATAAATATAATGAATAAGCACTGCAAGGAATGGTAATTTAAAGGTAATTGGAAAATTTCTCTTATTCCTCCTCCTCCTCCTCCTCTTCTTCTTCTTCTTCTTCCTCTTCCTCCTCTTCCTCTTCCTCCTCTTCCTCCTCGGTTTCGAGTATTGCCACAATATCACCAATCTTCACTACGTCACCCTCTTGTGCAAGTATTTCTACCAATCTCCCCGATACTGGGGCAGTGATGTTAAAAGTTGTTTTTTCTGTGATCATTTCAACAATATCTTCACCTTCTTCAACTTCCTCATCTTCTTCAATATACCAAAAAGAAACTGTCGCTTCGTCTCCGTTATTTTCACCTACTTCTGGTAATTCTACTTCGACTCTCATATAGGTTCTCCTTTATCGATGCAGTATATCTATAAAAAAGTTTAAGTTTATGCTTAACAAAAGGTCTCCTGTATTTTTAAAGGACGGTATTATACTTAACGGTAATTTGCTTGTCAAGCGTCAAGGTGATAATATAAAATTATTTAAAAAGGTCGTTTTTATTGGTAATTTTTAATTTTCTTAACCCTTTTAATAATATAGATATAAAATAACTTGACTTAATTAAAAATATAGTTTAAAATTACCCCGCAATAAGCTAAATTTTATGTTGCATAATTTTAACAAATTTTACAATTTCCTGAAATTTTTTAACATAATGCACCTTTGTGTTTTATGTTAATTAAAGTAATATAAAAGGTTGGGAAGGTTTGATCTAAGAAGAATGTCATTTATATTATTAGATTATTAATCAAAAATTAGAGAAATGAGAAAAACAGCATATTAGATGTTTTGTAAAACGCATTTTATAGTTATGAAGAATTATTTTTCGATTTTCAGTGTGCTGTTTTGGTTTGGTGATTATCACTTAAAGATGATCATTATGGATCCAAAAGAAATATTTTTTAATAAGTGCAATTTGGCTAAATTAGGAAGTAGAGTACGTAAATGGTGGTGTAGCTTTGTGTTTGAAATGTTTTACATGGCTATATTGCCCATGATAAATACTATATTTCACCATGATACTCACTTTTTAAGAAGTATTTCTAAAAGATCGTAACCTTCAATTCTTTTCCGTTTAAATTGACATTTCTCTTGGGTCGTACCTCTCCAAAAAGTTTCATCCAGCTTTACTTTTCCCGATCTTAGTTTATCATTATCTTTTACACGATGAAGATCGTTTTTATTTATTTTTGGAGGGTGAGTCGATAGATCGGCTCGCGAAATAACATGCAAATATCCCAAATACTGATGTACCTCCCTCTCCCAGCCTGTATTGCCCTTGGATACTTTATTTGTATCCTCGTTTACAGAAAAAGGCAATCGGCCAACGAAAAGAAGCTAAAGCAACTCATTGAAGAATCAACGAGAGAGGCTGAAAAAGTTAGGAAGGAAGCCGAGCTTGCAGCAAAGGCCGAACTTTACCATCGGAGGGAGGCTTTTGAGAAAGAAACGCAAGAAACCAGGATGGAATTGAAGCAGCAAGAAAGAAGGTTAAGTAAAAGAGAAGACAACATGGAACGCAAGATGGAGTTACTCACAAAGAAGGAAAGGTACATTGACACTCTTTCTGCTAATTTTGCCTTAAAAGAGAAAAAAATAGATGAAAAAAGACTGGAACTTGAGAAAGTCATAGAAGAAGAAAACAGGGCACTCCTTAAAATCTCTAATTTATCCAGAGAAGAAGCTGAAAAACTTCTGTTGAGTCGGTTAGAAAAGGAACTCGATATCAAATGCTCCGAAGTGATTTCGAAAAAAATAACAGAGGCAAAAGAAAATGCGGAACAAACCGCCACATCATTAATTAGTACTGCGATTCAACGATGCGCCGCGACTCATACGGCTGAAAATATTGTAAGCGCAATTGAGCTTCCCAATAATGAGATGAAAGGACGCATCATCGGACGGGAAGGGAGAAATATCCGCGCCTTCGAGAAAGCGACCGGGATTGATGTTATTGTGGATGATACTCCGGGAGTAATCGTGCTTTCCGGATTCGATAGTGTTCGACGTGAGATTGCAAGGCAGTCGATGGCGAAATTGATCCTTGATGGCAGAATTCATCCTGCACATATTGAAGAAATTGTGAAGGAAACAGAAAAAGAAATTGAGCAAGTTATCCAGGAAACAGGGAAGCAAACGTGTTTTGAATTGGGTATCCATAACGTTCATCCAGAGTTAATAAAACTGCTCGGCAGGCTTAAATATAGAACGAGTTATGGGCAAAATCAGCTTCAGCATTCTATCGAAGTCAGTAACCTCATGGGTATTATTGCAGGTGAATTAAAACTGGACGTCCCACTGGCTAAAAGATGTGGTCTTTTGCATGACATCGGCAAGGCTATCGGCCCTGAAATGGAAGGTACGCATGCCATTGCTGGTGCAGACCTTGCAAAACGGTATGACGAAAGACCCGAAGTAGTGAACGCAATTGGCGGCCATCATGAGGAAAAACCGGTTGAATCTGTTTATACGGTGTTGGTAAGCGCAACAGACGCTATTTCAGCAGGAAGACCAGGAGCAAGAAGAGAAACCCTGGAAAAATATATCAAACGACTTGAAAAACTCGAAAGTATAGCAACTTCCTTTAGCGGTGTTGAAAGCGCTTATGCCATTCAAGCAGGAAGAGAGGTGCGAATAATGGTGTGCCCTGACAAGGTAAATGATAAGATTGCTGCAAAGATGTGTTACGATATTGCAAGAGAAGTTGAAGCTCAGTTAGAGTACCCGGGTGAAGTCGTTGTTACGGTCATTCGGGAGACACGCTTTGTTGAACATGCAAAGTAGTGTATATGCATACAGAATTTGATGTAATCGTCGCCGGGGCCGGACATGCAGGCTGTGAAGCGGCTCTTGCAACTGCACGGATGGGTATGAGCACTGCATTGCTCACGATAAACCTGGACACGATTGCACAGATGTCCTGTAATCCTGCCATTGGCGGCCTTGCAAAGGGTCAGTTAGTTCGGGAAATTGACGCCCTTGGCGGAGAGATGGCAAAGGTGACTGATGAAACAGGCATCCAATTCCGTATGCTCAATACCAAAAAAGGCCCCGCCGTCCATTCACCACGTGCCCAAGCCGATAAAAAAGCCTATCAATTTTCCATGAAGAAAAGGGTAGAGAGTCAAAGCAATCTTTTCTTAAGGCAGGAAATTGTTGACGATCTCATCATTGATAATAAAAAAGTGGTGGGGCTTACTGGTCAAAGTGGCATAAAATATAAAGCAAAGGCTGTTATCATTACCACAGGTACATTCTTAAAAGGGCTTATTCATATTGGTGAGTTTATTACTTCAGGTGGTCGGTGTGGAGAACTTTCGTCAGAAAAACTGTCAGATTCCTTACGGAGGAACGGGTTTGAGGTAGGGCGTCTAAAGACAGGAACGTCTCCGCGTCTCAATGGCCGTACCATTGATTATAAGCCACTCACGCCTCAGTACGGAGACGAGCATCCCCAACCATTCTCATTTTCAACAGAAAAGATCAGTTGTCCCCAAGTCCCCTGCTATATTACATACACGAATCCCACGACACACAAGATTATTACATCTAACCTGCACCGTGCACCACTCTATACCGGACAGATTAAGTCTGTGGGACCACGATACTGCCCGTCATTAGAGGATAAGGTCGTACGTTTTTCAGGGAAAGACCAGCACCAGATATTTCTGGAACCTGAGGGGTTGAATACCCTGGAGGTTTATTGTAACGGTATTTCTACCAGTATGCCGCACGATGTCCAGGAGGCTATCGTTCATTCTATTACAGGCTTGGAGTCGGCTGAGATTGTGCGGTATGGTTATGCCATCGAATACGATTTTGTGCCGCCAACGCAACTCCATCCGTCATTAGAAACAAAACTCGTGGAAAATCTTTTTCATGCGGGTCAAATTAACGGAACCTCCGGTTATGAAGAGGCTGCTGCCCAGGGAATCATGGCCGGTATCAATGCGGCCCTGAAAATACAGGGAAAAGAACCTTTTGTCCTTGATCGTTCAGAAGCTTACATTGGTGTGCTCATTGATGATCTTGTTACAAAAGGCACGCAAGAACCGTATCGGATGTTTACGTCTCGTGCAGAATACCGGCTTCTCCTGCGACAGGACAACGCCGACAGGAGATTAATGAAGTACGGATACCGTTATGGGCTTATCTCTGAACAGCAGTGGGGTAAATTACAGGAAAAAGACTGTGCTATTACGGAAATTCTCACCTATATGAATAAGAAAACTGTAGGACCGCATACTCTAACAAAAATATTGAGTCGCCCTGACAGCACGTTTGATTCTTTACTTACCGTAGATGATGGACTTCGTCAAAGACAAATCTCAAGCGAAGTAAAAGAACAGGCGGAAATCGAGGTTAAATATAAGGGATACATAGATCGCCAGCAGATACAAATAGAGAAGTTCAAAAAGATGGAAGATTATAAAATTCCCCAGGGAATTGATTACTCCAAAATTCCTGAACTCAGGAAAGAGGCCCGTCAGAAACTCTCACAGATTTGTCCCATTTCTTTAGGGCAGGCATCCCGTATTTCAGGGGTCTCCCCTGCCGACATTTCGATTCTTATGATTTATCTTGCAGGGAAAATGAAAAAATAAACTGCGGCTTGTGGATGGCAACTCCCGGATGACAGCCTGTGAAGATGCGCAGTTGGGAGTCTAAACTTCACAACCTCTCAACTTCCCATCCTCTGGATTCTTCTCTGTCCTGTGATAAACTAATCAGTTCCTCATTCATTGTGTTACTGATTTCTTATTCTTTACCTCTCCCCAATACAGATCAACCATTGACTGTATCCGCACTAAAATTTCTTCCTGCCGCACCGGTTTGAAGAGATGCGAAAATCGTCCCTGTGCTTTCAGGTACTCCTCAACCGGCTTGAATTTTCCCGGAACAATCGTATGCCTCACCTCGCCATAAACAGCCTCTTTCAAAGCCCAGATGCCCGTATCAACTGCTAATTTTGCAAACATGACGGAATGTGATGGATCCGTTGCCCATCCAGGCGGACACGGTGAAAGGTTTATAAAGAGTTTTGGACCTTTGTATTGTTCTGCCTTTTTAAACTTGTTGATCAAGTCAACAGGATGGGCAGGCGAGATCGTAGCAAGATACGGCGGCTTGTGACTCCTCCATATTTCAAAGAGGTTCTTTTTGGAGAGCATCGTCCCTGTCGGACTTATCTTTCCTGCCGGCGTTGTTCCTGTCTTTGACGCAAAGGGTGTTGCCCCTGACCACTGAAAGCCCGTATTCCCGTATGCTTCGTTATCGTAGCAGATGTAATAGAAATCAAGGTTACGGTATATAGCCCCGGACGTGGATGCAAGACCTATATCGTAAGCGGCGCCATCACCCGTCAGCACAACCACCTTCAAATCCTCTGAGGAGTCAAGCCTCCCTTTTTTAATTAATATATCCAGGGCATCCCTTATCCCCTGCGCGCCTGCCGGTGCACATGCAATTGCCGTGTAAAGCCACGAATTTTGGAAAGGTGTAAACGGATAAATAGAAAGCAGGGTAAAACAACCTGCGGCATTTACAATAATGACCTTTTTCCCTAAAGCCTTCAGACAGTGCCTCAATGCCAGAAGCCCGCCACATCCAGCGCACGTAGGGGTTCCCGGAAAAATATCCTCCTCAGTAGGGATTTCTTTTATAGATTTTATGGGCATTATATCCATGTCAAAATTATTAAGTATATGACTCGGTTCCAAACAGAGTTTGGGAGCAAGCAAATAAAGTTATTCCTACGCAGTCCCCCTTAATAAAGGGGGATTCAGGGGGTTGTGTTTTACACGGGGTTATTTTACAACCCCCTAGCCCCCTTTTCTAAGGGGGATTCTCTCTGCCTTATGTTGTATAACCCGCGTGAATAAAATGAAAATTTCAATACAATAAATTTAAATTCTAAATCTCAAATTACAAATTTCAATATCCAAATGCCCCAAACTATTCTTTGCGCCCTCTGCGCCTTTGCGGTGAACCATTACAATTTCCCCGCCATCTTCTTCAACCTATCCATCTCCTTCCATTCCACCTCTGTATAAAGCAGGCAAGGGACTGGAGCCTCTCCGGTACTAACTGCCTTAATCAAACTATCAAAAATAAACTCAAATTCCTGAGGGCTTATATTTTTCCCTCCGAGTCCGCCAACAAAGGAAAGCAAAAGCGGCTTATCCTTCTGATTACATATGGCGCTGGCAATCTCTGAATAGAGAATACCCCCCTTCCCTACGCTGATATTCTGGTCCACGACGGCTACAGCCTTCGCCCCTTTAATCGCCTTAACAATATCCGACTCTGGAAATGGCCGTAAGAGTCTCAACTTCAAAAGCCCGGTTTTAATACCTTTCTCTCGTGTGCTCTTTACTGCTGCCTTTCCGAGTGTTGAAAATGAGTTCGACATAATCAGTATATATTCTGCATCGTCAGTCATATACCCTTCGATGGTATTATAGGTTCGACCAAAATTTTTGCCAAATTCCCTCGAAACCTCTGCATAAACCTCCAGCGCCTTCCGGCTGGCCAGGTGCATCTGGTATTTGAAATACGAATATGCAGGCCCGCCAATGACTGCCACACCTTGCGCCATAGGCTGACTTGCCTTGAAGAAGGCATGTTTGGGTTGATACGCTGGCAAAAATTTTCTGACTTTTTCTAAATCCGGTATCTCTACCGGTTCTCGTGTAAAGGAGAGATGAAACCCGTCCATATTCACAAACACGGGGAGAAGGACTCGCTCATCCTCTGCCAACCGGTATGCCATTAGAATCGAATCAAGCACCTCCTGGCAGGTCTCGCAGTGAATTTGTAAAAACCCAGAATCCCGTGCGGCTAAGATGTCATTATGGTCGGGTTCTAGTGTAATCGGGGACGATAACCCCCTTGACACATTTACCATCACAAGCGGTACGCGCCATCCTGCCACAGAATAAAGCATCTCAAACCCGTAGAGAAGCCCCTGACTCGACGTTGCCGTAAAGACCCTCACGCCGGTGGCTGAAGCAGCGCCTGCAGCGGTAATCATGGAATGCTCAGAGTCTACCGTAACGAACCTGGCATCCAGAACACCATCAGAAATCCATTTTGCCAGTGTCTCAATAATCTCCGTCTGGGGTGTTATGGGGTAAGCAGGGATATAATCCACCTCTGCCAGCCTTACTCCCCACGCAACCGCCGCATTACCCGTAAGCATATCCCTTGTCATTGCAACTGTTCCTTTTCCTCAAATTCAGATTATTGTAATCATAAATATTGACCGGTAACCGTAGGGGCAGGTTTGAAACCTGCCCCTACAAAACCACGCAAAATTATACAAAACCTGTATTTATTTTTTGCCAAATATCGCCTCTTCAAAATCATTCCATTGATTGTCATCAGCCGTAGGGGTGGGTTTCAAACCCACCCCTACATTGATATTATCAGGATTTTCTCTATCATATTGCCACCTTAGAGGATTATTTATGATGTATTCACGTATGCGGTTCAATTCGTTTTCATTCCGAACAATATGTTCGTGGTAATTGCGCTGCCAGACAGGAATACCCGGCGTTATCCGCAATTCATTAACATGGCGTGACGAAAAGGTTTTGAAGGCACGTACAATTTCAGACAGTGGGTAATATTTTGTTAAATCCGTAGGGGCAGGTTTGAAACCTGCCCCTACATCATCCGCATCTATTAAAATAATAATGCCGTGTATATGATTAGGCATCACCATGAATTTATCCAGTTTAATATTCTGATAATGGCCGGTTAAATTGTACCAAACATTTTCAACAATGTTACCATACTCGCTCAATGTCATCTCATCGTTTACGACATTGCCAAACAAATATTCACGGTTATGGGTACACACCGTCACAAAATACGCCCCTGCCCGGGAATAGTCATATCCTTTTAATCTTATCGAACGGCGGTGATGTTTTTCTGGATCACACGTCATCCACATTCCCCGATATTTAAAAATATTTTTCTTTTAATGCCTTACAAGTTCCATCTAATCCAGGAAAGAGAGAAGCTGCTGTAATACCCATACTATCCAAATCGCGCATAGCTTTTGTTCTATCTTTAACTGGCAAATCAAAAATTCCTAAATATCGCTCATTTGTTTTGTTTGTTTTGCATTCTAAGAAATCGATGTAGCTTTCTATATCATCAATGTTTGAAAACATAGTCACAGATTGTTGTGGAAGTAGTCTATTATTACCTATAGCCAACGCTTCTAAATGGGAAAAGCCGGGCCAAGCACAATTCAGTAATGAAAATGTCTTTTTATCTATTTTATTTAAAAGATCTGCTTCTCTTTTCCATTTATCTAGATTAAAAACAAATATTCGAACACACCCATCTTTTGTATCTTTTGAAGTAGCAGAAAATGCAAAGTATGCCGCTATATAAGGAGAATGTGTCCAATCTATTAAAGGAGAGGGATAATCATGATGCCGGGCAAGGGCTAGTAATGAATTATATTCCTGTGGTTTATCTAAATCAAATTTACAATCTGGAAAGGCGCTTATAATCCGATATAGTTCTGGTATATCCTCGTCTCTGTAACGGAAATAATCGGTTCTGCCAATATTATGAAATGATGTTCGCAATCTCCACTGTTTACCATCTTTTGTTCCTGCCTGCCCTCTAAAGATATATTTTGAGTGTTGGTAATATTTTGTTACCATATATTTAAAGTATTCCCAAGAAATTTTCTCAGAAGTGTACTTAGATGGCTTGGATGGCTTGTTCGAACTGTAAAAATATAGCTTATATTTTATGTACTTTTTATCACCATTAGTTTTACATTCTCCAGTAATTTTATTTTTTTTACAGCATCCTTTAATTTCACCTCTCTTTGGTATTTTGTCCTTAGGGGTATTAGTATCTTCCCAACTTCCAACTAAACCATTTTCAGGGCTAATCGGCAGAAAGTTATATAGTTTCCCTTTAAATATTCCATTATTTCTATTAAAATCTTTTTTATTAATTTTAACTTCAGTAACTAAAGAAACTAAATTCTGGTTTTTTAAAAATAATAATATAAACCTTCCTTCATAAGATTTATCTTTGGGTTCTAAATTAAGTATAATGCAAGTATTCTTATGATACAAAATATTTCCAATCCATTGTCCATTCATACTGAAAATCCTTCTAACTTAAAAATTTCTTACCACACAGGTAACTCTCTCACCCTCTCTATTACCTTTATGGAGACATCTACAGAACAGATCATGCACCCCTTGCAGTTTTCATAATCAGTATATGGGACGCCATCTTTATTTACCGCAATGCAGGCATCAGAACATTTAACTGGGTGGTATGGACAAACTTGTTTGTCCGTGTCAGTGCTTATTCTTGAGACTGTCAGGAGCAACTTTAATAAATAATTAAAGGTAATATCATCAATTTCCAACATGTCATCCCTTTCCCCACTGTACCAACGTGCACTCGACCATTTCCACTCTTGGGGAGTTAAAACAAGTCCCCTCGTAACAGGGTTATTGTGAATATAACAAATTTTTTCAAATAGTTTTTCTTCTTTGCTGCTCCATTCTGTTTCTTCCATTCACGTTTTATAAAAGATCAAATAAACACGGACAAACGAGTTTGTCCGTGCCCCCCTATCCTGTACTGTCAATTATACCACTCCGTGATTTGTTTTCAGTTTTTGCAATCTGCAGGAGAGAGGCCGTCTTCATTTACTGTAAAGCGACCTTCTAGCAACGCAGGTCGTACATTTAGTGCAAATTTCATAATACCTATTGCTGCATCCGGACAAAATGCAACGGAAGAGAGTATTCGTGCCTGCCGTCAATTGCAAAATCAACTGAATATCTTCCGAATTTTTCGAGCTTTAACCCGTGAATGTTCATAATTAAATTCTTGATTACCGAATTAATATGCTGAGGGAAATCAACACTGATAGCAGCGTCCAGACCCGGCAAAATCTGTTTTCCATCTTCATCCACTATATTAACCCTAATCTTATGGTCTCCCTTTTCTATCAGGTAAAAACGGACTCTCAGCACAATTGCACATTGCGGATGTATGGCAGGTGCAGTCCTTGAATAAATATGGTCAAAGGCGCCTAAGAGATTTAATTTGCCACCCATTTCAGTCGCAGCTTCACACAAAACAAATACTTCTTTATCCATTTAACCCCCACAATGGAAATTACAGA
>Ga0082335_1005157_pt1 | contig 18453 bp, 19 predicted proteins | sample Subgrocontami58m_FD_72375 | JGI IMG/M metagenome (GOLD analysis project Ga0082335, IMG submission 72375) | Subsurface groundwater microbial communities from S. Glens Falls, New York, USA - GMW37 contaminated, 5.8 m (SPADES assembly) (version 2) ... | reverse complement strand
CCGCCTGCACCGGGCTGGTGGCGCACGATGATGGTGGGATTCCCGGGTATGTATTTCGGCAGAAATGCGGCAACGGCCCGGGCCGTGGTATCGGTGCCGCCACCAGGCGCCGTGGCTGCAATGAGTTCAATTTTCTTACCCTGGAAGTAGGGCGCAGCCAGTACCGGGGCAACACATACCATAAGCAGGATAAACGATGAAAAGACTGTCACCTTACAAGAAAACTTAGTCATCCGGAACCTCCTTTTGTAAAAAAGTGAACAATGGAACGGTTTTTTCAGCATTCTGCTGCTCTAAAAGAAAAAATATTGTTGAAGTGTAAACATCACTATAGCAGATTTGCAAGAAAAAATATTGGACCTTGGTCCAAGAGAGACCGGCACAATAAGGTAAGGCAAAAAGTGGTGTGCCATCTTAGATTTCTAACCGGGCAGTATTTAATCAACGGTGTCATTCCCGCGCACCGGCGATAATCCGGGAATTCCGGGGAAATCGGGCTTACGATTTCCAGTTTGCCCATAATTTCATTGCCATACTTCCTCATCGGTGCAATAAAGCATGTGCGATACAGATTCATCTTTCAGAAGGGATCTCTCATATGATGAATATCGACCGGCAGCGTTCGAAGATATTCTATGGCTGGTGGATCGTCTTTTCCACCTCCACGGTAATGCTGTATACAAGCGGAATCGTTCACTTCGGGTTCACGGCCGTGTTCGAGCCCATAGCCGACGAATTCGGCTGGAGCTATACGCAAATTTCTCTGGCCGCTTCCTTGCGCGGCCTGGAAACTGGTTTACTGGCCCCGGCTGTGGGACTGCTTGTTGATCGCTGGGGACCGAAGAGACTGATTTTCTTCGGCTGTGCCGTCACCGGCCTCGGCCTGATATTGCTCAGCCACGTTAATTCCTTGCTGATGTTCTACGGGGCCTTCATCATAATACCCATCGGGGGCAGTTTTACCAGCCATACCGTTACGATGTCGGCTGTATCCAATTGGTTCCGCAGGCGGCTGGCCATGGCTTCCGGCATCATGGCCAGCGGCGCCGCCCTGGGTGGCATCCTGATACCGGTCATAGTTATCCTGATCGACGGTTTGGGGTGGCGGACAGCCTTGTTTTTCCTCGGACTCGGCACCTGGCTTATTTGCCTGCCGCTGTCGCTCCTGGTCCGGGATAATCCTGAAAAGTACGGCTATCTACCTGACGGTGACGACCGGGAAAGGACATTTACCGCCGGCGGCCCGACGAAGCCGGCGCGGCATGTCGATCTGAACTTTACCGCCCGGGAGGCACTAAGAAATCGGGCCTTCTGGCATATCGCCGTGGCGATGTCCCTGCATGCCCTGATCATGAGCGCCATATTGACCCATGTAATGCCCTATTTAAGCAGCATTGGCATCTCCCGGGGAATCTCCAGCGTTGTGGCCACGGCCATACCGGTAGCGAGCATCTTAGGGCGGCTGAGTTTCGGCTGGTTCGGGGATAAGTTGGAAATGAGGAGAGTGGCGGCCGCAGGGTTTGCCCTCCTGGCATTGGGGCTAATCCTTTTTGCTTATATCGATACGCTCGGGCTGTGGCTGCTGGCGCCTTTCCTTATCATTTTCGGCCTCGGCTTCGGGGGAAACGTTACCATGCGCACCGTCATGCTGAACCGGTACTTCGGCCGGGAGAGTTTCGGCAGCATCCTGGGCATTGCCATCGGCCTGATGACCGTGGGAAGCATCATCGGCGCCCCGCTGGCCGGGTGGATGTTCGATCAATGGCATAGCTATCGGATCGCCTGGCTCGCGCTCGCCGCCTTAAGCTGTGTTTCTATCTTCATTATTATGGCGGCAGCGCCCCCTGCGGCGGCAACAACCAAATAGCTCTAACCAACTTGTCTCCCGGCTACATAACTGAGGAAACTGCTCCGCAATACAAACCTCCAGCCGCTTTCCCAGCGCCCTGGCAACCCGGTCCAGGGCGGAAATATTGATGTCCTCTGCCCGGTTTTCGCTCCGGGAAATCACCATCTTTTGAGTTCTGACTATTTCTCCGCCTGACCGGCAAAGTACAGAACGGCTGAGGCACGATAGGTTGGTGTAATCTGAGACGGCTTGCCAGCGTCCAGCGCATAGCCGCCGTCCGCATTGCGGCGACTGGCCACGAAACGGTAAATGGCCTCAAGGTCAGGTTTATCCTTTAAAATGCCCAAGGCTCGCATCACCGTATAGGTGGCTGCAAAGTCAGCGGCCTTACCTTTTGCAGCAGCGAATCCATCGCCTTGTCGCTGAGCGGCCTTTAAGACCTTGCCCGCAGCGGCTCTGTCCTTCAAGGTACCGCCCAGGCGCGAAACGGTGACCACGGCATGGGCCGTGTCATCCACTCCCTCACCGTAACTGCCGTCCGGTTGGCGTGTGGCCTCAAAAGCGTTTACCCACTCCGCAGCCTTGGGAGAGGTCATCTTCATATAATCCAGGGCACCCGCGGCAAAGTATATATCAGGGTAGAGGCTTTTGGCATTATTGGAGAAAAATTCCACGATCTTCTTGCCGTTCTCGGGCGCCGATCCGCGAATCACCCCCAGTGCGCTCGCCGCGGACCAGGTACTGCGGATGTCGGGCGCTCCGCCGACCTTCTCGGCATATCCACCCGATTCATGGGCAAACTGCTGGATAAATTTTTCCACTGCGCCCTTATTATTGACTTCTCCACCCAGGTACTGGATGGCCCGGATGGCGTTCGACGTTGCCCCCAGTTCGGAGGGACCGCTCTTGGGGGAGGAACGGAAGCCGCCGTCAGCGTTCTGCAGGCTCCCAAGGAAGGTCAGGGTGGCCTTGCGCTCCTCCGGGCTCATAGGCCCGGCCCAGGATGGCCATGCAAACATCAGGATAGCCATAGACAGGATGGCACAGGATATTATCAGCTTCATACGCGAACCCCTCCTTTCAAACTCTTAGTGTTTATGTGATGAGAACCTTCTTTATGCGGGAAGTATAAGAAAAACTGCCCTCTACGTCAATGGAATAATGGGGAACAACACTTCACCTGTCACCTCCAATGGCTCCCGGCCAGAGGTAATAGAAACCCGTTGCCAGGTTCAGGCCCTCCGGCAGTTCGATGTTGATTAAAGACAACCTTGGGTCTTCAGTTGCGACCCCGGCGATGCTGTATAGATTATCATCGGGATGCTCAGCGCGACGATACAACACAACCCGGGCATCATCCGGAAGGCCGGCCAACCGCTTCGTCTCCTTGACGGCATCGCTTAGGTAACCGATTTTGTCGATCAGGCCCAGTTTCAACGCCTCCTCCGCGAGGAACAACCGGGCGGTGGACATCTCCGCCAGTGCCTCCGAATCCAGTTGGCGATGCTTCCTGACCAGAGATGTAAAGCGCTCGCCAAGATGGTTAATGGTCCCCTGGAAGAGCTGCTGCTCTTCTTCCGTGCTTTCCCGGAAAGGCGACCCCATATCTTTGTTCTTGCCGAACTTCTTCACATCCACGCCAAGGCCGAGCTTATCCATCAGGCCCATAACCTTGGGCCGCAGAAATATCACACCTACCGAACCCGTCAGACTGGTCGGGTGGGCCATGATCATGTCGGCCGGCAGAGACATATAATATCCACCGGAAGTCGCCATATCCATCATGCAAACGACGACCTTGGCGTTAGTCCGCTCTTTGTAGGATATAATTTCATGATACAGAAGGTCACTGGCCGTAATCGTACCGCCCGGAGAATTGATCTTGAATAAAATCGCCTTAATGCGCTTGTCCTGCTCGGCCTTCTTCAATTGCGAGACAACCTGCTGGACCATGCTCGGGGAAGAGCGGAGCAGACCTTTTTGGGGGTTGTCTGAAATCACGCCCCTGATGGCTACCAGCAGAATTTTATCACCGCCGCTGCCTTCGATAGTGAATTCCTTGAGAGGATCTGTTGCGTCGGTAAAAAGTTTTATCCGGGGGCCGGCACAAGCAGTGAGCAGAGACAAGACCAGCATACCGGCAATAAGATGAAGTCTTTTCATTTAACTCCTCCTATGTGGCTGATTTTCAATTTCTTCGTTCTTTCGGGCCAAAACATATCAGAAGTGCTGAAGAAAACATATCAATGATTATCGTTATGATTTGGGGCCGTGATGATTGTGCTTCAGACACATCATTGGGCCCCCGCTGCCGCAGCAGGCCTTCATTTTTCTTGACACACATTACGCTTTGCTCTACAAAAACACACCGGCAGGAAAAAATTCCCGCATAGCGGGCGGTCTTCCTGGAGCTGCAAAACAAAGTGGCCATGATTACCGGTGGCGTCCGGGATCGGCCAGGCGTCTTACCTCCTTTGAGCTGAGGAGGGCGCCTTTTTATATTTTTTCTATTCTTTAGTCTTCAATTCTCAGGGGAAAGGAGAAAATATGGCGAAAAAATTAGGATTCATCTTAATGATTCTGATCTCAGGATACCTGTCCGCCTCCATCGAGGCCAGCACTGCAAAGCCAGTTTTGCCGCCGACGGAAAAGCCGGCGGCAAAAGCCTTCGATCCGCAGAAATGGAACACGATTCTCACCGAGGCAAAGAAGGAAGGGCTGGTCCGGATCTATGCCACCTGGGCCCCCAACACGCGAAAGACGCTGACCGAGGCATTCCTGGCTAAATACGGTATTTCCCTGGAATTTGTCGTCGGCCGCGGCGCCGAACTACAACCCCGGATGGAAAACGAACAACGCGCCGGACTCTACCTCGCGGATCTGATCGGGTCGGGAACCAGCACCTTTCTGTCCAACATGAAGCCGGCCGGACTTCTCGGCCCGATTGAACAGATGCTGATGCTTCCCGAGACCCTGGACCCCAAGGCCTGGCCGGACGGCAAGGTACCTTTTTCCGATGAAGCCCGGATGGTCATACCGATGACCGCCAATGCCCAGCGCTATCTCACCTACAACAAGACCATGATCAAAGAGGGGGAGCTGACCTCTTACCAGGATGCTCTGAATCCAAAATACAAAGGGAAAATCATCGTCAGCGATCCCACCATCTCCGGTTCGGGAAACGCCTTTTTTTCCCACCTCGCTCACAGTTGGAGCGTCGAGCGGGCCAAGGATTTCTTCCGGCGCCTGCTGAAGGAACAAGAGGCAGCCGTCACACGTGACTACCGGGGACAGGTCGAGGCCATCGCCAAAGGCAAGTATGCCATCGGTCTGGGCACGCAGGGGACGGCTGTCGCCAATTTCCTGGACCTGGGAGCGCCGATCCAGAATGTACCCCTTAAAGATGTGGAGATTTCCCGCGAATCCGGCGTGATGGCGGTGCCCAAGAAGCTGCCTCACCCCAATGCCACTACCGTTTTCATCAACTGGCTGTTGACCAGAGAGGGGCAAACCATCTTCTCCCGGAGCAACGGCACGCCGGTCATCAGGCTGGATGTACCTAAAGAAGGAATTAACCCCATATTCCTCGTGAATCCCGGCGATAAAGTTACCGATGATAATGAAGAATACATCGCCTTCAAACGCGGGATGAGCAAAGTGGCCAGGGAAATCATGGAGGCCTACGAAAAGAAGTAATGGGGCGGGAACGTTCTTATTTTATAAAGTGAGGAGGAGAAGATGAAAACGAAGATTCGTATCGTCACCCTTTGTTCCCTGGCAATCTTATTGGCATTTGGCATGGATTCGACCGCTGCTCCGAAAGCGGGCCCGGCCGCAGATCCAAAACCTTCGCCCTCCGTTTCGGCGGACTGGCAAAAGAAATGGGACGACACTTTGGCGGCCGCCAGAAAAGAGGGTGAGCTGCTGATCTATTTGAACGGTCCCGCCAGCGCGCGGACAGCCTTGCAGGACGCCTTCAACAAAAAGTTCGGCATCACTTTGAATATTGTCATGGGCTCCGGTTCCGTGATTTCCAGCAGGCTGGATTCGGAATATCGGGCCGGCATCCATCAGGTGGATGCTGTCCTGGCCGGCGCCAGCTCCTCCATGACCGCCAAGAAACAAGGTTTTCTGTCGCCGATACCGCCGCTTTTCATTTTGCCGGAAATTATTGACCCCTCCGTCTGGCTCGGCCAAAGGCTGCCCGCCTTCGACAAGGAAGGGATGATATTTCCTTTCTTATCCCAGGCCATACCACCGGTCATTTATAACAAGAGCATGGTCCGGGAAGGCCAGATAACGTCGCACCTCGATCTGCTCAAACCGGAGTGGAAAGAGAAAATGGTGATGTTTGACCCTACAATTTCCGGGGCATCCCATGCCTGGGTAGGCCGATTGACCCAGGCCCTGGGAGTGGATAAAACCAACGAATTTCTCACGGCCCTGGTGACGCAGCAAAATGTCATGGTAACGAGAGAAATGGGGCAGCAAATGGAATGGGTAACGCGGGGGAAATATGCACTGGCCATCTTTCCCCAGACCCCGGCCGTTTCCCAGTACCTTAGCGCCGGCGCCCCGATCGAGGCTGCACCCTTTAAGGACATGACGGGTGTTTCACCCTCCAACGGCGTGCTGGCCCTTCCCAAACATCCCGCCCACCCCAACGCCGTTATCATATTTGTTAACTGGCTATTGAGCAAGGAAGGTCAAACATTGGCGGTAAAGAGCATCGGTTTGCCCAGTGCCCGGCAGGATGTCCCGCCGGAAGGCGTGAATCCCATGTTTGTCGTCAAACCGGGGTCGAAGCTCTACATCCAGAACGAAGCGTTTGAAATTCAGGTTCAAGGCTGGTCTCCCGCCTGGAAAAAGATCTTCACTCAGGCCCGCGGATAGACCCCGGCGGCATGTCGGTTTGCCATTGGATAAGAAAAAAGGAGATACTATATTCGTGCCACCTGAAAAGAAACAAAGGATTCATTACGCCTGGATCATCCTCCTGGCGGCCTGTGTCCTCAACATAGTCAGCCGCGCCGATTCGGCCTCTTTCGCAGTGTTTATCGACCCCCTGGTTAAGCTCTTCGGATGGCGCCGGGGGGATGTATCGCTGGCCTACTCCCTGGCCTTTATCGCCGGGCTGCCCGCGGTGGTTCTCATGGGCTGGCTGGGCGATCGTTATGGGACCCAGAAGTTAATGATCGGGGCATCGCTGGTGATTGCCACGGGAACTTTTCTCCTCGGGACGGTAAGCGAACTCTGGCAGTTCTACGTTTATTACGGGTTATTCGTCGGCTCCCTGGGCAACGCCGCTTTTACCGTGTTGCTGCCGGTAGTCCTCACCCGCTGGTTTCATCGCCGTCTGGGATTGGCTTCAGGCGTTTATTGGGCGGCCATGGGGCTGGGACCGATGATTTTCGCCCCCCTCTTCCGGTGGCTGATAGAAAGCCATGGCTGGCGGTGGGCTTTCTCGGCCATGGCAATTGTCGTGGGCGTCATTCTGGTAACCTTTTCCTCCTTAATCAGAAGCAATCCCCATGAAAAGGGCTTAACTGCCTACGGGGCGGAGGGCGCGCCGGTAGAACCACCGCCCCTGCCGGCGCCCGGCATCCTGCCGCCGGGCCTGCGGGAGGTCCTGGCCAAGCCGGCTGTCTGGTCTTTGATGGGCATCCATCACCTCGGGTGCGTCGGGCACTCCATCGTCCTGGCTCATGTAGTCTCCATGGCGACCTTCCAGGGGGTGTCCGGGGTAAAGGCGGCGGGTGTCCTCAGCACCATCGCCGCCTTCTCGGTGATCAGCCGCTTCGCTTGCTCCATTCTTACCGAAAGGCTGGGGGGCCGGTTTCTTCTCTCCATGGTGCTGATTGGCCAGAGCACCGCGGTTATCATCCTCCTGCTGGCCCATGAAGCCTGGGTTTTCTACCTCTTTGCCGTCGTCTTCGGCCTCTGCTACGGGGGGGAGATGGTAGGCTTCCCCATCATAAACCGCCAGTTATTCGGCACGAAGGCCCCTCTCAGCTCCATCTACTCCTTCGAGATGCTTGGTGCCAGCACCGGCATGGCCCTGGGAGGATGGCTGGGCGGCAGTCTTTTCGATCTTACCGGAGCCTATACCTGGTCTGTCCTGGCCTCGATAGCAATCGGCTACCTGGGACTGCCGCTCGCCCTCTCCCTGCCCCGCCGCGGGCAAACGGTCATGGCCGGCACAAGAACTGCGGAAAGCGTTGAGGCGCCGCTGCCGGAAAAACCGCTCCAGCCCGCCGATACGCAATAGGCCGCTGCGGGAAGGCGGAAAGATGAATACCGCAACAAAGGGTTAATAGGAGAAAAATAAAGATGAGTGTCATCAGCCTGAATGTCAATGGTCATAGCCATTCGGTCGACGTAGATCCCGAGACGCCCCTGCTTTACGTCCTCCGCAACGATCTCCAACTGAACGGCGCCAAGTTCGGCTGCGGTGTGGGTCAGTGCGGGTCATGCACCGTCATTGTGGAAGGGGAAGCCGTCCGGTCCTGCGTCACAACCGTCGGCTCGGTCAAAGGCCGGAAGATCACAACACTGGAAGGATTGGGCACACCGGAAAAGCCGCATCCGCTCCAGAAAGCCTGGATCGAGGAGCAGGCTGTCCAGTGCGGCTATTGCATGAACGGCCATATTATGGCCGCCAAGGTGCTGTTGGATCGCCATCCGCAACCGACGGAACCGCAAATCCGCGCGGGCCTATCGGACGTTCTCTGCCGGTGCGGCACCTACTACCGGATCATCCGGGCCGTAAAACGGGCGGGAGACCTGATGAAGTCAGCCGGAGCCCCGCGGCAAAAGGAGTGAGACATGAAAAGGACAAACGCAACGCCACCTCGCCTCCGGGCTGCGCGGGGGGCATTGGCCCGGCAAGGAGCTTGTAAAGGGCCAAGGGTTTCACGGAGGGATTTTCTTAAGGGGACCGGGGTGTTGGTTGTGAGTTGCAGCATGACCGGGATTGTCCAGCTGATAAATCCGCCGATTGCTGCCGCGGACTTCACCACCCTCGTCGATCCCAGCCAGATCGGGTCCTGGCTGGCCATTGCCAAAGACGGCAGTGTGACCGTGTTTCACGGTAAGGTCGACAATGGTCAGGGAGTTTCCACGGCCTTCCGCCAAGTGGTGGCCGACGAGTTGGACGTAGCCATCGATCGCGTCACCTGTATCGTGGGCGACACGGCCATGACAGTCGATCAGGTGGGAGCGAGCGGTTCAACGGGGCTGAAACTGGGAAGTCCGCCGGTGCGCGTTGCCTGCGCCGAGGCCAGGATGGCCCTGTTGGAAATGGCGTCCCGACATTTCGGAGTGCCGGTCGCAGAACTCACCGTCCGGGAGGGCGTCATCAGCCTGCGGGGGGATGCTGCCCGGCAGGTTTCCTACGGCCAGCTGATCGGGGGCCGGCACTTCCGCGGCAACTTGGAATGGAACAAGCAGATAGGCCGTTCGCTTGCGATAAAGGGCCGCGCCCCACTGAAGAGCCCGGATAAATTTACCGTCGTCGGCCAGTCGATTCCACGGGAAGACATCCCGCCCATTATCTTCGGCCAGGAACACTATGTGGCGGATCTGAGGCTGCCGGGCATGGTGCACGCGCGTTCGATCAAACCGCCGGTGGCCGGCGCCCGGTTGGTAAAGGTGGACGAGGACTCGATCGGCAAGATCCCAGGGGTCGTGAAGGTGGTTACAAAAGGAGATTATGTCGGCGTGGTTTGCGAGCGCGAAGAGCAGGCGGTCAAAGCGGCGCGGCAGCTCAAGGTCGCCTGGTCGGAACCGCCCGAACCTTCCTTTCCCACCGACTGGGAGGGGCTGCACGACTATCTCCGGCGGGCGCCCAGCCGGCTGGACCGGACGGCCAAGGATGAGGGCAACGTCGATGAAGCCTTTGGACGCGCGGCACGCGTCGTCGAGGCAACCTATGAGACGCCGTTTCAATCGCATGCCTCCTTTGGTCCGGGTTGTGCGGTGGCACGCTGGCAGAAGGGCGAAATGACCGTCTGGACCGGAACCCAGAAACCGTACCGGCAGCGGGAAGGTTTGGTGGCCTTTCTCGAATTACCGAAAGAGAAGGTGCGTGTTATCTGGAAACCCGGCCCCGGTTCCTATGGCCGCAATGACGCCGGCGACGTGGCATTCGAAGCGGCCTTCCTGGCGAAGGCAGTAGGCCGGCCGGTGCGCTTGCAGTGGATGAGGAACGATGGAATCGCCTGGGATCCCAAAGCGCCCCCTTCGGTGATCCGCCTGCGGGGGGGCTTTGATGCGGCAGGCAACGTGATCGCCTACGACTGGGATAACCGGAGCCTGGATCATCAGGATGTGGCGCCGGCGGAGGAAGCACCGGGCGAAACCTTGATCGGACAACTTCTGGGATTTAAGCAGGCGACGACACGCAACCGCATCGGCACGCCCGACGAATCGTACAGCTTTCAGAACAAACGTTGGAAGCTGCACGCAATTCAGCCGCTCATGGCGACGGGATCGCCTCTGCGCACGGCCCATCTCCGGCTGCCCACGGGCTCCGTCGTCACCTTCGCCGCCGAATCATTCATCGATGAATTGGCGGCGGCCGCCGGCACTGACCCCGTCCGGTTTCGGCTTCACTACCTCACCAATCAACATCAGGCCGGCCTCTTGAAGGCGGTGGCGGAAGCCGCGGCGTGGGAGACCCGGCCTTCACCCAAGCGGAGCGCCCGCTCCCAAGGGGGCGGTACGGTGACGGGCCGCGGGATCGCTTTGTGGGGCGACGCCGCTACGGTGGCCGAGGTGGAAGTCAATCTTGCGACCGGGAAGGTGCGCGTAACGCGCTTTGTCTGCTCCCACACCTGCGGCCTCATCGTCAACCCCGATGGGCTAAAGAATGTCATCGAAGGCAATCTCCTGCACTCCATGAGCCGGACGCTTTACGAAGAGGTGAGATTTAGCCGTTCCCAGGTGGCCAGCAAGGATTGGAGAACCTACCCGATTGCCACCATTATGGATGTCCCCGACCGGATAGATAAGGTCCTGATCAATGAACCGCACTTACCGCCCGACGGCGCCGGCGAGGAAACCTCGGCCCAAACACAGCCGGCGATCGCCAATGCCATCTTTGACGCCACGGGGGTCCGGATGCGCCGGTTGCCCTTTACACCGGAACGCGTCCAAGCAGCCCTGCGGGCCAAGTGAAGGAGACGATGATATGCACCGCCGGTGCCCGCAATGGGTGCAGCGGCCTTTCTTCCTGATGTCAACATTTGACACGGCTTGTATAAAGATGTAGCTTTCAATCACTAATGCTCATATTACTAAAATGACAGACGATTCGGAATGCCCCGAACGGCTTCGTGCTGGTCCGATAGGCTGACAAGAAATGTTATTCTCCTCTATTTTGAAAATTTTTTACATGCTTTTCTAAAGGGTCACAGAGCGAAAAATGTAATTGTAATAGGCAGAATTATTATATCCCAATATAATCTTTCAGCCTAATATCTGTTAAATGAGAACTATGGCATCAAAAATAATGTCCAGAATTTTTAATGATATTGACGACAGCTTATACAGCAAATTTGCATCAATCCCGGAATATATTGAATCAACACTCAATGAAAATAGAGAGTTATATAAGTTTTATTCATTAAAAGACGATTATAGTTTTGTAGAAAAAATCATTAAGGATAATACAATAAAGTTTGGTGATCCCAATGAATTCAATGATCCATTCGAATGCAGGTCTGTTTTGGGAATATCTAGCATTAAAGCCACGAGGAAACAGCTTGATGAGTTAACAAAAAATTCCGGAAAAAGGTATTCGGATGATGCTCTTTTACGCGCTTATGATGGCATTGTAAAAATATCACTGGAAGCTTATCGAAGGAAAACGCTCTCAAAATACGGCCTTCTTTGTTTAAGCGGTACTTGGGATAATATTTTGATGTGGTCGCACTATTCAAATGACCATAAGGGAATTGTTCTAATTTTTCAATTCAATAAAGATCACAGTTATTATGACAAAATGATGAAGGTCCAGTATAAAAAAGGAATTACCTATTTTGAGTTGGACCATGTCAATTGTGGGAAAAAAATATGGGAATCCTTTTCTACAAAAGATCCGATTTGGGAATATGAAAACGAATACAGAGTAATACTTCCTCCTTCTGAGATACATCTCTTTGATGGCAATGGGATCAAGCATTTTCCAAGAGAATTGCTAAAGGGTTTAATTTTTGGCTACAAAATTTCTCCGGTCATCCGTGAAAGTATCTTAAGAATAGTAAATGAGTTCTACCCCAGCCTTAAACTATTTGATATTATTTTAGATGAAAGTGAAGTTAAGTTGCATAGACTGCCCGTTATTTGACACGAAATATTTAACATTGCTGCATGCAGGGGACGGCGAAAAGCGCGCCGCCCCTGAACAGCCCGTTGTGTAAAAATGACAAATAAGCAACCCATTAACAAGCCAATTAAAGAGGCTACAATATGACGTTTGGCACTCTCTTTGATTTTTGCAAATTATTTTTCTTCAGCTTGGGTAAGGACTCTACCAATACGCTTATTACCATTGCTGGCAGTTTCTTGGGTGTATTGTAAGGTGGAAGTATTATCAGTAGAATATCTTCCAGAGAGGCCATCGTTGCTTCCAATAAAAACGCTCTTGATCTTGTAAATAGGCAAGAATTCTTCCATGCGAGTGAAAAATTTACTATGGCCTTGCTTGAAGCTTTGATCGGACTTGAATATGATAGGCAAAAAAAAGTTTATGATATTATTACTCCTGAACTCATTTACCATAAAAAAGCCTTCGTAATATTTCGTCGATATCTGGGAGGTAATGACCTGGGAAAATTTGATGTTGCTTGGAAAGATTATTTCCCCCATGCCAGTGGCGAAACAAGTGGACTGGAGCATAATTATTCCGAGTGGAAAGAGAATGATGAAAGAAAACTTATGATTAAAAAAATTACCGACCTTCTTGAATTTGCTAAATTTAAACATGATGATTCTCCTAAAACATAAAGACCACACGACCAGACACTACACCTGACCGCCTAAAAGCGGGCGGCAGGTGACCTTAACGTTATGTCTTGATAAGTATATGAAAATTGTGAGGAGGCTATCATGAATAAAAAGTTCCCTGATCCTTTAAAATTAATGACAGACTTCGAACAATTTTTAAGAAAATCATATAATTTAGGTCATATACTTTCATCCGAGGAGTACCAACAACGGCGTAATGCTTCATTATGCGCATTCCCATTATTAATAAATATTGCTGTACCTTTTTTGAATTCTGCGAAATCCCTCGATAGTGCTAACGAAATCCCTATACCTAATTACGGGCAAGCAATATGCTTCCCTTTCCGGTTTTTGGGAAAAACTTCTATAGATGAGTTGCCGAATCAAACCGGAGAAAAATTATCAGATTCTTTAGATACAATTTTTTTCTCAGGTATTAATTTTCATTTATTTTGGGCCACCTTCCCAACCAGAAAAGAATACAAAAATGTCAACGTTGAAGAGCTAAAAGGCAAATGGTTGATAGATGCCTTATTGGCTGACCAAACTATGAGGAATTTTTATCCTGGAGAGGGTAGACCAATGTCAAAAGATGCTTTTGATAAATATTTTTTAACTCACTGCTTGAGCCTGTTAAAGAATGATTTGAAAATTGGTTTTTTTAAGCGAGGTATTTGCAAATCATTTTTTAGAAATATTTATTGGGCTGGCGCACTTCTTGGAACTCAATATGATATGGCAACAAAAAAATTAACCTGACATAACTAGGCGGTTCACTTGACGCCGAGAACGTCTGCGGCCTTGACGGGCAAGCTGTCGGGCGGCGCAAGTGACCTTGATCGTTAGGCCATAGGAGAAAAAAATATGAAGCAATTTAATCCATCATCAAATCACCCAGATCGTGCATTGCAGGCTTGGCAAATCCTAATTGGCGCGGCAATGAATCGCCAGACTCTTACATACAAAGGTTTGTCGCAGTTGATGTATAAAAAAGATGCCGCCGGTGTTCTCGATAAGATTTTAGGGCATGTAGCTTTTTTTTGCAGTGACAATAAATTACCTGCTCTGACTTCTATTGTCGTTGGCAAAGGTCGTGGAACTCCAGGCAGAGATATCCCAGTTGCCCCTAAGGTAATGGACCGCGAACGCGAGAAGGTCTATGACTATGATTGGTATAACGTGTATCCCCCAACACCTACTCAATTCGCCGAATCTTTTGCTGAAAGTATTTAGGCCTAACCTGTCGCTGGGGGACGGCGAGGACCATGCTGTCCCACAGTTTTTCGTTAGGCAAAGACATAAAGGCTTGGGGCTGAGGGTAAATATCGATGTGCATGTTGAAATCTTGTTTGGGTTGGGAGTGTGGGCTTTCGCAATGATTAACATCATTACGGAGAACATTATGAACAATTCAATCGTAAATTCATGCGTTTGGTGCGGGGTGGCGTTTCTGCGAGGCCATGGTGGGACACTTCCAAGCCAAATGAGAGATTGGCATATGCTTCGATACTTGCCTGTTCCAGGAGAAACGTAGAAAGGTTCGAGTCCTTTCCCTCGCACCAATTATTTTGAATGGGAGTCGAAATGAGTGAAGAAAAATGGTGGTTTGGGTTTCGCCAAACTACTCCTAAACCACCAGGGCGGGCAATTGCATGCGGACCTTACGAGTCCTATGAGAAAGCCAAAGCTGAAAGAGAAAGATCAAAGGCATGGGATTGTGAGGTTTCTACTCCATTCGCTGCAAACTCGAAAGATGAGCAAATGACGGGGTCAGTTCTAACATTCCAACAATTTATTGACCTATGGTCGCCCCTTAAAGATCATGAAAGGCGAATAAAGTGAGCGAGACTTACACGGAAAAACAGGGCTAATATTTGGCGTACATCTATTACTATACCAAGATCAACCGGCAGCCGCCGGCAGAGGGCGAAATCCAGGCCTATTTTCGGGTAACACCTCCGACCGTCCATCAGATGATTCTGAAACTCGAAGAAAAAGGACTGATCAGGCGAATGCCCGGCATGGCGAGATCGATCGAAGTGCTCTTACCAGTAAATGCATTGCCCCACATGAAGTGAAGTGTCGGTCCGAACAACAGTCCACGTCAGTGAGCATTATGTCTCTAAGAAAAAAGATGGTGGAGAAGCAACAGGTATTGTATTTTGCATACAGAAAGGTAGTATGGAAAGAGCTTATCGGAGGACCGTGCAGGCGCTCAGAGCGATTTTCCAAATTGCGGGCATGATTTAAATAAACATTAGTGTTTGGAGGTGTTTGACCATGAAAAAGGTTTCGGCAACAGATGCTCTTGAATTATCAATTTCGGAGAGGATTCAACTTGTGGAAGATATTTGGGACACGATAGCAGCGAAAGCCGACTCCCTCGAATTGACAGAAGAGGAGAAAAAGGTAATTGACGCACGATTGGAGAAGTATCATCAGAACCCAGAATTAGGCTCTCCATGGGAGGACGTTTACAAGAGAATCGTGAGCAGGCAATGAAATACAGGGTCATTGTCAGGCCTGAGGCTGAAGACGACTTAAAGGAAGCCTTCTCCTGGTATGAAGATAAGAGGGCAGGGTTGGGGTACGACTTCCTTCTGCAAGTTGATGCTGGACTAAATTTAATTGTAAAAACCCCTGCCATCCACCCCATAGAATATAAAGGAACGAGAAAGCACCTCATCAAAAGGTTCCCATACAAAATCATCTATTTTGTTCAGAGTGAACAGATTATAGTCCTTGCTGTCATCCATGGCAGGAGAAGTCCGGCTTTGATAAAAAAAAGGAGAGAAGCCATCTAACGAGGCAATTCATCGGACGGCTAAAAAGCCGCCGATGATTTTTTCGTTAGCGACAAAAAAGTACTTGACCAAATTGATATTTAAGACCTAAAATATGACCATAATTTATCTCATAATTTAAAATCAACTATGGTGAAAACATGAAAGTCGTTTTAGCAAATTGCTCAGCAAGCATATCAGAATTAAAGAAGAATCCCAGTGCCCTGATTGACCAGGCAGACGGAGAACCTATAGCCATTCTCAATCATAACAGACCGACGGCATATCTCGTTCCGGCTGAAACTTATGAGCAGCTTATGGAAAAACTCGAGGACTACCAACTGGGTCTGATTGTAAAAGAAAGACAAAATGAAAAAAATTCTGCCATCGAAGTGAATATTGATGAGTTATAAATACAAGCTCAAATTTATTCCTACAGCCCTCAAGGAATGGAAAAAACTCGACGGCTCCATTCAATCACAATTTAAGAAAAAATTAGAAGAACGCCTCCAAGAGCCACATACTAAAGCGAGCCAGCTTTCGGGCTTTGAGAACCACTATAAAATAAAATTAAGGGCAAGCGGATATCGCCTCGTTTATGAAGTAATCGACCAAGAAATATGTGTAATGGTTATTGCAGTTGGGAAAAGAGACAAAAGCGAAGTTTTCAGGCAAGCTCAACAAAGAGCCAATATGTGGCATGCTGGACTTACCGACAAGGGGAAATAGAAATAGAGGTGTATTATGTTGGCTCTCGTGAAAAAGCCTCGTATTGAAATATCCCTTCAAGGTGAGCATGTTAATGAGCTCATTGATTGGATCAGTAAAAAATATGAAGTGAACATCCTCTCATCTGAAGATTCTGAGAGCATAGCTATTGAAGAGACTGATTTTTGGAAAGAAATGCAGTCTAACAGAATCGGTAACCTTCTTTCCGCTGCCCGGCTAAAAGCGAACCTGTCACAGTCACAACTCGCCGATAAACTCGGTGTCCGCCAAAATATGATCAGTGACTACGAAAGGGGTAAGCGCAGGCTTTCACCGACAATGGCAAAACGGATATCTGAAATCCTTAACATCAAAGTTGACAGAATTTCGTAGTGCGAACGAGTGCGTGCAGTGGATCACTGGTAAAGCCAGCTCCTGCTGATTTTTGCGTTCATTCAAGAAAAAAAATGAAATGATTCGTACCTCATGATATAATTTCTATCATATAGTATTGTCGGAGGTTTTCAAAGATGATCAGAGAATTCAATGTTATAATAGAAAGGGATGAAGACGGTTATTTTGTCGCCTCTGTCCCCGAGCTGCGAGGGTGCCATACACAGGCTAACTCCCTTGATGTGTTAATGAAGCGAGTGAAAGAAGCTATCCAACTCTGTCTTGAGGTTGAGGAACCCGTACCAACCGAATTCATTGGCATTCAGCGCGTGGCAGTCTCCTCATGAGTAGATTTCCCTCAGTCACTGGTTCACAACTTATCAAAGCCCTTCGGAAGCTTGGTAATTGCCCTTGGGGTTTTGTAACAGGTTTTGCAATTACCATCCTCTTCATAGGATCAACCTTCTTTACAGCCACAGCAGACCAAAAGGCTGCATGGGGACAACGCAACAAATCCTTCGTATCTACTCCGGTGGCGAGCTTTGATGAACCTTGGGCGATGACATTTTTACCTGATGGTCGTCTGCTGGTAACTGAAAAAGCTGGCCGTCTTCTCATCGTCTCGCAGGATGGCAAGAAATCAGGTCCTATATCGGGCGTTCCCGCCGTTGACCATGGTGGTCAGGGTGGGTTGGGGGATGTCATTCTGCACCCGTTTTTTTCAAAAAATCGGCTCATCTATCTGAGCTACGCGGAGGCTGGTGGCAGAGACACTCGTGGCGCTGCGGTCGCACGTGCAAGGCTTGCCTTAACTCCTGATGGTGGCGGCCAGCTGGCTGACTTTGAAATTATCTGGCGGCAGGAACCTAAGGTGACTGGCCGTGGTCACTTTGGACATCGCCTTGCATTTTCACCCGATGGCTTTCTTTTCATCACCTCAAGCGAACGCCAGAAGTTTAGTCCAGCTCAGGATATGAAGCAAAACCTCGGAAAAATCATTCGACTCAACGATGATGGTTCAGTTCCTGCGGGTAATCCCTTTGCCGATCGCGGTGGTATCACCAAGCAGATTTGGACACTGGGGCATCGGAACCTACTGGGTCTGGCTTTCGACTCGAAGGGTCGTCTGTGGAGTCATGAAATGGGCCCAAGAGGCGGTGACGAGCTTAATCTTATCAAACGCGGCGAAAATTACGGATATCCGCTCGTATCAAACGGTGACCACTATGACGGCACTCCCATTCCGGATCATGCAACGCGGCCGGAGTTCATGGCGCCAAAAATTTCGTGGACTCCCGTTATCTCGCCTGCCGGGTTCATAATCTATTCGGGAGATATGTTTCCACAATGGAAAAATAGCGGATTTATTGGCGGGTTGTCCTCCCTGGCCCTGATTCGGGTCACATTCGAGGGTGAGACGGCATTTGAAGCGGAGCGTTTTAATATGGGCAAGCGCATCCGGGAAGTCGAACAGGGACCGGATGGTGCAATCTGGGTGCTTGAGGATGAAACCGGCGGAAAACTCCTAAAATTGACTCCAAACCCTTAATGTTGGCGGCTGGTTTCAGCAAGCAGTGCTTACGGAGGAGGTGGTTGGATGTTTTGGATCAGTCTGATTTTGCTTACCGGAATATTGCTTTTGGCTTTCCCTTCGTCTGCCGGCGGCATGATGCCCACGAAAGTCCTTGTCCGCGTGGGTTCCAAAGGCGCCAA
>Ga0082335_1005156_pt1 | contig 18457 bp, 15 predicted proteins | sample Subgrocontami58m_FD_72375 | JGI IMG/M metagenome (GOLD analysis project Ga0082335, IMG submission 72375) | Subsurface groundwater microbial communities from S. Glens Falls, New York, USA - GMW37 contaminated, 5.8 m (SPADES assembly) (version 2) ... | reverse complement strand
GTTCCGGTTTCATCGAAGGCAGTCAGGCGTTTGGCGCCCTTGGTGCCGGTGGAGCCGCCGAATTGGAACCGATGCCCGCGCCCGGTGCGGGCATCGGGCTGGCGGTCGAGGCGCAGCAGGTCCAGCAGGAACTCCTCCTGCGGATAGTCGGCCGCGGCGGCGGGCAGGATCGTCAGCACCTCGTGCAGGTCAGCCAGGGCCAGAAGCGGGCCCTCACCGCCGCGCTGTTGCTGCCAGTCCGGTGCCAGGGCGGTGTAGGCCTTCACCAACCGGTCGAGGAAGGAGCGCGCATTGAAACGGTTCGGCCGCCCTTGCAGCGCTTTCAGTTGGGCGGCAAGGAAACTCGGGCGGATGCGCTTTTCCAGCTTGCGGCCGATGCGCACGCCTTGCAGGCGCGATTCCAGGCGCAAGATCAGCGGGAACGCGGTGATCCGTCCGTCCCGCTGCACCAGGGTCACGTTGGCGGCGGCGGTCGCGCGGGCAAGCTCAGCCAGAAAACGCCCATCCTCGAACGCTGCGGCAATCGGCAGGGCCGGTGGCGAAGCTGTCCGGTCGGCGATGTCGGCGAGCCGGATGGCATCCTGGCGCATGGCATCCGAGGCTGCCGTGAAGGTCGAGACCGCGCCTTCCTGAGCCGCCTTGCGCAGCCGGCGAGCGGATTTCAGCACGGCGGCGGCTTGGCGTTCGAGATCGCCAAGCCTGGCTTCCCAGGCTTCCAGCGAGTCTTCGACGGTGGTTGGGGCGGATGCGGACTGATTCATGGTGCGACTATAGGAACTCCGCCCAACAGGGGGAAGCGCCGAGCGGACAGGGCCCGGTCGCGTGACGGAAAGAAAGCCTCGGGGCTCCGCCCCGGACCCCGCGAGGGGCGTTGCCCCCTCGACCCCCACCAAGGCTGGGCCTTGGATGCCATTTATTGGGTCAGGGACGAAAGGGGGCCAACCATGGCGTTTCAACGCCCGTGTCGGCCCCCTTTCGTCCCTGACACAACTGATCGCGGTCCAGGGGCCGTGCCCCTGGTGGGTTCGAAGGGCGAAGCCCTCGCGGGGTTTGGGGCAGCGCCCCAAGGCTTTCTTCCTTCACCCGATTGCCCCAACGGCCTGCCCCGTTGTTCTTGCATCCCCACCGCCCCGCCGCTATATCCCCGCCCCTGTCTGCGAGCCCGGGCCTGGAATGGGCATGCCCGGCCGCGACTGCTTGCCATACCCCGCACTCGCGGCCGGCGAGCCGAACGGAAAAGGAGATCAAATGCCCAAGATGAAGACCAAGTCGTCGGTCAAAAAGCGGTTCAAGATCACCGCGACCGGCAAAGTGCTCGCGGGCCCTGGCAAGAAGCGCCACTGCCTCTCGGCGCGCAGCCAGAAGGCCAAGCGGACCAACCGCGGCAGCCAGGTGCTGACCCATGCTGACGGCCTGACCGTCAAGCAGTGGGCCCCCTACGGTCTCGGTTGAGGGAGTAGCACACCATGGCACGCGTCAAGCGCGGTACGACCACCCACGCTCGGCACAAGAAGGTCCTTGAACAATCCAAGGGCTTTGTTGGTCGGTCGTCCACCAATTACCGCATCGCCCGCGAAAGGCTGGAGAAGTCGCTCCAATACGCCTATCGCGACCGGCGGGTGAAGAAGCGGGAGTTCCGCGGCCTGTGGATCCAGCGCATCAACGCCGCGGTCCGCGAACACGGCCTGACCTACAGCAGGTTCATCGACGGGCTGAAGAAGGCCGGGATCGAGATGGATCGCAAGGTGCTGGCCGGGATCGCCTACGACGACGCGGAAAGCTTTGCCGCGATCGTCAAGAAGGTCCAGGCCGCATTGGACTGATCCGGCGGCGGACGCCACAGGCAAGGCATCGGGGCCGCTCGCCAGAGCGGCCCTTTCTTGTTCGCCTCATGCGGTATTCGGCAACCTGACGGCTGCTTGATATTCGGGGGCGAATGCCTTCCGAAGGCCCTTGTGGCGTTGGTTGTCGACCCCGTCTGCCTGACGGATGGTGGTATATGCCCGACCGTTCGCAAGGGCCTCGCACGGAAGGCACCGAGGACCACGGCGGAACGGCGCCCGGGCCAGGGAGGTCGGATCCGATAGCTTGAATCCGATAGCGGCGGTCCGCACCCCGACAAGGCAACGCCAAATGGGCGTCGCCGCCTCCGAAGACTGATATGGGATCCCGTCGCTATCCCGTTGGTCGCTCCATCGATGGCGAAAGGCTTCCGTGCCCCGTCGTGGTCCTCGGTACCTTCCGTGTGAGGCCCTTGTAGGCGCACCAGCGCGCAACGGCCAAGTCGGCCAGACGATCGCACCAACCACCAATGCCATAAGCCTCCTGCCGAGGCCGCGCTCCGCACCGTCAGCCGCATCTTTTGTCGAAGACAAGCCGCTTGGCAGTTCGGTATCCGGGAACGATTTTTCTCGACTCGCTCCCGCGAACAAGCGCAGGCTCCATGCGCCAAAAAATAAATTCCTCCAGGGAGGAGACAATGGGCACGTCATTCGGTCACGGGGGGGCTATGCCCGCCGGGGAAAACGCTTCGGCACTGTCAAGGCGCAACCTGCTGATACTCAGCGCGATGGGTCTGATGGCTGACATCGGTCGGGCTGGCGCAAATGTTCCCGCACAAATGACCTTCGCGGTGCATGTCTCGCTTACACCGGCCTGGTTCGACCCGGCGGAGAGCACCGGGCTGATCACACCATATCTGCTGCAATATGCACTGCATGACGGAATCGTGAAATCGATGCCAGGCGATCGCCATGCGCCAAGCCTCGCATCGGCGGTCACCATTGCGACGGACGGACTGACCTATGATTTCGAGGTGCGCGACAACGCGGTTTTCCACAATGGGGAACGAGTCACCGCGGCGGATGTGAAGTTTTCGTTCCAGCGCTACCGCGGGTCCGACCATGGCCTGTTGCGCCGCTATGTCGACGTCATTGAAACCCCGGATCCTCGGCATGTTCGCATCAAGCTGAAAGAGGCCTGGCCGGATTTCCTGACATTCTACTCGGGTGCCACCGGCGCGGGATGGATCGTGCCGGAAAAATACGTCACCCAGGTTGGGGAGGCCGGGTTCAAGAAGGCCCCGATCGGCGCCGGTCCCTACAAGTTCGTCTCCTTCACGCCAGGGACCGAACTCATCCTGGATGCGTTCGAGGGCTATTGGCGCAAGGTCCCGGCTGTGAAGCGGCTGGTGATGAAAGTGATCCCCGATGAGGCCACGCGCGTCACCGCCCTGCGACGAGGGGAAGTGGACGTTGCCTATTCACTGCGGGGCGAAACCGCGCTCGCCGTGCGTCAGGTACCCAACCTGACCTTGAAACCGGTCGCGGTGCAGGGTGTCTTCTGCGTGTGTTTCGTCGACCAATGGGATCCGAAATCTCCCTGGCATGACCTGCGCGTCCGCCAGGCCGCGCGACTTGCCGTGGACTGCGAAACAATCAACCAAGCGTTGACCCTGGGTTACTCCAAGGTCACGGGAAATCCCATCGTCCCCGATATCTACGACTATTTCTGGCAGCCGCCGAAGCCGGTGCATGACAACGCCCAGGCGCGAAGCCTGCTGGCGGCGGCAGGATACCCCAACGGCTTCGATGGCGGTCTGTATTTCTGCGATTCGTCCTATGCCAATATCGGGGAGGCCGTGGTCAACAACCTGCGTGAGGTCGGCATCCGGACCCAGATGCGCCCCATCGAACGGGCGGCTTTCCTCAAAGGCTTTGCCGACAAGTCCTTCAAGAATCTGATTCAGGCCGGGCCCGGCGCATTCGGGAATGCCGCGACCCGGCTGGAAGCTTTCGTCATCAAGGGCGGCCAGTTCTGCTATGGCAGCTATCCCGACATGGAGGAAATCTTTCCCCGGCAGGCGGTGGAGGTCGACCGGGGCAAGCGGGAAGCCATGCTGCACAAGATGCAGCAACTGATGCACGAAAAGGCGATGTTCGCACCCATCTGGCAACTGGCGTTCATCAATGGCGTCGGACCGCGCGTGCAGGAATCGGCATTCGGCCTGATCCCCGGGTTCCCTTACACCGCACCCTATGAGGATCTGACACTGAAGGGCGGATAGAACCGACAATCGGGCGGGGCCGCTCGCAAGGCCCACCCGGTTGCCCATCGGCCCTGACCTCGCCATCGGTCCCTATGGCATTGGTGCCTATGGCATTGGCCGGGGCAGCGCCGACGCGGCAATCTCGGCCTGCCGATCAACGGCGCGGGCTGAACCTTGCGCTCCCCCGTGCCTCGCCGCTATAGGCGGGCGGTCCGACCCAACCCCGATGCAGGCCCCGACGCGGGATGTCCTATCAGGACGCGGTGACGGTATGGGCGCCGGTTGATGTTGGCATGAGGCCGTGCTCGAGCACAGGCGACACAACGACAGCCGGCAGGAAGACCGCAGGGTCTGAGTTTGCTTCTCGGGGCCGCCTGCCCAGGCGGCTCTTGCTGTTTGCGAGGACCGATGTCCGACGACCTTCAAGCCCTTCAATCCGAAACCGACGCCGCGCTGGCCGCCGCCACCGACCTCCGCGCATGGGACGCCATCCGCATCGCCGTTCTCGGCCGCAACGGCACCTTGACCGGATTGCTGCGCGATCTCGGCAAGACCCCAGCCGAACAGCGTCGCGAACGCGGCGCGGCGCTGAACCGGCTGAAGGATTCGCTGAACGCGGCGATCGAAGCCCGCAAAGCAACCCTCGAAGCCGCGGCGCTGGACGAACGCCTGGCCTCCGAGCGGATCGACCCGACCCTGCCCGCCCGCCCGCGCGAGACCGGCCTGATCCACCCGATCAGCCGCACCATCGAGGAAATCGCCGCGATCTTCGGCGCGATGGGCTGCACCATCATCGAAGGCCCGGATGTCGAGAGCGACTGGCACAATTTTACCGCGCTCAACATCCCCGAGCACCATCCCGCCCGCGCCGACCACGACACGTTCTATCTGCCCGCCCAGGACGGCAAACCGCCGCCGGTTCTGCGCACGCAGACGTCGCCGGTGCAGATCCGCACCATGCTGATCCAACCACCGCCCATCCGCGTCATCGTCACCGGCCGCACCTACCGCGCCGACCATGATGCCACCCACTCGCCCATGTTCCATCAGTGCGAGGGGCTGATCATCGATCGCAACCTGCATCTCGGCCATCTGAAAGGGTGCCTGATCGACTTCCTGCGCACCTTCTTCGGCATCAGCGACCTGCCGGTCCGGTTCCGCGCCAGCTATTTCCCGTTCACCGAGCCCTCAATGGAGGTCGATATCGGCTGGAACCGACGCACCGGCGAGTTGGGCGGTGGCGGCGATTGGCTGGAAATTCTTGGCAGCGGTATGGTGCATCCGCGCGTACTGGCCAATTGCGGCATCGACCCGCGGGAGTGGCAGGGCTTCGCCTGGGGCATGGGGGTGGAGCGCATCACCATGCTGAAGCACGGCATGACCGATCTGCGGCCGTTCTACGAATCCGACCTGCGTTGGCTCCGCCATTACGGGTTCAACCCGCTGATGCCCACCATGCTGCATGAGGGGGTCTAAGCCGTGAAATTCACCCTCTCCTGGCTGAAGACGCATCTGGACACCGATGCCCCTCTGGACACCATCACCGACACCTTGACCCGGATCGGGCTGGAATTGGAAGGCGTCGAGAACCGTGGCGCCGCCCTGACCGCGTTCCGAATTGCCCATGTCGTCGAGGCGGTGCAGCACCCGAACGCTGATCGGCTGCGCGCCTGCAAGGTCGATACCGGGGACGGGATCGTGTCCGTGGTCTGCGGAGCCCCGAACGCGCGCACCGGCATGAAGGCGGTGTTCGCCGCGCCGGGCAGCTTCATCCCCGGCACCGGCATCACCCTGAAAATCGGCGAAATCCGCGGCGTACAGAGCGCGGGCATGCTGCTCTCGGCGCGCGAAATGGGTCTCGGCGACGACCATGCGGGGATCGTCGAACTGCCGCAAGACGCACCCGTCGGCGTCGGATATGCCGCCTGGGCCGGGCTGGACGATCCGGTGATCGACATCAGCGTAACACCCAATCGGGGTGACTGTTTCTCGGTCCGCGGTGTCGCCCGCGATCTGGCGGCGGCCGGGATAGGCACCTTGAAGCCGTTCCAGCCGGCACGCATCGCGCCCGCGTTCGATGGCGGCCCGCGCTGGCAGGTCGACTGGTCGGAGATGTGCCCCTGGATCATCGGCCGCACCATCCGCGGGGTGAAGAACTCCCCCAGCCCGCGGTGGTTGCAGGACCGCTTGGTGTCGGTTGGGTTGCGCCCGATCAACGCTCTGGTCGATGTGACGAATTTCTTCACCATCGACCTGGGCCGCCCGCTGCACGTGTTCGACGTGGCCAAACTGCAAGGCGACACCCTGACCCTGCGGCGCGGCGCCGGAGAGAGCATGCAGGCGCTGAACGGCAAGGACTACATCGTCACCGCCGAGGATTGCGCCATCTGCGACGCGGCCGGTGTCCAATCCATCGCCGGCGTCATCGGCGGCGAGGCGACCGGCTGCGACGAGACCACAACCGAGGTCTTCGTCGAATGTGCCTATTTCGACCCGATCGGCATCGCCCTGACCGGCCGCCGGCACCAGATCGTGTCCGATGCCCGCCAGCGCTTCGAACGCGGGCTCGATCCGGCCCTGATGCCGGACGCGGTGGAAGCCGCAACCGCGATGATCCTGGAACTCTGCGGCGGAGAGCCGGGGACCGTGACGCAGACCGGCCGCGAGCCAGCCTGGCAGCGGAATGCGACGATGCGGTTCCGCCGCGTGGCGGAACTCGGCGGGCTGGATGTCGCGGCCGATGACGCGGTCGCATCCCTGGAACGGCTGGGGTTTGCCGCCCGGGCCCGCGACGCGGACTCGGTGACCGTCAGCGTTCCATCCTGGCGCAATGACGTGGCGGCCAAGGTGCATCTGGACCAATCCCCGACCATCCCGCCCGACATCGCCGTCCGTGCTGCCGAGGGATGCGCCCAGATCGAGCCCGAATGCGACCTGATCGAGGAGGTTCTGCGCCTGCGCGGGCTGGATTCGGTCCCGCCGGTGTCGCTGCCACGCGCCACGCCGGTGCCGGTCGCCACCCTGACACCACGCCAGATCCGCATGGCCCTGGCTCGCCGGACCCTGGCCGCCCAGGGCCTGGCCGAGTGTGTGACGTTCAGCTTCATGGCGCATGAGGAGGCCGCCCCGTTCGGTGCCATTCCCGATGCCTTGCGACTGACCAATCCGATCGCCGCCGATCTGGACCAGTTGCGACCAACCCCGGTCGCGACCCTGGCCATGGCGGCCAAACGCAATGCCGCCCGGGGATACCCCGATGTCGCACTGTTCGAGGTCGGGCCCGAATTCGCGGTGGACACGCCAGAGGGCCAACGTCTCGTCGCCGCCGGAATCCGAACCGGGTCGACGCCGCGAAACTGGCTGGCCGGGTCGCGCGGCATGGATGCGATGGACGCAAAGAGCGATCTGTGGGCGGCGATGTCCGCAATCGGCGTGCCGATGGATGCACTGACCCTGACCCAGGACGCACCGTCCTTCTACCATCCCGGCCGCTCCGCCACCGTGCGCCAAGGCCCCAAGACCGTGCTGGGCAGTTTCGGTGAAATCCACCCGCGCGTACTGGCGGCGCTGGACCTGCCGTCACCGATGGTCGCGTTCAGCCTGAACCTGGACGCGGTCGCTGATCCAAAGCGCCGACGCAAGGCTCCCCCAGACCTGGCGCCGTTCCAGCCGGTGCGCCGCGATTTCGCCTTCCTGGTGGATATCGCCGTTTCCGCCGATGCCGTGGCCCGCGCCGCGCGTGGCGCCGAACGGACGTTGATCGCCGGGGTGTCGCTGTTCGACGTGTATGAGGGTGACAAACTGCCGGGCGGCAAGAAGTCCCTGGCCATCGAGGTGGTCTTCCAGCCCCGCGAGCGCACCCTGACCGACGCCGAACTGGACGCCGCCGGACAGAAGGTGATCGCCGCGGTCGCGAAAGCTACGGGCGCAATGCTGCGATAGCTGTGCCGCAATAGGCGTGGTGGAATTCGACTGGCGACCGGGTTCGCCCCCCCGTCGCGCCAGCCGGGGGCGTGACCAGCAGCGCCACGCCTCGGCTGTCGACCCGCCTCAATCCATCGAGATTTTCGCCTCGGCGATAAGCTTTCCGTTCTCAGCATACTCTTGGGCTTGGGTCACGGCGATCTCCTCGGGTGTCTGGATCGGCACCACGACGTTGATCGACTGCATCCGGGCGATCATGTCCGGTGTTTTGGCGATCTCCACGACCTTGCGGTTGAGCGCGTTGATGATGTCCTTCGACGTGCCAGCCGGCGCCTGGATCGTATACTGGATCGACAGATCCGCGTTGGCATACCCCTGTTCGGCCAAGGTCGGAACATCCGGGAAATCCGGGTGGCGACTGCTGTAATTGACATTCAGTAGTTTCAGCTTGCCGGACCGCACATGCGGCAGGACATTGATCTCGTTCATCATGTGGACATTGCCGGACAGCAGGTCGTTCAACGCGTCGGCGCTGCCTCGATATGGGACATGCAGGATATCGATGCCGGCGCGGACCTTCAGCATCTCGATCCGCATCTGTGAATAGGTGGCCAGGCCGGCCGATCCATAGGCCAGCTTACCGGGGTTCGCTTTCGCGTAGTCCACCAGCTCCTTGATGGAATTGATGTTCAGCGACGAGAGGATAACAAAGCCGCACACCAGATCGCCGACGCGGGCGATCGGCATCAGATCCTTGCGCGGATCATAATTGACTTTTCGTAATTGAGGCAGGATGGTGAGCGTTGCGCCGGGTGTGAACAGGAATGTATATCCATCCGGAGCGGCCCGCGCCGCGGCCTCGGTCCCGATGGCTCCGGATGCGCCGCCGCGGTTGTCGATCACGAAGGGGTGACCAAAGGCCTGGGTCAGTTTTTCGACCCACGGACGGGCCATGACGTCGGTGGCGCCGCCTGGGGCGTAGGGCAAGATCAGTTTGACGGGGCGATTCGGCCAAGTTTGGGCGCTCGCTGTCCCGAGCAGAGCAAGAAATGCCCCCAAGAAGGCCGCGAACACGCGGCATGGAACGGTTATGGGTTGACGCATCGCAATACCTCCCTGGACGGCCCATGGCCTGTGTCCTTAAGAGAGTGTTGCCGCTTCAATCTTTTTCGGCAAGCATTACGCATCTGGATGCAGGGGGGAACAAATGGCCAGCGGATCGCCGCGGCCGGCAGTCGGTGTCGGGTTGAAAGGCCCGAAGGACCTATTGTCCGGCCTCATGTTCATGGCAATCGGAGCCGGCGGGCTCTGGTTTGGAAGAGAATTCCCGATGGGGAGCCCCGTCCGGCTCGGCACGGGCGTATTTCCGGCGATCCTGAGTTGGGGCCTGATCGTCATCGGTGCCATCGTGTTTATCCAGGGCCTGTTTGTTTCCGGCGAATCGATGGGCAAGTGGGCGTGGCGCCCGGTGCTGCTGATCGGGCTTGCGGCGGGAATGTTCGCGGTCCTGATCGAACCGGCCGGCCTGATCGTCAGCATGGTGGTGCTGATGGGATTTGGGGCATTGGCCGGTGACGACCACACGGTGAAAGAATTCTCTATCTTCACCGCCATCATGGTCGTCATGGCCGTCGCCATGTTCATCTGGGGTCTTGGCATGCCGATCAAGGTGTTCCCATGGAGCTGAACCTTCTTTTCGAGCACCTTTCCCTCGGGTTTGGCGTCGCGTTCGGCCTGCAAAACCTTTTCTGGTGCCTGATGGGGGCGATCATCGGCACGGCCATCGGCGTGCTGCCGGGTGTCGGTCCGGTGGCAACCATGGCGCTGCTGCTGCCTGTCACTTATTATCTACCGCCTGAGGGCGCGCTGATCATGCTGGCCGGCATCTATTACGGTGCCCAATATGGCGGCTCCACCACGGCGATTCTGGTCAATCTGCCGGGTGAAAGCTCCTCCGTCGTCACCTGTCTCGATGGCTACCAGATGGCTCGCCAAGGCCGAGCGGGGACGGCGCTGGCGATCGCGGCCATTGGGTCGTTCTTCGCTGGCTGCGTCGCCACCATGCTGATCGCCATTGCCGCGCCGCCGCTGATCGCGCTGGCGCAGAAATTCGGGCCGGCCGACTATTGCTCCCTGATGGTGCTGGGCTTGGTGACCGCCGTCGTCATGGCGCATGGCTCGATCCTCAAGGCGATCGGCATGATCTTCCTGGGCCTGTTGCTCGGGATTGTGGGCACCGACGTCAACACCGGCAACCTGCGATACAGTTTCGGTATCGGCATCCTGTTCGACGGCATCAATTTCGTGCCGATCGCCATGGGCGTGTTCGGCATCAACGAGATCATGGCGAACCTGACCAACCCGGAGCGTCGGGATCTGGTCAGTTCCAAGATCAGCAGCCTGATGCCATCGCGCGCCGACCTGAAGGCGGCCTCGCCGGCCATCCTGCGCGGCACGATCATCGGCAGTCTCTTGGGTGTGCTGCCGGGCGGCGGTGGTGTGTTGGCCTCCTTCGCGTCCTATACGATCGAGAAGAAACTGGCCAAGGACCCAAGCCGGTTCGGTAAGGGCGCGATCGAGGGCGTGGCGGGACCGGAATCGGCCAACAACGCCGCGGCGCAAACCTCCTTCATCCCGATGCTGACTCTGGGCATTCCGTCCAACGCGGTGATGGCGATGATGGTCGGCGGCATGATGATCCACGGCATCATTCCCGGCCCACAGGTCATGACCGACAAACCAGGCCTGTTCTGGGGCATGATCGCCAGCATGTGGATCGGCAACGCCATGCTGATCATCTTCAACCTGCCGATGGTCGGCATGTGGGTGAAGATGCTGATGGTGCCATACCGGCTGCTGTCGATCGCGATCCTGTTCTTCTGCTGCATCGGGGTCTACAGCCTGAACAACTCGGCGGAAGAGGTGCTGCTGATCACGTTCTTCGGGTTCGTCGGATACGTGTTCGTGAAGCTGGACTGTGAGCCGGCGCCGATGCTGCTGGGCTTCATCCTGGGTCCGATGATGGAAACCTATCTGCGGCGCGCCATGCTTCTGTCGCGCGGCGACTCCATGGTTTTCCTGGAACGGCCACTCAGCCTGGGATTCCTGATCGCGGCGGCCGTCCTGCTGGTGATCATCGTGCTTCCGAGCATCCGCAAGGCGCGCGAAACGGCGTTCGTGGAGTAGACGGGTGGTTTCCGCCTCTCCCTGAACCTGGGAGAGGCGGCGACGCCCACTCACATCCGCCCGACCACCCGGCGTTGCAGCAGCAGCAAGACAGAGCCCGCAAACAGCAACAGAACGGCAGAACCGGGTTCCGGGACGTCCGCGTTGCGACATGCCTCCGTCGTGGTGTTGTTGGACAGAATGGCCGGTCCGACGACAAGACCGGGCTGCAAGCCGCACGTTATATTGTCGGACACCTGGGCGATGGTGGTCGAGAAGTTGATCAGCAACCACGCCTGATCCAACACGCCGGGTTCCCATTTGAACGAGCCCGGATTGTTGAACGTATTCCCGAAAATCGACAGCGCGTTGACGCTGTAGCAGTCCAGGCATTCCGCGGAATAGGCGATGAAATGGTCGTTGTCCGCTTGCGGCGCCTTGCCCAGCACGTTGCCGGAAATGACCCCCACACCGCCGTTCGGCAACTCGACCTGATAGCTCGCGCTCCCCGCATAATCGCATGACAGGCAATTATTCGTCACCGTCGTCGTTGCCGCTCGGCTTTTGATGTCGTGCCCGATACAGGTGCCGGAGAAGATGCTGCCGGAGACCGACACGGCACCGATCGCACCGGCATAGATGCCGTGGGTGCTCCCATTGCAGGCGCCATTGTCGGTGAAAAAGGAATTCAGCACGACCAGGCTGGTCGACAGGTTTGGATAGGTCAGGATCCCGTTCTGGTTGCCGGTGAACGAGCATCCGTCGCAGGTGAAAACACCGGGCGCCTCCAGCCGGATGCCGGCCCCGTTATTTTCGCCCACCGTGGCATTGGCGAACTCGATATCCTCGACAGTGACCCCCGCCCCCTGGATGACGAAGATGCCCTTCCCGTTCGGGATGGAATACCCGGCCGTATCCAGCACCACCGGCCCGCCGACACCCTTGATGGTCACGCCGGCTTTGGCCCCACTAACCGTCGCGACCGCGGCCGCGCCGGTATAGGTGCCCGCCGAAACCTCGATCGTGTCCCCCGCGCTCGCGGCATTGATGCCGGCTTGCAGGGTGTTGAACGGTTCCGCTCCCAGGCCGACCGATATCACCGCGGCATGAGACGCTGGCGCCAATCCCGCCAGGAAGCCGATCAACGTCGCCAGCCTGACTGTCAGGAGCATTGTGCGATCCTCAGTGAACGGGCCTGCTATCGGGCACCCACCTGACGGAGTCCGGCAGCGATCGAGCGACGATGCCCGATCCGCCAACATTGTCTCAGTCTATGGAGGCTGTCTCACCGGTAGCAAAGCACATGAACGACTGCTTTGGCCGCGGCCGTCAAGGGCTGATCCGAGGGTGCGTTGTTCTCGACGTCCAGCCACGGCACCTCTCGTTGCAAAAACGCGGTGAGCCGATCGGACGCCGGGCCCATCGCAATACCCTCGGACGTCGGACCGAAAAAGCGGCGCGAGACCGCGGCGTCGTAGGTGCCCTTGACCATGCCGACCACGCGCCGTCGTTCCTGATCGATCACCGGCCCGCCGCTGAAGCCCTTGCCGACCGCCGTCGCCTCGAACCAGACCAACTCCCGGAGGCCGATCGCGGGATCGGACGAGGCGGGGAGCAATGGGCGACGCAACGCGCCGTCCACCTGGGTTGGCATCAGCATGTCGCCCGAGGATGGATAGCCGAACAACCGAATGCTGGCATCGCCGCGGGATGGCCTGGCGACCGGAAGGACGGCCGGGACACGCAGGCGGGGCGCGCGGAGCAACGCGATGTCGTGCTTCGGATCGGTCGCCACCAGCTCCACTGGACTGAGCGCGACATGCGGCGAGACGATGCGTCGCTGTTTGCAGTCCCCGGCGACATGATCCGCGGTCAGGATCAATCCGTCCGCCGCGACGAAGAAGCCGGTGCCGCTGAAGCCCATGCCTTCCCGCGGCCGCGTCGGATACACGACCGCCGGCAGTTCCGCCCCGGGGATCGGGACCACCGCCGGCTTCGCCACGGTTGCCGGCGCCGGGCGCGTTTGGACCGGCGCCACGGCTGAGGGACGGTGCACCGTCGGGGACACCATCGCGATCACTGGCGTCGAATGGCGGTTCTCGGTCGCGGAGGGAACGTCGGTCAACCAGGGCACGAGCCAGGTCAATCCGAGTCCGCCCAGCAGAAACCCGATGGCAAGACCCAATATCTCCGGTAGGTGCCGCCCCATGCGTTGATCCTGTGCGGCCGGGCGTGGTTCGCGACGATACCGCCGAGGCGGCAGCATGGCTGTCGGCGGATTGCGGCATGGTTACAGGCGCCGTCGCGTTCGACGTCCGGTGCGCCCATCCCGGCTGCGCGGCAGCCTCCCCTGCCCCCGGTTACGACGGCTTCTGCGGCATACGGACGCGGGCCTGTGGCACCAGCGCCTCCAGTTCCTTGATCCGGGTGGCGGGCGCGGGATGCGTGGCCAGAAACGTGGGTCCGCGCTGCGGCAGCATCGCTTCCATGCGCTGCCACAACACCGGCGCCTGGGATGGATCGAAACCGGCCATGGCCATGGTGAACAGACCCAGCCGATCGGCCTGGAGTTCCTGATTTCTCGAATAGGGCAGCAGCAACCCGAACTCCGCCCCGGCGCCGAGAACGGCGGCGATCTCGTTGGCGTATCTGACATTGCTGATGCCGAGGGCAACGTTGAGGACCTGCACGCCCAGGTTCTTCCAGGCCTGGGCATTCAGGCGGCTTTGCGAGTGGCGGGCGGTGACATGGCCGATCTCGTGGCCGACCACGGCAGCGAGCTGATGTGGGTTCTCGGCGACGCGGAACATGCCTTCGAACACGCCGATACGCTGGCCCGGCAATGCGAAGGCGTTGACCTGGGCACTCCCGAACAGAACCACTTGCCAGGTGGACGGATCATGGCCATCGGCTCGCAGCAAGCGGTCAGCGATCGAGCGAACGATGGTTTGCCGCCGTTCGTCCCGGCTGACCGGCGTGCGTGCCCGGATCTGGTTCCAGGTTTGCAGCCCGAGGGCCTGGACCTGGCTTTCCGGTACCAGGTTGATCGCCCAATCGTCGCCATCGCAACCGCCCAGCAACGGCGCCGTCAAGGCGGTCGCTGTCAGGCCGCCCAGTGTTCGGCGCCGGTCGGGGCGAAACGGCGCGTGGAAGGAATGGCAAAGGCACATCGCGCCGCAGACCTAGCAGACCCGGCGGAGCCAGGAAACCGGGACACGCGGAACTCCGGTCGCCCCAAGGACCGCCCGACCGCCAACCGTGGCTCTGCCGGTTGTCTTCCATCGGTAAGCCATGAAGACACCGGGACACCGCCCGCTACCGCGACGCTGGGGCCATCCGATGGCTGACGGTCTGGACATGCTGGTTACATGCGGAGAGATCATGGGAGGCTGTTTGGCGCGGTAGTTGGCATGTTCCTGATTTGTCCAATAACCTGAGCGGCCTTGAATGGCAAGAAAATCCGGTGAACGCCTGGGAAACCGGATCAGAGTCCCTCCACAATCCATTGATTGCACTAGGTTTGTAGAATCCATGTGCATAGGTTAACGGAACGCGTCGCATTCCTGATACGCACCTTCCTGCCGAGGTGTCGGGATCACCAACAGTTGAGATCCCGTGCCAGGTATACAGCATAAGGCTTTGATCGTTCGCCTATTTTGGATCGTTTTGAGAGTTTACTTTAATTATGGAATTTCCTTAATCCGTTCCGTACAGGCGCGGAATACAGGGGTTTTCGTTCCGGTCAGGCGCGCAAAACCCGGGTTTTCATTCCGGATAGGCGCGATTAACCACTGCCGCCGAAACCGCCATCAGTGCCTGATTTCTCAGCTCCGGCGACCATCGGCCCGCTGTCGCAATCCGCCGATGTTCAGCCGGACCACGGGCGAGCGATGCCCCAAACTGGATTGGGGCGTCTGGCGGGGACCACGGTCCCAGCAGATCGTCTCAATCCCGAACCGATCAGCCCCATTCATCCGTGTCGTCAGCCGCGGGTGCGGCCAGGCCCTCGCTTTCCTCGTAGTTGGACTGGACCTGCTCCTCATGGATGTCCGACCCGGTCCCGGTCAGGCGCTCCATATCCCAGCGCGTAATCCATGACTTGATGTACTGGCGCATGGTGCGAGTGGCGGTCCGCGGTGACGGCGGCAGCGGCGGCGCAGCCCAGTCATAGGCAGCCTCATAAATGCCGCGCAGGCGTTCGCGCGAGCGGTCGAGTTCCTCGGCGCCGGGCGGACGCAGCCGGTGCATGCGGACGGTCGTTTCAATATGCTCGATCGCCTCGATGGCGGTTTCGGCCTCGTGGTCGCGGCCTTTCAGGCGCAGGCGCTCGGGCAGTTTGACCATGTCCTCCCGCTGCTCGACCACGGCACTGATGAAGTCGTCGGTGATGCCGTAGACCGTGACGATGCCGGGAAACCGTAGCGCCCGATCCAGGCCCAGCCAGGTGCTCAGCCAGCTATAGGCCATGGCACGTTGCAGTGCCGAATAGCGGCCGATCAGTTCGACCTCATCCAGCAGCAGGCACCATCCGGCGAACCCGGCGGCCTGGAACAGGTGGGAGGCAAAGCGGATGCGCTGTTGCGTCAGGCTCGCGGCAGGGGGCATGCGCAGATCGAACATGCGGGCGGCGCCCGCGGCTGACAGAGCCTGACGGAACACCGTGGCGTTGACGCGACCGCCGGCAATGAACCGTTCAAACCGGTGCAAGGTCTCTGGCGTGGTCGACGATTTCCGCAGCAGGAACAGGATCGAACCGAACACTGGCGACAGACCGAACTCCGGATTGCGCACCAGATCTTCCAGCCCGTCCAACCGGTCCGGCGAGTCGCGCAGGATCGCCAGCGCGGCCCCGATCGGATCGTCATTGCGCTCCGGCAGGGTCGCGTCGCGCAGGGCGGCTTCCAGCACCCGGGCCGGATCGGAGAGGGGCGTTTCCTTGCTGATGACGACGCGGCTGACAGCGAAATTATGGGTGCGCGCGACCTCGGCCAGATAGCCCAGGAAATGCGACTTGCCGGTGCCGAAACCACCGGCGATGCCAAGACCCGGACGCGAGCCGGTCCACACCGATTGCAGCAATTCGTCGAAGGATTGCTCGATGCCGCCTTCCTCCGTGCCCAACAGGCGGATGGCCGAACGGTTGGGAACGCCGGCGCGAAGGGCCTCGATGGCGATGCGGGCCGCGAGGTTCATGCGCCGACCGTCACCAGCGGGGCCAGCGGATTCTGCCGGTCACCCGGGCGGACATCCGGCCATATGCGCATTTCCAGCGCCTTGTAGGTATCCAAGGTGCGGCGCCGGTCACCGGCGATCAGCGCCTGATCGGCCAGCGCCAACACGAACAACCCAGGCAGATTCTCGATATCGTCGATGATCTCCCGCAGGACTTCGTAAAGGTCCATGACCGCGGCGGCGGTGTATCGCACCGTCTGGTCCGAGGCCGATGCGGTCCGCAACCCAGGCCGCAACGCCGAACGCAGGTCCAGCGCCAGGACCAGGCCGGTGACACCGCATTTACGCAGCCAGTGGCAGACGGAGATCAACATCGAGCGTGCATTGGTGCGGGTGATGCGCGATACGACGTCGAACCGACGCAATTGCGCCAGAGGGACTTTCTCCCCGCACAACCATTGCAGGACCGGCGAGGCCGTGCCGTCCCCATCCGCTTCCAGTCGGGCCAGGCAGAGATGCAGCATGGCGGAACGAAAATCCCGTGCCAGATGCGGATCGTCCCACAGGTCGCGGCTGAGCCACTGGTCGCGGCCCCGCGTCAGCAGGTTGGGCGCCACCCCGAACTCATGGGCCAGTTCGGCCATACTCATTTTCTGGCCCGGTTCCGGCCAGGGGTAGTCGTTCTGCGCGAACAGGTCCTCAACGTAGCGACGAGCGAGGTCGTCCCATGGCAGCATGCGGGCCAGCGCAAAGAACAGATCCTGCAACATGTGCAGGCGGGTATCGCCGGCGCTGATCCGGGCGGCGATCATGCCGCCGCGGCCGGCGACCCCGGCGATGGCGTGCAACAGGCTTTCGGCGGTCTCCTCCCCGGCGATCACGAACTTCACCGCGGCCCCGCCGGCGGGCAGGAACGCGTCGAAATACTCGTGTTGCATCACCCCGATCCATTGGTCGAGCGGCAGTGGCGGACTGTCGATTACCTCCATGGGCGCTCCTCCATCGGATCAGGCCGAGAGGAAACGGATGGCGTAGTAGTCGTGTTGCGTTCCGGTTTCATCGAAGGCAGTCAGGCGTTTGGCGCCCTTGGTGCCGGTGGAGCCGCCGAATTGGAACCGATGCCCGCGCCCGGTGCGCGCGTCGGGCTGGCGGTCGAGGCGCAGCAGGTCCAGCAGGAACTCCTCCTGCGGATAGTCGGCGGCCGCGGCGGGCAGGATCGTCAGCACCTCGTGCAGGTCGGCCAGGGCCAGAAGCGGTCCCTCGCCGCCGCGCTGCTGCTGCCAGTCCGGCGCCAGGGCAGTGTAGGCCTTCACCAACCGGTCGAGGAAGGAGCGCGCATTGAAACGATTCGGTCGCCCTTGCAGCGCTTTCAGTTGGGCGGCGAGGAAACTGGGGCGGATGCGCTTTTCCAGCTTGCGACCGATGCGCACGCCTTGCAGGCGTGATTCCAGGCGCAGGATCAGCGGGAACGCGGTGATCCGTCCGTCCCGCTGCACCAGGGTGACGTTGGCGGCGGCGGTCGCGCGGGCCAGTTCGGCCAGAAAACGCCCATCCTCGAAGGCGGCGGCAATCGGCAGGTCCGGCGGCGATGCGGTCCGGTCGGCGATATCGGCGAGCCGAATGGCATCCTGGCGCATGGCATCCGAGGCTGCCGTGAAGGTCGAGATGGCGCCTTCCTGAGCCGCCTTGCGCAACCGGCGAGCGGATTTCAGCACGGCGGCGGCTTGGCGTTCGAGGTCGCCGAGCCTGGCTTCCCAGGCTTCCAGCGAGTCTTCGACAGTGGTTGGCGCGGATGCGGACTGATTCATGGTGCGACTATAGGAACTCCGCCCAACAGGGGGAAGCGCCGAGCGGATAGGGCCGATCGGGTGGAGGCAAGCAAGCCTTGGGGCGCTGCCCCGGACCCCGCGAGGGGCTTTGCCCCCTCGACCCCCACCAAGGCTGGGCCTTGGATGCCATTTATTGGGTCAGGGACGAAAGGGGGCCGACCATGGCGTCTCAACGTCCGTGTCGGCCCCCTTTCGTCCCTGACCCAGGAGATCGCGGTCCAGGGGCCGCGCCCCTGGTGGGTTCGAAGGGCGAAGCCCTCGCGGGGTTTGGGGCAGCGCCCCAAGGCTTGCTTTCCGGCATGCGATGGGTGGGCCCATT
>Ga0082335_1005155_pt1 | contig 18462 bp, 15 predicted proteins | sample Subgrocontami58m_FD_72375 | JGI IMG/M metagenome (GOLD analysis project Ga0082335, IMG submission 72375) | Subsurface groundwater microbial communities from S. Glens Falls, New York, USA - GMW37 contaminated, 5.8 m (SPADES assembly) (version 2) ... | reverse complement strand
GGTTCGTCGTTCCTGCCCCTCGCTTGCCGTTCGTACAATTGCTGGATGTTGGTGAGGAACAGCGCTCCGTCACTGTGCGCACGTTCGCCATCGCCACGCATATAGCAATCGAAGTCCCAGAACCCGTCTCGAAGATGTTTGGGAATGATGGGGTCGGTATTGAAAATGCGTTTTCCCGCAAAATCCGTTTTCAATCGCTCGAACACAATCACGTTCGGAGCAATCACCAAGAACGTCTTTGCATAGTCCTTTTCGTTTTCTCGTGCCTGCACGCCGAAGTGCGGCGTTACGGCACGCAGGCGTGCAGCGTTCAGGTAATGCCAAGCGATTGCCAGCGACATGACTTTCGTCTTGCCGCTACCGGTTGCCATCTTGATACAGTAGCGGGTGAAATCATCATACGGAGGCAAGCGCAAATCTTTGGAGTTGGTTGCATAGCGTCTCAGCAACTCCGTTCGTGTGCGGACTTTCTCAACCTCGTACACATACACCAGCGTCTCCATTGCATGGCGCTGTGCAAGGTGATAGGCGAAGCGCTGACCGTTTGCAAGCTTCAAATCCGATTTGAACCAATAGTTCAGCAACTCATAGGTCGTATCGGTTGCGCCTTTGTAGCCTCCGTCTCTCCACGCTTCAACTGCTTTGCGTAATGCCGGAACGCACGGCGCTGTTGTGAGAGATTCCTGAATGTCAAAGAAACCGACGGCGCGTGCGGTTTTCTTGTTTGATGTTGTTCCTTTTTTCCCCTGTTTCATGTCTTGTTTTCCGAGAATATTCCGCTATATTGTATGTAGTCTTTTCCACATTTGGTCCCCCTCATTCATCTTGAGTCAAGAACTTGCTGCCATCTGCCGGTGTTTCATTTGGTAGAGAGTCTTCGCTGACATGAATCTCAACAACACATATCGCAAGAAACTCCTGAACGCTGTTCTTTACTTCGCCAAGAAGGTGAAGAACCCTTCAAAGGTCAAAACGTTCAAGCTTCTATACTTTTTGGATTTCGAGCATTTTAGACAAACTGGTCGCAACGTTACGAACCTTGATTACTACGCATACGACTTCGGCCCCGTTCCGCTAGAATTCTATAAAGAGGTCTGCACCAATGAAGTCCCCAAAGACTTCAGTGATGCACTCACCATTGCTCCATTCGAGTCAGAGGAAACGGGTAAGAAAGGCGGCATGTTTAAGGCGAAACGCCAGCCCGACCTTTCTGTTTTTTCTCCGCGCGAGCAACGCATTCTTGAAAAGCTTGCGTTCATATTCAAAGAAGTTGATGCAAACACAATCTCGGATGTTTCGCATTTCAAAAATCATCCCTGGGACCGAACCATAAAGGAGAAAGGTCCGCGAGAGAAGATTGACTACACACTCGCACTTGACGACGAGTCACCGGTTTCTTTAGAGGATGCCCTCGAAGCAATGCGCGAGCGAGATGAGATGCTGAAAGCCTTTCCTCCCCGACCAACACTTTGAAACTTCCTCATGGCGAAAGGCGCCGTATTCCATCATTCTCAGTTTCCATTTCATGACGGCGAGATTGGCGACAAGTATTTCGTTGTTTTGAATGACCCCGCCAATGATGAGCCTTATGTTGTCGCAAAGACAACCTCGAATCTTCGCAGCAGAACATACACAAAAGGTTGCAATCCAAAGCTCGGAGTTTTCTACATCTCTCAGGGAACCGAAACGACCTTTCCCGTTGACACACTCATTCAACTTCTCGAACTCTACGAGTTTTCCCAAAAGTACGTTCTCGAAGCACACCTCAAGCACAAGAGGATTACCTTTCGTGACAACCTAACGGGGGTAACAATCGCTCAACTCATCAACTGCGTCCGCAAACTCAAAGACGACATCAGCGAGTACCACTTCAAGCTCATCACTCGGAAAATTTGATAGCGTTTATCTCTTCAATCCCAGACGTACCGCTCATCGTATTGAATTTGATAAAGATTCAGGAAGCTTCTGAATTCATCCTGAAATGTCTTACGGCGATGATGCTCTTCCTGCTGCTGAATGTACTGGCATACCTTTTCGATTCCGGATTGGCTCACAGAAAAAGCACCGTAGCCGATTTGCCATGCAAACTTGTTTACACTCCTGCCTTTTTCCTTTACCCACTTCGACGAGCTTCTCTTTACTTTGCCAATCACATCAGCCAACGAGTGATTCTTTGAGAGTGTACAGAGAATGTGAACATGGTCAGATGTTCCGCCAACAGCAAGCACAGGGCATTCGATTTCATTCAATGTACCGCCGAGATACGCGTGCATCTCTTTACGTATCGACGCATCATTCAAGAATGGAAAACGGTTCTTCGTGGAGAAGACGATATGCACATACACCTTCGATAGAGACTGAGGCATATCTCACCCTTTCAGGGTTGGTTGTCTTGTTGTTTAAGTTGCCGAGGGCGTTGCTCTCGGCTTGATTACTTCGCCCTTTCAGGGCGAGCACCTGATGATAACCTTGATGTCAGAACGAGACCCCGAATTGGTTATATAACCAAGGTTGGGGTGAAACCCCAACCATCAACGCATCATAAAACACCGCTTACCCTGAAAGGGTGAAATAATCATCAAACATCTTTACACAACAATCGCGTCGTATTGTTCTCTTCCGAATCGTGATGACGCATACTCAACCCTTTCAGGGTTGATATCGATTGGCTCTTGTCTTTTCCGAGGGCGTTGCCCTCGGCTGGAATATGCTGCCCCTTCAGGGCGTAAGATTGGATATCGCTCCTTCTCTTCGGACACCCTTCACCCCGAAGGGGTGACGTATCCACAGGTTGGGGTGAAACCCCAACCAACGTTACACAAACGAATGCCACCAAACCCTGAAAGGGTGGCATAACAATCGAACGTCCTTACTTCACCTCCACCTTCAGCGCCTTCGTTGTGTCGTTGCCGAGTATGTCAATCACTTTCACCACGATTGTGTAGCTCCCCTTTTCGTCGTAGGTGTGTTCTGTTGTGAGAGAAATCTTTGGCTCTTTCTTCGTTCAGTAACTCTGCCATTCGTCGTGGAACGTATCGTCTTTGTAGCTCCAATCCACAGCCCAATAGTCAATCCATTGCGACCAATGCGTGATGGACTTCCGTGCTTCCTCCGGCACATCATCCGGTGGGATAACAAAGTCTTTGAGTTCCAACTCAACTTTCTTCCCCTTTTCGCCAGACCCGCCTCTGGCGGGGACTTTCGCTCGTACATCAAGCCCTGCAAGCTCGAAGAACTTGATGTCGCCAGCTTCAACAGCTTTCTTCTCCAACACTTCACGGGGAATTTTCTTGAACTTTAGGTCAACGTTGTTCGCTGCCGCTGCTTGCCGCGCCGTTTCGTTCATGTCCAACGCAAACTCCCAGCCGAGCACATCAACGCCGTTCGTTTGCGGACGGTCTCCTTTTCCCTTGCCAGCATTCTTCCAAAACTCCTGAATGATTGCTTTCACATCTCCGCTTGATACGGGAGAATCAACAGAGCCGACATGCACCATGCGCCTTGCCTTCATGCCATGCAGCCACACGTAGCCCTTCACCGGCTCGGCGCTGTAAAGTTCGAGAATGAAATTGCGATACGCTTGCTCACGCTGTGCCATCATCTCCCTCACCCCTAACCCCTCTCCCGCTGGGAGAGGGGAATTGCTTGCGGTTGTATGCTCGTGAATTGCTTCCAGGATAGAACGAAGGTTATCGAAAACCACATCGTTCTTGAATCGACGTACGGTGATTTCTTCTTCAGCGATTGCTTCATCGCGCAATTTGTCCCGCTCCTGTTGCTCAAGCTGATTATGCACCGAACCATCAAGCTCGATCGCGAGCTTATGTTCAGCGCAATAGAAGTCGGCAATATATCCGAGGATGATGTGTTGCCGACGGAACTTCAGATCCTCGAACTGCCTGTTGCGCAGAACCTCCCACAAGATTTGTTCAGCAGGCGTAGCCTCTTGCCGCAATTGTCGTGCGCGCAAAATAAGTCCATCAGCAATCTTCCCAGGAAACCAAAACATCTTTTCGCCTTCTCTCTCAGCCATCTCATCACCCCTTCTCCCAGCGGGAGAAGGGGACGGGGGATGAGGGTGAAACTCCGCCGCTTGCCATTGCTGCCGTTCGTACTTCCCAAGATTTTGTACAACAAACGGCTTCACGTTCGGGATTTGCAGCAAGCGCTTGCGTTTTACTATAGCCTCGTTTATATTCTTCCAACGGTGAGCCAGCTCAAAACCTCGCAATGCTGACCCGCCCAAGCCCACCACAACAACTGCATCAGGGGCAGTATGTCGAAATGGTTCTATTTGAAATAGCAGAAATAAAAATGCCCCAGAAGAACTGGGGCGAGGCGATAGCCTACAGAATAATCTTTATTGTAGTAAGCTTTCAGAAGAAAGAAAGCTAATCTCATTCTCAATGTCAACAACTTTCTTAGAGATTCTCCCATGAGCAAAACACTTGGACTCGACCTTGGCACCAATTCCATCGGCTGGGCTTTGATTGAAGACAAAGAGGCAATCATTGACAAAGGGGTTCGCATCTTCCCTGTTGGCGTGAAGGAAGATGATTTCTTGAAACTTGGTAAAGAAGTCTCGAAGAACGTTGCCCGAAGAATCGCTCGCGGTATTCGCCGAAGACACCATCGCTATAAAATTAGAAGGGAAAAACTAATCTCTCTTCTCCGTGACAATTCAATGCTGCCGGGTGAGGGTGAGTTTTTCTCAACGAGAGAACTCTACGAATTGCGTGTAAAGGGCTTGGATGCAAAACTATCCCTGACAGAATTCGGCAAAATTCTCTTAATGCTCAATAAACGCCGCGGCTTCAAAAGCAATCGTAAGACATTGGCAAGCGAAGAGGCAAAGAAAGAAGAGGGAGTTGTCAAACAAGGCATACTCGAACTGCAGAATAAGATTGAAGAAAACAAATGCCGAACTCTTGGCGAATACTTTGTGCTTCTTTTCAAACAAACGGACAAGGTTTCCGATTGGCATAACGAAGACCAACCCATCGAACGTATTCGTGATAGGTTCGTTGGTCGTGAAATGTACATCAAAGAATTCGATATGCTTTGGGAGAAACAAGCATCGTTTTATCCAACCATTCTCACGCCTGAGCTTCGCACCAAAATCAGAGATGAAACAATCTACTATCAACGCAATCTTAAATCGCAGAAAGGATTAGTTGGAAAATGTCGCTTTGAGCCGAGTAAGCGTTGCGCTCCCAAAAGTTCTCAACTCTTTCAGGAGTTCCGCATCTGGCAGCAACTTTCAGTTGCGCGGTTTACAAACGGGGATCGAATCGGTCAGTCCCTAACGCCAGAAGAAAAACAACGCGCGTGCGCCGTATTGATGAAGAAAAGAAAGGTGACGCAGGCTGAATTGAAAAAGCTGCTGGACATTCCCAAATCGGTGTACTTCAATGATGTGTTTGGCGCAAAAGGGATGGACGGGAACTCGACCACTGTCTGGCTTATGGACGCTCTCGGCGAAGAAACAGTGAACGCTCTGACTGAAGCACAGATGTTCGAACTGTGGCATATTCTCCGCTTCACCGACAACACGGAAAAACTCAAAACCATTGTCCGCCGAAAGATTGAACAGAAGATTCTTCCACCATTGACTGACCAAGCTATTGAACAATTTGCCGAAGAAAATTTGGAAGATGGTTACTGCAATTTCTCGACAAAAGCTCTCAACAAAATTCTTCCTCACTTACGCGCTGGATTTGCACCCTTTGATAATCCGGCAAGCAAGGGTGAGGACAGAGATAACGCTTTTCGTAAAGCTGGTTACGATCCAACAAGGAAAATTGTTAATGGCAAGGCCGAAGAACTAACGACATTACTACCGCTTCGACCCAACGAGCTACGCAACCCGATTGTACAACAAATGTTGAGCGAAACATTTCGTGTCGTCAATGCTATCGTTGCAAAACACGGCAAGCCCGATATGATTCGTGTCGAGCTGGCGCGGGAGCTGAAAAAACCAAAGACCAAACGGGAGGAAGCACGTAATAGCCAAATCAATAAGAGAAAGCAACGCGAGGAGTTCGCTGAGTTTCTTTCAAAACAACTAAGAAAAAAGATAGAACCCAACTACCCCGAGGTAAAGAAGTATGAATTGTGGCTGGAGATGGGATGCGAGGACCCGAAGTTGGATGACCTCAATTCGTTTCTCCGCAACGGCAGAGTTACGGATGCAAAGAAGTATCAACTCTGGAAAGAGTGCGGAAGAATTTCACCATACTCCGGCAAAACGATTTCACTTACGAAACTTTTCAGCCCCGAAATTCAAATAGAGCATGTTCTTCCCTACAGCAAGACAATGAACAACGAGTTTGGCAATCTTTGTTTGTGCGAAGCGTCCATAAATAAAGATAAGGGGGACAGGCTTCCTTATGAATATTTTGCTTCAAAAGGCGAGAGGGCGTTGGAAGAATTCAAGTCTCGCGTCGAGCGAATCAACAGCAAAGGAAAGCAATGGAGGTTTCTTGCCAAGGAGATTCCTGAAGACTTCTTAAACAGTCAGATGAACAATACAAGCTACGCCGCACGAGAACTTGCTTCACGACTGGAAATGCTTCTCCCGCAGGTAAGAGATGGCGACACAATGAAGCAGCGAGTACAAATTGTTAACGGGCAGGCGACCGGAACGCTTCGAAGACACTGGGGCTTGAATGCAATCCTCTCAAAAGGGGATATTGACACGAAGAACCGCGGCGACCATCGCCACCACGCAATTGATGCTATTGTTATTGCCTGCACAACCCCTCTACTTATGCATCAACTCGCCAGGTATAGTAAGTTTGATAATTGGAGTAAACTCACCAACGATAAGATCAGCAAGCCGTGGCGCAGTTTTTTAGGAGACGCGAGCGAAGCAATCAACTCCATCATCATTTCATATAGAAATCAGAAACGATTGGTTGGCAGGAAACCGAACAGAACCACAGCTAAAAACCTTGAGAAGCATCCCGAAGGGTTCATCAAGCAATCAACGGTCACCATTCGTGGACCACTGCACGAAGAGACAATCTACGGCTCCATCGAACTCAATGGCGAAGAGACGTATGTTACTCGCTGGCCTTTGCAGAAATTCACAGACGTTAAGCAGTTGCAGAAGATTGTTGACCCGAAAGTACGAGAGGTATTACTGAAGCGTGTGAAGAGGTACAAAGGCGACATAAAGAAAGCGTTTGCAGAAAATGCTGATGACCCGGTGCTTATGTATTCTAAGAACGGAGCAAACGTACACATCAAGAAAGTCCGGGTCATCAATCCTGCAGAGAGCTTGATTGAAGTTAGAAAGGATGCGTTTGTCGAAAGCGGGAACAACTATGCTATTGCCATTTATCAAGACAAAGAAACGGGGAAGCGAGAGTTTGAGACAATACCATTTTGGTATGCAGCCAAGAGAGCATTGAATAGAGAGCCAATTATTCCAAGAGAGAAGAATGGGAAACCTCTGCTCTTCACGCTTCAACAACTTGATACAGTCGTAATGTATGACGAGCACCCTGATGAGATTGACTGGGATAATACAGATTATGTGCGACGCAATCTCTTCCGCGTCATTAAATTTGATGTCAATGGCATAATTGTTCTAGGTTACCTTTACGCTGCAAAGCTTGACACCAAGAAAGACTTCAAACTGAACCCGCCTCTCGTTATCAACAAGGTGCCAAATAGTTTGAAATGTATTCGCGTTGAAATTGATTTGCTCGGCAATATCGTGAAGAAAGAAGGGGTCGCTTGATCAAACGAACCGTCGTGGTCGGCAGCAAAGCATTCATCTCTCACAAGAACGGACAGCTTCACATCTCCAAAGAAGATGACGAGCCGACGGTTCCCATCGAAGACATCGGCGTGCTCATGCTGGAAAGCCATCAAATTACCATTACTCAATCTGCGCTGAGCGCGCTGATGACGAACAACGTTGTGGTTATCGGCTGCGACGCATCGCATCATCCAGACGGCATCATGATGCCCATTGCAGGCAACGTGCTGCACCAAACTGTTCTCAAGAATCAACTCACCGCTTCGCTCCCTTTACGAAAGCAACTGTGGGCACAAACCGTGAAAGCAAAAATTCTCAATCAAGCGGCATTGCTTACAGCTCAACAGATCGAAGTGAAACAAATGGAGTATTGGGCAACGAAGACGCGCACCGGCGACCCGGAAAATGTTGAGGCGCGTGCAGCGGCGTTCTACTGGAAAAATATTTTCCGCAAGGAACTTAAGTTTACGCGGGAGCGTGAAGGACTTGCGCCGAACAATCTGCTGAACTATGGCTACGCAATTCTACGCGCAGCAATGGCGCGGGCTATCGTTTCATCGGGACTTCATCCGGCGCTGGGCATTCACCACAAGAACCAGTATAACGCGTTCTGTCTGGCGGATGATTTGATGGAGCCGTACCGCCCGTGGGTGGACGCTAAAGTTCGAGCGATAATTTCGGCTGACCAAGATTTCGGCATACTCGACAAAGAAGCAAAGAAGCAGTTGCTCGCCGTTCTTTCCGACGACGTGCGGTTCAACGACGAGCGAAAGCCGCTGCTGCTGGCGTTGACAACAACAACAAGCTCATTGGTGAAATGTTATGAAAAAGAAACGCGGCAACTCCGCTACCCGCGATTCCATCCGGCTGAATGAGTATCGCATTATGTGGGTTCTTGTACTCTTCGACTTACCGACCGAGACCGACGTTGATAAGAAGGCATACACACAATTTCGCAAGAAGCTGTTGAAGGATGGGTTCGATATGTTTCAATTTTCAATTTACCTCCGCCATTGCATGAGTCAAGAGAATGCCGAGGTGCATACGAAACGCGTGAAAGGCTTCCTCCCAAAGAAAGGAAAGATCGGCATATTGCGGATTACCGATAAGCAGTTTGGAATGATGGAGATATTTGAAGGGCGGGAAATGGTGGAGGCGAAACCTCCGCCCCAACAGTTGGAATTGTTCTAACAGGCTACAAGGAATAGCCACGAGCTTTGCGGCATTGATCTCGTGAGGGGTTTCAACCCCTTCTCCCATGGGCTAAAGCCCGCTGTTGGTTTCAGAGTAATTTGCCCACGACCTGAAGGTCGTGGCAATACACTCTCCTAAAAGTGCTGACAGAGTTTCGATGAACTCAAAACCCGCCGGAACAAAAAAAGTGCGACCTCACGGTACGCACTTTTTTTGTTCTAAATTTTGTCCGAAGGCTTTTGGTTTCAATCAGTTACGCAAAGGTGTACTGAAAGAAACCTACGGCACAAAACATTTGAAAGCAAACTACAACGTAAAGGCCGCAAGGTCAGCGAGTGGCTTGACTGAAAGAAACCTACGGCACAAAACATTTGAAAGCAAACTACAACGGCGGCGCTTGTCTCATCCGAACTATTTTCACTGAAAGAAACCTACGGCGCAAAACATTTGTCAGCAAACCAACAACATCAAACAACCTTTCGGTATCGTATCCACGGTTGGCAATTCACTTGTAGTCCCTTTTGAATTGCGTCGTGCGCGTTACGTTCAACACGATCTATCTTTCCAAGTCCTTGCGCAACGCTTCCACGCTTGCAAATCTCTTGAGACGCTTTCCGTTGCGGGCTTGGGCAATCGCATTCCTGGCAGTTTTGTTGGGCAGCTTTACTTCAAACGGAAGTCCTCTGTACAACTTCACGTTTCGATAGAACACGGTAATCGCTTCCGCCGCGCTCAAGCCAACTGCGTTGAAAATGCTTTCCACTTCCGTTTTGAGTTCCGGCTCAATCCTCACTCGTACCATAGCAGTCTTCGGCATGGCGTATTCCCTTTCTGTTTGTTCTGCACAAATGCAGCGCGTCGTAGTACAGAAGCAACCCATTGTCTTTCGATGGACTTCCAACGCGTGCGCCCGTTCTCGAAGTACCCGACGTATAGGTTGGACATTGCTTCACCATTATTTCCCTGATAGATCCAGTAAGCTGATCCCGCCGTTGGCGGGTTTCTCAAAGGCGCATCCACTCTCTTCGTTCGTGGGGAACATTGGAATCTACTGTCCCATATGACCATTCACATCATATTCTTTTGGAAACATACTACAAAGATCTCTTACAATTAATTGTAAATCTCTCCTCTTAAGAAAGAATAATTCAGAGAATGACTCCATTTACTATTCATTTTGACAAGTATCCACAGCATCATCAGGCTGGCAAGAGTTTTGAAGTCCTACATCAACATCAGATAGTTAACTCAGTCTTTACAAGTGGAGGATATGATGAAGAAGATGCCCGTTACCCTTGCAATTCTGCTCGTCGCTCTTACGGTAATTGGATGCGACCATTCAACAAACAATGAGCCTCCGCCCGCCGGGAGCGGCATCACCATAATCAATCCCACTCCTGAATCTTTTGTTGATGGCACAGTCAACATTGCATTAAGTTTGCAAGGAGTGGCGCCCGAGGTGATCGAGTTTTACATCGATGGCAGAATCGTCGAAACTCGAACTGAAGCGCCGTGGCAATACGCCTGGAACACCGCGACTCTCCCTTCTAATAGTTCGCATACAATAAAGGCGAGAGCATATAACAATGCTAACTCCTATACTTCCAGCCAGGATGTAACTGTTAGAATAAAGTAAGCTCGTTCTTGCTTTCTCGTATCGCGCTCCTTGACTTCTCGAGGGGCGCTTTCTATTTTAAGATAGCCAAGAGAATAGGTAAATGAGCGCCTCTTTAGTTACCTTGACAAAAGCTGCCAGAATCGTTATTATTTCATAGCAAATCTTAGGCAATTCCCGATACAAAGAACAACCCATGGCAGTAGAGTTGACTGAGCGCGAGCGAACGGTATTGCGGTATGTTGTTCATGATTTCATTGAAACAGCGGTCCCTATCGGCTCTCGTTACATTTCAAGAAAACATGAAGACGTATTAGGGCTAAGTGCGGCAACCATTCGTAACGTCATGTCTGACCTTGAGTATTTAGGGTACATCAACCACCCGCACACTTCCGCCGGGAGGGTGCCGACGGATCTGGGTTACCGTTTCTATCTTGACTCGTTGATGCAGAAAGAGGCGATCTCCGAAAAGGAACAAAGGCAAATTCGTGACAACCTCAATTCGGCTGAAGAAGAAAACGATGTCTTCAAGCAATCCTCAAAATTGCTTAGCAAAATTTCTCAGCAGCTTTGCATTGTTACTTCTCCTTACTTGAGTCATGGAATCTTCGAGCGATTAGAGCTCGTTCAAATCAACAGCACAAGGCTCATGGTCATTATGTCGTTGCAGATGGGCTTGGTGCGGACATTGATGATGGAAGTTGCCAGTGAGATTCCTCGAGAGAAGTTGGACGGTCTGGCACGCTTTCTTAACGAACGGCTCTCCGGTTTAACCCTCGAACAGATTCGAGAATCATTCGCCGGCCGCGTCAAAGATGCTCAGGATGAGAACAGCGGCTTGATACGATTGTTCATCGACTCAGTAGACAAGTTGTTTGTACCCAACAAAACTGAGAAATTACACATTTCAGGGACCGATACAATTGTTGAGCAGCCCGAGTTCGACAACCCAAAGAATTTCAGGGGTGTTATTGAGCTGATCAACAACGAGGAAATCATCATTCACGTTCTCGAGAAAAGCTCGCAACCGGAAGGGATCAGAGTAACTATCGGTCAAGAGAATGAAGACGAGAAACTGAAAGACTATAGTGTTATTGCTGCAACATATTCGGTAGGGAACGTTACCGGGTCCATCGGCGTTATCGGACCGACGAGAATGCGCTATGCCCGGACGATTCCTCTCGTCGACTATGTTGCACAGACAATTTCAGAAATGTTTTCCAACACATACAAATCATAATGGCAGAAGAAACCACTCCACAAGAAAACACAGAACAAATAGCACCTGAACCAGCAGAACAAGTTGGCGCTCACACTGAAGCCGCTTCGCTTTCTGAACTCGATCTGCTCAAACAAAAAGTTGAAGAACTGCAGAAACAAGCAGATTCATTCAAGGATCAATTTCTTCGCAAGGCTGCGGAGTTCGAAAATTACAAACGACGCATTGAAGTCGAGTCTTTCAACCTGATCAAGAACGCTAATGAAGGGTTGATTATCTCACTCCTTCCTATTCTCAGCGACTTTGTTCGCTCATTGAAAGCAGGTGCCGAGAACAAAGATTACGAAGCCTTTTACAAGGGAGTCGAGCTTATCTATAACAAGTTCTCAAAAATCCTTGAGATGCAAGGACTCGTTCCATTTGATTCGGTCGGCAAACCGTTCGACGTTGAATATCATGACGCGCTTCTGCAAATGCCGAACGAAGGGGTTCCACCTCACACCGTGATTGAAGAAGTGGAACGAGGCTATAAGCTGAACGACAAAGTGTTGCGCCATGCAAAAGTTATTGTTTCGGCTGCACCTTCACCCGTTGAAGAATCTGCGCCGAAAACTCAAGAAGAAGTGAAGGCGTAATGACGAAACGAGACTTTTATGAAATTCTAGGCGTTCAACGCAATGCGCCCCAGGACGAAATCAAGAAAGCATACCGCAAGTTAGCTCTCCAATACCACCCCGATAGAAATCCGGGCAATAAGCAAGCGGAAGACAAATTCAAAGAGGGGGCTGAAGCATACGAAGTGCTCAGCGATCCTGAGAAGCGTCGCCGGTACGACCAGTTCGGTCACGATGGGATGCGCGGCACGAATTTCCGTCCGTTCACAAACGTTGATGACATCTTCAGCACGTTTGGCGATATTTTTGGACAATCGAATTTCGGCGGTTCCGTGTTTGATGAGATGTTTGGGCGTGGTGGAGCAAGTAGCGGACAGCGACGCACTCATGTCGGACAACCCGGCTCTGATCTCAAGTTGAAGCTCAAACTCACGCTCGAAGAAATTGCGTCGGGTGTTGAGAAGAAATTGAAGATCAAAAAATACATGGTGTGCGACTCATGCCGAGGCGGCGGTGCAAAGTCATCAAGCTCGCGCATCACGTGTCCGGTGTGCAGCGGAACCGGAGAGATCCGGCAAGTATCGCGTTCTGTCTTCGGACAATTCGTCAACATCTCGACATGCAATAATTGCGGCGGCGAGGGAAAGATCATCAAAGATCCGTGCTTATCCTGTCGAGGTGATGGTCGCGTGCAAGGCGAAGCAACAATCAAAGTTGCAATTCCTGCCGGAGTGAGTGAAGGCAACTACATCTCACTTAGCGGCGAAGGGAACGCCGGCGTTCGGGGCGGACAGGCGGGCGATGTTATTGTCCTCATTCAAGTCGAACCGCATGAGGTGTTCACACGCAACAATGATGATGTGATTCTCGATCTTCTCATCAATTATCCTGAAGCTGCGCTCGGAGCGGAGATTGAAGTCCCCACATTGAACGGGCGGGCCAAATTGAAGATTGAGCCTGGCACACAGTCGGGACGGATTCTTCGCATGAGAGATAAAGGCATTCCGCACCTCAACAGCTACGGTCACGGCGATCAGCTTGTGCGTGTCAATGTCTGGGTTCCAACGAGACTGAACGCTCGAGAACGCAACATGCTGAAGGAGCTTGCGAACTCCGACAACGTGAACCCCAAAGAAGGCGACAAGTCCGCTCACTCGGACAAGAGTTTCTTCGAGAAGATGAAGAAAGCGTTCTCATGATCTTTTCTAAACTCTGAGCGGAGCGAAGAGTCTCTTTTCTCTCAGGATTCACACTATGAGCTTCCTTGATACTCTTCAACAGAAAGTTGGGTTTACGCGCAAGGAAGCCATTGCAATCCTGACACTCTCTGCGACGTTTCTCACAGGACTGGGCATTCGTTGGTTTCAATCAACACAAAAGCAGCAAGTTCAAACTCAGCAGCAATTCGCGTATTCAAAGCAAGATAGCGCGTATGCAAGCCATTCGCGCAGTGTCGAACAAAACTTTGCAACGCCTCGATCGCTTCTCCCCTCAACATCGCCGGCTGAAAAGGCTGCGCCGAAAGCGGCATTGAAGCCGAACAGTATCAACATCAACACAGCAACGAAGAGTCAGCTCATGGACTTGCCAGGCATTGGAGCGTCGTTCGCTGATCGTATCATTCAATATCGTCAGGCTCATGGAAAGTTCAATTCCGTCGCTGCGCTTTCCGACGTCAAAGGTATTGGTGAGAAGAAACTTGAAAAGCTTCGTCCGTTTGTGCGGGTGAAATGATGCATCGCATGAAAACCTTTCTCCACCTCACCATCGCACTTCTCTCCTTCACACTCTGTAACGCACAAGAGAATTTCTTTTACAAGAACAGAACGTTCGGCAGCGAAGCGCTCTTCAATCCTATCTCCGAAATTCTTAACAGCAGTTTCGATATTCTCCAGCTCGATGGACACAACCGCAATATTCTCGACCTTCCATACAACAAAGGATTCACGAACGTTCTGCGCAACATGCGCGACCCTTTCGGTCCAATCTCGCGATATGGCTGGGGAAATTTCCTCGCTGACCAGGTCTTTCCAATCCATTTGACAAAAAAAGATGCGCAGTGGTGGCCAAACTATCAGCTTCACTTGATCGGCGGCGGGATGACCTATAGACGATTGCGGGAATGGTATGGTGTACACAACCTCCCAAACCCGACTGCGTTTGCAATTGGAACGATGGCAACAGTAGTCTTCCTGAATGAGAGCGTAGAGAATGGAGCGTATCAAGGAGATAACATTGATCCCATTGCCGACCTTTTCATTTTCGATCCGGGCGGAATTATTCTCTTCAGCTTTGATGGCGTCAGCAGGTTCTTCAGTGAAGAATTGAATCTTTCCGATTGGTCATTGCAGCCGTCCTTCACCGCTTCACCGTTCGCACTCCACAACAATGGGCAATACTTTTCGATGAAGTGGAAGCTGCCATTCTCCGACCACTGGCATCTCTTTTATTATTTCGGAATGAACGGACTGATTGGCGTGTCGTACAAACTTGATGATGGTTCCGCACTTTCACTTGGCGGAGGCCTGCGAGGCAAGCAACTTGTCGTCGTCGATCAGACAACCAACAAGCAGACGCTCGACTTGGTCTGGAACGTTGGCGCGTTTTACGACAAAGAAAATTCGCTCATGGCGTCACTCTTTATCAGCGGCCTCACCGATTACACAGCAAGCTTGAATCTCTATCCGGGAATGATTGATATTGGCGGCTTCACGCCGGGCTTGTGGATTGTTCTCGCCCGACAGGGAAAGTTGTTGATGGGCATTTCTACCGTGTGGACGCCGGGCATTGGCTTCAAAACGCAGTGACAATAATGCAATCGCCCGCGTGAACGCGCTTCACGCGGGCGAACAGCAAGCACTCCCCTGAGGCTTTTCAGCGGAGTGGAATCAAAACGAGAACAGAGGTCGGAAGTCAGAGGTCAGAGATCAGTGTGTCCCTTCAGTGGAGTGGAATCAAAACCCCTTCCTTTAATTCCACGAAACGTTCAATTGTTCATCATTCATTATTTCTTGTTCTCCTCCCCAAGGGATGGCTTCGCCAGAAGGAGTCCTTCGGACGATATTCAAAGTGAATATCGAATATTAAACAACGAACAAGGAATGTTGAACTGAGGTGATACTAATCCCTCAGCGAAGCAACATCATCTTGTTGATTGATGAAAAATCTTTTGTTGTTAGTTTATAAAAGTAAACTCCGCTCGGCAAGCTCGAAGCATCAAACTGGACCTGGTGCGTTCCCGCCTTTTTCAGCTCGTTCAACAAATCGCTTACCTTACGCCCAAGCATATCGAACACTTCTATTTTTACGTTGCCGCCCGTGGGCAAATCAAAACTTACCGTGGTGGATGGATTGAACGGATTGGGAAAATTCTGACGTAAAGCATACTCCGTCGGCACGGAAGACTCGGAGACCGTCGTGACAACATCAACCTGCACGCCTTCAGTATAATGGACGGTTCCGTCGAGATCAATCTGCTTCAGACGGTAGTACCATCGTCCGGGCGTCGCGCTTTGATCAACGTAGCTGTAGTGCTGCGGCTCCAGTGTTGTGCCGTGCCCGGGAATGAAACTTCCGGGGATTTCGGTCCACTCCAATTCGCCGGTTCTTCTTTTTTGAACGAAGAAGCCAAAGTTATTTGTCTCCGTGATCGTTCCCCATTCGACACGAACGGAATTCTGCCCGGCAGCAACAGCGCGCAAGTATGAAAGCTGAACCGGCAGATCGGCCGGCGGAACAATCTTTGCCCACCATGTTCCCCACCGACCGTCATCCACACCACCACCGACATTTGTGCCTGCATACTCCTGGATCGTCCAAAACGTCAGGTCATCCGAAGGATCAATACACGTGTTGCTGTAGTCACCCCACCGGTTTCTCGGACCACCAAAAAATTTTGTGTAACTGCTTTCGCCAAGCTTGATCACCTGAATGTTGTACATCGTGCCGAGAGGATCAGTTCCTAAGCGTCCGGTATAAACCGCTTGGACAAACATCGTCGCATCGGAGCGGGAGAAACCGATACACGCATCATTGAGCGAGTTCGCGCTAATGCTGGGAAAATAGTAATGCTTGCCCACTCCCCCATCGAGCACACCGGATTGGACAATAGGCGTAGCGATTGTCGGATTGAGCTGATACCAGAAAGCTGCCGTCCGATCCGAGGCTGAGGGTGATACGGGCAGTCCCGCACTATGCGTACACCAGATGCGGCTGTTCCTGAACACAGCATTGAGCATACGCGGGTCATTCGTCTCAATATCGGTCGCAAGCCCCAGTTGATCGGCATCGATCTGCGTGAAATTAAAGTTGTTGGTAACAAGGAATAGTCCGGTTCCTGCGAACGGTGATCCCGGAATCACTGACCAGACCGGGGCCGGTCCCGTGCCGGTAATGCGAGATATCCTGATTAGACGGATTCCTCCCGAAGTGTACCCAGGGTTGTCGGCAATGTAGAGTGTTGGCTCGGCGCCGAATGTATGACAGGGTTGCAACGTGGAGCCTGACGTCCCGAAAGTTGCTTCAAAATCAAAGCTTGTGGGAAATACTGTCGTGGTAAGGGGCCCTCCTGCTACTGCGGTGCTCTTATCTATGACCCACATCTTTGCCCCAACGAAAGAACCCGCGAAAGTGAACATGTTGTGGGTGATCGCTATCCATGTTGCGTTGTGTCCGAAGCCGGGGTAATCAGCCCAGGTTAAATCGGCAGCGTCAGCATCGAATTCATAGAACGTCCAACTGCCTGTTGGATCGGATGATGCACTGATTGCGAAGCATACTTTTGATGTCGCTAAAGCAGCATTGGCATCGCACACAGCCAGCCAACGACCGCTGCCTGCATCGTAGTTGACTTTGGGATCAAACTTTGAGCCTGCAATCGATGTCCAGAATGTTGCAAGTGTTACAGTACTAAGAGTAACGCCGGCCTTTGTTTGAATGCGAACTTGAGTGTTCAACATCGTCATAACATGTGAAGGACCGACTGAACCATAGGTGTCCGGCGGAATAGAGGTGTTGTTGTCCGGAATAGCTTCAAAGCTGAGTGTGGGACCCATCACCATTGGTGCGAACGGCGGCCGGACTGAGGAGCTTGACCTCAACGGTGGAGGTTCAACAGAAACATCTCGTTTGTCAACAGGTGAACCTGGCCGAAGGACCCCTTCGGGGGAAGAACCAATTTCTCTCGGCCCCGGTCCAGGAAGCGGAGAGTGAATCGCACGACCTGGTGCACTCGTGTTTCCGCTCTGCGCTTCGATTTGTACCATTTGATCCCAGGTCATACTACCGCTTGGCTGAACCTGGATACGTTCCTGCGCGAGAAGCAGATTCGAGAGGAAGGCAAGTATCCCGATGGTAACACCGGCAATCCCAAAAAAATATCTCGTTGATTTCATGGCGACCTCCCTAAAAGATTGTTATACAACTGTGGATTATTCTTTTCCAGTGGCAACGTGCCGCTGTTGAACTCTCTCGTTGCCGTAACTATGTTTTTTCGTTTCCGGCGACCGCAGGTGAACAACGTCCCCTTCACTTGTGCGGCGATTTCTTCCGAATTTGTTCGAGCAGCTCCTCGAAATTATACAGAGGTCGGAAGTCAGAGGTCAGAGATCAGTGAGTCCGTTCAGTGGAGTGGAATCAAAACCTCTTCCTTTAATTCCACGAAACGCTCAGCGGTTCATCATTCATTATTTCTTGTTCGATATTCAACGTGAATATCGAATATAAAACAACGAACAAGGAATGTTGAGCTGAGGTGATACTAATCCCTCAGCGAAGCAGCATCATCTTGTTGATTGATGAAAAATCTTTTGTTGTTAGTTTGTAAAAGTAGATGCCGGTCATTAATGGAGTTTTGGAAGAACCGGCGTTCAGCTCAACCAAATGACGCCCCGCTTGCAACGACCCGTTCACCAACGTTCCAACTTCCTGTCCCAGTAAGTTATAGACTTTCAATGTCGTGTATCCTGAATTCTTCAACGTGAACTCGATCTTGGTGCTCGGGTTGAACGGATTTGGAGAATTCTGCTGCAATGAATACTCCACAGGTTTGCTT
>Ga0082335_1005154_pt1 | contig 18463 bp, 16 predicted proteins | sample Subgrocontami58m_FD_72375 | JGI IMG/M metagenome (GOLD analysis project Ga0082335, IMG submission 72375) | Subsurface groundwater microbial communities from S. Glens Falls, New York, USA - GMW37 contaminated, 5.8 m (SPADES assembly) (version 2) ... | reverse complement strand
GGAAAATATGCCCAAAAAGATAATTACTGTTGCAGACATAATTATGGGCACCAACTCGTGCTTTGTTAATCCCAAAAACTGGGTATAATGTTCGATAGGTACAAAATCTAGAAACGATGGTAATTCTGTTGTGCTTTCACTTCCACCACCAGCTGCTGACACGGAACTTACACCCCTTTCTTATTTCTTAATTGAGAAACTTGACTTAATATTTTCCAAAGGTACTTTAATCGACCTGTTCAAATAATTTACAAACAATCTGCTTCCAACCTTCATAATAATTACTGCCACTACCATACTTAAACCAAGCGACATAGCGGCAGCATTAATCTCCAGGAATAAGCAGGCCGAAAGTAACATTGTCCCTATGATAAAGTACTTCAAGAAACTTATCTTGAGGAAAAAACCCTTAATTTTCTCCCTCTTATGCCGCACCGCATATTGTATCGTCCACCATGTCGTCTTGAATAAAGCGATGCTAATAAAACATCCTATGGCAAGGCTTGTCGTTAACACAAAAGACATATACGATAGTGAACCGGCTATTATAATCAGCGATAACATAACCGATGTCTTGAGCACCCGATCCGGAAAATTTTCGTCAAACAAAGAAGACGGCGCTTTATTGTTTATTGGCATCAATTTATCCATATCAATAAGCCGAAAAGCTATCTATCATTTTCTCTGGACAACTTCTTTATCACCTTAAAAAATTCTATAAAACTTCCAGCAACTCCTAATATAATCAAAGACAACATGAACCATGGAGCGGTATTAAGTTTTTTATCTAAATAATTACCTAGAAAATAGCCGCCCGCTATGGCGCCTGCCGTTGTGAAACCAAAGCTTCCAATAAGCCCAAGGATACGATATGTTTCACTATCTTTTTTGTTAAAAAACAAACCATCACCTGCATTCAAAAAACCTCATTACTGCTTGTTTTGTATGCCAAACCACCGTCATGATTGAATCCATAATATTCAAATACACTGTAAATGCCTGCGCTTGACACAGACCTTTGATTAATCGCTCTTCATGCCATTTTTCATAGCCCTTGACGATTTTATCGAGGTTTTTACATTTATCAACAACATACTTCATGAACACTTCGTTCTTGGTTACTATTGTACCGCCGGCCATTTTTAATATATTAAGCGTTTCCTTGAAAAGGTAACAGACCTCATTTACAGCCTTATCACTGAATGATATACCTTCACTAACCTTGTATCTTACATGCTGAAGGGTAGAATCCAATCCAGTAACCGCCATTTCAATACTGCCTATGATTGACATATAGGATTTTATCAACTCCTTATTAACGTAAGGTTCTTTTGCCTTATCGCTGAGCAATTTTCTCAAGTCATTTCCTTCATTACGAATAGTCGGGATCACCTTCCTTGCATCGTTGATCGAATCAACCTTGTGCTTCACAAACCCATCCATGCAAAGGTTCAAAATCGACTCTGCCTCGAAGCACATACCGCCGATACGCTCCGACACACTCCTTATGCCACCACTTACATTTGTAATTGCCATAAATGCTTGTTTTGTATGCCGAACCACCGTCATGATTGAATCCACGATATTCAAATACATTATAGAGGCATGCGGCTGACACAGATCTTTTATCAATCGCTCTTCGTGCTCTTCTGTATAGGCATCGGCGATTTCATTGAGGTTTTTATATTTATCAACAACGTATTTCATGTTCACTTCGTTCTTGGTTACTAACGTATCACCGGCTGTTTTTAATATATCGAGTGTTTCTTTGAAGAGATGACGTACCTCACCTTCCGCTTTATCGCTGAATAGTATCCCTTCACTAATTTTGGCTCTTACATGTTGAAGGGTAGAATCTAAACCAGTAACTGCCATTTCAATACTACTCACAATTGACATCAGGGATTTTATCAACTCCCAGTTAGCGTCAGGTTCTGCAGCCTTTTTGCTGAGCAACGTCCTCAATTCATCTCCTTCATTACGAATAGTTAGACTCACCTTCCCTGCCTCGTCGATAAAATCAATCTTATGCTTCATAAACCCGTCCATGCAAAGGTTCAAAACCGACTCTGCCTTGAAGCATATACCACCGATACGTTCCAACACACTCTTTATATCATCACTTACATTTTTAATTGCCATAGTTATATTTCAAAAATCGCAACAGTTTAGCACCCCCACCTGACCTCCCCCATCAAGGGGGAGGAAACGTTTTTCCCCCGCCACTGGTGGGCGGGGTTAGGGGAGGGGGGTGAACTGATACGAAATTACCATAAGCTATTTTTCTTTCAAAAACTCTTTACTACATCTTTGAAGGCATCGATGGTCGAGTCAATCTCCTTTTCACCATGAACCGTAGATACAAAAACTGCCTCAAACTGGGATGGAGCAAAATAAAATCCTCTTTCCAGCATACCATGAAAGAACTTTGCATACCTCTTTGTATCGCACTTCTTGGCTGTGGCATAATCTGTAACTGGTTGACCGGTAAAAAACGTACACAACATTGAGCCTACACGGGTATGATAGGCAGGAACTTTGGCATCCTTGCATGCCTTTTCCAAACCCACAGCCAACCTTTTCGATTTTTCTTCCAGAACTTTATAAACATTATTATCTTTTAATATTTCTAATGTGGCTATACCGGCGGTCATGGCAACAGGATTGCCTGATAACGTACCGGCCTGGTATACAGGACCCACGGGAGATATACTGTTCATAATCTCTTTCTTCCCACCATACGCCCCAACAGGGAGACCGCCTCCAATAATCTTTCCCAGCGTGGTTAAGTCAGGTGTAATATTGTAAAGCGACTGCACACCACCGTGCGCAACCCTGAAACCCGTCATTACCTCGTCAAATATGAGCACAATGCCATGTTTTTTAGTTATCTCTCGCAGTCCCTCTAAATAATTCTTTTTGGGAGGCACAACACCCATATTCCCCGCAACTGCCTCAACGATAATACAGGCAATATCTTTCCCCCTCCTTGAGCAAACCTCATTTACGGCATCTATGTCGTTATATGGAAGGGAGATTGTGTGCTTCACAAAATCTTGAGGAATACCAGGGCTGTTGGGTGTTCCTAACGTCGTTGCGCCGGAACCTGCCTGAACAAGCAAACTATCCACGTGTCCGTGGTAACAACCCTCAAATTTAATTACCGCATCCCGATTGGTAAATCCCCTTGCCACACGGATGGCGCTCATCGTGGCCTCTGTGCCAGAGTTAACCATCCTCACCTTTTCTATAGAAGGCATGGCTTCTTTAATAAGCTGTGCCAGTTTTATCTCTAACTCTGTTGGCGCACCGTAGCTTGTCCCGTTGGCAACTGCCTCATTAATCCTTTTTACAACCCTGGGATCCGCATGTCCCAGGATAAGCGGCCCCCATGAGCCCACATAATCTACATACCTATTACCGTCGACATCGGTCATATAGCAACCCGACCCTGACTTTATAAAAATTGGAGTGCCACCTACCGCGCCAAATGCCCTGACAGGGCTATTAACTCCGCCAGGAATAAAATTCTGCGCCTCGGTAAATGCCTTTTTCGATTTTTCCGTAATTATCTTTGACATGCAAAGTTGAATTTTATATGTTAATAGTGTATTTAAAACTTTCAGGAACAATTAAAGATGAACATAATAACAAACCATATTTTTTTTGTCAATATTTTTCCCGGTACGAATATTTGATGAATTTGAAGAAACCTCCATGCCAATTATGCGGCACAAAGGGGTATGGAAATCCCCCTCTCCTTCACCCCTCCCACCGGGGGAGGGGGAAGCGGAACGAATAACAATTTTTCTCCCCCATTGAAGGATGGACGGTACTTTCCCCCGCCCTTGACTTCGTCGTGAGCTCAGTCGAACGATGGGAGGGGCTATGGGAGGGTGAAAAAGGGATTTTCGATTAACATTTTCATGGTTTCTGGATGCTCTTGAGGCATGATGACTATGATAAAAAAAATAAATTTAGGGGTGTTGATTTCCGGCGGCGGTAATACCCTTCAAAATTTTATAGATCAGATAGAACAAAGGAAGTTAAATGCTGCTATTCAGGTCGTAATAAGCAGCAAGCCTAATGTCGTCGGCCTGGATCGGGCAAGAAAACACGGTGTTCCCACAGCAGTCGTTCCTTACTCAAATTACAAAAACGTTGATGCCTTCAGCCAGGCCATTACGGCTGAATTGGATAAATATCCTATTGATTTAATCACCCTTGCAGGTTTCGTGCATTTTTACAAAATTCCTGAGAAGTATAAAGGCAAGGTACTGAATATTCATCCGGGACTTATCCCGGCCTTTTGCGGTCACAATTATTACGGCAATAAGGTGCACGAAGCCGCCATCAACTATGGCGCGAAGGTCTCCGGATGTACGGTACATTTTGCTGATAATGTTTATGATAATGGACCCATTATCATTCAAAGGGCTGTCCCTGTTCTTGAGGACGACACACCAGAAAGCCTTGCCGTACGGGTTTTCAAGGAAGAGTGTGAGGCATATCCAGAGGCGATACGCCTCTTTGCGGAGGGCAGGCTAAAAATCGAGGGCAGGAAGGTACGAATACTCAAACCATTGGATGACGTCCCGCTTTTAGATCATCCGCGTGATGTTGGCACGGATTCGTGAAAGAAATTTGGAGAAATAATTCCGACCGTCCACATCATTTATAATGCTATAACCAGTATTTATTTTTTACTTATCCTCATTACAACGTCAGAAACGATACAAACCCCGCCAAACTTCTTGATAATTGGTCTTATAGCTTCTACGATCTTGTGCATTTCCTTTTCATCACATACAACCATTATGTAACTATTTTTAAAAAGTTCGGTTAATTCGTAACCAGACCTTACACCTCTACTCCCTTTCCCGACCACATCATTTATGATAGAATAACCAGAAACCCCAATCTCATCGAGAAGTTTAGCTATACTTTCAACTTCAAGAGAATCTGTTATTATTTCAATTTTCATCACTAGTTTCATTTTTTTATTTCCAAAATAAGGGAATTAATTCGTCGGCTTTATTAATTAGATAATAAAACAAAGGTATTCCTACAATGATATTGAATGGAAAAGTAATAGCCAAAGCCATAGGAACATACAAGCTTGGATTTGCCTCAGGAAGCGATAACCTCATGGCCGCCGGGACTGCAATGTATGATGCGCTCGCACAAAGTATTGAAAACATAAGGGCATTTTCTGGCTGTAATCCTATAAGTTTTGACAAAACAATCCCTATACATCCATTGAGAACGGGCATTAATATAGCAAAAGGTGGTAAGAAAAATCCAGCACTTTTTAGATCGCCAATCCTTTTTGCCGCCAAAAGTCCCATGTCAAGGAGAAAGAAGCTGAGCATGCCTTTAAATATGTCTTTCGTGAAGGGTTTCAAAGTGTCCCATCCTTCTTCCCCTGAAATTAAGCCTATCAAAAGACTGCCTGTTATTAGTAATACAGAACCATTCAAAAAGGCTTCTCTAAAAACTGCAGGCCAGGAAAACTCGTTTTCTTCATGCTTTTTCTTTGGGGCGTATATCCTTGCCAAAATAATAGCGATAACAATTGCTGGCGACTCCATAAGCGCCAATGCCGCTACCAAGTATCCTGCAGGCTCAAGACCAAGGGTTTGAAGAAAGGTTACAGCGGTAATAAATGTTACCGCGCTTATAGAACCATACGTTGCGGCAATCGCTGCAGCATTATATACATCCAATTTAAGTCTCAAGATAAAAAATGCATAAATTGGTACAATAACAGCCATAAACATAGCGGCAGACAATGCAAAAACCACCTCATGGGTAAGCCCTGTTTTCCGCAGTTCAACCCCGCCATGAAATCCTATGGCAAGTAATAAGTAAAGGGAAAAGAGCTTGGGCAATGGTTCGGGAATTTTCAAATCTGATTTACAGAAGACAGCAATCATTCCTAGAAAAAAAAAGAGCACCGGAGGATGTACCAGATTACTAATAATAAGGTCGGTGTTCATTTTTTTGCCCTTGATTTAAAAAATCCAGCAGTATTCGCCACTCAATGGCCAATTACTGCGGTTGCTTTATAGCGGAAAATTATGGACATGAATTTGTATTACCAAAATTAGAGCAAATAGTGTTCCCGAAAAAAAACTATCCTCGTAAAACACAATGTACTCCTTTGAAATCAAAGGTTTGGCTAAGTAATGGTCAATTGAACAGGGTTAATCGTTACACTGAAATGATATCCAAAATTTCATATGTGAAATTTATTTTTCAATATGCTCTATTACCAAGGCGTAAATAACCAAAAACAACATCTGACTGCACAATTAAAGCCCCTTCACAAATAATTCATGAATTGTAAATTCTACATCAAAAATGTTCTTCTCAAAAACTCAAAATTTACACGTATAGAATAATCTGGGATAAATATTTTTATATTTTTTTGTTGACCATGATATTACATGCCCTTATAAAGGTATACCTGTTGAATGACTATGCACGTATCACTGTTGCTTCGGAAAGAAATAATGAATATCTGGCAATCCACCCTGCAAATGGTGATTGCCTTTCATCCTTAAATCAAACAATGTACACGTACGGCAAAGAAATATTACCAAATGGACTACGCGTAATTTATATAGAAATGCCCCATATCCATTCCGTGGTAATGGCTGCGTATATCGGCCTGGGTTCACGGTATGAAGACGAAAAGAAGCTTGGCATTTCACACTTCCTTGAACACATGCTCTTTCGGGGAACGAAACAGTTTGAAAATTCTTTCGAATTACTACAGGCTATAGACAATATCGGCGGTGACAGCGATGCCTATACCTCGCCAGAACATTCCGCCGTTATAATCCAGGTACACAACAAACACACCGAAAAAGGACTGCATATCCTGGGCGACATCATTCTTGGGGGAAACTTTAAACCAGATGACATCGAGGTTGAAAGACGCATCATCCAGGAAGAAATGAAACAATTTGTGGACGTCAAAGGGGATTACGTAGGTATTGAAGACATGTCTTTTTCCCTGATGTGGAAGGACGGCTCAACGGAAGCGCCTTTATTTGGAGACGAAAAAACCATCGCAGCCGTAACGGAGGAAGACCTTAACACACACTACAAAAAATTCTTTGTCCCGGAGAATATCGTCCTCTGCATCAGTGGAAATTTCGAGAAAGAGCCGGTCTCTCGCCACATAAAAGAACTATTCGGAAATTTACAGGGAAAGTTTTCTGCCCAAAAGCCATTGCTGAAAACGACACAAACAGAACCGAGACATTTGTTTAAAAAATCTCCGTCTCAAACCACCAGTTTCAAGCTCTGCCACAAGGCGTACCCGTACAGACATAAAAACGTCATTATTATGCTCCTGCTTGCAGACGTTCTGGGAGGTGGAATCAGTTCCAGACTGTCGCTAAACGTCCGTGAGAAACTGGGACTGGTCTATGAAATCGCCTGTTATCCTACCATGTTTTCAGATGTGGGTTCTCTTGACATTTACACCTCTACGAAAAAAGAAAATTTTGAAAAGACCGCTCAGGCAGTTATGGATGAGGTACACAAACTTTTTCACGAAGGGATAACCGAACAGGAACTCAGCAGGACGGAAGAACGGGTATTTAGCCAGATGCAGCTCGTCATGGACAGCCCGCTCGCCATGGCCAACTGGTTTGGTATCGAGGAACTTTTAATCACCCCAAAAACACCCGATACTCCGGAGAAACAGGCACAGAAAATCCATGATATTAAATTAGAAGACGTGCACAACGTTATTTCCGAAATATTCGTGCCTGAAAAACGCAATTTTATTGTAGTAGGGGCATTTAGTTGGTTGAACAAAAAGCATACGATATCACTTCTCAAATAGAACCTGAACGAAAACCGGCGAGATTGTCATTTCGAGTGTAACGAGAAATCTTTGGCCATTGAAACGACAAAAGTATGGGGTCCGCTGAGGAGCTAAACAGGGGCAATCAATTCTTCCCTCTTTTGGAAGGCATGGGAGAATATACGAGTCTTTTAAAAAACTCCTCAATCTCGTTCCACTCGCGCTTATCCAGTCTTGCCTCTTTTCCATTTCTTATTACAGTTACATCGCCCAAGCTCCTCACAGCATCATCAAAATATACCAGACTCCTCTTTGTCTGATAGCCGTAATCTTCTGATACTCCATATTTTTTCTGAACCAGTGATGTCAAACAATCCAGCGATAGTCCAAAAGCACGTATCAACGCATTGAGATCAACAAAATCTTTGGCGCTTCCTCTCTGTGTTATGGCCACAATCTTCATGGCTGCAATATCTTCTGGCGATGCTAATTTAATATTACACTCCGGCTTATTCACCAGTGGCTTAAGAAGTGGATATGGATAGTTAAAAAGACTGAATCTGATGTTAGCAACCATAGCTATCAGCGTATTCTTCTCTGAAGGATTTGTTACAGTGGTGACATATTTTTGACCAATAGAGGATATAATGGGACCGCAATAAAACTCTTTGTCTGTAAACAAATCAATGTCTACTGATACCCTGTGATTCAAGTATATGGCAACGGCAGTCCCACCTGCCATATAAGTATCAACCGGCAACGGCCAGGTGTGAATGTCATTTAACAGGGTGGCCACAGATGCTGATATTGCTTCTGGAAGCACCTTGTATCCTCTCTTTTCAGGTTAAAAAATAAACACCAATAATTGACAGTCCTGGGACTCAGATAAGAGCTCTGTTGCACCACACATATGATATCCTCGTGTTTGAAATTGGCTAAAACAAATTCAATCTGCCTGTCACCACCATGTTCCAAAACTCGTTCAATAATGAGGAACTTATCAGCTTCAAGATCAAGCAAATTGACAGCCGCCCCCCAGAGGCAAGGAGCTATGATGTCTTTTACAGTATCGTTAATCATCCCAAAATTATACCATACTTACTCGTTTCTTTAAAAACAATAACTTCCCAACAAAATCTATTTCATATCTTATTTTTCTTGCAAAATTCAGGTAATTCTTTTAACCTGATAAAATAACACTTGAACATATTCTGTACATTTAGAAAGGTTTTATTAGTATGAAAAATTATGTTGTGATTCTTCTTGGCTTTCTCCTTGCAGCTCCTATGCTTGGCTGCAGCAAGGATGATACCTCATACCCTAAGGCAGGAATCGTTTATAAATCCAAGGGTATCGATGATAAAAATCATACAGTAGGGGCGAACGGCCGTTCGCCCCTACTCACTCCCCAACAGATCGATGATAAATTAAAATCAATGAGCAATGACGACCTGTTCCAATTTGCGCTGGATTGCGGAAATCAAGGCAATTGCTCAGAGGCACTCGCTGCCTATGATAAAATATTGGAAACAGATAAAAACTATCCAGACCTCTATTATTATCAGGGTTTGTTATACCGTGACATGGGCATGATGGATGAGGCCATCTGTGCCTTTCAAACGGCTATTACCCAAAACCCTGATTCAGCGGAGGCCCACTATAACCTTGGCTACGCCTACCGATGCAAGGGACTGCATAATGAGGCCGTTCCTGAATACCAAAAGTCTTTGGAACTCATCCCGGAAAATAAGACAAAACAAAAGGCTTACATTCATTTCAATCTCGGGTTTTCTTACTTTTCAAACGGGATGATTGACGATGCAATCGGCCAGTTCAAAAAGGCCCTGGCCTACAAACCCAAAGATAAGGAAATACACCAGAAGCTCGGCATTGCTTATACTGCAAAGGGCTGGACGGATAAGGCAAAGGATGAGTTTTCACTTTATCATGAGCATGATAAACCGATAAAAAAAATCCCATAAAATACAGATCACCGCAAAGGCGCAAAGTACGCAAAGGGAAACCTAAACTGATAAAGAGACTTGTCAATGGGTTGTGGTTCAGAGAACATAGATAATAACCCTTGATTTATGCCCCTTTTTTGATATTTAAATCTTTGCGCTCTTTGCGTCTTTGCGGTGAGTTAAACATTTATACTAACGGAGAAAACCATGAAAGACCTCAAAAACAGACTCGATTTGCTGGAAATGGATTTAAAAAAACTGGAAAAAAAGATTAAGACGGAAGGCCCCTGTGGTACCGAAGAGGACTGGCACCATGTATTACAAAGGGTAAGAAAGATCGAGGAGTTTGCCATTGCACAATTGGCGATTAAGAAATATTTAGAAGGTCAAATATAACCGTCGTAAACGCCTCATCTTATTGTTTGATATTTAGTGACTGAACGAAAACCCATTCTTTTGTTATTTCGACCGAAGGGAGAAATCTGTAAACCCTGTAATTTTAATGATCAAAAGATTTCTCGATACTCTCGAAATGACAGCTTTGTTAGTTTTCGTTCAAACACTATTTAGGTTTCACTCTACATGTATTTAAAAAATGGGGCAAAAATAGCCATCATTGGTGGCGGTCCAGCTGGAAGCTTCTTTGCGCATTTTGCTTTAATGCACGCAAAACAACTTGGCATTAAAGTATCAGTAACGATATTTGAAAAAAAATGCTTCGACAAGAAAGGCGCCCCAGGTTGTAACATGAGCGCAGGAGTGCTTTCTGAGACGCTCCTGGATAAACTTTCTGAACAGCACATCCACCTGCCACCCTCTTGTATACAGCAAGAGATAGAAGGTTATTTCCTCCAGGTTTCTGAATACAGCATACCTTTACACTATCCATACCCACCACACAAGACAAGGATTGCTACCGTATTTCGTGGAAGCGGGCCCAGGTTTGCAAATAGTGACGTCAGTAACAGCTTTGACCATTTTCTCTTAGAGCACGCCCAGAATATTGGAGCCAAAGTTATTCCCCATCCGGTAATAAATATAGAAATACCAAAAAATCCAAACGACCTTATAAAACTTACTTACGGCGAAGGCGCATCAAAAGGTGAATATACGGCCGATCTCGTTGTAGGCGCTTTTGGGGTCAATTCAGATACCCCATCTGAACTGAACAAATTGGGTTTTGGTTATACTCCGCCCAAAACTGTCAGAACCTGTATCATGGATATTTACCCGACAAGAACAATAAATGATGCATTGTACGGCAACAATATCTACGTCTTCTCGCTGGGCTTAAAATTTATTAGATTCGCTGCATTTATCCCCAAAGGAGAGTTTCTGACCATTTGCCTCGTTGGTAAAAAAGATATGGATAAGGCACAATTGAACACGTTCATGAATCAATCTATAATACAAAAAATGATCCCTGAAGGTTGGGATGACTCAAAGAAACGATGTATCTGTTTTCCTAATATACCCGTTAACCACGCCAGACATCCATACACAAATAGACTCGTCATCATCGGCGACGCCGGTATTTCTCGTACATATAAAAATGGCATAGACTCTGCATTCACAACCGCACAACTAGCCGCAAATACCGCATTTGTACGAGGCGTATCTGAAAAAGATTTTGAAGAAGGATATTTTAAACCTGCAAAAATGCTACTAGGCCGTGATAACATTTATGGCGGTATAATCCTCATGGCAAATGACATCATATCAAGACAGAAACACGTCGTGTCATCTCATATAAAATATATGTCTGAACATCCAGATACCTGGGAAACCAAGGGGATGAACGAGGTGTTATGGAATACAGTAACAGGAAATGCAACGTATAAAGATATCTTTTTAAAGAGTATACACCCAAGACTCTTATTAAGCCTGCTTCCTGCTATCCTGTATTCATTAACAAAAAAGAGCAAGATTTGATTGTATAGGGATTTTCATTTTATTTAAGCGGGTAACAGGGTGGCATGGATTATTCCCCTCTTGGGAGGGGTTAGGGGTGGGTTCCTTTCCCCGTTTTCACGAGGACAAGGGTCGTGAAATCTCAGTGAATATCTCGCGAATTACCGACTTACCCACCCCTAAATCGTTCGACTGAGCGCTCACGACGAAGTCCCCTCCCAAGAGGGGACTTTCTAACTCGACAGTGTATATTTCAACTGATTGATAAAATTCCGTACAGCTTTAGATATAAAGAAACATGAAAAAACGAATACTGGGTGTTTTAGGCAAGAGATTACTTCTATACTTTGTAACCCTTTCCCTTATTCCGGCATTGGTTTTGAGTTATATCAACTACATTCATAGTAAGAAACTCCTGGAGACCGAGCTGTTTAATGAATTATCCCTGGTGGGTCAGGCACTGGCAGAACACATCAACGAATTTTTACGAAACGGTGAAAACTCTGCGAAGCACTTTTCCTCTGATGGATTCATAAGAGGCCATCTGGAAAAAATTGTCAGCGTCACTGAAAATAAGAGTGTTTCGCAAGAACTGAGTAAATATCTGGATTATAAGACCAAACTCGAACCAAGATTCCGGGAGACATTTACTACAAATCCCAATGGAATCATAGTGGCATCAAGTAATGTGAAACGGGTAAACGTAGATATGTCAGATGACTTTCGTACCCTGGAAACAAAAGGAGGGGCATTCGTAAAGGATGCTTACTTTTGTGATGTTACGGGAGAGTACAGTCTGATCTTTTATTCGCCTGTAAGTCATAAGGATACGGGTGAGTTTTTAGGTATGATAGGTATCCGGATACTTGCATCTGAACTAGACAGCATAACAGTGGGAAGTAAGCAAGAAGTAAATGCTCCATCAATCACAACACCGTTACCCTCCGAACAAATAGGGCAGAAAGAATATATATTTTTAAGTGGTCAAACCTACTTTAAACCACCGCCTGGTGAATCACCTCAAACTCCTGATTATAAAACGCAACATCCAACAGAACTAACCACCCTAACGCGTCGTGGCGCTACTGGAGAGGCATATCTCATCAATAAGAACAAACTCATGCTGACATCGTCTCGATTTATAGACAACGCCCAATTGAAGCAGGAAGTCAACAACGAACCGGTTAATAAAATACTACAAGATGGCAAAGAAACGGCCGGTATTTACAAAGATTACAGGGGTGTGCTTGTCATCGGAGTCTCAAAATACATAAAGCCCATGGGCTGGATACTGCTGGTAGAAACAGATGTTTTAGAGGCATTTGAACCTGTATACAGGGTAAGAAACTATTCCATAGCAATTCGCCTGTTCAGTGTATTTATCATTTCGGTTACTGCCTTTGTCATATCACGCAAGATAATCAATCCTGTTCAATCTTTAATTACGGCAACAGAGAAAATATCAAAAGGAGACATGAGCGCTCGTATACCGGTGACATCACGGGATGAGATTGGAGAACTCACAGAAGCATTTAATCGGATGACCACTGATTTAGTAAGCACACGCTGCGAACTGCGAGAACTCTTTGACGCCGCCAACGATCCCATGGTCACATTGAAAGACGGGGCTATCGTTAATAATATGAACGTAAGGGTTACAGAATTATTTGGTTACACTACGGAAGATTTGCTCCATAAAAAAATCACCCGTATTATCAGGGATGAAGAAGTCCTCATGTTAGAAGACGCTATTAACAAGACCTGGAAGCTACAGCCGGGAGAAAAACATCCCATGCTTGAGTTAGGGGTAATAACAAAAGATGGAAATACTCTGATTTGCGAGCTGGATATAAACAGGACACGGTTCGGCATACAACCACACTTCAGGAATATTACCAAGAGAAAATTATTGGAACGGAAAATATTTGAAGAAAACCAGAAGCTGGAAAAGGCAAATGCACAACTTATATCCCTTCTTGAAGAGTTGAAAAAGACCCAATTGCAGTTATTTCAATCTGAAAAAATGGCCTCCGTTGGCCAGTTGGCCGCCGGTATTGCCCACGAGATAAATAATCCGGTAGGGTATATATCGTGCAATCTCGAGTTAATGCAAAATCATTTTGCAGCTATAAAAACCCTGCAAACAGAAATAGAGAGGCTAAAAACAGATCCCTCCTTTGCAAAACTACAACAAACAGTTGCCGACGTCAAACTGTATAAAGTCATTGAACATATGGAAAAAAGTATAAAAGAGTCTTTGGAAGGAACGGAGAGGATTAAAAAAATCATCGACTCCCTTCGTACCTTTGCATACAAGGGAGACGATGAATTTGAATTAGCCAACATTAATACAGAGATCGAACACATCTTGAACATCCTCTGGAATGAGATAAAATATAAGTCCGAGTTGATAAAGGCCTATGGAGACATCCCGCTGATAAGATGTAATCGATACCAATTGGGACAGGTCTTTATGAATGTTATCCTGAATGCCGTGCAGGCAATAAAAGAAAAAGGTATAATAAAAATAACCACATACCAAAAAGGTAATTATATCAACGTTGAGATACGTGATAATGGCATTGGGATACCAGAGCAAAACCTGCCTAAAATATTTGAACCTTTCTTTACTACCAAAGAGGTCGGGAAAGGAACAGGTCTTGGACTTTCTATTGCCTATAACATTATAAAAAACCATAATGGTACGATAGAGGTACATAGCAAAGTAGATGAAGGAACAACTTTCACCGTTAAAATACCCATTTCAGCAGGGTAGATTCATTTTTGAGGAGACATAAATTGAAACCAAATACCATACTTATTGTAGATGATGAAGAAAATATCCTTAATGCCTTAGAAAGACTCCTGGAAGACAAAGGTTACAATTTATTTCTCGCAAATAGTGGTCACAAGGGACTGGAAATCATTAGGCACGAAGATATTCACCTGGTAGTTTCCGACCACAAAATGCCAGGCATGGACGGCATAAAATTTCTCAGCGAGGTCAAAAGGATATCACCGGACACCCTCAGGATCATGTTAACAGGGTTTGCCGATGTAGACATAGCTGTAAAGGCAATAAATGAGGGCGAGGTGTATCGCTTTATCACGAAACCATGGAACAATGTCGAACTACTGAGCACCGTTAAACAAGGTATCGAATACTACAATTTGCAAAAGGAATTGGATCGATTAAATAAGCTCATACAGTCGCAAAATACAGAACTTAAGGAATGGAATTTCAGGCTCGAACAAAAGGTAGCCGATCAGACGAAACACATAAGGGATTTATTCCTGGATGCTATCAAATCTCTTGCCTTTGCCCTGGAAGCAAAGGATAAATATACCGAAGGACATTCCCGACGCGTCACGGAATACTCCACCTACATTTGCCAAAAGATGTCTCTCTCAAAAGAGTACACAGAAGATATAATACTCGGTAGCTTGTTACACGATATAGGAAAAATAGGCATTAAAGAACACGTATTAGACAAAAATGGGAAATTAACAAAGGCAGAATACGACCATATTCAAACTCATGTGCTCATCGGAGAACGGATTCTTACGCCCATTATCAAAAACGAAACGGTCATTAAGATTGTCAGACATCATCACGAACATATCGACGGCAGTGGATATCCGGACGGTCTGAAGGGTAAAACAATTCCACTGGAAGCCAGAATAGTTGCCGTAGCGGATGCATACGATGCATTATTATCAGAGCGTCCTTATCGCAAAGCTACCGATCAAATATATGCTTTCAAAGAGCTGAGGAAATTTTCAGACATACACTTTGACTCCGGGATCGTTGAAATACTTACAACCAACGGATACAGCCTTGTAAAATGAAACTGCATCTCAAAGATAAATCAAATATTGTAGTAATAGGCGGTGGACCCTCGGGGAGTTTCTTTTCCCATTTTGCATTACGACTCGCAAAAGAACACAGTCGTAAGGTTGACATAACCATTCTCGATGGAAGAGATTTTATCCAGAAGGGACCTGTTGGTTGTAATATGTGTGCGGGTGTCCTGTCTGAAACCCTTACCAATAAAATGGAATGCGAGGGGATTGTACTGCCAAAAACACGCGTCCAACAGGAAATAGATGGCTATTATTTACAAACACAGGAACGCGGCATCCCATTACACCATCCAAAACCTGGACACAAGCCAAAAATCATAACGGTATTCCGAGGAAACGGCCCCCGATTCTCCGAGTTAACAACCAACATCAGTTTTGACGATTTTCTCTTGAAACATGTGGCATCGCAAGGAGCGAAGGTACTTCCTGCCATTGTAGAAGAAATAGACCTGCCAAAAGATCCACAGGATTTAATAAACATCGTTTATAAAGAAGCAGACGTACGGAAAAAGATGTCCACTGACCTTGTCGTGGGGGCATTTGGTCTTAATACGTCTCTGATAAAGAGAATTGTAGGTAAGGAATTTGGGTACCGGGAGCCTGAATCAGTTCGGACATGTAATGCAGAACTTCACCTGGGTCGTTCCTATATCCAGGAACACTTTAATAAAATAATTTACGTATTCGCACTGGGCATAAAACCCATCAAATTCGCCGCCTTTATACCAAAAGGGGATTATGTTACCGTCTCACTCGTCGGGAAAGAAGACATAACAAAGGCGCACCTGATAGAATTCATGAAGCATCCAAAGGTCTGTGAACTCCTGCCTCAAGGATGGTCACTGCCGAAAGACCTTTGTATCTGCTTTCCAAAAATACCTATTTCCCATGCCGCACACCCTTACACAAATAGATTTGTAATTATCGGCGATGCCAGCATCTCACGTACCTATAAAAATGGCATCGAATCCACCTTTGACACCGCACGGCTCGCCGCATATACGATCTTCGAACGCGGCATTTCTGGGGAGGATTTCAAGAAAGGATATTACAAACCGGCCTTAAAACTCCTTGCGCAGGACAACTTCTTCGGCAATCTCATGTTCGGCATCCATGATTACACTACGTCACGAAAGGAATTGGTAAATGCACAAATTGACCACCTTACAAAATGGCAAAACGCCTGGGAGTCTGTCCAAATTAACAGCATCCTGTGGAATATGGTCACCGGTAACGCAAGTTATAAAGAGATTTTTTTCAAGGTGATTGACATCCGCCTGCACTTTATCATGTTCCCCCATATTTTTTATGCCGCTATCAAACAGGAGTATGAGAACCTAAAAAACCGCGTACACATCAAGCACACGGAAAAACTAAAATTCCTGAAGGAATCAGGCTTAGGCCCGCTGGAGGACGGTCAAACTGTGGCCATAATTGGCGGCGGCCCGGCAGGCGCAAGTTGTGCAATTGCCCTGAAGAATCTTGCAAAAAAACGAAATATTACTATCGATGTCATCATTTACGAACATAAAGATTTTGAAGGCGGTATCGAACACAATGAATGCGCAGGCGTCCTCTCTCAGCCCATTGAGCACATTATTGAAGATCAGTTGGGAGTCCCTTTCCCCTGGCATCTCGTGAAACGGGAAGTCCCAGGCTACTATCTCCACACCGATGGTTCTGTTATCAAACTAGACGGAGAAGGAGAGATTTCTTACGCGTTACGCAGGATTCAGTTTGATGCCTACCTCTTGAAAAAGGCAATGGAGGCCGGTGCGACCGTCATACGGAGCCTGGTCACTGATGTAGAAATCGGTAAAGAAAAGGTTACCGTATACAGCGAGACAAAACACATCAGGGCGGACGTTGTCGTGGGCGCATTCGGACTCGAAGAAGGCACTTACAGGATATTTGAACGGGAGACTCCGTATAAATCGCCAAAATTCCTATTGACCATACTAACAAAATTTCACCCAAAGGGGCAGCATCATGACCTTGAGAATACAGATGGATACATCCATGCCTTTTTACCGTCGCTCAAAGAAATAGAATTTGGCGCAGTTACTCCCAAGGCTGACCATTACACCATCAATATCGCCGGAGCAAAAATCTCTTCCCGGTCAATGGATGAATTTCTGCAACTACCCGATGTGCTGGAAATCCTCCCCGGGAATTTCAGGGAATCGTTGGGTACTCTCGATTACCATCGCGGCTGTTTTCCGGTAAAACCTGCCAAACACCTTTTTGGAGACCGATACGTCACCATTGGAGACGCAGCCGGCCTCATCCGCCCGTTCAAAGGCAAAGGTGTCAATGCGGCATGCCTGATGGGTATCAAAGCCGCTGAAACCATGATGTACGTTGGTATTTCAAAGGAGGCATTCAAAACCTACATGAGCTGCTTCCTCGAGGTTATAAAAGATTTACCTTACGCCAATGCCGTAAGAAGGTTTGTCATATGGGGCGCTTATTATGGTTTTCTAAAGCCCATCTTTAGAATCGCAGACGACCATCCTGCATTGAGACGGGCGCTTTTCGACAGTGTATCGGGGAAAAAGGCATATCGGGAAATATTTCTCGATACGTTAAGCATATCGCTCTTGCTGAGAATAAGCGCAACAATATTCCGTCGGTTAGTGAAGTGTATTGTCCGGGTAAGACGCTGAACCGGGTTTAGCATGACATGCGACTTCTTCTTCCTGTCATTACAGAACCATGTCCTGAACTTGTTTCGGGATTGTTTCGGAACACAGGATAAAAGATTGCCATCAAAATACTGTGGTTTATAATGGACTGGATTTTTCAGACCAGTAGTTAAGAGTCATTTTAGTAGAATAGGAAGTCAAAGGAGGTCTGAAAAATGAGAAAGAGTTTTAGTGCAGAGTTTATGGCAAAGGTTGCA
>Ga0082335_1005153_pt1 | contig 18465 bp, 19 predicted proteins | sample Subgrocontami58m_FD_72375 | JGI IMG/M metagenome (GOLD analysis project Ga0082335, IMG submission 72375) | Subsurface groundwater microbial communities from S. Glens Falls, New York, USA - GMW37 contaminated, 5.8 m (SPADES assembly) (version 2) ... | reverse complement strand
TGGGTTACTTGCACGAGGGGCATCTCTCGCTGATTCGCATCGCGAAGATGAAAGCAGATGTTATTATCACGACGCTCTTCGTCAATCCAACGCAATTCGGACCGAACGAAGATCTGAGCCGCTATCCACGGAGCTTTGAGCAGGACCTTTCGCTTTCAAACTCGGCAGGAACAGACTATCTCTTCGCACCGGAAGCGTCGCAGATGTACCCTACCGGCTACTCAACGTATGTTAACGCTGAAGGCATTACCGATGTTCTCGAAGGCAAATCTCGCCCCGGACATTTTCGCGGTGTTGCAACGGTGGTTGCGAAGCTGTTCAATCTTACCAAGCCGCACGTTGCCGTGTTCGGGCAAAAGGATGCGCAGCAAGTTGCGGTGATTCGGCGGATGGTGAGAGATTTGAATTTCGATGTTGAACTTCTCATTGCTCCCATTGTTCGTGAAGCCGATGGCTTAGCGATGAGTTCGCGCAATACGTATCTCACTCCTCAGCAGAGAAACGAAGCGGCTGTTCTCTATCGGTCGTTAAAGCTGGCTGAACAGCGAGTGAAATTGGGTGAGCACGATTGCAAAAAGATTATTGATGAGATGACAAATCTTATCACTTCGAGCTCGTCGGGACAGATTGATTACGTTTCGTTTGCCGACAATAACTCACTCCAGGAGTTGGGGAAACTTCAGGTGCGACAATCAGTGTTGGTTTCATTGGCGGTGAAGTTTGGGACGACGAGGCTGATCGATAATACAGTTCTTCTAGTCTAAAGGAAAATGGAAAGAAAACTTGCAGTAGTCATCATGGCGGCGGGAAAAGGAACTCGCATGAGCAATCCCGACATGGCGAAAGTCATGTTCGCCGTCAATGGCAAGCCGATGGTGGAGCATGTGGTTGATTTAGCGCTGCGATTGGATGCGTCGCGTGTCGTCGTCGTCGTTGGATGGCAAAAGGATTCCGTTCTTCGTCATCTCGCTAAGGAGTTTGGCAGTAAAGTGGAATGTGTTGAGCAGAACCCACAGCTTGGTACCGGGCATGCCGTCATGCAAGCAGAAAAAGCGTTGAGCAATTTCGACGGCGATGTGCTCGTGCTTTCCGGTGATGTGCCGATGATGTCGTTTGAATCGGCAAACTCACTGATTGAACTGCACCGAACAAGCGACGCTCGTGCAACCGTTCTCACGGCAGTGTTGGATGATGCGACCGGTTACGGACGGATTCTCCGCAACACCGATGGAACCGTGCTTGGAATTGTTGAACACAAAGATGCAGCGGAAGAGCAGCGTGAGATTAAGGAAATCAATTCCGGCATTTACGTGTTTGATGCGAAGTTGCTGTTTGAAAGTCTGAAGCATATCACACCGACGAATGCGCAAAAGGAGTACTACCTGACGGATGTGTTCTACTATTTTTGGCTGCACCAGTTCAAGGTGAGTGCAAGCGTGGCTAAGAATCCGTTGGAGATTCAGGGCATTAATACTGTTGCACAGCTTGATGCCGCACGGGCAGCGATGAAGTAGACCCGTGAGGTCTGCCTTGATAATGCACGCGAGACCTCACGGGTCTTGCCGTGCTTCGCGGCTGTTGACAATCATTCTGTATTTCACTATCATTTTCTCAGTGTCAATACTGTGATGAAAGGTAAAAGGAGCCTGCTATGAAGAAATCAATTGTTGTGGTTGCATTGCTTATGCTTGCCTATGGAATCTCGCCAGCGCAATTCAAGTCGCAAGTGCAGCAAGAAACGCAAGTGTCTATCAATAAGCTCGGCGATTCGTCGTCGCCGCTCTCGTACTTGTTCGGCTGGTTCAATCCGGATAAGTTTACAATGCGGCACTCATTCGACCTCTCGTACACAACGTTGAGCGGACAGGGGCTTTCGCTCGGAACGTACACGAACAGCATGCGCTACGAGTTTGCCGATAACTTGAATGCACGCGCAGATATTGCGTTCAGTTTCTCGCCGTACAGCTCACTTTCAACCTTCAGCAAAAAAGATTTCAGCGGCATATACTTGAAGAATGCTGAAGTAAACTACAAGCCGTGGGACAATACGTATATATCGCTTTCGTATCGCCAAGTTCCGTACAGTTTCGGCTACTACTCGCCGTTCTACAATCCGTTTTACAGAGAAACAGGATTCTAACAAAAGGCATTTCGACGCATTTTGATAATCAGTTTTTGTAACGGAGCCGAGCCTTCTTCCGCACGCGGTGCGAGGGGAGTGTCGGCTTTCGTGTTTTTATGTTAGAAGCCAAAAAGAAAAAGCAAAAGCTTTACCACTCCCGAAGGGATGCCTTCGGCAGAAGGCACGAAGTTACACAAAGGTTTCACGAAGTCTTCTTAAGGAACAAGAACTTAATTTGAATCTGAAAGCATTTTTTTCTGACCCGGGGAAGCTGCGCAGCACGGGGTTAAACGTGCTCATCGTGTTGTTGGTTGTGGTTGTTGGCTATCTTACCTATTCTTTCATCTCACGCAACATCATCGAACCTCCGGTTGATCCCAACAAGGCAAACGTCCCGCCCGGACAAGTTATTCAAATTGATTTGTTGAATGGATGTGGTGTTTCAGGCGCAGCGTCGAAGTTCACCAATTACTTGCGCGCTCGCGGGTATGATGTTGTGGAGATGAAGAACTACAAAACGTTCGATGTGAAAGAGTCGCTCGTGATTGACCGAAGCGGTAATGTTGAGACTGCAAAGAAGGTTGCGTACGCTCTTGGCGTGAAGGAGAAGAACATCATTCAGCAAATCAATCACGATTACTTTGTTGATGTTTCCGTTGTTGTCGGAAAAGATTTTAATTTGTTGAAGCCATATCAACAATAATCACCCACACGTAGGAGGAGACGCATTGAAATCACCAATGCTGGCAAATGCAATTGCAAAACTTGCGCTGACGAGGAAGGCGCTGGATGTCGTCATCATGGACTTGCGTCCGCTGACATCGATGACGGATTTCTTTGTTGTGTGTTCTGCAGAATCGGAGACGCAGCTGAAAGCAATTGCAGATGCTGTTGTTGAAGGAACAGAAAAGAAAGGGAACGGTCCGTGGCACAAAGAGACCGGAAGTCCGCATTGGGCCCTGCTCGATTACTCTGATGTGGTGTTGCACATTTTTCACAAGAATACCCGGCCGTACTACAATCTTGAAAAGCTGTGGGGCGATGCCGAGATCAAATGGGTGAAGGACGAAAGGCCCAATCCGTCGCCACGAGTTCGCAAGAAAGCTGCAATGCCGAAAAAGAAGTCTACCGCAAGGGCGAAAGCCCCTGCTGCTAGAAAGAAAGTTGCTTGATGATCGTTACTCAATAAACCCTCATCCCCTCTACGAGGTCGTAGACCCAGCCCCTTCTCCCAAAGGGAGAAGGGGAGTGTCGAATATCCCTATGTGTAAAATCTATCGATGAAAGAGTATTTAAGAGACAAAATCTCTTCTTCACTTCAGTCGCTCGGCATTTCTTCCGACGTTACAATTAGTTTTGAGAAGCCTCGCCAGGCTGAGCACGGCGACCTGACGACGAATGTTGCTATGGTGTTGGCGAAAGCGCAGAAGAAAAATCCGCGCCAGCTTGCGACGGAGATTGTGAGCAACTTACACATTGATTCTTCGTTGGTAAGTAACGTTGAGATTGCCGGGCCGGGCTTCATCAATTTCAAGTTCACTGAGAAATTCTATCAACATCAGCTTGGTAGTCTGCTTGCAAACGAAAGCACGTTCGGTCGTTCGAACATCGGAAAAGGGAAGAAGACGCAAGTGGAATTCGTGAGCGCAAACCCGACGGGACCGCTTACCGTCGGGCACGGGCGCGGCGCAGTGTATGGCGATACTGTTTCAAATCTTCTTGAGTGGACTGGACACGACGTAACACGTGAATACTATTTCAACAACGCCGGCAGGCAGATGCGCGTGTTGGGCGATTCGGTACGCTTGCGTTACCGGCGATTGATAGGCGAGCAGGTTGCGTTCCCAGAAGAGTATTATCAGGGGGAGTATATCAAAGATATCGCGGCGCATCTTCAACAGGAGTTTGGCGACACACTGAAGAATGAGCCGGCAGAAGGGAAGTTCAAGGCGCAGGCTGAGAGGGAAATCTTTGACGACATCAAGAAGACGCTGAAGTCGCTTGGCATCGTTCACAAAACATTCTTCAACGAAAACTCTTTGTATGAGGACGGCAAAATCAAAGAGGTGTTGGAGCAGTTGAAGAAGAAAGATTTGTCCTACGAAAGCGAAGGCGCAGTGTGGCTGAAGATGACCGCACTTGGCGGCGAAAAAGACAAAGTGATGGTGAAGAATACCGGCGAGCCGACATACCGCTTGCCCGACATCGCCTATCACGTTGAAAAATTCCGCCGTGGCTTCGAGTTTGTCGTTGACATCTTCGGCTCGGACCACATCGCAACGTATCCCGATGTTCTCGCTGCATTGAAAGCGCTTGGCTTCGATGAGCAAAAAGTGAAAGTCCTGATTCACCAGTTCGTGACGATAACGCAGAATGGCGAAGTGGTGAAGATGTCCACCCGCAAAGCGAATTACATCACGCTTGATGAGTTGATTGCAGAAGTCGGCGCTGATGTCGTCCGTTACTTCTTCCTCATGCGAAGCATGACGAGCCATTTGAACTTCGACCTCGGACTTGCGAAGCAACAGTCTGACGAAAATCCTGTGTACTACTTACAGTATGCTCATGCGCGCATTTGCAGCATCATGCGGAAGGCAGAAGTCGATGACTCGACTCGTCGAGAGGAAGGAAAGCACATTGGCGGTGACGCAAACCTTGAGTTGCTCACAGACGCGCACGAACTTGACCTCATCAAAATGCTTTTACAATTCCCTGAAACTATTGAGTATTGCGCGGGAACGTTTGAAATCCACCGTCTTGCAGAGTACTTGCAAGAAGTCGCCACGGCGTTTCACAAATTCTACCACAACTGCCGTGTCGTAAGCGAAGACGAAGCGCTGACGCAAGCGCGACTCTCACTATGCCGGGCGACGAAGGCTGTCTTGCGTAATGGCTTCAGTGTGATTGGGATTTCTGCGCCGGAGAAGATGTAGCTGTCATTCGGTTTCTCCCCCCTACCTTTCAGATTTTTTGTGGTTTGCTTCTTGTTCACATTTATGCTAACTTGCCGTCGTGCGAACAATCGAGTTTTACAAAACCAGTTCAGGGCGCAGTCCGGTTAGAGATAGAACTTGCTGAACAACGAAAACGAGATTATTTACAAAGGTAGAATTCATGAGTGATTTAGAGAAGTATATTACTAACTCAAGTTGACCGCCTGAATGGGAAAGGGCTAAAGCCCTTAGCAGTTTTTGTTAGGGTTTTCATATCCCCGACCTAAAGGTCGGGGCTATAGCCACGTCCTTTAGGACGTGGATAACAATTCCAACCAATAATTGCAGGGGGTTTCAACCCCTTCCGCGAGGCGGTCAACTTGAGTTACTAAGCGAAAGAATCGCAGCGCGCGGTTTGCAAAAGATTTCGAAGCTGGCTATGAAGCGTTTGAATTCAGTGTAATGCTGAAGCAGGCAAGAGAAAAAGCAGGCGTTACACAAGAAGTCGTCGCAAAGCGGTTGCGGACTAAGAAGTCGGCAATCTCGCGCATTGAAAATAATGCTGCCGACATTCGTCTCTCGACGCTTGAACGTTATGCCAATGCACTTGGAAAGAAGTTGCGGGTTGAACTTGTCGGATAGTTGCCCCGGGCGGGCGACGAAGGCTGTCTTGCGTAATGGTTTCAGCGTGATTGGAATTTCTGCGCCGGAAAAGATGTAAGATAATTTTGAATTGTCAATTGTGAATTGGCAATTCACAATTCAGAATTGACTCACCCCACCCTCCTATAAATCTTCTCTCCTGCAAACAGACTATCCTCAACCACAGCACTCATATCTTGAAGCAAGTCAGGAAACGCAATCGACGCCGCCTGCGGAACGAGAACGGGCTTTCCTTCGCGCAACATTGAAACCAACTGCAACGCATTGGCAATCGCTTTACCGTTCGTTGTGTTGTTGAAAATAACCGTAATGCGGTTGCACTTCTGTTCGAGCGCCGCAAGCCTTCTCATAATCTCACGAAGCTCTTTTCTGTTGTACAGATAATCGTAGCGGGTGTCCATGCCGTTCAGCATCCACCCCTTCTCATTTCGTCCATGAAGCCGCACGTACGCCGTGTCGCCAACAACCTCCGTTACGAACGGCATGAACTGTTTAATACGCGGCAAATCAGCATTCACGACCTGGAGTTGGTTCTCAAGAAGAAAGTTTCTCAGAAAGTGAACGTCGTTCCACGATTCGTTCCTAAACTCAACATGAAGCGGAAAACCCCGAAACACCTCACTCAGCTTTTCCAGATGAAACCTGTTCGCGCTCGTGTTCGTGAACGAGTAGGGGAGCTGCACAAGCACAGTGCCGAGCCGATCGTTCTTTTGTAACTCCTGCAACACGCCACGCACACGCGTTGCACGGTCCGGCTTGATTTCCTTTCCATGCGTAAACGACTTGTGCAGTTTCACGTTGAAGCGGAAGCGCTTGTTCTCGGCAACCGCATCCATCCACTGCTGCGCATCGTTCACCCCCAGCCCATCATCCCAAAACGTCGAGCGCACCTCAACCGTATCGAAGAAGCGAGTGTAATACCGCAGCTTCACAGTCGAGTATTCCGTGGCAACGCCGTACAGGCATTGATTGAGACCTTCGTGTTCCCATCCCCCGATGCCGATTGAGTATTGAACAGGTTGCTTCACCATAACTTCCTCCAGAAAATGCTTGACAAGTCGCTTGCGATTTCATATCTTTGACACGAACAAGATACGACATAAATGTCGTCTTGTCAAGACCTCATGCGACATAATTGACAATTGAACGTTGACCATTGATTGTTGGCAACCGTGTCGGACGTGATAGCTGAAAGTCGTGGCAAGTTGGTTTCCTCATTTTTCTATTTCCATAATGGCAGTCCAACCATTTCAAATCAAAGTTCCTGAACGAGTTTTGGCTGACCTTTGTGAACGCATTGAGCGAACGCGCTGGCCTGATGAGATTACCGGTTCAGGTTGGGAGTATGGTGCCAATCTTTCGTATATGAAAGAGCTTGCCGACTACTGGCTGAACACATTTGATTGGAGAAAAACTGAAAATGAAATCAATGCTTATCCCAATTTCATTGCCGACATTGACGGCTACAAAATTCATTTTCTGCATGTCAAAGGAAAGGGCAACACATCTCTACCGCTCATTATTACGCATGGCTGGCCCGGTTCGTTTTTGGAGATGATGAAACTCATCCCTCTTCTCACAAATGGCAACGAGTTCACTTTTGACCTCGTTGTTCCTTCATTGATCGGATATGGTTTCTCGCAAAAGATAACTACGCCCGGCTGCAATGCCCACTTGATGGGTGAGTTGTGGTGTAAGCTGATGAAGGAGTTGAACTATGAAAAGTTTGGAGCACAAGGAGGAGATTTTGGTGCAAGGGTCAGCACGGCGTTGGCATTAAGGAATCCGCAGAACGTTATCGGGTTGCATTTGAATTACATCGAGGGTAACTACACTCCTTATTTGCCTGAGGGAGAAAATTTGACTCCGGAAGAGATTCAATTTGAAAAGGATGCTAATGATTGGTATGACAGAGAGGGAGCCTACTCTCACCAACAGAGAACGAAACCGCTTACGCTTGCGTACGGCTTGAACGATTCGCCCATCGGTTTGTGCGCATGGCTTATTGAAAAATTTTATGGGTGGGCAGACTGCAAAGGCAACATAGAGAATGTATTCACAAAAGATGAATTGTTGGCAAATGTCACTCTCTATTGGGTTACCGAGACTATCCATTCGTCTATTCGGCTTTACAATGAAAGCAGTAAGGCTCCTTTGCATTTCATAAAGGGTGATTTTGTAAGAGTTCCTGTTGGCATTGCCCGTTTTCCTTTGGAGGATCCCTTTCCACCTCGGAAGTATGTTGAAAGAGGATTCAATATTCGGCACTGGACAAACATGCCGGCAGGAGGTCATTTCGCCTCGATGGAAAAACCGGAATTGTTGGCTGAAGACATTAGGGATTTTTTTCGATCACTACAAGTTGACTGACATTGCAATCCTGAGCATGAACAGTATTTTCTTTTTGAAGAATTCCATGCGCCACCAACTCCAAAAGAGAGAAACGCGAATACAGTCATCGCGAGTCTGCTGTTAGGCAGGCAATCTCATTAACACCCCGACTTCAGTCGGGTGAAGAACAAACAAGCAACAACCGGCAACCGCTTCAGCGGTTTCAAGCACGAACGTACACTGCAATTGAAAAGGAGTACACCATGAAATCCACCATCGGCGACCGTATCCGCGAAGCGCGGGAAAGCAAAGAGCTTGACCAAGCCACGCTCGCACAAAAAGCAAACATCGTAACGCGAACGCTTCAGCGCTGGGAAAAAGGAGAGCAAATCCCCGACGGCGTTTCTATTACGAAAATTGCAAAAGCAACCGGCGTCCACCCGCACTGGCTCTTGACAGGCGAAGGCGAAATGTACTCAGCGCCGACAAAAGCCGACAATGTTTTTCAGTTGCCACAAACCTTCCGGCGCAAGACAGCGCTTGTCGAGTTGCCGCTCGTCTCAGCAGTCCCCGCCGGCAAGTTAGCAACCAACTTCCATCCCGACTACGTTGACGACTACGTTGCCGTTGATGACGTAAAAGACCCGCAAGCCTTCGCGCTGAAAGTCAAAGGGAACAGCATGGCGCCCCGCATCGAAGACGGCGACACAGTCGTGGTAAGTCCCGCGCAAGAGCCGCACAACGGCGACATCTGCGTCGTCCGCGTTGACGGCGAAGACACGCTGAAGAAAGTGAAGTTCGAAGGGAACTACATTCACCTTGTGCCACTCAACTCCGATTTCGAGCCGGTGACGGTGAAGAAGAGAGATGTGAATTTTGTGTGGAAGGTGGTAAAGCTCATCAAAGAGTTGTGACACTTTTGTTGGTCTGGACATGACCCCTTACTTTGTGATCGGGCTTTCGGTTAGGTATGCAAATCCGTAGATTAAGACCAGATGAGCAAAGTTATTGACATACAGCCATTGAAGGATGAACTGCCGAGCTCGTTTGCTGACAGGCTCGGCGTTTTCTATTCTTCCCAAGCCTCGGATGCACACAAGAAAAGCTGCGGCCAGTTTTTCACCCCTGCTGATATTGCCCGCTTTATGGCAAGCCTAAGTCCGCCTGCGGCGGACAGTAAGGCAACTGTGAGAGTCCTCGACCCTGGCTGCGGGACTGCGGTTCTTTCCTGTTCAATGGCAGAGACACTTGTCAGCGCAAACAGAAACCTGTCTCAGATAGAACTCGTCGCCTATGAGACAGATCAGGATCTCATTTCCCTTGCTCAGCAATCGCTGACCTACTTGAAGAGTTGGCTTGAGCTTCATGATGTAAAGCTTGATTTCGTTCTTTTGGTCTCTGACTTTGTTCTCTCTAACTCAGACACGCTGGACAATCAAGACCGGACGACAGAATGCTTCGATCTAATAATCTCCAACCCACCCTATTTCAAACTTCCGAAGAGCGATGGCAGGGTGAAGGCGGCTAATTCCGTTGTGCACGGTCAGCCAAACATATACTCAATTTTTCTGTACACGGCGGCGACACTTCTTGAGCAGGATGGCCAACTCATCTTCATAACTCCTCGCAGCTTTGCATCGGGGTTCTATTTCAGACTCTTCCGAGACAAGTTTTTTTCGCTAGTTCAACTGGACACAGTCCATCTATTTGATTCACGAAAAGAAGCATTTCAGAGAGACGAGGTCCTCCAAGAGAACGTCATCATTTTTGCAAGACGTACGAAGTCCAACGGAATACGTCCGAAGGTCACAGTATCTCTCTCGCACGGGCTCAGCGACTTGCATCAGAGACAAACGAGAGAGTTCTATCTTGACGAGTTGCTTGATAGCAAATCCTATCAGAAGATTCTTCACTTGCCATCCTCAGACGCCGAGGCAAGAGTTGTCCGTCTTTTCAAATCTTGGGAAGGAAGTTTGAACGCTTATAACATTCAGATCTCCACGGGCCCCGTAGTCTCGTTCAGAGCCGAGAGATTCATCCACTCTCAAGCGAAGGCTGGACTTTCTCTATCACCACTCTACTGGTTGCACAATGCTTCCAAAATGAGACTTACGTGGCCGCTCAACAAAGCAGGCAAAGGAGAGTACATCCAAGTTGGCGACCAGTCTCTTTCCTTGCTGATACCGAACAAGGACTACGTTTTTCTTCGCCGCTTTAGTTCCAAGGATGATAGCAGTAGGCTCATTGCTACACCCTATTTTGCTGACAGTGTTGAAGCTGACCTCATTGGCGTCGAAAACCATCTGAACTATATCTACCGACCAAGTGGCCACCTTGATCGCAACGAGATATTGGGCCTCGCCGCCTTGCTGAATAGCACCCTGTTCGATACGTACTTCCGGACATTCAACGGCAATATCAACGTGAGTGCAACCGAGCTGCGGGAGATGCCTCTGCCGCCTCTTGAAACGATCAAGCAAATCGGAAACGTGATAATCCTAAAGAACAATTTCTCTCAATCCGTTGTAGATGAGGTTGTCGAACAGTTCTTTGAACTAGAAAGGGAACTCTCCCCCACATATGAGTAAAATCAAGGAAGCTCAGACCATTCTGAAGGAATTGGGCCTGCCCGAAGCTCAACAAAACGAAATCTCCGCTTTGACACTTCTCGCACTTTGCGGCGTGAAAGAGGCCGATGCTTGGAAGGATGCTCAAAGGTCGAGTCTCAAAGTCACCAAAGGGGTAATGGCGTTTATGGCCAAACAGTACAAACGCCGATATGCTCCTAACACCCGTGAGACAGTGAGGCGGCAAGTCTTGCATCAGTTTGTCCAAGCGAGACTTGCTGACTACAATCCGGACAATCCTCACTTGCCAGTCAACAGCCCTAAAGCACATTATGCTATTTCCAAACGAGCGCTTGAAGTGATCAAAACCTTTGGGTCAAGCAAGTGGCAATCGGCAGTTGCAGCTTTCAAATCGGAAGTTGGTGAACTTAAGAAACGATACGTGAAGGACCGAGACCTTACACTACTTCCTTCGAAGCTTTCTGACGGCAGGATCATCCGGCTCTCACCCGGAAAGCACAATCAAGTTCAAGCCGCAGTTGTAAATCAGTTCGCATCTCGTTTTGCCAAGGGCTCAATGCTTCTTTATCTTGGGGACACTGCAAAGAAAGACTTGCACATGGACTCCAGGATGCTGAAAAGGCTCGGCATTCCTATTGACCAACACAGCAAGCTCCCCGACATTCTGATCTACGATCCTGATAAGAATTGGATGTATCTCATTGAAGCTGTGACATCTCACGGCCCCATCACTCCAAAGCGCATTGTCGAGCTTGAAGACTTGCTGAGGAATTGCACGGCAGGGAAAATCTATGTCTCGGCCTTTCCCGACTTCGCTGAGTTCAAGCGACACACTGCTGACTTGGCTTGGGAGACCGAAGTGTGGATTGTGGAACATCCGGATCATATGATTCACTTCAACGGCGACAAATTCATCGGGCCTAGATAGGCACAGGAATAGCGTCCACGTTGATGCGGTTGCGAACAGCGCGTGACTTCCATAAACATTATGATCGATGGTGGCAAATTGAGAAGGGATCAAAGGAGCCGGAACGTATGGAGCGAACCAAAATGGAATTCGCTTTGAGTTGGAGTATGAATTGGGGTGAAGGCGATTTCGGATTGTGGATTTCTGATTGTCTATGACTCGTAGAGCGGATTCTTTATCAAAAAGGTGTTGCTATGTCGTTGATAGAGCTAATGAAGCCGATTGCTCGGCTCAGAAGCAAAGAGCTTTCTCCGAGCCAAGCGTGGTCAATGTATCAAGTGGATGCTCTTGTCTCGACTGATTGTTCATCGAAGGATTTCAGCATATCGATTGACGGCGTTTAGGTGCTTTGACACTGCAATGGAGAAAACCATGCATAACCACAGTTCCGAGTTCGCAGTTTCGAATTTCGTTTCACTCGAAGCACAACTGGAACGGTGCCTCGACTATATCCCATTTATCACTCCAAATCTTACCGTCGTCTCTCCAAAATTTATACCGCTCATCTTAGAGTCTTGCAGTCTCATAGATTCCATTTTTTCAAAATTATCCGGAAAAGACTCTGAGCGGAACAATTTGAAGGCATACTCCATGAAATTCGAAGAAGTGTTGGAATTGGACGAGAAGATTACCCTTTTTCTTCCGACTACACTTCAACCTCTATGCCCATTTAAGGGATGGACAAAAAGCATTCCTGAGTGGTGGGATGCTTACAACAAGCTAAAGCATGATCGTCTTAATAACTACCAAGTTGCATCAACCGCAAATGCAGTTCTTTCATTGGCAGGATTGCATCAGGTAATGGCATGCAACAAAGATTTCATAGGACCTTTCCTTAGAGTTGGATGGATTGATACTCGTGACACAGATGCAATTGACGAACTTGGTTCAGTTGCAGGCTTAGGTGCTCTCCATCCCTCTCCCCCGACTACAATTGTCGAGTCAAAGCTTTTTGCCAGTCCAACAAGAGAGAATTTCGTCAGATCATTTGACGGGTCCTATTTCGACATCGATTATGAAAGTCACGGTCTTAGTAACAGGCTCCGTAATCTTCTGTTTGCTCATGAGGAATGGTAATGAACCAATTCGGGGGTAATTGGACAAATAACAAGATTGAAATACTGGTTGAGTATGCGAAAGCATATCTAACCATAATGAACAAACACCGAACCTTCAAGACACTCTACTTCGATGGTTTTGCCGGATCGGGTTTCATTGTTAAGGACAACAAAATAGATGTTAACGTCACAGTGGGTGCAGCAAGGAGAATTGTAGAGATTGATGAGCCCAGACCATTTGACGTGTACTATTTTGTTGAGAAGGAACTCAAGAATTTCAAGTTACTTGAACAGAATACAAAGCAAGCATTTCCAAAGAAAACGATCTATGCGGTTTGCGAGGATTGTAACAAGAAGCTCGTTGACCTTGCGACCTTCTTGAGAAATCCTAAGAACAAAAGTTTCAGAACCCTGGCATATATTGACCCATGTGGAATGCAACTTGAGTGGCGTTCAATCGAGAACTTGAGAGCACTACCTGTTGATATTTGGGTCTTAGTTCCTACAGGAATGGGAGTGAACCGTTTACTTGAAATTAACGGTGATATTTCTGATTCTTGGAGTGAAAGACTTGAGAGATTTCTCGGTTTGACAAGAGAGGAGATTAGGAAATATTTCTACAGAGAATCTGAGACGCTGTTTCCAGACATCAAGTCAATCGAAAAAGAGAAGAACGCAATTGATAAGTCAGCGAAACTCTATCAAGAGAAGCTGAAGGAAGTTTTTGATTTCGTGTCAAAGCCACATGAACTCAAGAACTCAACGAACTCAATAATGTACCATTTGTTTTTGGCTTCAAACAATGAAACCGCAGTCAAAATCGGTAATGATATCGTGAAAAAGTATAACAAATAGACATGGCTGAATCATCAATAGAATGGACGGAAATGACATGGAATCCCACAACGGGATGTTCCAAAATCTCCGCAGGCTGCAAGTTCTGCTACGCTGAGATAATGTCAAGACGTTTGCAGGCAATGGGCATTGAGAAGTACAAAGACGCGTTCAAAGTTCGCACTCACCCCGACACGTTGAACATTCCTTACACATGGAAATCATCGAAGATTGTTTTCGTCAACTCGATGAGCGATTTGTTTCATGAAAGAATCCCGCTTTCATTTGTTCAGCGAGTCTTCGCGGTAATGAATGACAATCCGAATCATGTCTTTCAAATCCTGACGAAGCGAGCGGAGCGCCTTCTCGCTGTTCACGAAAAGCTCAAATGGACTCATAACATCTGGATGGGAGTTTCAGTCGAAGACGAGCGGGTCGTTCAACGGATCGATCTGCTTCGCAAAACAAATGCGAGAGTGAAGTTCCTTTCGTGCGAACCGCTTATTGGAGCGCTGCCAGAGTTGAATCTAAAAAACATTGACTGGGTAATTGTCGGCGGGGAAAGCGGACACAGACCGCGCCCGATGCATGTTGATTGGGTTCTTGATATTAAAGAGCAATGTGAGAAGGCGGATGTGGCTTTCTTCTTTAAGCAATGGGGAGGACGAAACAAGAAGGCGAATGGGAGGGTGCTCAATGGGCGAACCTACGACGAGATGCCTGAGCGTGAACGTTCGATGTCATTCTGAGTCCCGCTTCTTTCTATGCGGGACGAAGAATCCAGAACCACTGCATAAAGGAATGGATTCTTCACTCCGTCCTAATTTGAAAAGCAATTGGGGCTCCGTTCAGAATGACAGCGTCACAGCTTCTCCACCGGATACTTCTCCAGCATATCCAGTATCCCCTCAATCGTCTTCGGCGAATTTCCCTCCGCTCGATTGTTGATGTACGCATAGAGCGCGCGGCCATCGGCAATGCAGCGGCTCACCGCTTCTGCAACTCCCATTCGCAGCTCCGTGTTAACTTCTTTAATCTCCATGTAAGGCGAAAACATTTCCACAGCTTCCTGATACGGTCGCCCCGGTTTTAGCAGCGCCCGTGCGACAGAAAACTTCGTTGTGAAAACGCCTCCAATCTTTAATTGCTGAATAATCGGCGGCATCCTCGTCCAATTGTTCAGGAGATGCGCGACGCCGTGCGATTGCAGCATCTTTAGATATTCTTCCGTCAGAAAATCTTCATTCCGAAGTTCGATGGCGTACTCAACTCCTTTTGGCAGACGGGCCAGAAAATCATCCATCATCTCAACAAACGTCTTGTAGTTGACGCCGGAGGTCGGGTAGAATGTGGAGAACTCGAATATGATGGCGCCCCGCTTTTTCTTCAGCGCCTCAAGTGGTTTCAGAAAATACTCCTGAAACATCTCCACATTCAAAAAATCCGAATTCACCGTTCCGGCTTTTGCACCGAAGCGTGGAATGTTCGGATAGCGTTTGACTGTTATGCGGTCGGTTACCTTCAACGAGATTTTGAAATCATCCGTCGTCTGGTCGTGGATGATTTTCATTTTTTCGGGGTCGGGAAAATCGTACAGCGCAAAGTCGGCACACACCGTTGGGAAAAGTTCGGAGTATTCCGCTAAAGCATGTAGGTTGAATTCCTTCTTTGATGAATACTTCTTGTTGTAGATAAGCCCTTTCCAGCCCGGATATTTCCACGACGAGCCTCCGAAATAAATCCCTTTGCTTGCCCAGCGGCGGATGCGGTCACGATTCTTCTCAACATATTCCGAAGAACGAGCCGGCTCTACTTTTGGTGTTGTAGACTTTTCTTCATCCCCAAACAAAGATAATGTATCAGAAACCGCTTTCCGTTTTGCCATAAAACAGTTGATTTTCCTCAGTATTCTGCTTGATGATAAGTTGTGAATAACTATACGACATATTTGTCTATACAAACTTGACGTGATGACAAATATGTCGTATAATATATTTGCCTAATTACTTTGTTAGTCAACGTCGTGACAGAAGATGCAACCGCGAGAAAACATGCAGGCCAATCCGTCGACAGCCATAGTTCCATATACAACTTTTTTGCGGCAATTCAAAACAGCTTCGCCGGGCAAACTCTTCTGTCTCCATGGCGACCGGAGTGTCTTTCGTCTGTCGCTCTACGCAGCTTCGCATGCACTGCTGGCGGGCGTATCGATTGCCATTGTAGATGGAACGAATCGTTTCGACGCCTACTATATTGCCGATTTCGCACGCAAAGCAACACGTTATACAAAACACCGTGTATCTCCTGAGCGGTTGCTCGACAACATTTTCATCTCACGAGCATTCACCTGCTATCAAATGGAAGCCGCCATCACCGAGCGTTTGCCGCTCTTTCTCACGAAGAAACATGCGTCCGTTGCTATCATCTTTGGTTTGCTCGATACTTTTTACGACGAGCAGGCGCCGTTGTTTGAAGTAAAGGCGAGCCTCCAGCGCATTATTGGTTCGCTGCATCTGCTAAAACAAAAAAACATTTCTGTACTTCTTGCATCGTTTGATATGAAATTAGAATCGAAAGAACGAAACTCTCTTTTTCCAAAACTCAAATCAGCAATGGACGAAGTCTTTTCCGTGACAGCAGGGGAGAACGGACAGCGCATTGTACACGAACCGTTCTCAAACAGGAGACGAGAATCGTTGTTGTCCAATTCGCAATGGACAATTCGAAATCCGAAATAATGGAGGATTATATGGGTAGAACAGTACCAACATTCACCATGGTCATCCAGCAGGAAATGGAAAGCTGGTCGAAGTTTCGACGCGGATTGCGGAAAGAAGACCAAGACGCACTCGATGAACTCTTCCGCGCAGCGCGCATGCAGCTTGCAAGCAGTGCATATGCTGCCCGTCCAATCCCATTTGAGAGTATAGCAATGTCAATGCTGGTAATGCAACAGCGTTTGATTCAGGAGCTGAGGGAGAGAGTGGTGAAGCTGGAGAGGGTTGAAGGATAGTCCGAGCGACAAGGTGATTTATCGGTAAACATCTACACGTTCTTTTTTATCATCAATTTCGTATAGAGCGCGATAGTTACCACTACGAATTCTACAGCCTTCTTGGCCGCGTAGTTTTTGAACGCCAAATGGTCGTGGGTTATGGGAAAGTTGAGCAATGCGCGAAGCGATTTTTTGTACTTCGTGTGTTGGTAACGCATCGAGGTCGCGTTGTGCCGACGGTTTAATGATTATTTCGTATGCCACGTTTGGTGAGATATTGGCTGAGGGTCATATCCTTGCCGCGCACGCGCTTCGCAGCTTCAAGGTCGGCTTGGTCTTCAAGAAGTTCTATCAATTCGGTAAAGTTGGGATTTTTTCGCAGACGTTCCCACTCTTTACGAGAAATGCGTACTTCTGATTTCGATTTTGTAAGCATATGCTCTCCTTCTTTGCAAGAAGATACAACATCTTCATCAGCAACGCAACGATACGCCTGGGGGAATTCTGGCAAACTTCATTTTCACCGGCTGGCTCTTCGATGTCTATCCGTCGCCCAAAGGCATTACACTGTGGCTAGTAGATAACGAAGGCAACAAGTATTGCACGTTTACGCCATTTGTTCCATCGTTTTTCATGCATGTGAATGACGATGATGCGAAACGCGTAGCCGCTCTTGTGAAGTCATTTCCATTCCCCGTAACGCTTGACCGAACAACGCGGCGTGAATTATACTCGAATGAAGAGTGGAACGTTCTCCGCGTGAACGTTCACGGCACGCTGCAACTGAAAACTGTTGTACGCCGTCTCGAACATCACTTTCCGCATTTCGTCTTTTTCAATTCCGATATTGCTTCGCAGCAAATCTATCTTTACTCCAATGGACTTTTTCCGTTAGCGTACGGCGAATATTGTCTTGATGATAAAGGAAAGTTGATGGAGTGGAAGCTCTTTGATACGTATGATTCAATGGAGTATACGCTGCCGCCGCTTACTACGATGAAGCTGATGAATCGTCCCGACTTCGTCTCCCCAAAATTTCGTAAATCGTTTCAACTTGAAATCACCTACGATGGAGAAACATTCAGCCTGGAGAATGAGCAGCCTGCCGATGTTCTTCACTCGCTCAACTATCATCTGAAACGCTGCGATCCCGACATCATTATGACGGAATATGGCGATGCGATGTTGTTGCCGATGTTGACAAGGCTCGCCGCCGAACACAAGATGCCGCTGCTCCTCAACCGCGACCAGAGTGTTGGCTACTTTACGACAAACGAGTCGAGCTATTTTGTGTACGGAAAGATTGTTCACAAAGACGGTGCGTTTGAGCTTGCGGGTCGCTGGCATCTCGATACAGAAAATTCTTTTATGATGAGCGAAACGAGCCTTGATGGTGTTATGGAAATTGCGCGCCTCACACAACTTCCCGTGCAGCATCAGTCTCGCTCAACAATTGGGACTGCGCTTTCTTCGATGCAGCTTTCGTGGGCGTATCGGAACAACTATCTCATTCCAGCGAAGAAGCGCGAGCCGGAAGATTTCAAATCGGCGGCAACATTATTGCTCGCAGACCGCGGCGGACTCATCTTTCAACCTGTTATGGGTTATCATGAGCAGATTGCCGAATTGGATTTTGTGTCGATGTATCCGAATATCATGGTGGGGCATAACATTTCACCTGAAACGGTGAACTGCCGATGTTGCAAGAACGAAGCGGTGCCGGAATTGAAATACACAATCTGCGAGAAACGCACAGGCATTGTTCCTTCAACGCTGAAGCCGATTGTGGAGCGTCGCTCATTCTACAAAAAAGAAAAGAAACGATTGAAGAAACTCGGCGATGAACGCTGGCATTTATTTGACCGCAGGCAGAATGCGCTAAAGTGGATGTTGGTGACCTGCTTCGGCTATCTTGGTTACAAGAATGCGCGCTTCGGCAAGATTGAAGCACACGAGTCTGTGAATGCCTTCTCG